>Cam_p1__coassemble_750_pt1 | contig 24896 bp, 25 predicted proteins | sample Cam_p1__metabat2_low_PE_012 | metagenome-assembled genome bin Cam_p1 | reverse complement strand
TGGCATTTTTAGTATCTAATCATAAATTACATCAAAATTACGAAAAAATATTCACAATTAAATCATATTTAAATCACGAATGTAATTATTTTTGTTTGATGACTTAATTACTAATAAACATAATTTTGTATGGGGAGAATAACAAAATGAAGATTCAAATATTTTATATTTTATTACTATTCACTGTCTATAGAACGGTATTTCATATTGCTGATTTTAGCATTAATACTGCTATTTATGGACTATTTTCTATTCTACTCTTTTTCTATTATCTAACTGATAACTTAAATTTTAATAAAAAGCCGAAATATAAGAGCATATATGTAAATGCTATTATATTTTTGATATTCCTATTTTTCTACAAAAAGTCATATATTTTTGTAGCTTTTTTAATATTTACAATATTTCAATTAGGGTTACAAAGAGTTTTTAGAAAATTTAGTATAGATAAAGAAGAGAGATATAATCCAACAATCATAAGTGTCAGAGGAATAGGGAAGTTAATATTAGATTCTTCTAGTATTTGTGTTGCTATACTATTAGCTTTTATACTTAAATATGATGGACAGTGGTTAGAACACATAAAAATAGATTATTTCGTAATATACCTAAGTATATTTTTACTTGGGTATGTTTACTATAAATTAAGTGAAAAGAGTTGGAGCTATACAAATATGTTAGACGTATTACAACTATTATGCCTAAATATAATAACTTCAGTAATTTTCACTATTTTTGTTGTAATGAGTAAAAAATATTCATATTCTTTTTCGATTATGTTTTTAACACTTTTAATATCAGTATCTTCACAGCTATTTTTAAGATTTCTATTTAGAATAAATAGGTATCATAAGTCTAAAAGGCAAAAAGGAAAGATATTAAAACGTGCCCTTATATATGGAGCTGGAGATGCGGGTACAATTTTAGCAAAAGAATCACTAACTAATGGAAATTTTCCATATGAAATAGTTGGCTTTATAGATGATAATTTTAAAAAAGTTGGTACTGAAATCTATGGCGTAAAAGTATTAGGAACAATGGATGCTATAAAGAAAATAATTGAAAATGAAAAAATAGATGAAGTTTTACTTGCACTTCCTTCAGCAAAGGGGGACAAGATAAAAAGTATAGTTGAAGAAATTCAAGAAATGGAGAATGTAAAGATAAAGACAATACCTGGAATTCCAGAAATATTAGAAGGAAGAGAACTTGCAAATCAGCTTAGAAATGTAAGAATAGAAGATCTTTTAGGAAGAGATGAAATTTGCATAAATGATACAGGCATTAGATCTTTGATAGAAGGAAAGACAATATTTGTAACAGGTGGAGCAGGAAGTATAGGATCAGAGCTTGCGAGACAAATAGCAAAATATAATCCAAAACAGTTAGTTGCAATAGATATAAATGAAAATGATATCTATTTCTTAGAACTAGAACTTCATAGAGTTTTTCCTAATCTAAAATTTGTTTCAGAAATATGTAATATAAGGGAAAGAGAAAAACTTGAGTTTTTATTTGAAAAATATAAACCAAATATTGTATTCCATGCAGCTGCACATAAACATGTACCTTTGATGGAACATAATCCAGAGGAAGCTATAAAGAATAATATATTTGGAACTAAAAACGTAGCAGAGTGTGCAGATAAATATGCAGCACAAAGAATGGTACTGATTTCAACAGATAAAGCTGTAAACCCAACTAACCTTATGGGAGCAAGTAAAAGAGCTTGTGAGCTTGTGATAGAGAATATGAATAAGATAGCTAAAAATACTAAATTTATGGCAGTAAGATTTGGAAATGTATTGGGAAGTCATGGATCAGTAATCCCAATATTTAGAAATCTTTTAGAGGAAGGGAAAAATCTAACTGTTACTCACAAAGATATAACAAGATATTTTATGACAATACCAGAGGCAGCTCAGCTTGTAATTGAAGCTGGATCAATAGGAAAAGGTGGAGAGATATTTATTTTAGATATGGGAAAACCAGTTAAAATATATAATCTTGCTAAATCTATGATAAAACTTTCAAATGCAAATGTTGGAATAGATATAGTTGGGTTAAGACCTGGAGAAAAACTATTTGAAGAGTTACTATATGATGTAAATAATGCAATAAAAACAGACAATAAAAAGATATTTATAACTAAAGTAGATGGTAATACCGATATTAGTAAATTCTTTAATAAACTTGAAGAGTGTACTCATAACCCAGATGTTGATAAGATTAAAGAGATTATGAAAGAGGTAGTTGTATCATATAAGGAAGTTAGTTATGAGTAGGAAAAAATTTTGGAGAGGAGGACTATATGTTTGATAAAACTAAAATAAAATTTAAACCTTTTGATAAAAAAGTCTGGTTAGCTACTCCTACGATGCATGGAGAAGAGTTAAAATATATGCAAGATGCATTTGAGAAAAATTGGATGTCAACAGTTGGAGAAAATATAAATGAAGTTGAAAAAATGATAGCTGAAAAGGTAGGATGTAAATATGGTGTTGCATTAGCATCAGGAACTTCATCACTGCATTTAGCTATAAAGCTAGCTGGAATAAAACTTTATGGATTACCTAATTTATGTAAAGGAACTTTAAAAGGGAAAAAAGTGTTTTGTAGTGATTTAACATTTTGTGCTACGATAAATCCAATTACTTATGAAGGTGGTACTCCTGTCTTTATAGATAGTGAATATGAAACATGGAATATGTGTCCAAAAGCCTTAGAAAAAGCTTTTGAAATATATCCAGATGTAAAGTTAATAGTATTAGCTAATCTATATGGAACACCAGCTAAAATAGATGAAATAAGAAAAATAGCTAAAAAATATGGAGCATTAATAGTAGAAGATGCTGCAGAATCTCTAGGTGCTACATATAAAGGAAAACAAACAGGAACTTTTGGTGAATATAATTGTATTAGTTTTAATGGAAATAAAATAATTACAGGATCTTCTGGAGGAATGTTTTTAACGAACTCATTAGAAGATGCAAATAAAGTAAGAAAATGGTCGACTCAAGCTAGAGAAGATGCTCCTTGGTACCAACATGAAGAGATTGGCTATAACTATAGAATGAGTAATGTTATAGCAGGAGTGGTGCGTGGTCAGATTCCTTACTTAGATGAACATATAAGACAGAAAAAAGCTATTTATGAAAAATATAAGACAGGATTAGCAGGTCTTCCTATAAAAATGAATTCATATGAAGAATGTAGTGAGCCAAATTTTTGGTTATCTTGTATGATAATAGATAAAGAGGCTATGTGTAAACAAGTAAGAGATGAACATACGGCACTATACACACCTGAAAAAGGTAAAAGCTGTCCAACAGAAATATTAGAAAGACTAGCAGAATATAATGCAGAAGGACGTCCTATTTGGAAACCATTAAGTAGCGAGCCTATATTTAGAAGTTGTGATATAATAACAAAAGATGGATCTTTTAGAGCTAAAACAAATGCGTATATTGCAGGGGGAATAGAAGATATAGGACTTGATATATTTGAAAGAGGGCTATGTCTTCCTAGTGATAATAAAATGACAGTAGAAGAACAAGATAAAGTTATTGAAATAATAAGAGCTTGTTTTGAATAGGAGTTAAGATGTATAAAAAATATTTTAAACGATTGTTTGATATAGTTTCTTCTGTTATTTTTCTTTTATGTTTTTGGTGGTTATACATTATAGTAGCAATTTTAGTTAAGAAAAAATTAGGAAGTCCAGTTATATTTAAGCAACGAAGACCAGGACTTAATGGCAAAATATTAACTATGTATAAATTTAGAAGTATGACAGATGCAAGAGATAAAAGTGGTAAATTATTGTCTGATGCAGAAAGATTACCTAAATTTGGAAAAATATTGAGAGCAACTAGTCTTGATGAGATTCCAGAGATAATAAATGTATTAAAAGGTGATATGAGCTTAGTTGGACCAAGACCTTTATTGGTAGAATACTTATCTAGATATAGTAAAGAGCAAGCAAGAAGACATGAGGTAAGACCGGGAATAACTGGTTGGGCTCAAGTAAATGGAAGAAATGCTATTTCTTGGGAAGAAAAATTTAAATATGATGTAGAATATGTAGATAGTTGTAGTTTTTTATTGGATATAAGAATTATATTTTTAACAATAAAAAAAGTATTTGTGAAAGAAGGAATTTCACAAGAGGGTAATGTAACTATGGAGGAATTTAAGGGAGAAAAGCAATGAAAGATATTGTAATAATTGGTGCTGGTGGACACGCGAAAGTAGTTGCAGATATAATTTTAAAAAGAAAAGAAGTTTTAAAAGAAGAATTAAATATTATTGGATTTCTTGATGATAATTTTGATAAAATAGAATATAGAGAAATATTTAATATTCCTATTTTAGGAAGTTTAGATTTAATAGAAGAATTTAAAAATAAAGATTATGAATATATTATTGCTATAGGAAATAACTTAATAAGGAGAAAACTAGCAAAGAAATATTCAAAGTTAAATTATTATACAGCAATTCATCCAACAGCAGTTATAGGAAATATGATAACTATAGAAGAAGGAACAGTAGTAATGGCTAATGTTGTAATAAATCCTTATTGTAAGATAGGAAAACATTGTATTTTAAATACTTCTTGTGTAATAGAGCATGATAATACTATAGACAATTATGTTCATATTTCTCCGAATGCAACATTGTGTGGAAATGTTTTTATAAATAAGTATTCATGGATAGGAGCAGGAGCAGTTGTAATTCAAAATAAAAACATAGGGAAAAAAGTGATAGTAGGAGCAGGAACTATCGTGATTAGAAATGTTGAAAATGATTGGACTTTAGTAGGAAATCCAGGGAAAGTAATTAGATAACAGAATTAAATTTATTTTAGGTGATATTTTATGATGAGAGCACTATACAAGGAAAAGTTAATAAATAGTTATGGGATAGAATTTCAAAATAAAGTTTGTGATTTAGTACTGGAAATGATGGAGATAAAAAAAATGATGGTTTTATAGAAGAAAAAGGGATATTCTTTCAAATCTACGGGCCTATAGAAAATACTATTTCCTCACAACAGCAAGCAATAAAGAAGTTAAAGAAAGACTTCAATGGTTTAGGTGTTCATTGTAATAATGGTTATTGAACAAAAATCAACAAGTTTTATTTTGTTTATAATGATAAAGGGAACGGAATATCTCCGGCTTTAAATGAAGAAAAAAATATATAAGAGAAGAAAGTGGAATTGAGTGTGAGATTATAGGAATAGATGCTCTAATGACTTTATATGATAAATTAGACGTTAAACAACAAAATATACTTAACGAAAATTATGAGTTTGGAAATGATAAAGATAAGAATTTATATGATAAAGATAAGAATTTATATTTAGAAATAAAAGAAGTATTTTATATAAGCGGGTTATACTATGAGCTAGAAAATTTTATCTTTGGACAACAATTACATAATAATAGTTTCACTTTTGGTGATGATAATTTTGCTGTGGCAGACTATATTGATATAAAAATAAAGAGCCCGTATTTTAAATTTATTAATGATGAAGAATCAGAAAAATTACGAGAACAATTTATTTATTATTTCTACAATTTTATTAATAGACTACCTTTAATGTATTTTCCAAGTTATACAGATACTAATTATTATGTAATAAAACCTAGAAATTTATATTCACAAGAAGCCATAGATTTTTTAAATCAGTGTCAAAAAGAGGCATTTATTAGTTTGAAACAGTTGTTGGAAAAGGGATATGAAAAGTATAAAATTTAAGAGGAGAAAAAATTGAAAAAAAAAGCTTTAATAATAGCTACTGTTGTAGGCTTTATAACTAGTTTTGAAATAAATGATATAAAAATATTGCAAGAATTAGGTTATGAGGTTATTGTTGCAGCTAATTATGAAGGATACAATGGAAAACTAGATGATAAAAATGTAAAGATGTTAGATATTAGATTTACACGTTCACCACTTACATTACAAAATATAAAGGCCTTTAAAAAATTAAATAAATATGTAAAAGAAAATAAAATAGATTTAATACACTGTCATACTCCTGTCGGTGGAGTAATGGGAAGAATAATTGGTAAATTAAATAAGGTACAAACAGTTATTTATACAGCACATGGATTTCATTTTTTTGATGGTGCTCCCAAACTAAACTGGGTTATTTATTATCCTATTGAGAAATTTTTATCAAGGTATACGGATATATTAATAACAATAAATCAAGAAGATTATAATAGAGCTAAGAATAAGTTTTATGCTAAAAAAGCAAAATATATTCCTGGTGTAGGTGTTGATGTTGAGAAAATAAGAAATGTTCGAGTAGATAGAGATAAAAAAAGGAAAGAGCTAGGGTTAAAAGATAATGATATAGTTTTATTATCCGTTGGAGAATTAAGCAGAAGAAAAAATCATATAGTTGCAATAAAAGCTCTAGGAAAAATAAAAAAGAATAAAAATATATTCTATTTAATTGTAGGAGAGGGTTCTTTAAAAAATTATTTAAAAAAAGAATGTAGAAAATTAGGAATAGAGAGGCAAATAAAATTTTTAGGATATAGAAAAGATGTTTATGAATTATGTAAGGTGGCTGATATATATATATTTCCTTCACAGAGAGAAGGATTGGGAATAGCAGCTTTAGAAGGAATGGCAGCTGGACTACCACTTGTTTCAGCTAATATAAATGGGATAAAAGATTATACTGAGAATGAGAAAACAGGTTATTGTGTTGATAGATTTAGTATTAATGACTTTAAAAATGCTATTGAAAAATTAGCGTATAATAAAAATTTGAGACAAAGAATAGGTAATTATAACGAACAAGTAGTAAAAAAATTTGATATAAAAAATACAGAAAAAATTATGAAGGAAATATATTTAAGTATAGTACAAGGAGAAAGATGAAGTATATTATTTATATTGGAGTATTATTTATGCCCGATAAAAATGCGGCAGCACGGAGAGCTCTAGCTTTTGCAAAAATTATTAGGCAGTTAGGTTACATACCCATTATTATTGGAATGAATAAAGAAATTAAAAAAGAAAATATTTTAATGACATTACAAGAAAATAAAGATTATATTTTATATGAAATGAAATATCCGAATACGGTGTTTTCATGGTTGAAAACAATTACTAATTGTAAAAGTATCATAGATATTATAAATTATTATGGAAATGAAAATATTAAAGCCATAATTGGTATGGATTATTTTTCTGTTGCATTTTGGAAATTAATGAAATATTGTAAGCATAATAATATAAGATGTATAGCAGATGCAGTAGATTGGTTTGAAAAATCAAAGTATTCTTTTCCTAAAAATATTATTAAGAATTTAGACACATATATAAGAATGAAAATTTTATATAAAGAAATTGATTATATGATAGCTATTAGTCAATTTTTATATAATTATTATAAAAATAAAAAATCAATAGTTATAATACCTGGAATTGTGCCTGATATAAGAATAAATAAAAATGAAGAATATAAAGCATCTAAAATAATAAAATTAGCTTTTATAGGATCACCAGGGAATAATTTTGAAAAAGAGAGAATTGATTGGTTAATGCACTCGATTGGAGAATTAGATCCTAAGGGGAAAAAAATAAAATTTTATATTGCTGGAGTTGATAAACATATAATATTAGAAAAAGCTAAAAAAATAATTTCAGAAGATAATTATGAGAATACAGTAGTACCTCTTGGGAAACTAAAACACAATGAATGCATTAATTTGTTAAAAAAGGTCGATTTTTCAATTATTATAAGAGAAGATAATATTTTATCTAAGGCTGGATTTCCTACTAAATTAGGAGAGGCTTTTTCATGTGGAACCCCAGTTTTTGCAACACCCACTAGTAATATAAAAGACTATATTTTACAAGATTATGGAGTTGTAACAGAAAATTGTACATTAATAGAAGTTAAAAATTCTTTATCTAAAATTTTATTAATGAGTATACAAGAACGTGAAAAAATGCATAATGCTATAAAAAATTATAATCCTTTATCATATAGTAACTTTATAAATGAATTTAAAACTATCTTAGATTAGGGAGATAAATAAAAATGAAAATAGTTCAAGTTAACGCATATTATGGGAATGGAAGTACAGGTAATATAGTGAAGCAGATATTAGAGACAAGTAATAAAAAAAATATAGATTGTTATGCTGTATATTGGTTGGGAAAAAATAAAGATGAATATAGTAAAAAAATACTATATTGTGGAGAAAATAAGAAAAGATCGATATACATCAAATTTCTTCATTATTGTTTATTAGGAGGTAAGATTGCATATAATAAAAATAGAACTAAAAAAATAATAGAAACAATAAAGAATATTAATCCTGATATAATACATCTACATAATCTACATGGAGATTTTGAATATGGATCTATCGATTTGCCATATTTTTTTACAGAACTTTCAAAAATGAAAAAGAAAGTTATTTGGACATTTCATGATTGTTGGCCAATTACTGGAAGATGTTATCACTTTGAATACTCAAGATGTAACAAATGGAAAACAGGATGTTTAAATTGTCCACAAAGATTTTATGATAGACATGGTATATTTTGGGATTATGCACATAAAAATTGGATTATTAAAAGAGAATTATACCAAAATATTGAAGACTTGACAATAGTGACAGTTTCTAACTGGCTTAAAAAAATAGTTGAAAATTCTATGTTAAAAAGTAGAAAAATTATAACTATTTATAATGGAGTAGACACTAATATTTTTAAAGAAAAATTATTACCTAAAAATAAGAATATTCAAATTCTAGGCATAGGTTGGGATAGAAAGAAAGGATACAAAAAGTATTTAGAAATTTCTAAATTTTTATTTCAAAATGAAAAATTAATAGTTGTTGGAAAGCAACCAATATTTCGCAAGTTTTTTAAATTACCAGATAATATAATTACAATAGATTATATTGATGATCCATTAAAACTTGCAAAACTATATTGTCAATCTGATATATATTTTAATCCATCGGTTGCAGAAACGTTTGGATTAACAACAGTAGAATCAATGGCATGTGGAACACCGGTTTTAGGTTATGCTAGAACTGCTACACCAGAAATTATCGGTGAATGTGGTATAATCTATGCAAAGGAAAATTTTAAAAAGATAATGCAGGAAATAAGAGAAATAAATACGAATAAAACTATAAAAGAAAAATGCAGACAAAGAGTTGAAGAAAATTTTTCTTTGTCTAAAATGCTTAGGAATTATTTAGATTTATATCTAAGAAATTAAAAGGAGAAGTTAATTATGGAAATTTATTTAGGATTATTTCTTATTGTTTTTTTATTGAATAACCAGATTATTAAAATATCTAGAAAGATAAAATTTACAATTACTTCATTCATATTATTTCTTTTAGTAGGACTTAGGAATTTTAAAATTGGAACCGATACCCAAAATTATGTTAATATATTCAATAATTATAATGAGAATCCTTTTGAGGTGTTTCTAAGTCACTTTCCTTCAATAAATATTTTTTTGTCTGATATAGGCTTTGGAATGTATATGTATTGTCTTAAAGGATTAGGGATTGATGCTAGAGAATTTATTATTATTACAGCAGGGATTAGTATATTTTTAATTTTGCAATTTTACTATAAATATAGCAAAGATGATTTAATAACATTTTTTACTTTTATATCTATTGGAGTGTATATTTTTCTATTTTCAGGTATAAGGCAGGGACTAGCTATTGGAATTGTGGCATTTTCATATACTTATCTTATTAAAAAAAAAATTATTAAGTATTGTTTTATAATTTTGATTGCAACATCGATACATGCAACGGCTATAATAATGTTTCCAGTGTACTTTATAGTACAACAAAAATTTAAATTGTCACTGAAAAGGTTGACTTTTTTAATTATAATGTTTAGTTTTATATTAAAAGAAATGATATATAGAATTATATTTTTGTCTGATTTTAACTTACGAATTAAATTTTATAGTTTAAGTAAAGTTACAAGAGGGAGTTTCTTGATAGTTATACTGTATATCTTTATAGTAATTTTTTATTTATATATAAATTCATCACAAATTAAAAAAAATAGAATTATTTTTGATAAATTTTATTATTTGTTATTATTAGGTTTAGGGATATATATTGTTTCACTAGAACATACAATGTTGTCGAGATTTGGAATGTATTTGTATGGATTAGTGTTACCAGTTGCAAATAGTTATTATATTGTAAATATAAAAGATGTAAAAATAAGATTTTTGTGTAAATATTGTTGTATTTTTTTAGAGATGATATTTTTTTACTATGTTATTAGCACAGATACTGTTTTTAAGATTTATAATTATATTTTTTTTTAGAAAGGAAGATGAATGAAAAAAATAAAATACATCGGATACTATGATACAATTTTTCAAAGGCGAATTATGAGTCCAGCAGCTGTAGATAAGATGAATTATATATCAGAAAAACTTTCTGAATTAGGATATATTGTAGAGATTATCTCATGTGGCATGATAGCTGATAAAGGATATAAAGGTACAAAAGAAAAAATAGGACATAATATTTATGTAAAGTATTTTAGGACACTAAAAAAATCAAAGTTGAAAATAATAAATAAAGTTTTTAGAGCATATGAATTGTTAGTGTTATTTATGTATTTTTTAATATGTGTTAAAAAAGAAGAAAAAATATTAGTGTATCATTCTTTAATGAATATGAAAGCTATTTTTTGGGCTAAAAAAATAAAAAAATTCAAAATAATATTAGAGATTGAAGAAATTTATGCTGATGTTTTAGAAAATCAAAAATTGAAAAAAAAAGAGATCAACTATTTAGAAAAAGCAGATTATTATTTATTTTCAACGACATTTCTTAATAAAGAGATTAATAAGTACTCAAAACCTTATGTTATTATTCATGGTGTATATAAAGTTGAAAAAATAATGACACATAAATTTAATGATAATAAAATTCATTTAATTTATGCCGGAACATTTGATTTGCATAAAGGTGGCGTAAAAATTGCAATACAAACTGCACAATATTTACCCTCAAATTATGTGATACATATTTTAGGATTTGGAACATCACAACAAGTAGAACATGTAAAAGATGTGATTAGAGAGATAAATAATAAGAGCTGTAAGTCAACAGTTGTATATGAAGGTTTAAAAGTAGGACAGGAATATACTAGATTTATACAAAAGTGTCATATTGGTTTAAGTACACAAGTCCCAGAAGGAAACTATAATAATTCTTCATTTCCTTCAAAAATACTATCATATTTAAGAAATGGATTAGATGTTATAAGTATTAAAATTCCGGTAGTTGAAAATTCAGATATTAATAGTATTATTTATTATTATAATGACTCAAAACCAGAAGCTATAGCGAATATGATAAAGAATATAAAGTTAAAAAATAATTACATAGGAATGGACTTTTTAATAACTTTAGATCAAAAATTTAAATTGCAGTTAGATAAATTATTAAAAAAGTAAATAAGAAATTTATAAATATGATAGATTTGATAGACAGAATAGCGAATAAAATACTTTGAATTTATTATAATAGGATAAATCGATATTTAATAGTAAAATAGAAAAGGAGAGAAAGTAATGAATAAAAAATACGAAAGAATTATAATAGTTGAAAATGGAAATTGGGAGAGTATACATAATATTTTAGTAAATTATACAAAAATGTTAAACAACTTTTTAAAAAAAGATTTAACTAATGAGATTGATGGAAATTAGAGATGAATAAAATATTGAAATTTTTTAGTAGGTTGTCAGAAAATAATAGAATAATATTAAAAAATGTCGTTGGAACTTTTATTGTAAAAGGAATATCAGTAGTCATATCTCTTATCATTATGCCAATATATTTAAATTTTTTTGAAAATAAAACAATATTAGGTTTATGGTTTACTATTTTATCAGTACTTACTTGGATTTTAAATTTTGATTTAGGAATTGGAAATGGATTAAGAAATAAACTAACAGAATGTTTTACTAAGAAAGATTTCAGAAAAGCAAAGGATTACTTATCTTCAGCATATATTTCTATTGCAGTGGTTTGTGCAGTATTTTCTATCATATTTTTGTATGTATTTGATTATATAGACTGGAATGTTATTTTTAATATCAATGAAGAGATTATATCACGTAAAACTTTAGCAATGACAATAAAAATAGTATTTATTGGAATAATGCTTCAGATGTTTTTTAAACTAATAACGTCATTTCTGTATGCAATACAAAAGTCGGCAGTTAATAATTTACTTTCTTTAATAACTTCTATAATTATTGCAGTTAGTTTAATATTATTTTCATCCAGAGGGGATGAAAATAATATAGTTTATATGTCTTTAATAAATGTATTTGCTGTTATTATTCCATTGATTATTTCAACAATATTTATATTTTCTAAAAAAAAATTTAGACCATGCGTTCCTTCGATAAGTAGTTTTAATTTAAAATATACACAAGATATTCTATCTTTAGGCGGAAGGTTTCTTTTTGTTCAAATAATGTACATGTTTATTATGAATACAAACGAGTATTTAATAACTTTGTTTTATGAAAATGATTTTGTTGTAGAATATCAAATTTACTATAAGCTTTTTACTTTAGGAGGGATAGTTTTTTCGCTAGCACTAATGCCTATTTGGTCAACTGTCACAAAATCATATATTGAGGGAGATATAATATGGATAAAAAAAATTATGAATAGATTATTGTATTTATCATTAATAGGAACAGTTTTACAATTTTCAATTATTCCGTTTTTAAAAATAATTCTTAATATTTGGATTGGAAATGGTATTGTAAAAATAAATTTATGGTATGGGATTTCTTTTGCAATATTAGGAAGTTTATTAATGGTTAATGGAGCATTAGCTAGCATAGCTAATGGAATAGGTGAATTGAGAACACAGAGTATTTGTTTTACAATAGGAGCATTTTTAAAAGTTTTTTTAATATGGATCTTAAGTAAATATATTTCTTCATGGATTGTAGTTATTTGGATGAATATAGTTTGTTTAGCGGTATATTGTTTAAGTCAACCATTCATGATAAATAAATATTTTGATAATAGAAATTAAAAGGAGAAAATAAAATGAGTTTATTTAGCGATAAAATTTTATTAATAACAGGTGGAACAGGATCTTTTGGAAATGCTGTATTAAATCGTTTTTTAAAAACAGATATTAAAGAGATTCGTATATTTTCAAGAGATGAAAAAAAACAAGATGATATGCGTCATGAATTCCAGGCTAAAATGCCAGAAGTAGCAGATAAGATCAAATTTTACATTGGAGATGTAAGAGATTTAAGTTCAGTTAAAAATGCTATGCATGGAGTTGATTACATATTTCATGCTGCAGCATTAAAACAAGTGCCTTCATGTGAATTTTTCCCAATTGAAGCAGTAAAAACAAATGTTTTAGGAACTGAAAATGTACTAACTGCAGCAATTGAAGCTGGAGTAAAAAATATAGTTTGTCTTTCAACAGATAAGGCAGCATATCCAGTAAATGCAATGGGAACATCAAAGGCCATGATGGAAAAAGTAATAGTTGCAAAATCAAGAACTGTAAGTGAAGAAGAAAGTAAAATATGTTGTACAAGATATGGAAATGTACTGTGTTCAAGAGGTTCAGTTATTCCGTTATGGATAGATCAAATTAAAGCGGGAAATCCAATAACTATTACAGATCCAAATATGACAAGATTTGTAATGAGTCTTGATGAGGCTGTAGATTTAGTTTTATTTGCATTTGAAAATGGAGTTACAGGAGATATTTTAGTTCAAAAAGCACCAGCATGTACAATAGAAGTATTAGCTAAAGCAGTAACTGGACTATTTGCACCAAATCATGAAATTAAAGTTATAGGTATTCGTCATGGAGAAAAAATGTATGAAACACTTTTAACAAATGAAGAATGTGCAAATGCAATAGATATGGGGGATTTTTATCGTGTTCCTTGTGATAAACGTGGTTTAAATTACGATAAATATTTTAAAGATGGAGATGCTAAAAGAAATACTTTAACAGAATTTAATTCAAGTAATACAGAATTATTAGATGTAAAAGAAGTTCAAGAAAAGTTACTTTCTTTAGAATATATTAGAGAAGAATTAGAAAAATGGGAACAAGAAAAAAATAAATAATCTATTTGGAATGGAGTTTTAATTATGAAGATTTTAATAACAGGAGCAAAAGGATTTGTTGGAAGAAATTTAGTTGAAAATTTAAAAAATATAAGGGATAGAAAAGATAAAACTCATAATATATCAAGTGACTTAGAAATTTTAGAATATGACATAGATAATACTTTAGAACAGTTAGATGAGTTTTGTAAAAAAGCAGACTTTGTTTTTAATTTAGCTGGAGTAAATAGACCTAAAAACAAAGAAGAATTTATAGAAGGAAACTTTGGATTTGCATCTACACTTTTAGAAAACTTAAAAAAATATAGAAATAATTGTCCTGTTATGCTTTCATCTTCAATTCAGGCAACTCTTGAAGGAAGATATGCAGGAAGTGATTATGGAAAAAGTAAACTTGCTGGAGAAGAGCTATTTAAAGAGTATTCTAAAGAAACAGGAGCAAAAGTTTTAATATATCGTTTTCCAAATCTTTTTGGAAAATGGTGTAGACCAAACTATAACTCAGCTGTAGCAACATTTTGTAATAATATAGCTAATGATTTACCTATTCAAGTAAATGATAGAAATACTGAACTTGAATTAGTATATATTGATGATTTAGTAGAAGAACTATTAAGAGCAATAGAAAACAATGAAACTAAAGATGAATATGGATATTGCTATGTTCCAGAAATACATCGTGCAACTTTAGGAGAAATAGTGGACTTATTATATTCTTTTAAAGAAAGCAGAAAAAATCTATTTATTCCTAATTTAACAGAAGGAAGTTTTGAGAAGAAACTATATTCAACATATCTATCATATTTAGATCCAAAAGATTTTTCATACAAGTTGAAAATGAATGTAGATAATAGAGGAAGTTTTACAGAATTAGTTAAGAGTTTAGATAGAGGACAAGTAAGTATTAATATATCAAAACCTGGGATAACTAAAGGGCAACATTGGCATAATACAAAAACTGAAAAATTTATTGTAGTTGCTGGAACAGGAATAATCCAACTACGTAAAATTGGAACAGATGAAATTGTAGAGTACAGGGTAAGTGGCGAAGAAATAACAGTAGTAGATATGATACCTGGATATACACATAATATTATAAATTTAAGTGAAACAGAAAACCTAGTCACTGTTATGTGGTGTAATGAATGTTTTAATCCAGAAAGACCAGATACTTTCTTTGAAGAGGTTTAATATATGAAGTTAATAATTTTAGGAGCAGGTGGACACGGGAAAGTTGTAGCTGATATAGCACAACAAATCAATAAATATGAAGAAATCTTCTTTTTAGATGATCTTTTACAAGGAAATGATATTCTAGGGAAATGTAAAGAATATACAAAGTTTAAAGATGAAGATGTAGAAATGTATCCTGCTTTTGGAAATAATAGAACTCGTATTGATGGCAAGAAAAGTTAGAAAATTATGGGATAAAACTAGCAAAAATAGTGCATCCATTAGCTTACATAAGTCCTTTAGCTACCATAGAAGATGGATGTATAGTAATGCCCTATGTCATTATAAATACTAATGTAAAAATAGCTAAAGGTTGCATTATAAATTGTGGAGCAATAATAGATCATGATTGTGTCCTAAATAAAGGATGCCATTTAGCTCCTGGTGCTATAGTAAAAGGAGAAAATATCCTTCCAGAGTACATGAAAGTAGATTCAGGAGAAGTTATTTCATTAGGAATGTATAAATAGAAAAAAAGGAGTATAAATTAATGGATACAAAAGTTTCTTTTAAAAATAATGGTAAATTAAAACTATTGATTATAGTAGGAACACGTCCAGAAATTATTAGATTAGCTGAGGTAATAAAAAAGTGTAGAAAATATTTTGACTGTTTATTAGCTCATACAGGACAAAACTATGACTATAGTTTGAATGGAGTATTTTTTCATGATTTAAAGTTACAAAATCCAGATTATTACTTAAATGCAGTAGGGAATGATTTAGGAGAAACAATGGGAAATATTATTGCTAAAAGTTATCAATTGATGGAAGAAATAAAACCAGAAGCAGTATTAGTATTAGGAGATACAAATTCATGTTTATCAGTAATTGCAGCTAAAAGACTTCATATACCAATATTTCATATGGAAGCTGGAAATAGATGTTTTGATGAATGTTTACCAGAAGAGACAAATAGAAGAATAGTAGATATAATTTCTGATGTTAATATGTGTTATTCAGAACATGCAAGAAGATATTTAAATGCTTCAGGAGTAGCTAAAGAGAGAACATATGTAACAGGATCACCAATGGCTGAGGTATTAAGAGCAAACTTAGAACAGATAGATAAATCTGATATATTGAGTAGATTAGGATTAGCTAAAAAAGGTTATATTCTTTTAAGTGCGCATAGAGAAGAAAATATTGATACAGAAGCTAATTTTATATCTTTATTTACTTCAATTAATAATATAGCTAAAAAATATGATATGCCAATTTTGTATTCTTGTCATCCAAGATCTAAAAAGTATTTAGAAAAAAGAAATTTCAAATTAGATGAAAGAATAAGATTACATGAACCATTAGGTTTTCATGATTATAATAACTTACAAATGAATGCTTTTGCAGTTATTTCAGATAGTGGAACATTACCAGAAGAATCATCATTTTTTACATCAATTAACAGAGCATTTCCTGCTATTTGCATAAGAACAAGTACAGAAAGACCAGAAGCATTAGATAAAGGATGTTTTGTACTAGCAGGAATATCAAATAATGAGGTTGAACAGGCAGTAGAACTTGCAGTAGCAATGAATGAAAATGGTGATTATGGAATACCAGTACCTAATTATACAGAAGATGTTTCAACAAAAGTAATAAAGATAATACAATCTTATACAGGAATAGTTAATAAGATGGTTTGGAGAAAATATTAAAATATTTATTTATATTAAGACTTAGAAATAGAAGTGTTAAAAGATGCTTCTATTTTTGTTTATTTAAAAATATTTTGTTTTTGTAGTATAATATATATTATAAAAAAGGAGAAAATAGATGAAAGGGATTATTTTAGCAGGTGGAAGTGGAACAAGGCTATATCCTTTAACAAGAAGTATTTCAAAGCAGATATTACCAATTTATGATAAACCAATGATATATTATCCAATGTCAGTTCTTATGTTAGCAGGGATAAAAGATATTTTAATTATTACTACTTCACGAGATATCAGTGTGTTTCGAGATCTTTTTGGAAATGGAAATAGCTTGGGAATGAATATAGAATATAGAGTGCAAGAAAATCCAAATGGAATAGTTGAAGCGTTTTTAATAGGAGAAAAATTTATAGGCAACAGTTCAGTTTCTTTAATATTAGGAGATAATATCTTTTTTGGACAATCTTTTACTATACTTTTAAAAAGATTATCAGAACTTAAAAAAGGAGCTGAAATTTTTGGATATAGTGTAAAAGATCCAACAGCTTATGGAGTTGTAGAGTTTGGTAAAGATATGAATGTAATTTCAATAGAGGAAAAACCAGAAACTCCTAAATCAAAATATGCAATACCAGGGCTATATTTCTATGATAACACAGTTGTAGAAAAAGCACGTAAGGTAAAACCTTCGTTAAGAGGAGAGCTTGAAATAACGGACTTAAATAGAATGTATCTTGAAGAAAAAACTTTAAAAGTTAATTTGTTAGGAAGAGGATTTGCATGGCTTGATACAGGAACTCATAAAAATCTATTACAAGCCTCAAACTTTATAGAAACCATTCAAGAAAGACAAGGAAATTATGTAGCTTGTATAGAAGAGATAGCATATAGAAATGGTTGGATAGATAAAAAGCAACTTTTAGAACTTGCACAGCTACTATTAAAAACAGATTATGGAAAATATTTAGTTGAAATAAGTGAGGAGATATAGATGAAAAGATATCTTGTAACAGGAGCAGCAGGATTTATAGGTACAAACTTTGTAAAATATATGCTAGAAAAATATAGTGATATAGAGATAATAGTTATTGATAAGCTCACATATGCTGGAAATAAGGAAAATATACAAAAAGAGATAGATGAGCATAAGATTAATTTTGTACGTGGAGATATTTGTAATAGTGAGCTTATAGAGGATATATTTACAAGGTATGATATTGATTATGTTGTAAATTTTGCAGCAGAATCACATGTAGATAGAAGTATTGCAAATCCAAGAGTCTTTTTAGAAACAAATATTCTAGGAACTCAAAATTTACTTGATATAGCAAAGAAATTTTGGACAATAGGATATGATGAAAAGGGATATCCTATCTATAAAAAAGGAAAAAAATATATACAAATTTCAACAGATGAAGTTTATGGATCGTTAACTAGAGAATATATAGATTCTCAAGAACTTGTATTAGATGAAAAAGTAAGAAAAATAGTTGAAGGTAGAAAGAAGTTAAAAACTTATGGAGATAAATTTTTTACTGAAACTACACCATTAGATCCACGATCACCATACTCAGCATCAAAAGCATCAGCAGATATGATAGTTATGGCATATCATGAAACATATAAATTACCAGTAAATATTACAAGATGTTCAAATAACTATGGACCATATCAATTTCCAGAAAAATTAATTCCTCTTATTATTAAAAATATATTAGAAGGGAAAAAACTTCCAGTATATGGAGATGGATCGAATGTGAGAGACTGGCTTTATGTAAAAGATCATAATAAAGCAGTGGATATGGTAATAAATAGTGGAAAAGTTGGAGAAATATATAATATAGGTGGATTTAATGAAGAAAAAAATATAGATATAGTGAAATTAACTATAGATACAATAAGAAAAATAATGGAAGAAGAACCTAGTTATAGAAGGATATTAAAAACAGATATAAATAATATATCATATGATTTAATAGAGTATGTTCAAGATAGATTAGGACATGATGCAAGATATGCCATAGATCCAAGCAAGATAGCAGTAGAGCTAGGTTGGTATCCAGAAACAACTTTTACAAAAGGAATAGAAAAAACAATTAGATGGTATTTAGATAATCAAGAGTGGGTAAATAGTTTAAATTAATATTTATTACTATTAAATATCAATTATTGCCAATTACAACAAAAATTTACTTTACAAATTTTCCAAAAAGAGTTAATATGTAGTTGTACATAATATTATCTACCTATATTTAATAATAATTATTATAGAGGGTGAGAGTATGGAAAGAAAAGTTTCAGATGAGCTTGATGCTAAAAATTATCAAATGGAAATAGAAGAGTATCTACTGACGAAACTTGAAAAATGTAGTGAATTTGAAAAGAGAGTACAAAATGAATTAGTGGAAAAATATGGATTATGGACTACTATTGAAAAAGCAGCAAAGATTATAAAGCGTAGTAAAAGTACAATGTACAAATACAAAGAGGACAATTTAATAATCTATAGACAAAATAGCAGAATTATTTCTGTTTATACTAAAAGTTTGATATTTGTTTTATAGTTTTTAAAGGATGCAAAAAAGAAAGCATCCTTTTATTTTTTCTTTATTTTATCCTATTATTTTAGTATAATAAAAAAATATTCAATAAATTAAAAAAACAGGAGAACAAAATGAAGAGTGAAAAGGAATATGGGTTATTTACAGCTATAACTATGATAGTAGGGATAGTAATTGGAGCTGGAATATTTTTTAAAAGTGATAATATTTTAGTCTATACAGGTGGAAGTGTTATAAAAGGTGTGATGCTATTTTGTTTAGCAGCAATGGGAATAGTATTTGGATCATTAACTATAGCTATTTTAGCAACAAAGACTACAAAGCCTGGTGGAGTAATAACTTATGCAGATGAGTATATAGGAAGAAAAGTAGCAGGTTGTTTTGGGTGGTTTCAAATATTTATCTATTATCCGGCATTAATAGCTGTTGTATCTTGGATAGTTGGAGTATACATGTGTATGCTATTTAATTGGAATTCGACACCTGAAAATTTAACTTTAATAGGGATACTAGCTTTTGTGATAATATTTGGTATTAATTATTTTTCAGCTATACTTGGTGGTTTTTTCCAAAATTTTTCAACTATATCTAAAGTAATATTATTGTTAGTTTTAGCAATTGCAGGATTTATTTATGGAGATCCTAAATTTGTTGCACATTCTGGAGATATAGTAGGGACATTTGGATGGTTAGGAGCATTAGCACCGATTGCATTTTCATATGATGGTTGGGTAGTATCAACTTCTATATCACACGAGATAAAAAACTCTAAAAGAAATTTACCAATAGCGTTGATATTTGGACCATTATTTGTATTAGCAGCGTATATTTTTTATTTTGTAGGAATATCTATATTATTAGGGCCAGATGAAATAATGAGATTAGGAGATGCACATGTAAATGCAGCAGTTACTATGATATTTGGAAATGCTGGAGCAAAAGTGTTTTTAATTTTTATAGTAATATCTGTTTTGGGAACTTTAAATGGTTTTACTTTAGGATCACTTAGAATGCCATATTCACTAGCTATTAGAAATATGTTTCCCAATAGTAAGAAAGTAGCATATATTAAGCCTGGTCATCACGTACCAAAATATTCATCTAAAATATCATTTGTACTAGCTGGTATTTGGATAATAATTAACTATTTAACACAAAAGTATAATTTAATTCCTAATTCAGATGTTTCTGAAATACCAATTGTAGCAAGTTATATATTATATATAGCACTATATATTTGTGTTATAAAGATGTATTTTAAAGGCGAAGTAAAAAGCTTTATTAGAGGGGTTATAGTACCAATTATAGCTATTTTAGGTTCTGTGCTTATAATTGTTGGTGGATTACAAAACCCAATGACAATTATCTATTTAGGTATATGTGTAGTAGTGATAATTATTGCATATTTATATATGTTGAAAATTGACAATAATAGCATAAAATAGTATAATTTTACTAGTTAATTAATTATTACTTTGGAGGGGAAAATGAATCAATTAGAGGAAAGGAATTACTACACAGATGAGGATGAATTAGATTTACTAGATTTAGTAAGAACATTAATGAAACACAAAAAAATGATAGGATTAGTTACAATTCTTATTTCATTAATTATCTTAGTTGGGGGATATATTTATAACAAATCAACTTTGAAAAGTAGTGTTGTAATAGCTCTGGATTATCCTGGAGTAGAAGATGGAAAAAATCCGAATGGAACAACATTTTCAAGTAATGAATTAATGCCTGTAAGTGTAGTTAATAAAGTTTTTGAAAAATATAAAAATGAAATAAAATATACAGATAATTTAAAATTTAGAGACAGTATTTTTATAAGAGGGATAGTTCCTGATGCAGTAAAAAATAAAATAAAGCAATCTGCTGAAAAAGGAGAAAAATATACATATATTCCAACAAAATATCAAATTGAAACTAAAAATAATGTTATAGTATTAAAGAATTTAGCATTAGGTGCAATTGAAAATTTTCAAAAAGAATATAAACCAAACTTAAAAATAGATCATATACAATCTTTAGACAATTATGATTATAGAGATAGTTATTTGATTTTAAATAATAAATTAGATACTTTAAAAACTATAGCATTAGAAAATGGAAAAAATAATTTTGTTTCATCAAAGCTAGGGTATTCTTTTGATACTATACTTTCTGAAATAAAGTCTTTACAATCTATTGATCTTAATATTTTTAATTCATATGTTACCATGAATGGATTTACTTTAGATAGTAACATAGCAAGAGTAAGATATGAATCAGAAATAAAAGATTTAATTATACAAAAAGAAAATTTAATTGAAAAAGCTGAAGTTGTTAGAAAAATGCTTGCAGATTATAAACCTCAAGAAAAAACATTTGTATTGACAAATGGTGGTTCAATAAATGGACAACTAGATATACCAGATGATTATTACAGTAAGTTAATTGGTGAATATTTAAATTTAAACAAAAAGATAAAAGATATTCAGAGTGAAATAAGAAGATGTGAAGAAGAAAAAAATAAAATTAAATTACCTGATGATCAAGAGCAAGAAATGTTAGAAAAGAAGGTTGATATTGTAGTTGAAAGAGCAAATAAAATAATTGATAAATTAAATGCTCTTAACAAAGAGTATGTTGAAGTTAAGTATGGAGACATGATAAAGATGGATTCACCAGTTATCGAAACAACAGCTGGAAAGCCATTATATATGTATCTTGCATTGGGAATAATCTTAGGATTATTTACTGGAATATTTTTCTCATTTATTGCAGAATTTAAAGAAGATTATAAAAAAAGATATGGAAAGTAGAGAGAAGGCCTGAGGGTCTTCTTTTTCATATATGAAAAATTAAGAATAATTTTATTAAAAATATTGCTTGAAACAAAAAATGTGCTATAATTATAAAAAACATTGATAATTTTTACAAAAAAAATAGTAATTGTACTATAAAGATAAATTTAATTTAAATAAATTTGTAAAAAAGTTTCTATATTATAGATAAATAAAAGTATAAGGAGGTAGAGTTATCCATATTTGGATAGCAAAATTGACGTGAACGTTGAAAAAATAAGAAAATATTGTGTAATAGCATTTATAGTTGTGGGACTAGCAGCACTTGTTATGGAGAAAATAAATGCTCCAGAAGTTTATGAAGGGCAAGGAGAAGGATTTTCAGATACTATAGTAGTACAAGTAGCAGCTAAAAAAGAAAATGGCAAATTAAAGGTATATGATGTAAAATACCAACATGGGGATACAGATGAAATTGCAACACCAGCTATAGAAGAATTAATAGCTAAATTAAAAGAAACACATGATGCAAGTACACTAGATGCTGTATCAGGAGCTTCATACACATCTGAAGGGTTTATAGAAGCTGTAAATGATGCATTATCAAAAGTAAAATAGAATTATATAGTAAAAGAATGTGTGAATAATTTTGTCTTTATATTATTAAATTTAAAAATTAAGACTGAAAGTAAATAAAAATGCTTTCAGTCTTTTTTAGGAAAATTTTTATGTCAGAAATTGAAATTATTTTGTAGTTAAAGTAGTAGCGTTATTTTGAGCAGTTCTTAACTTTAACATTTCAGTATTTAATTTTGCTTTAGATATAGCTATTTCTTTATTTAGGTTTTCTACTTCATTCCAATCTATTTTTTCAGAATTTAGTAATCTAGATACTTTTAATTGTTTTTCTTGGATATCTAATCTATAATTTCTAATCTCTCTTCTTTGAGAGTCAGTAAGGTTAAGATTATTATAACAGTTGTTATGATTTTTGTGATGTCTAGAATTTGAGTTATGGTAGTTATTAGCAAAAGCAGCTGAAGAGACAACTAATAGTGCTACGAAGATTAATTTTTTCATGAGTACCTCCTAAGTGTAATTATATTGAATAAATTTGATATAATTTAATATATCTCATTAAAATGAATACAAGATGAATTTACATTATTTATAAATAAAAAAGGGTCGACTTAAGCCAACCCCTTTGTAAAATAATAATCTATGTTATTAGTTTAATGGTAAAATTTGAATTTCAACTCTTCTGTTTTCTGCTCTTCCTTGTGGAGTGCTGTTAGTAGCTCTAGGATTATTGATACCATGTCCTACAGCAGTGATTCTGTTAGCAGAAACTCCTTGAGAAATTAAATAATCTTTAACACTATTTGCTCTTCTTTGAGATAACTCAAGATTGTATTCAGGACGTCCAGTATTATCTGTATATCCATTTACAACAATTCTTGTTTCTGGATATTGAGTAAGAACAGAAGCTATAGAATTTAGTGGATTATAGAATGATCCAGCAATATTAGCACTGTTAGTTGCAAATGTTACTCCTCCAGGTAGATAAAGATTTAAGTTTTCACCTTCTCTACTAACTTGTACTTGAGTATTTTTTAGTCTTTCCCTTAGTTCTTGTTCTTGATGATCTCTGTATGCTCCCCAACCTAGACCTGCTAAGGCACCGATACCTGCTCCGATCAATGTACCTTTTGTATCTTTACCAATAAGTTGTCCTATAAGTGCTCCGGCAGCGGCTCCTCCAGCTGTACCACTTGTCTTTTTGTTGACAGATCCAGTTTCGTCTAGAAATGGTGATGAAGTACATCCAACAAGAGTTAGACCAAGTAATAAACTGCATAAAGCTTTTTTCGTATTTTTCATAGCGGCCTCCTTAAATTTTTTGAAGGGAGATAAATCCCTATAGCTATATTATATAACAAAAAATTTAAAATACAAATAAAGATTTTAGTAAAAATATTAAGAAAAAATCCTTTTTTAATAGGGATACAGAGGAATTTTAGAATAAAAAATTATAAAGTAGATTTTCTGAGCCCTTGAAAATATTATATTTATAAAATACTAAAAAATTTTTAATATTTTTTCAAAAAAAAGGTTGACAGTTTTTTTAAATGATGCTATAATCATTTATGTCTTAAGAGAAAGACGTCGGAATATAGCGCAGTCCGGTAGCGCATCTGCCTTGGGAGCAGGGGGCCGCAAGTTCGAATCTTGCTATTCCGACCATTTAAATGCGGGAATAGCTCAGTTGGTAGAGCGTCAGCCTTCCAAGCTGAATGTCGCGAGTTCGACCCTCGTTTCCCGCTCCAAAACTGTGTCTGTAGCTCAGCTGGATAGAGCAACGCCCTTCTAAGGCGTGGGCCAGGAGTTCGAATCTCTTCAGACACGCCATTTTTAAAAAGTATGGTGATCGTAGTTCAGTTGGTAGAGCGCCAGTTTGTGGCACTGGTTGTCGCGAGTTCGAGCC
>Cam_p1__coassemble_654_pt1 | contig 32128 bp, 27 predicted proteins | sample Cam_p1__metabat2_low_PE_012 | metagenome-assembled genome bin Cam_p1 | reverse complement strand
AATTCATCGCACCACCTATAGAGCTGGGCGACTTCTTGCCCGTTAGGTTAAAATTAGGGTACATGTTTAGAGGAGAAAAAGATTTTGATAGACATTATGCTAGATATTCATATAAAGATGGATGGTTTTTATCATCAGCAGATGTATGGTATCAATCAAATAATGGACCTAAGAACAATCAAATAAGAATGGAATTATTCCCATTAGGTGTAACTTATAAAGGAATAACAGCTAAATGGTTTGTTGCATATAATAGATATATTGATGGTGGAATGAGTAAAAAAAGTGAAAAATCATCATATGAACATCAAATAAGATTATATGCACCACTTTATTCAAATGATGTATTTTCTTTATCTACAGAAGGAAGATTTACAATTCATTCAGGAAAAACAGTTGAAAATCATGTAGGATATAGTTATTACAAAGACTTTGGAAGAACAAGATTATATTTAAAAGTAAATTATAAAGTATCAGAAAACTTTAGTGTATTTGGACAATATGGATATGAGTTTAGAGATTTTAAAGTTAAAAATAACGGAGAAAAGCCAAAAACTGGAGATAAAAATTATCAAACAGCAGCAATTGGATGGAACTATAAGTTTTAGTTAAATATTTGTAAAAATATATAATTAGGCAATAATTGAGAAGATTTTACTTCTATTGTTGCCTTTTTATTTTTATTAAATATAAATTTAATATAGTTTAATATATTATATATATATAATATAGAAACTTCAATTTGTGAGATTTTAAATATATTTAAAATAAAATCTCCAAAAAAAATCTTGATTTTAATAAAAAAAAATCGTATATAATCCAGCTATAATTTTTTTATAACGTATATATCGTTTTAAAAAAAAACTTATGACATTAATCTAAAACTACGGAGGAATTTTTTATGAAAAAATTAGGATTACTACTAGCAACAATGGGGATAATATCAATGGGAGCTTATGCAGCACCAAAATTAGAAGTAACAAGTATTGGGCAAGAATTAGAGTATGAACACTTAAATTCAGCAGCTACTAGTGATATAAAGCTTTTTACAACAGTAAATTTAAAATATGATGATTGGACATTTTCGATTCAAGGTGGAAAATTTTGGTTAAATGGGACAAGTAGTGCTGAAAAAAAAGGTTTATCAAGTAATGGAGGAAGATTCCAATTTGATGTATGGAAACCTGTAACTTCTAATTTGAAATTAGGATATAGATACAGAGGAGAAAAAGATATGGATAGACATTATGCAAGATATGCATATCAACAAAATTGGTTTTCATCAGCTGCTGATATTTGGTTTGAATCTAAAAATGGTTCAGATAACAATCAAATAAGAATGGAGTTATTCCCAGTGGGAGTTCAATATAAAGGATTTGCTGCAAAATGGTTTGTTGCATATGATAGAACTATAGATGCTGCAGAAAATGGACAAAAATCATATTATGAACATCAAATAAGACTATATGCACCACTTTATTCAAATGATAGATTCTCTTTATCTACAGAAGGAAGATTTACACTTCATTCTGGTAAAGATATGGAAAATGGAGCCGGATACAATTATTACAAAAATTTTGGTAGAACAAGAATATATTTAAGAGGAAACTATAAAGTAACAGAAAACTTTGGTTTATTTGGATATTATGGATATGAGTTTAGAAGCTTCAAAACAAAAGATGGGGGATCAAAACCAAAAGCAGGAGATAAAAACTATCAAGATATAGGACTTGGTTGGACATATACTTTCTAAATTCAATGGAAAAATAATAGTATAAAAAATTGCTAAGGAGAGTTTTTCTTCTTAGCTTTTTTATTTTAGATGAAAAATTAAAAAAAAGTAAATTTTAATAAAATATATTTTTCTTGTATAGTTTATTTTTTCGGAATTTAAATTCTTCATAAAATCAATCAATATGCGGGATTACAGGAAAAAACATAAAAAAAATAATCACTTCAATATATGTTAAAAAAACAAAAAAATGATAAAAGGTATTTACAAAAGCTGAAAAATGATGTATAGTTATGTTATGGGAGAAGCGTAAGTCTAATAAAATTAGATTTACCAAAATATTATAAAAAAGGGGAGATAAATATTATGAAAAGATTAGCACTTTTATTAGGATCTTTATTAGTAGTTTCTGCTGCTGCTTCAGCTAAAGAAGTAGTTCCTGCACCAGTTGTAGTTCAAGAAACTCCAGTACAAATAGTAGAAAAAGAAGTAATAGTATACAGAGAAAAAGAACCTGAATGGAGACCATCAGGATTCTTCAAAGTTCAAGAAACTTATTATGGAGAAACTGAAAATAACAAATATGCTGGAAAGCAAGGATGGAACGATAATAACGTATATGGAAGATTACAACTTGAAGGTGGAATCCAAATGACTGAAAAACAATCAATGGATTTTAGAGTAAGAAATTATCAAAGTTGGAATTCATTAGGAGAAAAGAAAGATGACCAAGTTAGAGTAAGATATTACTTTGATCATGGAAATGTAGGAGATTCAAAAGTTAATGCTACATCTCGTGTAAGATATCAAAAAACTGGTTCATCACATTTAGCTGAATATAGATTAGACTTCGATTTTGCTGAATATTTATTCAACAATGATTTTGTAAAAACATCTACAGCAGTAATTGGACCAAGATATATTTATGCTTGGACAGGACATAATAAATACAGTAATAATATAGGACTTTACGCTGATTTAATTAATGAATTTCCATTAGGATTCAGTACAGAAATAGAAATTGATGGAGCTCAATATTCTAAATATAATAAAGCGGAATATAATTATGGACATAAAGATGATTTTAATGTAACAGTTAACGCAAAATTAATGCATAATTGGAATTTATACACTGCTGATAAATACTCATTTGATTGGGCATTTGAAGGAGGATATGACTCTTACAATTATTCAAATGAAGAAGTGTTTGCAAAACAAGATGGTGGATTAGACGATGCATCATATAGCTTATATGCTAAACCAGCATTTGTATTAACTTACAACGCAACTAAATTTGTAAGTGTTTATGGAGAAGTTGGAGCAGAATATAGAAACTGGCAAATAGAAGCTAATACTGAAGCTAAAAACTGGAGATGGCAACCATTTGCTACTGTAGGAGTAAGAACTACATTCTAGTCTTATACAGTAAGATATTAAGTACCTGTTTTCACAGGTACTTTTTTGATTTTTTGTCAAATAGTGTTAATAAAGTAAAATAAAATAGAAATTTATGAGGTTTTGGTGGTTCAGTTTTACCTGAACTATCAAAATCTTTTTTAGTATATTTTTATATAAATTTTACAATGTCTCAATTATTTTTATAAAAATTAAAAATAGTGTTTCAGGAGATAATCCATCAACACTATTTATTATATAAATTTATTTCTTTCTAAAAAGCCCTACTCCATCACCAAAAGGAAGTAAAACAAAGTTACCGTCATTTCGTGCATACAATGAACCAATAAACTCGTTTAATCTTTTTACGATAGTCTTAAATCTTTTTGGATATTCTTTATATAGATATCCTCGAAACATTATATTATCTATAAAAATAATTCCATCTTTATTTAATAATTTTATAGAATCTTCAAAGAATTTCATATAATGACCTTTTGAAGCATCTATAAATACAAAATCAAAAGTTTCATTGATTTTATTAATTTCTTCTGTTGCATCTCCTTTTATAGAAATGATATTATTTAATTTAGATTTTTTTATATTTTCTTGAGCTATATTGAATCTCTCATCATCAATTTCTATAGTATATAATTTACCATCTTTTTTAGCAATTTCACTAGCCATTAATATACCTGAATATCCTATAGCAGTACCAACTTCTAAAATATTTATTATATTTTTATCTTGGACTATAAATTTTAAATATTCGGCTACTTCCTTAGTTACAATAGGAACGTTATGCTCGTGTGCATAATCTTCCATTTCAAGAATAAGTTTATTTGTTTCAATTATTTTATCGGTAATATATTTATTGGCATCTTTTAATTCTTCTAACATTTTCTATCCTTTCTTTACTAATTTAACAATGTAGAATCCATCTAATATATCTTCATTATAGTCAATTGTAAATCCACCTATGTCGTCATAAGTACCATTTACATTATCTGGAATATATAGTTTTTCTGTTTTAAAATTAGGGTATTTATTTATAAACTTTTTTATATTTTCTTGATTTTCTTCTTTTAATATAGTACATGTACTATAAACAAGTTCTCCATTTTCCTTTAAGACTTGAGAAGCAGATTCTAATATTTCAAATTGAAGCATTGATAAGTCACAAATATTTTCAGGTTTTTTTGTATAGATAGCTTCAGGTTTTTTTCTTAAGACACCATATCCACTACAAGGAGCATCAACTAAAATTTTATCAAATTTTTTACCTTGTTCTTTTAATTTTTTAGCGTCCATTTTTATTGGTTGTACAATAGTAACTCCTGTTTTTTTACAATTTTCTTCAATTAGTTTTAATTTATGAGGATAAATATCAAGAGCGAATAGTTCCCCTTTATTTTGCATTTTTTCAGCTAATACAAGAGTTTTACCACCAGGTGCACTACAAGTATCTAAAACTATATCAAAAGGCTTAGGATTAAGGTTAGCAGCTGCAAGATAAGAAGAAGCATCCTGAACAATTATTTTTCCTTCTTTAAATTCATTACTATAAAGAAGAATACCTGAATCTACATAGTAAACAGAGTCTACTTTTTTTATAATAGATATTTCTTGTTGTCTAAGTAGTTTTTCAAATTCATCATTAGAATACTTTAGTTGATTTACTCTAAAACTTATATAAGGTATTTTCTTTAGATTTTGTAAAAATTTAATACTATTAATTTCTCCATATTCAGAAATGATTTTATCATAAAACCATTTTGGATATGATAAGTATATGTAGTTTTTACCATCTTGTTGTAATTGTTTTACATCTTCTTGCCATTCACGTTGATAACTTCTTAAAACACCATTTACAAATCTACCAACAGGTACACTAAACTTTTTTTTAGTAAGTTCTGTAGCTTCCCAAATAACACCTTTATCATCGCTGTTCATAAATGATATTTGATACATAGATATTCTTAAAATATTTCTAATCCAATCTTTTTTTATTTCTTTAGTTCTTTTATCTATTTCATAATCTAAAAATATTTTATTTCTAATTACTCCATAGAAAAGCTCTGTCATAAATCCACGTTCTTTTTTAGCAATAGCATTATTTAAAATATATTCATTAAGAGCAATATTAGAATATTTACCATTTTCTACTTCTTTTAAAAGAGCAATAACTCTAGATTTTATATTCATTTTTCCCTCCATATTATCATTCCTATATATTATACAATATTTGTAAAATAATGTGTATCATAAATTTTTTTGAAAATAAAAACCACTCTCATCACAATGACAAGAGTGGTACATTTAGAGTTATTTACATTATTTTAATAAATTATTTAATTTTTTAATAAACTCTACTGGATTTTCAATATGGAATCCTTCCATAATAAGTGCTTCAGTATAAAGAACATCTAAAAGATCGTCAAATATTTCAGTATCTTTAGAATCTTGTAACTTTTTGAAAAGTGGGTGTTCGGGATTTAAAGCAAGAATTTTTTCAGCTTTAACATGTTCGTTTCCTGGGATATGAGAAAGTACTTTTTCCATTTCTAATGAAATATGTCCTTTAGCTAATAAAGCAGAAGCACTAGTACCAAGATTGTTACTTAATTCAACATCTACGATTTTTCCAGTTAGCTTTTCTTTAATTTTATCTAGTATTGATTTATTATCTTCTGTTATTTTTTTAATTTCTTCTTCTTTTTCTTTATTATTATCTAATTTAAAATCAGAATCACTAATAGATTTAAATGATTTACCTTCATATTCAACAAGAGTTTTTAAAACAAATTCATCAATTTTATCAGTTAAAATTAATACTTCTCTATTTTTTTCTTTAAGTGCTTCCATTTTAGGTAAGCATTTAATAACACTTAAATCTTCTCCTACTACATAAAGAATTTCTTTTTGATCTCCCATACGATCAACATATTCTTTTAATGTAACATATTCATAGTTATCAGATGATTTGAAAATTAATAGATTTTGTAGTTTTTCTTTATTCATACCAAACATATCTTGGATTCCGTATTTAATGTGAGTTCCAAATGCTTCCCAAAATTCAATATATTTACTTCTATCACTTTTTAAAAGGAATTCAAGTTCACTGATAAGTTTTTTCTCAATATTTTTTGATATTGCAAGTAATTCTTTATTTTGTTGTAAAATTTCTCTAGAAATATTTAAAGATAAATTGTCACAATCAACTAATCCTTTTACAAAGCCAAAATATTCAGGAATTAATTCATCACATTTATCCATTATGAAGACATTTTTTGTATAAAGTTGTAATCCTCTTTTATATTCTTTTGAATAAAAATCAATAGGTGTTTTTTTAGGAATATATAAAAGAGCAGTATATTCAATATTACCTTGTACTTTAAGGTGAAAATGTAACATTGGATCTTCCCAGTCATGGAAATTAGATTTATAAAATTCATTATATTTTTCATCTGTAAGTTCTGATTTATCAATTTTCCAAATTGGTTTAGTAGAGTTTACAACTTCACCTTCAAAATATATAGGGTATCTAACATAATCTGAATATTTTTTTATAAGCTCTTTTATTTTCCATGGTTCAAGGAATGTTTCAAAGTCTTCTCCTTCTTTTAAAGAAAGAATGATATCAGTTCCTCTATTTTCCTTATCGATTTCTTCTATTTCGTAAGAACCATCACCAGTTGAAGTCCATTTTACTCCTATATCAGATTTTGGAGATTTAGTAATAAGAGTTATCTTATCAGCAACCATAAATCCAGAATAAAAACCAACTCCAAATTGTCCTATAATGTCAACATCTTCTTTTGAAATATCTTTAAGTTTTTCTTTAAAAGCTTTTGATCCAGATTTTGCAATAGTACCAATATTTTCAGAAACCTCATCATAAGTCATACCTATTCCATTATCACTTATAGTAATTTCTTTTTTATCTTTATCTACAGACACAGTGATTTTAAAATCTTTATCATCACCTAAAATATCAGTATTAGTAAGAGATTCAAATTTAAGTTTATCAATAGCATCACTTGCATTTGAAATAAGTTCTCTTAAAAAAATTTCTTTATTTGTATAGATTGAATGTATCATTAAATTTAATAGTTCTTTAGTTTCAGTTTGAAAAACTTTTGATTCTTTTCTCATAATATATACCCTCCCTTTTTTAGCACTCGTATATGTAAGTGGCTAATAAAATATATAGCACATATATCGAGGGTTGTCAAGAACAATTTTAATTATTCATCATTATAAATTTCATATTTTAATCTAAGAGCACTAATTAAGACAATAGATGGAATTAATACTCTTAGTGCTGGACCAGTAAGATCAGCTATAATCCATGCATTTAAAGCTATTGCAACTGGACCACTTAAAAATCCTCCAAGAATTTTAGCAATTGTATTATTAGCAACAAATGTAAGACCTCTACCAAATAATTCTTTCCAAATTAGATTAGCAAATAAAAGAGTAACTCTATATGTTGCAACTCCACCAGCTTTAAATAACTGACGAATGACAGTTACACTAATTTTACCCCATGGAACTTCATTATACGAAGTGATTACTTTTTTTAAATTTTCATCTTCTATAGCTAACTGTGAAAGAAATTTTTCAGCATCTTTTTCACTCATTTTAGAAAATAAATCTAGCATTAATTTTTCGCAAATAGCATTTTCTAATTCAGGTGTAGGAATAAAACCAATAAGTGGTAGTTTTAATTTTCTTGCTACATGTTCAATAATTTGTCTATATGTGACACCTTTATTTCCTCTAACAATATTAGCAAAAGTATTTCCACCATAAAGTTGTAGTTCAGAAGCTATTGTTTTCCAGTACTTTTTATAGTCAGTTTTATATGTTTGATATTCTTCTGTTTTTAAAAGAGATGTTGTTAATCTTTTACGTCCGTTTTTAGGATCAAAGGCTAAAATTTCAAACAATCCTTCTAGTTCGTCGTTGCTGCATTTGGCTAAAAATTCTAAATCTTCATCGTAGATGTAACTCACCCAAAACTCCCCCTCCCATATATTAAAATGTATAGATCTATTTTATCATATAACCTCTAATATATCCATGTATACAGAAAAATGTTAAATAAAAAAGCAGCTATTAAGCTGCCTTTTCTAAAGATTAAATATCTCTTTAATTGTATTAGTAACCCCGCCGTGATCGTTATCTTCTTTAGTTATAAAATTTGAAATAGAAATAAGATCAGGGTGTGCATTTTTCATTGCATAACTGTACTTGACATTTTTCATCATCTCATAATCATTTAAATAATCTCCAAAAGCCATAGTTTCATCATATGAAATATTTAGTTTTTCTTGTATTTTTAATATTGCAATACCTTTGTTAGTACCAATATTACTAAGATCTAACCAAACTTTGCCAGAAACAACGATTTGAAATTGATTGCTATATTTTTTTAAAATTTGATAACTATTATTTTCTGAACCTTTAGGGTCATAAATAGCTATTTTTACAAATTGATCATTAATATCTTCTAAAGTATCGACTAGTTGTAGATTATTATAGTATTTTCTAATTTCATTTTGAGTTTTTAAAGTGTTACTAAGAAATAGATCTTTATATGTATATGCAGATTTTTTTCCACAAAAAAGTGTAATTATACCAGGAATTTTATTACAAATTTCATTAATCATTTTTATATTTTCTATATTAATTGGATTAGAAAAAAGTTCTTTTCCTTTATATATTGCAAGAGATCCATTTTCGCATATAAATAAAAGGTTATCTTTTATTTTTTCAAATTTTTTTATAAGATTGTAATATGGTCTTCCACTTGCTACAGAAAAAATCACACCTTTTTCAGATAATTTTTTTTCAATATCCCAAAATTCAGGATCAATTTCATCATGATTATTAAGTAATGTTCCGTCCATATCAGTAATAATAAGTTTTATCATATTTAGTTTCCTCTCTATTTTTCTTATATTATAACATATTTTATTTTTATTTAACTGGGTTATATTTTTTTAAAAATATTAAGGATACAATTAAAGTGACAAATTCTGTAGTAGGAACTGATAACCAAATACCATTTGAACCAATAATAGAAGGAAGAGTATTTAAAAATAAGATTAATAATATTATTCCTCTTAAAAATGTAATAGTAGAAGAAATTTTAACTTTATTAATAGCAGTAAAGTAACCAGCTGTAAATATATTAAATCCACATATTAAATAAGCAATACTATAAAGTTTTAACGCATTTACTGTCAATTTTATTGCTGTAGAGTCTTTTAAAAAGATAGAAACAATATCTGTTTTAAAGATGTTTATTAGAATATAAAAGAATAACTGTATTCCGCCTAATAAAATAAAACTAATTTTTAATAACTTTTGTATTTTATTAAAATCACGAGCTCCTAAATTGAAGCTTAAAATAGGTTGTGTTCCCTGATTAAATCCAATCATAGTCATAGTTATAAATGAAGTAATATATCCTATAATACCAAATGCAGAAACACCAATATCACCAACTCGTTTTAAAACAATTAAATTAAAAACAAAAATAGAAATTCCCATAGATATTTCTGCTAAAAACTCTGCAAATCCAATTTTCATAAGTTTTAAAATAATTTTTATTAATTTAAAAACAGATGTTTTAAATTTAGTGAATTTAATGTTGTTGGTTTTAAAGATAATATAAAATAGAAGTAAAGACATAGATGTAAGTTGAGATAAACCAGTTGCAAAAGCAGCACCTTTTATTCCCCATTTAAATATAACAACAAATACATAATCTAATAAAATATTTATAATTCCACCAGATATTACACAGTAAGTAGGGTATGTTGGATTACCATCAACTTTTATATATATTTCTAAAGCGTATCCTGTCATATAGCATACACAAAATAGAATAACTACGCTTAAATATTCTTTTACATATGGAAAAAGGTCTCCACCTCCACCTAAAAAAATAATAATTGGTTTTATAAAAATAGAAATAAGTGCAGAAATAAGAATTCCAAGAGTAAGAAGTGTAAATACTGCAACTGTGAAAATCTTATTCCCAGCTGTTCAGTCACCTTCACCAAAATGAATGGCAATAAGAGTAGAACTTCCAATAGCTATCATTATTCCAATAGCAAAAGTAAGATTTATTAGAGGCATAGCAATATTTACCCCTGCTAACCCCATAGGTCCTACAAATCTTCCAATAAACATTCCATCTACCATTGTATAGATAGTAAAAATCCACATAGACACAACTGATGGAATAACATATCTTAAAATCGTTTTAAGAATACCTCTTTTTTCATTCATAAAATAATCACTCCTTTAATAAATCTGATTATATTTTAAACCTTAGAACTATTCTAAGGTCAAGTGAAATGTGATATAATAAAAAAAAGAATATTTTGAGGTGAAAAATTTGAAAAAATTTTACAAAATAGGTGATGTGAGTAAAATATATAATATAAGCACTGATATTTTAAGATATTATGAAAAAATAGGGCTTTTAATTCCAGATAGTCGAAAAGAAAATGGATATAGATACTATTCAGAAAAACAATTGTGGAAATTGAGCAATATTAGAAATTTGAGAAAACTAGGTGTAGGCTTAAAAGAGATAACAGAATTTTTAGAAACTAGAAGTATAACTAAAACAGAAAAGATGATAGATTTTCAATTAGAAAAAATAGATAAAACAATAGAACAACTTTTATTATTAAAAAGTGAACTTGAAAATAAAAAAAATAATATTATTTTTTTTAAAAATTTCAAAGATTATGAAAAACCTATGGTTAAAGAGTTAGATGAAAGATATATATATTTGACACAAGGGATTTTTAAAGAGGAAAGTGAAATTAATCTTGAATTAAAACGTTTAAAAGATAAAGTAGAAGAGGAAAATGATTTTCTATTTACTGAAAGTGAAATAGGTACAATCATTTCACAAGAAGATTGGGAAATAGGTAATTATAATGACTACAGTGGTACATTTATTATATCAAAGGATAAAACAAATACAACCTTAGAAAAAGGAATATATCTAACATATTTTTTTAAAGGTGATTATAAGAATATTGATGAGCATTACGAGAAAATAAAAATATACATGGATAGAAATAAATACAAAGCTAAAGGAAATATTATAGAGTTATACCATATTGAAATACACATTACAGAAAATAAAAACGAATATGTAACAGAGATTCAAATACCATTGGCAAAATTGTAAAAAAAATTATATAATAAATAGATAACAAAAATGGGGTGTGACGTTTTTATGAAAAAAGATAAAAATTTATATGGTAAAATATTCCTTTCTACTTTTTTCTTGAGTGCTTTTACATTTGGTGGGGGTTATGTAATAGTACCATTGATGAGAAAAAAATTTGTAAATGAATATCGTTGGATAGATGAACAAGAGATGCTTGATTTAATAGCAATTGCACAATCTTCACCTGGAGCAATAGCAATTAATTCTTCTTTAATAATAGGATATAAGCTAGGTGGACTGTTAGGAGCATTTATTTCGCTTTTAGGAACAGTATTACCTCCACTAATCATAATATCTGTAATTTCAATGTTTTATCTTTCTTTTAAAAAAAATCCGATAGTTAATGGAGCATTAAAAGGAATGGAAGCAGGAGTAGCAGCTATTATTGCAGATGTTGTTATAAAAATGGCTATGGATATAGGTAAAAAAAGAGATAGGTTGGCTATTATAATAATGATAGCTGCATTTATAGCAACATATTTTGTAAATATAATGGTAATTATAATAGTGTGTGGGATTATTGGAATTATAGCTAGTCGTTTTAATAAAAAATAATAAGGAGAATGAATGATGTTATTGTATCTAGAGTTATATTGGAGTTTTTTTAAGATTGGTTTATTTAGTATAGGTGGGGGATATGCCTCTCTTCCATTGATTGAAAAAGAGATAGTAGAATATCATCAGTGGATTAATATGAGTACATTTACTGATATAATAACAATTTCACAGATGACTCCTGGACCTATAGCAATAAATAGTTCAACATTTGTAGGAATTCAAGTTGCAGGAATACCTGGTGCTATTATTGCAACTTTAGGTTGCGTTACACCATCAGTAATTATTGTGCTTTTTTTAGCAAAAATTTATGTAAAATATAAAAATCTTGAAATAATGTCAAATATATTATATGGGCTTAGACCAGCAGTAGTATCACTTATTGGAGCAGCTGGAATATCAATAATCTTTTTGGCATTTTTTGGAGATAAACATCTTAATATAAACTCTTTACATATCAATTATGTTTCTTTAGTGTTATTTGGTATATCTATGTTTGTATTGGGAAAATTTAAATTAAATCCTGTGTATATTATGGTTGGCTGTGGTGTTGCAGGAGCAATTATTTATAATGTATAAGAGGTGAAAAATGATAGTTGGTTTAACAGGAGGAATTGCCAGTGGAAAATCAACAGTAAGTTCTATTTTTAAAGATTTTGGAATAAAGATAGTTGACGCTGATAGAGTTGCTAAAGAGATTAGTAATAAAAAAATTAATATAGAAAAAATAATTGATATTTTTGGGAAAAGTATTTTAGATGAACATAATGAAATTGATAGAAAAAAGTTAAGAGAGAGAGCTTTTGAAGATAAAAATTTATTAAATCAATTAAATAATTTAATTCATCCACAGGTAATAGAATATTTTAAAGAGGAAAAAGATTGCAATAATATTAAAAACATTGTAATATTTGATGTGCCTTTACTTTTTGAATCACAGATTGACAAAATGTGTGATAAAATAATTGTAGTAGCAGTATCAAAAGATGTACAAGTTAAGAGGATAATAAAAAGAGATAATAGTAGTGAAAAATTGGCATTAAAGATAATTGAGAGTCAACTTCCATTGGAATACAAAATAGAACATGCTGATTTTGTAATTTATAACGATGCAACTATTGAAGATTTAAAGACTAAAGTTAAAGAAGTTTATAATGTTTTAGAAGAAAATGTGAGGTAATAGATGAAAATAGTAGCCCCAGCGGGAAATATGGAAAGATTCCATGCTGCAATAAAAGCAGGAGCAACAGAAATTTATATGGGACTTAAGGGATTTGGAGCTAGAAGAAATGCTCAGAATTTTACTTTAGAAGAATATAAAGAAGCACTTGATTATGCACACAAAAGAGGAGTTAGAGTATTTTTAACTTTAAATACAATAATGTCTGAAAAAGAGATGGAATTTTTATATCCTAATCTTAAAGCTTTATATGAACATGGTTTAGATGCAGTTATAGTTCAAGATTTAGGATATTTTAGATTTATGAAAGAGAATTTTCCTGATATGGAGTATCACGGAAGTACTCAAATGACAATAGGTAATCATTATGAAGCTGAATATTTAAGAAAAATAGGCTTTTCTAGAGTTGTACTACCTAGAGAAATGACATTTGAAGAAATAAAAAAAATAAGAGAAAATACTAAGATAGAATTAGAAATTTTTGTATCTGGAGCACTTTGCATATGCTATTCTGGAAATTGCTATATGAGTAGTTTTATTGGAAGTAGAAGTGGAAATAGAGGAATGTGTGCTCAACCTTGTAGAAAAATGTATGAAAATGAAAATGGAGAAAAGGGTTATCTATTAAGCCCTAAAGATCAACTTTATGGATATGAAGAGATACAAAAGTTAAAAGCTATTGGGATAGAAAGCATAAAAGTAGAAGGGCGTATGAAAGATCCTAATTATGTTTTCGAAACGGTATCTTATTATAAAAATTTGATTGATGAAAAAAATATAGAAGAACGTACAAGTGAAATTTTTAATAGAGGATACAGTAAAGGATATTTTTATGGAAATGATAAAAATATTATGAATAAAAACTATTCTTTTAATCTTGGGAAAAATATTGGAAGAATAACTGGAAAATATCTTAAACTAACTGATAAAGTAGTTTTAGGCGATGGAATAATATATCTATCTCCTACTTATGAAAAACTTGGTGGAGGATACATAAATAAAATAGATATTAATGGGAAAAGAGATAATAAATTTGCAAATCCAGGAGATACTATATTATTAAAAGATGTTCCTAGAGGAAGTAAATATGTATTCAAAAGTTATTCAAAAGAAGTAAATGATGATGTAGAAAATAGAATCAAAAAGGAAAATCATTATAAAAATATAGATGGATATTTTAAAGGGAAAATAGGAGAAGTACCAAAATTGACATTAAAATGTCAAGGTGCAACTGGTGAAATATATGTGACAGAGGTAGGAGAAAATCCAGTTGAAAAAGCTTCTAAAAAAGCATTAACTCATGAAGAAATAAAAGATAAAATATCTCAATTAGGTGATACAACATTTATACTTAATAGTTTTGATAGTGATATTGATGAAAATATTTTTCTTCCTGTATCAGTTCTTAAAAATTTAAAAAGAGAGTGTGCTAAAAAATTAGAGGATAAATTAGTTGAAAGTTATAGAAGAAAAGCACCAGAAAAGCATATCTTTCCAAAAGAGGAAGAAACTACAAGAGAAGTTGAAATCTCTGCTATAGTTTCTAATAAAGGGCAAGAAAAAGTACTTAGAGATTTTGGAATAAAAAGAATATATTATAAAGGAATTGATATAGCTAGAGAAAATCAACTTAATGAGCAAGATTTAAATAGTAAACTTGCAAGTAATTTATATCAACTTTTAGAAAATAATAAGAATGATGTAGTTGTAAATTGGAATTTAAATATAACTAACAGATATACTATAGATGAATTATATAAAACAGGAAAAGTTGAAACAGTTATTATTTCTCCAGAAATAAGCTTTGATGCTATTAGAGAAATAGGTAAAGTAAAAGCAAGAAAAGCAATTTTAGGGTATTCAACATTAAAAGGTATGCATATAGAACTTTCAATTTTTAATAAAGATAAAGAGATAATTAAAAATAATGAAGGCGATATATTTACAGCAGTTAAAACATTAAAAGGAAATACAGAAATATATTTAGAAAGACCTTTAAATATATTAAATGATATTTGGAAATTATCAAATCTTATGATAGATGAGGTAGTCTTAGAATTTAATCTAGAAACACCAGAAGAAGTTAGTGAAGTTTTAGAGAATATGAAAAGAAGAACAGGGATATATAGAGCTTACAATTATGAGAGAGGTGTATACTAATGGATAAAAATAGAAATTTTATTAGAAACCTTGGAACATGGTTTGGTCTTGGAGATATGCCAAAAGCTCCTGGTACTTTTGGAACTTTAGGTGGAATACCATTATTTATAATCTTATCATTTATAAGGCGTTTCTTTCCAAATAATATGATTTATAACTCTTTTTATTTTACATTTTTAGTAACATTTTTTGCTGTTGCTGTCCATGTAAGTGATATTTGTGAAAGAGAGATTTTTAAAAAGAAAGATCCACAAAATGTTGTAATAGATGAAGTGTTAGGTTATTTAACAACTCTTTTTTTGATAAATCCAGTTGGAATATATCAAAATTTAATGGCTATGGGGATAGCCTTTGTAATATTTAGATTTTTAGATATAACTAAAATTGGACCAATAGATAAATCACAACATTTTGAAAAAGGTGTTGGAGTTGTATTAGATGATTTTTTAGCAGGAGTTATAGGGAATTTTATAATGGTCTGCATTTGGACAGTGTTTTTCTAAAAGAGGGTGAATAATTATGAAAGCTGCTATTATACTTGTAGGTACAGAGCTTTTAAATGGAGCTATGGTAGATACAAATAGTATATATATAGCTGAACAACTAAATAAATATGGAATAGAAATAGAATTTAAGTTGACAGTAAGAGACATAAAAGATGAGATATATAAGACTATTGATTATTGTAAAAAAAATGTAGATCTTATAATAATGTCTGGAGGTTTAGGTCCAACAATAGATGATATTACTAAAGAAGTAATAGCTTCTTATTGTGGGAAAAAATTAATTGTTGAAGAAGAAGAGTTACAAATTTTAAAAGAGAAATTTGTAAATGTAGGTATACCTTTTAAAAATATAAATGTAAAAGAAGTTGAAAAACCAGAAGGTGCTATAAGTTTTAGAAATGATGTTGGAATGGCTCCTGCTATATACATAAATGGTATAGCAGCCTTTCCAGGAGTACCTAGAGAATTATATAATATGTTTCCTAAATTTATAAATTGGTATGCTAAAGAATATGATTTATTACAAGATGAAATCTATATAAAAGATATTATTACTTATGGAATAGCTGAGTCGTTAATTGATGAAGCTGTAAGAGATTTATTTACTGAAAATGGAATATATTATGAATTTTTAGTAAAAGATTATGGAATATTAATTAGAATGCAAACAACACAGAGTAATAAAAATAAAGTGGAAAAAATAACAAAAAAGATATATAATAAGATTGGGGAGTTTATCTTCGGTGAGGATGATGATAGACTAGAAACTAAAGCTGTAGAGCTTTTAAGACGGTCTCAAATGAATTTTTCAGTTGCTGAATCATGCACAGGAGGTATGCTTGCCAGTACTTTAATAGGGGTACCTGGTGTATCAGATATTTTTAAAGAGGGTATTGTATCCTATAGTAATGAAGCTAAAATAAAACGGCTAGGAGTAAAAAAAGATACACTTGACATATATGGGGCTGTAAGTGAACAGACGGCAAGAGAAATGGTCTTAGGTTTAAAAACAGATGTAGCTATATCTACTACCGGTATAGCTGGGCCAGATGGTGGTACTAAAGATAAACCTGTTGGCCTTGTGTATATTGGAATAAGAATAAAAGATAAGATATATGTTGAGAAAAGAGTCTTTAAGGGAGATCGAGGTAGAGTAAGAAAAAAAGCAGTGTCTCAGGCTCTTTTTAGTCTTATAAAAATTTTAAACGAGGATGTGTGATTGATGAGCAGTATAGGAGAGAGAATTAAGAAAAGTAGAAATGAGATGGGACTATCATTAAGAGAATTAGCTGCAAGAGTTGATCTTTCAGCTAGTTTTTTATCACAAATAGAGCAAGGAAAGGCTTCTCCATCTATAGAAAATTTAAAAAAAATAGCAACTTCTTTAGATGTAAAAGTGAGTTATCTTATTGAAGATGAAGAGGAAAAAAATAATACAGAATTAGTTAGACACAATGAAAGAAAATATATAGAGAGCTTAGATTCAAATACGAAAATGGCTCTTTTAACAACATCAAATATAGATAAAGCAATGGAGCCTATTTTATATGAAATAGGACCATATGGTGAAAGTGGAAGAAGTTATTATAGTCACCATGGAGAAGAATTTATATTTATAGTTGAAGGAAAACTTGATATATATATAGACGATGAAATCCATAGTCTAGGTGAAGGGGATAGCTTATATTTTAAATCAAGTCAAAGACATAGATTTAAAAACAATACAGATAAGGCTACAAGGGCTATCTGGGTAGTAAATCCACCTACATTTTAAAAATAGTAAATAATGGAGGTAAACTATTTAATGAAACTAGAAATAAAAGTATTGAATGCCATGAGATTAACAAAACTTCTTATTGCAGCAAGTAGATGGCTTTCAAAATATGCAGATATACTAAATGATTTAAATGTATATCCAGTTCCTGATGGAGATACAGGAACAAATATGTCTATGACGTTACAAGCTGTTGAAAATGAACTTGTAAAATTAGACCATGAGCCATCAATGAATGAACTTGCTGACATAGTTTCAGAAGCAGTTTTATTAGGTGCAAGAGGAAATTCTGGGACAATTTTATCACAAATAATTCAAGGATTTTTACTAGGAGTGAGAGATAAAGATGAAATAACTGTAGATGATGCAGCTAGAGCTTTTGTTCTTGCAAAAGAAAGAGCATATCAAGCAGTTGCTCAACCAGTAGAAGGAACAATGCTTACAGTTATAAGAAGAGTTTCAGAAGAAGCTATTCAATACAAGGGTAACAAAGACGACTTTATACTATTTCTTGTACATTTGAAAAATGTTGCAAAAGCTGCTGTAGATGAAACACCAAATCTTTTACCAAAATTAAAAGAAGCTGGAGTTGTCGATGCAGGAGGAAAGGGAATTTTTTATGTACTTGAAGGATTTGAAAAGTCTGTTACAGATCCGGAAATGCTAAAAGATTTACAAAGAATAGTAGAGTCTCAAGCTACAAGAAAAGAAAGAATGGAATATTCTCAAACAGAAGAAGAAGATATTAAATTTAGATATTGCACTGAATTTATAATAGAGTCAGGAAATTTTGATTTAAATGAATATAAAAAAGAAATATTAAAGTTAGGAGATTCAATGGTATGTGCTCAAACTTCTCGTAAGACAAAGACACATATTCATACAAATCATCCTGGTGAAGTATTAGAGATAGCTGTAAAATATGGACAATTAAATAATATAAAGATTGAAAATATGGTTTATCAGCACAAAAATCTTCTTGTAAATGAAAAAGAAATAAAAAATATAGATAGATTTTTAATAAAAAATGAAAACAGTGATACAAAAGCTTACTTTGTAATAGCTGATAATGAAGAGCTAGGAAGTTATTTTATTAAAGCTGGGGCATCTGGAGTATTACTTGGTGGACAGACTAAAAACCCAAGTGTATCAGATATAGAAGAAGGATTAAAACAAATTACATGTAATAGAATAATTTTATTACCTAATAATAAAAATATTATTTCTACTGCTAAAATAGCTGCACAAAGATCAAATAAAGAAGTTCTTGTAGTAGAAACTAAAAGCATGTTAGAAGGATATTATGTTGTAAAAAATAGAAATGAAAAGTTTGAAACTGTTTTAGAAAATTTAAAATATAATACTTCAATAGAAATTACAAAAGCTGTAAGAGATACTAAAGTTGATGATATTGTTATTAAAAGTGGTGAATTTATAGCACTTATTAATGGAAATATAAAAGCAAAAGATTCATCACTTAAAACTTTAATGAAAGCAATAGTTGACAAATATATAACAGATAAGAGTATAAATGTAGTAGCAGCAATTGGAAAAGATGCAGATGATGGAGCAACTTCTTTAGTAAGAGGGTTACATAATATATTAAAAGAAGAATTATTAACAGGACAAGATAATTATCCATATTATTTATATATAGAAAATAGAGATCCATCATTACCAGATATTGCAATTGTGACAGATTCGACATCAGATTTGACAGAAGAATTTATTGGTGACTTAAATATTTCAATAATACCATTAAAAATAAAACTTGGTGACAATTATTACAAAGAAGGTGTAGAACTTGACAAAAAAGAGTTTTGGAAAAGACTTTTAAATGAACGTGTTTTACCAAAAACTTCACAACCGTCGCCAGCAGAATTTAAAGCATTATATGAAAAATTATTCAAACAAGGATATAAAAAAATTATTTCTATACACATCTCAAGTAAATTAAGTGGAACTCAACAAGCTGCAAGAGTAGCCAAAGGAATGATCCCACAAGGAGATAATATAACAATAGTTGATTCAAAACAAGTTACGATGGCATTGGGATACCAAGCTTTAGAAGCAGCTAGAATGGCAAAGGAAAAGGCAACAGTTGATGAAATTTTAAATAGAATATATCAAATACAAGATAAAATTAGACTTTATTTTGTGGTAAATGAATTAGAATACCTTGAAAAAGGTGGTAGAATAGGTAGAGCTTCATCAGTTATAGGTGGATTTTTAAAAGTAAAACCTATAATAAAAATGGACGATGGAGAGCTTGCTGTTCAAGGTAAAGCTATAGGTGAATCAGGTGCAGCCTCATATTTAGAAAGACTTATAAGAAATGCAAGTAAGAAAAGTAGCATTATTTTATATACTGGATGGGGAGGAACACCTAAAGAGCTGGCAAGTGCCGATGAAATGAGAAATCAGAACATTGGAAACAGCAGAGTAGACTATAGAGGGAGATTTGAAATAGGTGCAACAATAGGTTCTCACTCTGGTCCAGTTTTCGGAATGGCAATTTTACCTAAGATTATTTAAAAAAGAACAAATTAATAAAAGACTGGGATAATTTATAAAATAGTGAAAAAATAAATTATCCTATTTTTTTTTAAAAAATAATTGTAAAAAAAAAAAAATAGTAGTATACTACTTGATGTTAAAATTATGGGTAAGAAGATGAAAAGGTTTGTAAGCTAACTTGTGATTTTAATATTTGATTTAGTGGAGTACTATTTTCAAAATTCTAGAATTTTAGTAAATTTTATTAAGGAGAGTGGAAGTTATGAAATTTTCAAGTTACTTAGATCCACAATTTATCTTTACTGATCTTAAAGGGACAACTCCAGAAGAGATAATAGTGGAGATGATCGAAAGAGTTGCCGAAAAAGACAAAAAGGTAAACGCTTCAAAAAAATTAATTGAAGATGCAGTAATAAGAAGAGAGAGAGAGATTCCAACAGGAATAGGAAGTGGAATAGCAATACCTCATGCAAGAATTGAAAATCTTAATGATTTCATTGTTGCTATTGGGTTATTAGACACTCCAATTGAGGGTGGTATCGCTGCAACACATCAAGTAGATAAAGTAAATTTAGTATTTTTAATAATATCTGATGTGTTAAAAAATAAAAATATTTTAAAAGTTATGAGTGCAGTTTCTAAAATTGCTTTAAGAAAAAAGGATTTACTTGAAAAAATTAAAAAAGAAAGAAATCCTAAAAAAGTTATCGAATACATACAAGAGGCAAATATAGAACTAGATCATAAAATTGTGGCAGAGGATGTATTAAGTCCAGATGTAGTTCCTGCAACACCAGAAAATACTCTTGAAGAAATTGCAAAAAGATTAATTCTTGAAGAAACAAGTGGACTTCCTGTAGTTGATGAAAATGGCCATTTTTTAGGTGAAATTACTGAAAGAGAATTAATTGCATATGGTATGCCAAATTATCTTTCACTTATGGAAGACTTAAATTTCTTGACTGTTGGAGAACCTTTTGAAGAGTATTTAGTAAACGAATCAAAAGTAACAATTAAAGACTTATATAGAGTTTCTGAAGATATTATAATAGACAGTAAAACTCCTATTATGGAAATTTGCTTTATTATGGTAAATAAAGGAATTACAAGACTATATGTAGTTGATAATGGAAAATATTGTGGGATGATCAAAAGATCAGATATAATTAAAAAAGTATTACATATATAATGATTCTTTGCTTAGGAGTGGGGAGATAACAAGGAGGATAAAACGAAATGATAGTTATAGGATTAGTGGTTTTTATTTCCGTTTTCTATTTAATGATAACAGAGAAAATACCGGCATCATGGGCAACTATGGTTGGTGGATTGATAATGGCTTTAATTGGAATTATCAATGAAGAGGATGCTTTAGAAGCTGTGGCAGATAGATTGGAAATTTTATTTCTTTTAATTGGAATGATGATGATAGTTCATCTAATTTCAGAAACAGGAGTATTCCAATGGTTTGCAATTAAAGTGGCTCAATTAGTAAGAGGAGAGCCATTTAGACTGGTAGTTTTATTGGCAATAGTAACAGCTGTTTGTTCAGCATTTTTGGATAACGTAACAACAATCCTATTGATGGCTCCAGTATCAATTTTGCTTGCTAAGCAATTGAGATTAGATCCTTTCCCATTTGTAATAACAGAAGTTATGTCAGCAAATATTGGTGGACTTGCTACTTTAATTGGTGACCCAACTCAACTTATTATAGGTGCAGAAGGAAATCTTGGATTTAATGACTTCTTATTAAATACAGCACCAATGGCAATAATATCTATGGTTATATTAATAGTAAATGTGTATATAATCTATGGTAGACATATGGTAGTATCAAACGAATTAAAAGCTAGAATTATGGAATTGGATTCTTCAAGAAGTTTGAAAGAGCCAAAATTATTAAAGGAAGCGGCAGTGATATTTTTACTTGTTCTTGTAGGATTTATTTTAAATAATTTCATTAATAAAGGACTGGCAATAATCTCATTATCAGGAGCAATATTCTTAGTGATAATTGCTAAAAGAAAACCAAAAGAAATATTTGAAAATGTTGAATGGGAAACATTATTTTTCTTCATTGGACTATTTATGATGATTAGAGGAATAGAAAATTTAAATATTATAAAACTAATTGGAGATAAACTAATAGGAATTACAACTGGTAAATTTGATATGGCTGTATTAGGAGTAACTTGGATATCTGCAGCATTTACTTCTATAATCGGAAACGTTGCTAACGCTGCAACAATGTCAAAAATAGTTGCTGTAATGGTACCAGAATTTGCAAAAGATATAGCAGATCCAGTTAAAATTAAAGCATTTTGGTGGGCATTGTCTATTGGATCATGTTTAGGTGGAAATATCACAATTTTAAGTTCTGCTACAAACGTAGTTGCTGTTGGAGCAGCTGCAAAAGCTGGATGTAAAATAGATTTTGTGAAGTTCTTTAAATTTGGTGGACTTATTGCATTAGAAACTTTAATAATAGGAAGTATATATCTATTTGTAAGATATATGTAGAATATAAAATATTTTAAAATTTATATTGTTATGATAAAATATGTTGAGAGTGATCATATGGTTACTTTCAACATTTTTATTATAGGAGAAATTTTCAATAGGTATGAATAAAAATAAAGTAATTATAGGAATGAGTGGTGGAGTTGATTCTTCTGTTTCAGCATATTTATTAAAACAACAAGGATACGAAGTAATAGGAGTAACATTAAATCATAAAAAAGAAGAATCTTTTTTGGAAGAAATAAAAGCTGCTAAAAGAATTGCAAATTTCATTGGGATAAAACATAGAGAAATTGATATGGAAGAGTTGTTTCAAAAAGAAGTCATTGATAGATTTATCTCAGATTATTCAAATGGAATTACCCCTTCACCTTGTGTTATTTGCGATGAAAGAGTTAAATTTAAACTTTTATTTGATATAGCATTAGAAGAAAATGCATATTATGTAGCAACTGGGCATTATTGTAAAGTGGAATATAACGATGAATTTAAAACAAATTTATTGAAAGTTGGTAAAGATATAAAAAAAGATCAAAGTTATATGCTAAGTCGTTTAGATACTGATAAATTACCTAGGATCATTTTTCCTTTATATAATTATACAAAGGAAGAGATTAGAAAAATAGCTCAAGAAGCGAAAATAGAAGTTCACGATAAAAAAGATAGTCAAGGAATTTGTTTTGCTAAAAGTGGATATATTGATTTTTTAAAATTTCAATTAAAAGATAAAATAAAAAAAGGGAATTTTATAGAAAGTAAATCAGGTAAAATTTTAGGAGAGCATAACGGATATCAATTATATACAATAGGTCAAAGACGAGGATTGGGATTAAAACTTCCTAAACCATATTTTATAATAGATATAAATCCTTTAAAAAATGAAATTATACTTGGAGATTATTGTGAATTAAAAAGAAAAAAAGTTGAACTTATTGAATATAAAGCTGCTGTTGAAATTGATAAATTAAAAGATAGAATATTAATTGCAAGGCCTAGATTTTCTAGCAGTGGATCAAAAGGTTATATAATAAGAGAAAATAATAAAATTTATTTTGAATATATAGAGGAAAATTGTCATAATGCTCCTGGGCAGCATTTAGTTTTATATTTAAATGATTATATTGTTGGGACTGGAATAATTAATTTTTAATAAAAAGAATTTTTCATAAAAATATACTTTTAAAATAAATGTACTATATTTGAATAAAACTTCAAATATAATACAGATACTCTTTACTTATTTAAAAAAAAGTAATATAATGATATTATATAGAATAAAAGAAATATTTTAAAATTTAAAATAAATAGAAAGTTGGAGGATAAATATGTCAAATGTATATGAAAAAGCTTTAGAGCTGCACGAAAAAAAACAAGGTAAAATATCTGTGGTTTCAAAAGTAGAAGTAAAAAATAGAGAAGATTTAAGTTTAGCTTACTCACCAGGTGTTGCAGAACCTTGTAGAAGAATAGCTGCTAATAAGGAAGATGTATACAAATATACAGCAAAAGGACACATGGTAGCTGTTATTACTGATGGAACAGCTGTATTAGGATTAGGAGACATAGGTCCAGAAGCAGCATTACCAGTAATGGAAGGAAAATGTGTATTATTTAAAGAGTTTGGTGGAGTAGATGCTTTCCCAATATGTTTAGACACAAAAGATCCAGAAGAAATAATAAGAACTGTTAAACTTTTAGCTCCAGGATTAGGTGGAATAAACTTAGAAGATATTTCTGCACCTAGATGTATTGAAATTGAAACAAGATTAAAAAATGAACTAGATATTCCAGTTTTTCACGATGACCAACATGGGACAGCTATAGTAGTTGTAGCAGGACTTATAAATGCACTTAAAATTGTAAATAAAAAAGTTGAAGATATAAAAGTTGTTGTAAATGGAGCAGGAGCTGCAGGAAGTTCAATTATTAAGCTTATAAAAAGCTTAGGAGCAAAAAATATAATTGCAGTTGATAGAGTTGGAATCTTAACAAGAGATGAAAAAGAAAGATACGATTTTTCTAAAAAAGAACTTGCGGATATTACAAATCCGGATAATATAAAAGGTGGATTAAAAGAAGCTATAGTTGGAGCAGATGTTTTTATAGGGGTTTCAGCTCCAAATTTATTAACTCAAGATATGGTTAAAACTATGAATTCAGATGCTATAGTATTTGCTATGGCAAATCCAGTACCAGAAATTATGCCAGAAGATGCTTTAGCAGCAGGAGCAGCAATAGTTGGAACAGGAAGATCAGATTATCCAAATCAAATAAACAATGTTTTAGTATTCCCAGGATTATTTAAAGGAGCTTTAAGAGCTAAAGCTAAAAAAATTACTGAAGATATGAAATTAGCAGCTGCTTATGGACTTGCTGGATTATTAAAAGATGAAGAATTGAAAAAAGATTATATTATTCCAGATGCATTTGATCCAAGAGTTGCAGAAGCTGTTGCTCAAGCTGTTGAGAAAATAGCAAAAGAACAAAGAATATGTAGAGAATAGATTGAAAAAGCGAGTAGATTTTACTCGCTTTTTTTAATTTTACTTTCTAAATTTTTCTTTTTTAAAATTGCTTTTTTTCTCAAATCATAACTTTTTATTTTATAGTAAATTTCTGAGAATGCTGAAATCATAACTATTCCAACTGTTATTGCAACAGTTATTAGAAGTGTTTCTATCCCTTTTTGTGTTGCAAGTTCTATTTTTCCTTGAATGAAGTATGACATGGTAAAATATACACCACTTCCAGGAACTAATGGAATAAGAGCTGCAATAAGGGTAGATGTTACAGGTGTTTTTAAAATTCTAGCTATCATTTCAGAATAAATAGTAATGGCCATAGCAGCAAATAAAAATGATCCTGGATCAGAATTACTTTTTGCTTTTAAAAAAATATATACAATCCAACCAATTGCTCCTCCTATTGATGCACAAATGAGCTTTTTACCTTTTAGGTTATATAAAATACCAAAGGCACAGGTACTTCCAGCTGCTGCAATAATTTGAACTGTAGTATTATTCACCTTAGTTTCCTCCTTTTACCAGTAAATAAGATACAATGCAAAACCTGTTCCACAAGCTAAGGCAACACCTATTAAAAAAGCTTCTATAGCTCTAGAGATACCTGATAGTAAATCTCCAGCAACCATATCTCTTATTGCATTGGTAAGAGCAATACCTGGAACAAGTAACATAATAGTTCCAATTGTAGAATATGAAACTGTTTTAGTAATACCTAATTTAACTCCCATATAGGATATGAGAGTACATAAAAAACCACCTAGAGTATTTAAAAAGAAACTATTTGACTGTAATTTTGTTGCAAAATCTGAAATTATAAATATTACACCACCACCAATAGATGCAGTGATAGCATCTGGAATTTGTCCATTAAATAGAAGAGTAAAAAAGAATGCTCCTAAGCAATATGCCATACAGTTTATTAATTTATTATATCTTCTATTAACATTTTTTACATCATCTACTGCTTTTTCAAGCTCAACAAAATCATATTGATTAAGATTTCTAACAATATTATTAATCATATGTACTCTATTGAGATTTGTTGTTCTAGAGGTTACACGTTCTACAGAACAAAAAGAATCACCTTTTTGATTTCGTACTGATGTAATAATACCTGTAATGGCAACAAAACATTGAGGTTCAAGATTAAAATATTTACAGATTTTTGAAATAATAGTTTCTACTCTATAGGTTTCAGCTCCATTTTCTAAAGCAATTTTTCCAGCTTTATTTGCCAGATTTAAAACTTTATTTTCAAGATCTTCCATAGTGTCTTCCCCCCTTTACCTAAGAAAATCTATTCAAACATTTTTAAAACTGTATCTGAGTATTCTCCATTATCATTATGAGCAATAAGAGGTGGCAATACACGGAGTCCTCCCTTGCTACCATATTTTATTCCTTCAATTAAGAGAATTTTTCCTTCTTTTCCTAACTTTGAATAACAAAATTGAATTTTTTTAGGTTCAATTTCATATTTTTTCATAGTTTCAATTATTTCAATCATTCTATCAACTCTATGTACTATAGCAAAATATCCTCTATCTTTTAATAAAGAGCTTGCAGTTTGAACAAGTGAATCTAAATCAATAGAAATTTCATGTCTTGCTAAAGTAAGTTGATCTAAATTATTTAATTGTTTTTCTGCACCTGAAAATTTGAAAAATGGTGGATTTGAAATTACTAAATCCATTGAATTTGCTCTAAAATATTTTTTCCAATTTTTCATATCATCATTTATTATAGTAATTTGGGATTCTAAATTATTAAGAGCAATATTTCTTTTAGCTAGATCACTAGAAATTTCTTGTATTTCAATTCCGTATATATGTGCTTTTGTTTTTTTAGACATAAACATGGGAATAACCCCATTTCCAGTTCCAAGATCTAAAATATTTTTTGTAGTTCTTGTAATAGTGGCAAATTCAGAAATTAATAGAGAATCGATACTAAAAGAAAAATGGTCGGTTCTTTGAATTATTTTCATATTTTTATTTAAAAGATTAATAATAGTTTCAAAATTTTGTTCATTTATCATAAATTACCTCCATTATCATTATAGCAAATATTGCGAGAAAAAAACAGATTTGAAAATAAAAATGGAGTGCTCAGCACTCCATAATCAAAAAGATATGTATCTATTAAACTACTCCTATCATTCCTAATCCAATAACTACTATAAGAGCGATTACAGGTATTACACATGAAACCATTCCAATATCGTTATAAGAATCTTTATGAGTCATTTTAGTAACAGCAAGTAGTGTTAATACTGCTCCACAGTGTGGTAATGAATCAAGTCCACCAGATGCAATAGTTGCAACTCTATGGAAAACTTCTATATTTATTCCTTGTTGTGCAGCTATTTGTATATATTGAGGGGCTAATGCTTCTAAAGCTATACCCATTCCACCAGATGATGATCCAGTTGCACCTGCAAGTAATGTAATTGCCAATCCTTCTGAAATAAGAGGACTTGCTTTAATTCCAAGTAAAAAGTGTGTAAGTGATTGGAAACCAGGTACTACTCTAACTACTCCACCAAAACCAACAGCGGCAGCAGTATTTAAGATTGCGATAACTGCTCCAGATCCACCTTCATTAAATGCAGTTGTAAAAGATTTTATTTTATCTAAATGTAATAACATTACAGCTATATTACCACATAAAAGAGATAATATACTAGCTGGAGTAATTGCTACTCCTGAATGACTTATTAAATATAGTGATATAACAACAACTAATAAAGGAATAAGTGATAAATACGAGTTAGGTAATTTACCATTATTTGTAGTAGAAAAATCCTCATCAGGTTCTGTAAAATGTTCTCCATTAGCTATTAATTTATGTTCTTTCCAAATTAAATATAAATATCCACCAACAAGCATAATAAGTCCACCAATTATTCCTAGTAATGGTGCTGCATAAGGTGATGTATGGAAATATTTTCCAGCTATGATATTGTTTAATTGAGGACTTCCAGGGAATGCAGTCATAGTAAATGTAAATGCACCTAGTGCAATAGCTCCAGGAATAAGTCTTCTTGGAATATTAGCTTCTCTAAATAATGAAATTGCAAGTGGATATATAGCAAATACAACTACAAAAAGGCTGACACCTCCGTAAGTAAGAACAGCGCAGCTTACAATAACAGACAATAGAGCTCTTTTAGCTCCGATTAATCTAACCAATAATTGAGCAACAGCTTTTGCTGATCCAGTAATATCCATAAGCTTTCCAAAAACTGCTCCTAAAAAGAATAATGGAAACCAAGATTGTGTAAATCCTGCAAGTGATCCCATATAATTAACAACATAGGCATCTAAAAGTTTGTTACCGTCAAATCCAAATCCAAAGAGAGCTACAACAAGTGCAGATACAGGTGCAACCCATATGATCGAATATCCCTTATATGACAGAAAAACCAATAGGATTAATCCAATAAGTATACCTAACATAATATCCTCCTAATATTTTATTTGACAATAGTACTAATATGACCAAAATAACAAAATGTACTAACTTAACTCGAAATGATTATATGGCAAATAAAATATAAAGTAAAATATTAGAATTTCATGTTTATTATGAAAAAAAATCATATAGGTTAATTAGTGTGCTATAATTCGATCTCCTTAGTAAAATCAATGAATAGCTTAATAGCTTTAGAAATATATTTATCTTTTCTAACAACAAAAGCAATATTCCAAGGAAATCCATCTTTTATTTTTAAAGTTTTTATATTTTTTGAATGAAATTTACTTAAAATAGGTTTTGGCAGTATTGTAATCCCTTGATTTAAAGCAACTAATTCTGCAATAAAATCCCATTGTGAACTTTTATAGATAGTATTTGGAGTAAAACCAGCTTCAGCACATTTAGATATAATTATATCATGAAGCATATATGTCTCATTTAATGATATAAATGGTTCATCTTTTATATCTATAAGGGATATTTCATCCTTTTTAGCAAGAGGATGAGCTTTGTTAACAACCGCTACTATTTCAGCTTCAAATATTTTTGTAACATCGAAATTTTCAGATGAGAAGGGAAGGATAACAACACCGATATCAATTTGTCCGCTCTCAACTTTGCTTTTTACAGTATTTGTACCTGCTTCGATTACGTTCAATTCAATTGATGGATATGCTGCTCTAAATTGTTGAATGATAGATGTGAAATAAATAGTACTTATTACAGGAAGAACTCCTACATTTATTTTTCCTTTTTCAAGACTAACAGAATCTAAAAGCATTGATAATTGCTCGTTTATATGTTTAAGGGCTATAAGTCCATTTTCATAAAAAATTTCTCCTTCAGGTGTTAGTTTAAACTCTTTGGATGTACGATCTATAAGAGTTATATCTAACTCAAACTCAAAATTTTTAATAGATTTACTCAAAGCAGATTGACAAACAAATAGGTTCTTAGACGCTTTTGTAAAGCTTTTTTCTTTTGCAACTTCAATAAAATAAGTTAATGATTTTATGTTCATAATTCACCTCGTCTTTGAAATATGTGTTATTAATATTATATCTCATGTTAAAAAAAAGTCTAAGGATTAATATTATCATTTTTCATAGTTTTTTTTCATTTTTAGTATGAAAAAAATTCACGATAAAACTATTCTAAAATCTTTTAAATTTAGACGTAGTAAGTGTTTAAAAAGTTTTTTTAAAAGAAGTATTTTGCTATAAACCTTAAAAAATGAATTTTATTATTTTATGTAAAAAAAAATAATTGACATATGTACTTTTTGGAACTATAATCGCCTTAAATATGACAATAGTGAAAAATAACAAAATGCCTGACTTCTCGACGAATATTAAAAAGGAAGTGAGGATATGGCTCAATTTATTAAAGCAAATGAAGTACCAGAATTAATAAAAGATGGAATGACTGTATTTTTAGATGGATTTGTAGGAATAGGAATACCTGAAGAAGTATACATCGCTGTGGAAAAATCATTTTTAGAGAAAGGAACTCCTAAAAATCTAAATATCATGTTTGCAGCTGGATTTGGAAATTCTAAAACAGGAACAGGATTAAATAGATTTGCTCATAAAGGAATGATTAAAAGAGTTATAGGAGGACACTGGGGACTTGCACCAAATTTAGGAAATTTAGTAAATAGCAATGATATCCAAGGATACAATTTTCCACAAGGCGTTATTGCACAAATGTTTAGAGATATTGCTGCAAATAAGCCTGGAACAATTTCTCATGTAGGATTAGGAACATTTGTTGATCCTGATTTACAAGGCGGAAAATTAAACTCAATTACTAAAGAAGATATAGTTGAAAAATTGCATCTAAATGGTAGAGATGTATTATTTTTCAAAGGACAAAAAGGGGATATAGCCCTATTAAAAGGAACAACTTCAGATTGTGAAGGAAATATTTCAATGGAAGAAGAACCATTGACACTTGAAACTTTATCTATTGCTATGGCTATAAAAAATAATGGTGGAAAAGTAATAGTACAAGTAAAAAAGAAATTAGAAGAAGGATATATTCAACCTAAAGAAGTAAGAATACCTGGAATTTTAGTGGACTATGTAGTGGTTGCAGAAAATCCTGAAAACCATAAGCAAACTTTATTAGTTGATTATAATCCTGAATATGTAACAAGAAAAAATGAGGCACCTAGTGTAAAAGAGGTAGCAAAACTTGATGAGAGAAAAATAGTAGCTAGAAGATGTGCTATGCTTTTAAATAGAGATCAAAAAATTCTAAACTATGGAATAGGAATGCCTGAAATGATTGCTAATGTTTTAAATGAAGAGCAACAAGAAGAATATTTTATTCCTACTGTTGAACCAGGAGCTATAGGTGGAACTCCAGAAGGAGGATTAAACTTTGGAGCTTCAATTTATCCAAGAGCAACTGTAGATCAACCATATCAATTTGATTTTTATGATGGTGGTGGAATTGATGCTGCATTTTTAGGACTTGCACAATGTGATAGAAATGGTAATATAAACGTTTCAAAATTTGGTCCTAAAATAGCAGGTTGTGGAGGATTTATAAATATTACTCAAAATGCAAAATCAGTTGTATTTTGTGGAACATTTACTGCTGGTGGATTAGATGTAGAAGTAAAAGATGGAAAATTAGTTATCAATCAAGATGGAAAAATTAAAAAATTCATATCTGATGTAGAACAAATTACTTTCAGTGGAGATGTAGCTAGACAAAATAATAAAAAAGTTATCTATGTTACTGAAAGAGCTGTTTTTGAATTGACAAAAGATGGAGTAGTTTTAACAGAAATTGCCCCAGGAATAGATCTTGAGAAACATATTCTAAATCAAATGGATTTTAAACCGATTATTTCTGAAAATTTAAAATTAATGGATGAAAGAATTTTTAGAGATGAAAAAATGGGACTAGTTTTATAGTTTAATATTATATTAAAAAATTAATAATGTAGGAGGATATTGCTTAAAGAAGCAATTTAAAATAAAAATGAGATTTGAAGATTTAAAAGTAGGAATGAAAGCATCAGTAGCTAAAACAATAACAGAAGGTGACGTAACATTATATGCAGGATTAACTTTAGATATAAATCCAGCTCACCTAAATGAAGAATATGCAAAGACAACAATGTTTAAACATAGAATTGCACATGGAATGTTAACTGCTGGACTTGTGTCAGCTGTATTAGGAACAAAACTTCCAGGAGAAGGAAGTATATATATGGGTCAAGAAATGATGTTTACTGCTCCAGTTTATTTTGGAGATACAATAACAGCAACAGCAGAAATTATCGAATTAATTCCAGAAAAAAATAGAGTAATTCTTTCAACAATATGTACAAATCAAGATGGAAAAGTAGTATTAAAAGGTCAAGCTAAAATAATGAAAAAATAGATACACAAAACAAAAATAGCAGAATACTTTTAGGAGGATTGAAAATATGGAATTTAATATACCAAAAACACATGAACTTTTCAGACAAATGATAAGAGAATTTGCTGAAAAAGAGGTAA
>Cam_p1__coassemble_583_pt1 | contig 45344 bp, 45 predicted proteins | sample Cam_p1__metabat2_low_PE_012 | metagenome-assembled genome bin Cam_p1 | reverse complement strand
CTGAAAGTACTTGGTTGGAGACGACCTGGGAGGATAGGAACTTGCCAAGCTTTTTAATTTAAGGTATAATATTAACGAGAGAGAAGAAAAAATAAAAAAAGTATTTGACAAATTTTAGAATATATGTTAATATATTCAAGTCTTAGAAAGCAAGATAAACTCTTTTTTACCATACAGCAAAATTGCTTATGGGAGGATCTAGAAGATACCGTTTGAGTGGAGGTGTAAAATTGAGAGTAAATATTCAATTAGAATGTACAGAGTGCAAAAGAAGAAACTATAGCACATCAAAAAATAAGAAAAATACTACAGAAAGATTAGAAATCAATAAATACTGTAAGTGGGACAAAAAAGTTACTTTACATAAAGAAACTAAGAAATAATTAGTTTTACAACGTGCAGGTCAATGGCTCAATTGGTAGAGCATCGGTCTCCAAAACCGAGGGTTGGGGGTTCGAGTCCCTCTTGACCTGCCATTTTTTTATAATCAATCTATAATGTCAAATCGAAAGGTGATTAGATGAATCTTTTTCAAGGAATAAAAATGGAGTATTCCAAGGTTCAATGGCCTACTAAAGAGCAAGTTAAAAACTCGACTATTTGGGTCATAGTAATGAGCGTGGTACTCAGTATATATTTGGGAGTTTTCGATTTAATTGCTTCTAGACTATTAAAATTTTTAGTATCTCTCTTTGGAGGGTAGAATAATGGAGAAAACCGTAGTTAAGAAATGGTTTATGATTCATACTTATTCAGGGTATGAAAAGAAAGTAAAAACTGACCTTGAAAACAAAATAGAGACTCTTAATATAGGAGGAATCGTAACAAAGGTTCTTGTTCCTGAAGAGAAGACAGTAGAGGAAGTTAGAGGAAAAATGAAGACTGTTGCCAGAAAGTTATTTCCTGGGTATGTAATGCTAGAAATGGTAGCTACTAAAGAGGAAAGCAACGAAGGAATCAATTATAAAGTTGATTCTAATGCATGGTATGTTGTTAGAAATACCAATGGTGTAACAGGGTTTGTAGGGGTTGGATCTGACCCAATACCAATGGAAGATGAAGAAGTTAGACATATTTTTGATTTGATAGGATATGATATTCCAGAGGAAGAACAACAGATCAGAGAAGTAGTGAAGATTGACTTTGCCGTTGGTGACTATGTAAAAATTCTTGATGAATCATTTGCAGGTCAAGAGGGTAAAGTAGTAGAAATAGATACTGAACAGAAGAAAGTAAAAGTCATGATTGAAATGTTTGGAAGAATGACTCCAGCAGAGCTAGACTTTGACAATGTTCAGAAGGCATAATTGGCTCTTGTTAGTGGGAGATGACACCGTCATTTAACCACATAATTTTCGGAGGTGTATTTTTTAAAAATGGCAAAAGAAGTAATTCAAATTATAAAACTACAATTACCAGCAGGGAAGGCTAATCCAGCTCCACCAGTTGGACCAGCATTAGGAGCTCACGGAGTTAACATTATGGAATTCTGTAAAGCTTTCAATGCAAAAACTCAAGATAAATCAGGATGGATCATCCCAGTTGAAATTTCTGTATACGAAGACAGAAGCTTCACATTTATACTAAAAACTCCACCTGCATCAGACTTATTAAAGAAAGCAGCAGGAATTACTACAGCAGCTAAAAACTCTAAAACAGAAGTTGCTGGACAAATTACAACAGCTAAATTAAGAGAAATTGCTGAAACAAAAATGCCTGACTTAAATGCAGCATCTGTAGAAGCAGCTATGAGAATAATAGCTGGATCAGCAAGATCAATGGGAATAAAAATAGTAGACTAATTAATTTGTTTTGGAAACAGATTAGACTGTTTCTATAATTAAGTGGTAGGAGAAGTCCGCATCACCACAAAGGGAGGAAATTAAAAATATGGCAAAACATAGAGGAAAAAAATACTTAGAAATAGCTAAGTTAATTGAAACAGGAAAACTTTATGATGTAAAAGAAGCTTTAGAATTAGTTCTAAAAACTAAAACTGCTAAATTCAACGAAACAGTAGAAGTTGCTCTAAGACTTGGAGTAGACCCAAGACATGCTGAACAACAAGTTAGAGGTACAGTTGTATTACCTCACGGAACTGGTAAAAACGTTAGAATACTAGCTATTACATCAGGAGAAAACATAGATAAAGCATTAGCAGCAGGAGCAGACTTTGCAGGTGCTGAAGAATATATAGAAAAAATTCAACAAGGATGGCTAGATTTTGATATCGTTATAGCTACTCCTGACATGATGCCTAAAATCGGAAGATTAGGAAAAATATTAGGAACAAAAGGATTAATGCCTAACCCTAAATCAGGAACTGTTACTCCAAACATTGAGCAAGCAGTAAATGAATTCAAAAAAGGTAAGTTAGCATTCAGAGTTGACAAATTAGGATCAATTCACGTACCAATTGGAAAGGCTGATTTCTCAGTTGATAAAATTGAAGAAAACTTCAAAACTTTCTTAACACAAATCACAAGATTAAAACCAGCTGCATCTAAAGGACAATACTTAAGAACTGTAGCTATATCACTAACAATGGGACCTGGAATAAAAATGGACCCAGCATTAGTAGCAAAATACGTTGGATAAATAATTTAATATAGATCCAAACCAGAGACCGTAGGTGGTTGTAAACCTTAAAGTATCCTACCGAGGTTGGAATAAGGTTTCGCTAGCCTCATAGTTGATTACAACCTCCGTTCCTATCTTTGGTACGGAGGTATTTTTAAAGAAAGAGGAGGTGAATCAAAGAATGGCAACTCAAGCAAAAATTGATCAAGTAGCTGAATTAACTCAAAAAATCAAAAATTCAAAATCTATCGTTTTAGTTGATTACCAAGGTATCACAGTTAACGAAGAAACTGAATTAAGAAAAAAAGTTAGAGAAGCAGGAGCAGAATATCTAGTTGCAAAAAACAGATTATTCAAAATAGCATTAAAAGAAGCTGGAGTACAAGATTCTTTTGATGATTTATTAGAGGGGACTACAGCATTTGCTTTTGGATATGATGATCCAGTAGCACCAGCTAAATTCGTTTATGACTTAGCAAAAGATAAAGCTAAAGCTAAACAAGAAGTCTTCAAAATTAAAGGTGGACTATTAGATGGTAACAGAGTAGAAATGTCTGAAGTTGAAGCATTAGCTAAACTTCCATCAAGAGAACAATTACTATCTATGTTACTTAACTCTATGCTTGGACCTATCAGAAAACTTGCTTACGCAACTGTGGCAATCGCTGATAAAAAAGCAGCAGCTGAAGCACAAGCTGAATAATCTGGTCAAAAAGAAAAACTGTGCAATAAACTATATTTAAAAATAAAAGAAAATAATTATTATGAGATAAATTTTCGTAAAAAATAAGGAGGAAATAATAAATGGCATTCAATAGAGAACAATTTATAGCTGATTTAGAAGCTATGTCAGTATTAGAATTAAAAGAATTAGTAACTGCTTTAGAAGATCACTTCGGTGTAACAGCAGCAGCTCCAGTAGCAGTAGCAGTAGCAGGAGGAGAAGCAGCAGCTGAAGAAAAAACTGAATTTGATGTAATTTTAGTTTCAGCTGGAGACAAAAAAATCGGAGTTATTAAAGAAGTAAGAGCAATAACTGGTTTAGGATTAAAAGATGCTAAAGAATTAGTAGACAATGGTGGAACTATTAAAGAAGCAGTTTCTAAAGATGAAGCAGAAGCTATAAAAGAACAATTAACAGCTGCAGGAGCAACTGTAGAACTTAAATAGTTTTGGATTTAGGTTGCTTAAGAACAAAAATCTTATCTTGGTTTAAAAAAAATAGGCACTCTCACGAGTGCCTTTTTCCTAATTATTAAACCTAGAATAAATTTTTATTTTTGGAAGAATGATAATTAATCATTTGGAAATAAAGTAGCCTGTTATTTTCAAGTGATTAGGTATTAAATTTTAAGATTGATAAGGGGTGTGAATTAATGGGGAAACTCGTTGAAAGATTGAATTTTGGAAGGATTAAAGAGAGAGGTCAAATGCCTCATTTTCTTGAGTTCCAATTGGATTCCTATGAAGATTTTCTACAAGCTAAAGAAGCTCCAAATAATAGAAAAGACAAGGGGTTAGAATCAGCTTTTAGAGAAATTTTCCCTGTTGAATCTTCTAATGGAGATATCAAGTTAGAGTATGTATCTTATGAGTTACATGAAGCAGAGCCACCATTAAATGATGAGCTTGAATGTAAAAAAAGAGGTAAGACTTACTCTGCTTCTTTAAAGGTAAGACTAAGACTAACTAACAAAAAAAGTGGAAATGAGATACAAGAATCTTTAGTTTATTTTGGTGAAATACCATTAATGACTGAAAGAGGTACATTCGTAATAAATGGTGCAGAAAGAGTAGTTGTATCACAGTTACATAGATCTCCAGGAGTATCATTTAACAAAGAAATTAATATTCAAACTGGTAAAGATCTGTTCACTGGAAAAATTATTCCATATAAAGGGACATGGCTTGAGTTTGAAACTGACAAGAATGACTTTTTAAATATTAAGATCGACAGAAAGAAAAAAGTTCTTGCTACTGTATTCTTGAAGGCTATTGATTTTTTTAATGACAATACAGAAATAAGAGATTACTTTTTACAAACTAAGGAAATGGAATTAACTCCTATATTCCAAAAATATAATAAAGATAAAGAAGAGTTGATAAGTGTTCTTAGAACTAAATTAGAAGGAAGTTTCATTAAAGAGGATGTTTACTCAGAAGAAACAGGAGAAATAATAGCTGAAGCAGGTGCAGTTATCGACGAAACTGTAATTGTAAGTTTAATCGAAAATAACGTTCAAAGTATTGTATACTGGGAAGTTAAACCTGAAGATAAGTTACTAGCTAATACAGTTTTAAATGACACTACCCTAACTAAAGAAGAAGCTGTAACTGAAGTATTTAAAAAATTAAGACCAGGAGACATTGTTACTATAGAATCTGCAAGATCTCTTATAAGACAAATGTTCTTCAACCCTCAAAGATATGATCTTGAGCCAGTTGGAAGATACAAAATGAACAAGAGATTAAAAATCAATGTAGCAGATGACAATGTATTACTTACTAAAGAAGATATCCTAGCTACAATGAAATATGTAATAGGATTAAACAATGGTAAAGGACATATTGACGATATAGATAACCTATGTAATAGACGTGTTAGAGGTGTAGGAGAACTTTTATTAATGCAAATAAAAGCTGGACTATCTAAGATGGGAAAAATGGTTAAAGAAAAGATGACTATTCAAGATGCTGAAACTTTAACTCCACAATCTCTTCTTAACACAAGACCTTTAAATGCGTTAGTTCTTGATTTCTTTGGTTCTGGACAATTGTCTCAATTCATGGACCAATCAAATCCACTAGCTGAATTAACTCACAAAAGAAGAATATCAGCACTAGGACCTGGAGGATTATCAAGAGAAAGAGCAGGATTCGAAGTTAGAGACGTACATGACTCTCACTATGGAAGAATCTGTCCTATAGAAACTCCAGAAGGACCAAACATTGGACTTATTGGATCGCTTGCAATATATGCAAAAATCAACAAATATGGATTTATTGAAACTCCATATATTAAAGTTGAAAATGGTATTGCAAACTTTGACAAAATAGATTACCTTGCAGCAGATGAAGAAGAAGGATTATTCATTGCCCAAGCCGATACAACTATTGATGAAAATCATAGACTTCAAGGTGATGTTGTTTGTAGATACGGACATGAAATTGTAAGTATCAGTGGAGAAAAAGTTGATTACTTAGATATTTCTCCAAAACAAGTGGTATCTGTATCAGCAGGACTTATCCCATTCTTAGAGCACGATGACGCCAACAGAGCACTGATGGGATCAAACATGCAAAGACAAGCTGTACCATTACTAAGAACAGAAGCTCCTTATATAGGAACAGGACTTGAAAGAAAAGTTGCTGTAGACTCTGGAGCACTTGTAATTTCAAAAGTAGACGGAAAAGTTACTTATGTAGATGCAAGTAAAGTAATAATAGAAGACAATCAAGGTAAAGAACATAAATATAGAATGCTAAACTACGAAAGATCAAACTCATCTATGTGTTTACATCAAACACCTATAGTTTCAATAGGAGATGAAGTAAAAGTAGGAAGCATAATAGCTGATGGACCTGCTACAAAAGGTGGAGACTTAGCATTAGGAAGAAATATCCTTATGGCATTTATGCCTTGGGAAGGATATAACTATGAAGACGCCATTTTGATATCTGACAGATTAAGAAAAGATGACGTATTTACATCTATACATATTGAAGAATATGAAATAGAAGCTAGAAATACTAAACTTGGAGATGAAGAGATCACAAGAGAGATCCCTAACGTTTCTGAAGAAGCATTGAAAAATCTAGATGCCAACGGAATAATCACTATTGGATCTGAAGTTGGACCTGGAGATATACTTGTAGGTAAGACAGCACCTAAAGGTGAAACTGAACCACCTGCAGAAGAAAAACTTTTAAGAGCAATCTTTGGAGAAAAAGCAAGAGATGTAAGAGACGTATCTCTTAAAATGCCTCACGGATCTAAAGGAACAGTTGTTGAAATTCTTGAACTTTCTAGAGAGAATGGAGATGACTTAAAAGCTGGTGTAAACAGAGCTATTAAGATCTTAGTTGCAGAAAAGAGAAAGATAACTGTTGGAGATAAGATGTCTGGACGTCACGGAAACAAAGGGGTTGTATCAAGAGTACTTCCTGCTGAAGATATGCCTTTCTTAGCTGACGGAACACATCTAGATGTTGTGTTAAACCCACTAGGGGTGCCTTCACGTATGAACATAGGACAAGTACTAGAAGTTCACTTAGGTATGGCTATGGGTAACTATAATGGAGGAACATATATTTCAACTCCAGTATTTGACGGAGCATCAGAAGAACAAGTTAAAGATTATCTACAAAAACTTGGATTCCCAAGAAGTGGTAAAGTAGATCTATTTGACGGAAGAACAGGAGATAAATTTGATAACCCTGTAACTGTTGGTAGAATGTATATGTTAAAACTACACCACCTTGTAGAAGATAAGATGCACGCAAGAGCAATAGGACCATATTCATTAGTAACACAACAACCACTTGGAGGAAAAGCTCAATTTGGTGGACAAAGACTTGGAGAAATGGAAGTTTGGGCACTAGAAGCTTATGGAGCATCAAATATTCTTCAAGAAATGTTAACTGTTAAATCAGATGACGTTATGGGAAGAACTAAAACTTATGAGGCTATCATAAAAGGTGAAGAAATGCCAGAAGCAGACTTACCAGAATCATTTAAAGTATTGTTAAAGGAATTCCAAGCCTTAGCACTTGATATTGAATTATTTGATGGAGATAACAATGTTATCGATGTAGACGATGAATTAAGCAATGAAGAAATAACTACAGAATATTCTCCTTTAGATGATTTCAAAGAACAATAAAATAAATAAAAAAACAGTTAAATAAATAGGAACGGAGGAGCTGACTGAAAAAATAATGTTTTTGGTCGGCCTTTCGTCATCAATTATGGCTTTATCTCAATAAGGAGGCTTTGTATTTAATGGAAATTAGAAGTTTTGAGAAAATAAGAATTAGATTGGCATCTCCTGAAAAGATCGAAGAATGGTCGCACGGAGAGGTTACAAAACCTGAAACTATAAACTATAGAACTTTAAATCCCGAAAATGATGGACTTTTCTGCGAAAGAATTTTCGGACCAGTAAAAGACTGGGAATGTGGATGCGGAAAATATAAAAGAATGAGATATAAAGGTTTAGTTTGTGAAAAATGTGGGGTTGAGGTAACTAAATCTAAGGTGAGAAGAGAGAGAATGGGACACATTTCTCTAGCTGCTCCAGTTGCTCATATTTGGTATTCTAAAGGAACACCAAACAAAATGGCACTTATAATCGGATTATCTCCAAAAGAACTTGAGTCTGTACTTTACTTCGCTAGATATATAGTTACAGAATCTGGAGAGAGCAACTTAAAAGAAGGTAAAATACTTACTGAAAAAGAGTATAAATTATACAAACAATTATACGGAAATAAATTTGAAGCTTTAATGGGAGCAGAAGCTGTATTAAAGTTATTAGAAAAACTTGATTTAGATAAATTAAAAGATGAATTAGAAAAAGAGTTAGAAGATGTAAGTTCTGCTCAAAAGAGAAAGAAGATCGTAAAAAGACTTAAAATAGTAAGAGACTTCTTATCTTCTGAAAATCAACCTCAATGGATGATATTGAAAAATGTTCCAGTTATACCAGCTGATTTAAGACCTATGGTTCAATTAGATGGTGGAAGATTTGCTACTTCTGACTTAAATGATTTATATAGAAGAGTTATTAATAGAAATAACAGACTTAAAAAACTATTAGAAAAAAGAGCACCTGAAATCGTTGTTAAAAACGAAAAAAGAATGCTTCAAGAAGCAGTAGATGCTTTAATAGATAATGGTAGAAGAGGAAAACCAGTAGTTGCTCAAAACAACAGAGAGTTAAAATCACTATCTGATATGTTAAAAGGAAAACAAGGTAGATTTAGACAAAACCTACTTGGAAAAAGGGTTGACTACTCAGCAAGATCGGTTATCGTTGTAGGACCATCATTAAAAATGAATCAATGTGGAATTCCTAAAAAGATGGCTCTTGAATTATACAAACCTTTCATTATGAGAGAACTTGTAAAAAGAGAACTTGCTACTAATATAAAAACTGCTAAAAAACTTGTTGAAGATGCAGATGACAGAGTATGGGACGTAATCGAAGATGTTATTCAAGATCACCCTGTTTTATTAAACAGAGCTCCGACTCTTCACAGACTTTCAATACAAGCATTTGAACCAGTACTTATAGAAGGAAAAGCAATAAGACTACATCCGTTGGTATGTTCAGCATTCAATGCGGACTTTGACGGAGACCAAATGGCTGTTCACTTAATGCTTTCACCAGAAGCTATAATGGAAGCAAAACTTCTAATGCTTGCACCAAATAATATTATTTCTCCATCTAATGGAGAACCAATAGCAGTTCCATCTCAAGACATGGTTATGGGATGTTTCTATATGACAAAAGAAAGACCAGGAGCAAAAGGAGAAGGAAAGATGTTCTCAAACATCGATCAAGCTCTAACAGCTTATAATAATGGTGTTATAGAAACACATGCTATTATTAAAGTAAGAATAAATGGAGAAATGGTAGAAACTACTCCAGGAAGACTTATGTTTAATGAACTTTTACCAGATGTAGATAAACAATATCATGAAACTTTTGGTAAAAAACAACTTAAAAAATTAATTGCTAAATTATATGATGAACACGGATTTGCTGAAACAGCTGAATTAATTAATAAAATCAAAAACTTCGGATATCACTATGGTGCTATGGCAGGGGTATCAGTAGGTATAGAAGACCTAGAAATCCCAGCTAGCAAGAAAGATATTCTTGATGCAGCAGATAGAGAAGTTGCTGAAATTGAAGCTGATTATAAAGCAGGAAAAATCATCAACGAAGAAAGATATAGAAAAACAATCACTGTTTGGTCTCAAGCTACTAAAGCGGTAGGAGACGCAATGATGAACGGTCTAGATCAATTCAACCCAGTTTACATGATGGCGACTTCAGGAGCCAGAGGTAACGAGTCTCAAATGAGACAGCTTGCGGCAATGAGAGGAAACATGGCCGATACGCAAGGAAGAATCATCGAAGTACCGATCAAAGCTAACTTCCGTGAAGGACTAACAGTATTAGAATTCTTTATGTCATCACACGGAGCTAGAAAAGGTCTAGCAGATACTGCCCTAAGAACTGCCGATTCAGGATACTTAACAAGAAGACTTGTTGATATTTCACATGAAGTTATAGTTAATGCTGAAGATTGTGGAACTACAGAAGGAATTGAAGTTGGAGATCTAGTATCAGATGGTAAAGTAATCGAAGAATTAAAAGAAAGAATCAATGGTAGAGTTTTAGCAGACGACCTTGTAGTAGATGGAGTTGTAATTGCTGAAAGAAATACTATGATTGGAAAAGAAATCATAAAGAAAATAGAAGAAGCTGGAGTTAAAAAGGTAAAAATCAGATCGCCATTAACATGTTCTCTTGAAAAAGGAGTATGTAGAAAATGTTACGGTATGGACCTTTCTAACCACAAAGAAATCTTACTTGGAGAAGCCGTTGGAGTTGTTGCAGCTCAATCAATCGGAGAACCAGGTACACAGCTTACAATGAGAACGTTCCATACTGGAGGAGTTGCAACAGCAGCTGAAGTAGTAACAGGAACAAAAGCTGACAACAGTGGTAAAGTTGTATTTAGAGATGTAAAAACATTGAAAAATGACAAAACTGGTGAAGATGTTGTAGTTAGCCAATCAGCTAAATTAATTATAGGAAACTATGACTATGAAATTCCATCAGGATCAGTATTAAAAGTTCAAGAGGGACAAATGGTTAACGAAGGAGACTTACTAGTTACATTTGATCCATTCCACATACCTATTATTGCTGACCAAGACGGAAGAGTTGAATATAGAGAACTATTCGTTAAAGAAAACTATGACGAAAAATATGACGTTACAGAATACATGGCAGTTAAACCAGTAGAATCAGGAGATATCAACCCTAGAGTTGTTGTATTTAATGAGGACGGAGATCTAAGAGGAAACTATACAATTCCATTTGGAGCATATTTGATGGTAAGAGAAGGAGACACAATTAAAAAAGGTCAAATTATCGCAAAAATCATCAAACATGGAGCTGGAAACAAAGACATCACTGGAGGTCTTCCAAGAGTTCAAGAGCTATTTGAAGCAAGAAATCCAAAAGGAAAAGCTATGCTTACTGAAGTAGAAGGTAAGGTAGAAGTAACTGGTAAGAAAAAGAAAGGTATGAGAGTTGTTCTTGTTAAATCTATTACAGAACCAGGAATGTACAAAGAATACCTAGTACCAGTTGGAGATCGTCTAATAGTAACTGACGGTATGTTAGTAAAAGCTGGAGATAAGATAACAGAAGGAGCTATTTCTCCATTTGACATCTTAAATATCAAAGGTCTTGTAGCAGCTGAGCAGTTCATACTTGAGTCTGTACAACAAGTGTATAGAGATCAAGGTGTTACAGTAAATGATAAACACATTGAAATTATAGTTAAACAAATGTTTAAGAAAGTAAAAGTAGTTGAATCGGGAGCTTCATTATTCTTAGAAGATGAAGTTGTAGAAAGAACACTAGTAGATGCTGAAAATGAAAGATTAAAAGCTATTGGAAAACCATTAATTACTTATGAACCAGTAATTCAAGGTATTACAAAAGCTGCTGTTAATACAGGAAGTTTCATTTCTGCAGCGTCATTCCAAGAAACTACAAAAGTTTTATCAAATGCAGCTATCGAAGGAAAAGTTGACTATTTGGAAGGACTTAAAGAAAATGTAATCATCGGTAAGAAAATACCGGCTGGAACAGGATTTAACGCTTACAAAAAAGTAAGAGCTAAAGTTATAGAAGATGACTTGATGAAATAGAATAAATTTAATATATAGTTAGAATAGGCGACACTGTCGCCTATTCATCTATCTATCATGTCTTTCTGGAGGTAGCGGATGAGAAGTATGACAGGATATTCAAAATTGGTTTACCAAGATGAAAACTTTTCTTTGAATATGCAAATAAAAAGTGTAAATAATAAAAATTTGAATTTAAAAATAAAACTTCCATACAATCTTAATTTTTTAGAGGGTGCTATAAGAGCCGAGATAGCCTCTAAAGTTAGCAGAGGTTCATTAGATGTAAAGATTGAATTTAATGATCTAAGAGATATGGGTAATAATATATTTGATTATGATGAGGCTCAAAGTAAAGCATATATGAATGTACTCTTAGAAATGGAAAATGAATTTCAAGAGAAATTCACAAATAAAATGGATATTTTAGTTAGAAATTTAAATGTCATAAAGAAAAATGATGTTGAAATAGATGAAGAGGAATATAGTAGTTTTATATTGGGCAAAGTTAGAGAGATGTTAGTTCCTTTTATTCAAACTAGAGAAGATGAAGGAAATAGACTAAAAAAATATCTAGCTGAAAGAGTTGAGATTTTAGAAGAGAAAATATCTGAAATAAAAAAATATAAAAATGTCGTAGTAGAAAATTATAAAACTAAATTATTAGAAAGATTAGATGCTATAAGAGGAGATATCGAATTTAAAGAGGAAGATATCTTAAAAGAAATACTTTTATTTACAGATAAATCTGATATATCAGAAGAAATTTCAAGACTTGACAGTCATCTTGTGCAACTAAAAAAAGATCTTGATACAAATGATGAACCTGTTGGAAAGAAAATCGATTTTATTTTACAAGAGATATACCGTGAATTAAATACCACAGGGGTAAAATCTAATTTATATGAAATTTCAAAGCTTATAGTGGAAAGCAAAAATGAATTAGAAAAAATAAGAGAACAAGCAATGAATATAGAGTAGGAGGAGCGATGAAACCACTTAATATAGGATTTGGAAATATGGTAATGGAAGGTAGAGTAATAGCTATCATAAATCCTGATTCAGCTCCAAGTAAGAGGCTCAGAGATGAAGCAAAACAGCAGAATAGGCTTATTGATGCCACTCTAGGAAGAAAAACTAAAACTCTTATAATAACTGATTCAAATCATGTTATAATGTCGGCAATTAATCCAGAGACAATAGCTGCAAGAATTGAGAAAGGAGATAAGGATGAGTAGAGGAGAAAAAGGACATCTATATGTAGTGTCAGGTCCAAGTGGTGCTGGTAAATCTACAATTTGTAGACTAGTACGCAAAGCACTTGGAATAAACTTAGCTACTTCTGCAACTACTAGAGCTCCAAGAGAGGGCGAAGTAAATGGAAGAGATTATTATTTCTTAACAAAAGAAGAATTTTTAGCTAAGGAAAAAAATGGAGAATTTTTAGAATATGCAACAGTGCATGGAAATTATTATGGAACATTAAAATCTGAGGTTGAAGCTAGACTTCTACACGGAGAAGATGTTATATTAGAAATAGATGTTCAAGGCGGACTTCAAGTTAAAGAGCAATATCCCGATGCCCATCTTGTATTCTTTAAAACAGCTACAAAAGAAGAACTTGAGAAAAGACTTAGAGGGAGAAAAACAGATAGTGAAGAGACTATTCAATTAAGATTAAAAAACTCTCTAAAAGAATTAGAATATGAAAAGTATTATGAAGTTACTATAATTAATAATACTGTTGAAGAATCTTGTGCTACACTTAGAAAAATAATAGAAGAAGGAAGAAAATAGGAGTTGAAAAGATGAGAAAAGAAATAATATATGATGAGTTATTAGAGAGAATACCAAACAAATATATTTTAACTATAGTTAGTGGTGAAAGAGCTAGAGAAATAGCTAATGGATCACCTGTACTTACTAAATGTAGTAAGAAAGATACAAATGTAAAAAAAGCATTAAGAGAAATTATAGATGGAAAAATCGGTTATGAAATAGTTGATTCTAAAGTTGGTGAATAGGAATGATAAGAAAAATTTTGGCTATTATCTTATTGCCAATTTTTATTCTTGCGTGTGGTAAAAAAAGTGTTGAGAGTAAAAAAATCCAAGGAGATAAATTTTTATTTGGGACTCACATTGCAATAACTATTTATGATGAGGATGAAGCAGCTGCTAAAAAAGCAATGGAAGCAGCATTTGATGAAATAGAAAGAATTGATCACAAATATAATAGTAAAGTAAAAGGCAGCTTAATAGAACAGTTAAATAGTGGAGCTGTAGACAAGGTTACTTTAGATGATGAAGGAGTATATCTTATTCAAAATCTAAAAAATATTTATGAACTATCAAATGGATATTATGATGTAACTATTACTCCAGTTTTAGATGTATGGAACTTTGGAGAAAAAGAACGTAGTGATGTTCCAAGTTTTACAGAACTTCAAAAAGCACTATCTAAAGTTGATTTTACAAAAGTTATATTAGATGGAAACGAGCTATATTATGCACAAGATGATATAGAGTTAGATACAGGTTCATTTTTAAAAGGTTATGCAGTTGAAAAAGCTAAAGGTGTATTAAAAGATATGAGAATAGAAAGTGCCTTTATATCTTCTATCTCAAGTATTGAGACAATTAATACAAAACCTGATGGAAAAAGTTGGAGAATAGGGATAGAAAATCCTCAAGATCCTAAAAAACTTTTAGGAATAGTAGAACTTGACAATCAAGGTATGGGAGTATCTGGAGATTATCAAACTTATATTGAAATCAATGGAAAAAGATATCATCATATTTTAGATAAGAGTACAGGATATCCAGTAGAAGGAAAAAAGATGATTGTAGTTATTTCGGACAATGCCTTTTTATCTGATATGTATTCAACAGCATTTTTCACAATGCAGACAGAAGAAATTATGGAATTTGCAGAAAAAAATAATCTAGAGGTTCTAATTGTAGACAATAATATGAATATTACAAGAACTGAAGGAATGAAATTTGAATGTGCTAAATAAGAAAAAACCCCTCGAGTGAGGGGTTCTTTTATTTGGTAAAAATATTTTTTTTATAATGAACTAGACGAAACTAAGCAGTTTTTACGTCTACAGCCATAGGCCCTTTTTTACCTTCAGTAACTTCGAATACAACTGCTTGACCTTCTTCTAGGCTTCTGAAACCGTCTCCTACTATTCCAGTGAAGTGTACGAAATAATCATTCCCCTCATCACTAGTTAAAAAACCAAATCCTTTTTCTTTGTTAAACCATTTAACTGTCCCTTTTAACATTTTATAACCTCCAAAAATAAAAAACTTCTCGTTCAGAATAGTAGAATTTGAAACAAATTCAGCAATTTGAACAATTAAGCTAATTATACCCCATTAATAGCAGAATATCAAGTGTTTTTTTGAAAAAAAAGTGAATTTTCAAAAAAATATGAGGAAAAAAGAAACACTTTATTTGATTTTTAATCATAAAAAATGGTATAATGTATACAAGGAAAAAACATTGAAATTAGGAGGGTATATGTTAGAAATTAATCCAATGGTAATAGAAGGAAATTGGAAAGAGGGATATGTGTTAGACTATTTTATGCTAGAGAGTAGGTATAAAGGTGAAGATATATTCGGGTATCCTATCTTTGATGTAAAATACAGTGAAATAGGTAAATTGATGAATGCTCTTAAGTACCATAAAGAGTATAAAAAGGCTGCTGATATAGCTGATATTGCTGTGGATTTTATAAAAAATACCTGGAAGATAGATGATAAAATAGATGGAATAATAGCAACACCACCAGCTCATGAACGTACAACTCAGCCATTATTTCAAATAGTAAAACATTTAGGAGAAGCCCTAAATAAGCCAATATCTTTAGATTTTTTTAGAAAATTAACTCCAAATGAGATCAAAGCTCTTCCTGAATATAAAAAAGTAGAAATTTTTAAAAATAGTATCAGTAAAGAGAGAAAGTTAAGAAAAAAGGGGAATATTCTTCTAGTTGATGATTTATATAGTACTGGTGCAACATTAAGAAGTCTATGCTCACATCTAGCTGACGATCCAATGGTAGAAAATATATATGTATTAGTTATTTGTAAAAATATAAAAAGTGAATAGTGATAGTTGTTGACAAAAAAGTAAAATAAGAGTATAATTTAATTAAGATATAAAAATGTAACAATTTTTTATAGCTAAGGAGGGGTAAAGATGTATAAAAGAAATTTGAAAAAAACATATGCAGCTCGTAAAAAACTTTGGCTATTAAAAAATTTAAAGGGAATGGATGGCTCCGCTGAAATATAGCAACTTAATTTTATAAAATAGTTATATATGGAGGAGATATTATGATAAGAGGTAAAAATTTTAATGATTTTAAAGAAGGATTTGATATGGAGCTTCTAGCAGCAGCACTAAAAAGAGGAGAAGTATTTGAAGGTATGGAAGAAAGAATAGATATCAACTGTACTGGAAAAGCAGCACCTTTAGTTGAAAAAACTCAAACTTGTAGAATTACAGATAAGTTTATAGAAGCTAATTTTAATAAATTATTAGAATTAAAAATTATAAAACATAGAGAATAAAACTAAAAAATTTAAATGCACTTATTTTAAATAGGTGCATTTTTTTATGTATAATAAAAAGACTAGAATAGAGTGAAAGATTATGATATAATACACCTGTAATTTTATTTAACAGGAGGATTTATGAAAAAAATAATTATTGCTTTAACAATACTTTTATCAACTTGTTTATTTGCTAATAGTGAAGATGTTTTAGGGAAATGGATAACTGAAAAAGCAGAAAATGGAAATCAAATAATAGTAGAAATATATAAGACACAAGAAGGAAAATATAATGGAAAAATTGTAGAACTAACAATGCCAATATATACAGAAGGAGAATATGCTGGACAAGAGAAAATGGACCTTAAAAATCCTGATCCAAACTTGCAAAAGCGTCTACTAAGAGGAATAGATTTTGTAAGTGGTTTTGATTATGTTGAAAAAGATGATAAATTTGAAAATGGAAAAATTTATGTTCCTACAAATGGAAAAACTTATAATAGCTATATGAAGTTAAGAGAAGATGGAACACTTTTAGTAAAAGGATCAATAGATAAAGCTGGTATTTTAGGTAAAAAACAAATTTGGACAAGATATGAAAAATAGACCACTAACTGATAAAAGAGTTGTACTTGCAACTCTTTTTATTTTTTTATAGGAAATTACTAGGTTAAAATTGAAAAAATATTTTTAAATATAAGAGTTTTTTGTAGTATTAATTGTAAAAGTTTTATGGTATACTTTTTTTATACAGATTATTAGAAAAGAGGAATAGACATGGAGTTAGAAAATTTAATTGTAGCTTTTATACTTACACTCCTGGCTGGTCTTGCAATGGGAGTTGGAGGGCTTTTAGGATTTATTGGAAGTAGGAAGAATACAAATTTCTTTTCCTGTTCGGTTGGATTTGCAGCTGGTGTTATGCTATATGCAGCATTTGTAGAGATTTTACCAGAATCAATGGAAAGTCTTGAGCAAATGTTTCCAGGTGTAAAAGGAAAATTAATAGCAAGTGGTGCTTTTTTTGGCGGAATAATATTTATGTTGATAACAGAAAAGTTTTGTTTACCTCATCATCATGACAGCCATCATCATATACATGATAGCAAAGAAAAAGATGCATCTATGTATAGAATGGGAATAATGACAGCTATAGCAATAGCAATTCATAATTTTCCAGAGGGGTTTGCAATATTTACTTCTGCATTAAAAGATACAAAACTGGGTATTTCTGTTGCGGTAGCTATAGCAATACACAATGTCGCAGTGGGAATAGCTGTATCAGCTCCTATATATTATGCTACGTCAAACAAGAAAAAAGCATTTGGAGCGGCACTTTTATCAGGAATGTCAGAACCTTTAGGTGCACTTTTAGGTTATTGGGTATTAAAGGATTATTTAGATGATGCAATCTTTGGATTTGTTTTAGCTATAGTAGCAGGAATAATGGTTTATGTTTCATTAGATGAGTTAATACCTTCAGCACAAAAAGGAGATAATCATATAGGAACATATGCACTAGTAGCTGGAATGTTTGTAATGGCAATAACTCTTATATTTATATAAAAAAAGGCTAGAACAATCTATTTTATTTGAGATATCTCAAGTAATAGAAATGTTCAGCCTTTTTTTATTAATTATTGTCTTGTGGTACTATATTTTTTAGTGGTTTATTTTCAATAAAGTCTTTTATATTTTCTAAAGTTGTAACAGTTATTGCTTCTACAGCTTCTTTAGTAAAAAATGCTTGATGAGAAGTAATAAGTACATTGTGGAAAGATAATAATCTTCCTAAGATATCATCTTGAATAACTTGGCTAGATTTATCTTCAAAGAAATACTCTTCCTCTTCTTCATATACGTCTAAAGCAGCAGCTCCAATTTTTTTATCTTTTAATCCCTCTACTAAATCTACTGAATCAATTAGCATACCTCTACCTGTATTTACAAGGATAACTCCATCTTTCATTTTATTTATTGAAGTTCGATTAATCATGTACTTTGTATCTTTAGTTAAAGGGCAATTTAGTGAAATAATATCTGACTTTTCATATATAGTATCTAAATCTACAAATTCAAATCCTAGTTCCTTAGCTACTTCATAATTAGGGTAAGGATCATAGGCAATTATATTAGTTCCAAATCCTTTTAAAATTTTAATTAATATTTGAGCTATTTTTCCAGCACCAATAATTCCAACTGTTTTATTATATAAATCAAATCCCATAAGTCCATTTATTGAAAAATTACCTTCTCTAGTACGAATATATGCCTTATGAACTTTTCTATTTACAGCTAAAATCATAGCAACTGTATATTCAGCAATTGAATATGGAGAATATGCAGGAACTCTAACTACTTGAAATCTATTTTTTATATCTTTTAAAGAAACATTATTAAATCCAGCACATCTCATAGCTAAAAGTTTTATATTATTTTTTGCTAATATATCTATTGTATTTTTATTAATATCATCATTTGTAAAAGCTGATACCACATCAAATCCCCTTGATAGATAAGCAGTTTCTTCAGATAACTTTACCTTTAAAAATTTCATTTCAAAGTTGTAGTTCTTCCCATATTTAGTAAAGAATTCTATATCGTAATCTTTCATATCGTAAAATAAAATTTTAGTTTTTTTCATTTGTTACTCCTTATTATTCATTATGAATCTATTTTAGCATAGATAGAGCATCAAAATAAAGAAAAATCTTTATTTTTTTACTAAAGAATATATATGTAATTATTTTACTATAGTTAAAGAAAATTTTAGTTTTGTTTTACCCTTGACACTATGTGGCATATTAGCAGGAATTACAATAGTTTCACCAATTTTTAAATTAAAATCTGTTCCATTTAAATTAAATATACCTTCACCTTCTAGTATAAAAATCAAAGCGTCCCCTGTAGTATGATGAGTAGGAATAGTCACATTTTCATCTAATGATAACAAAATTAATGATAAATTATTGTTTTGAGCAATAAATTTCATAGAGTGTTGATTTGGAATATATTCAACTTGATCTTTTAAATTAATGATTTTTGACATTTCTAAATTTTTAATAAAATTCATATAATTCACCTCTTAAAATTATTTTATAATTTATGTTAACATAAAATTCTAAAAAAAATGGTAACATAGGTTACTAAAAAACAAAAAATTTATTAAAAAACTCAAGAATATGTATATGCAAATTTTTTTGTTAGCTTTTTAAGTTTAAATAATATTTTTTAAGTTCTTTATGTTCTAAAACAATATATTTCTTTTAAAAATTTTATTGACAAAAGATGAAAAAAAGGCTATATTATTATTAAAATTAATGAACACGTGAACAAAAAGGCGATAAAGGAGAAACTATGATAACACAAAAAGAAATAGCTGAGAGGCTTGGAGTTAGTAGAACTACTGTAGCTAGAGCTATAAACGGTAGTTCATTAATAAAAGAGGAAACTAAAAGAAAAATATTAGAATTGGTAAAAGAAACTAACTACGAAAAGAATTATATTGGAAGTTCTTTAGGGAGCAAAAAAGGGAAAAAAGTATGTGCTCTAGTAGTAGACTCTAAAAATCAGTTTTATACTTATGAGATAAAAAGAGGAATTGAAGAATCTGTAAGAGAATTTAAAGCTTACAATTATAATATAGAGACAGTTACTACTGATATTAATGATCCAAAAGCTCAAATAAAAGAGCTAGAAAAAATAGTCAGAAGAAAAGATTTAGACGGAATTATAATAACTCCACTAGATAAGAAAAAAGCCTATGAGATATTAAAACCATATTTAAAAAAATTAAGGATTATATCTTTGGGAATAAGACTTCATGAGGATATAGCACACGTTGGTCCAGATCATGAAAAACAAGGAAAAATAGCTGCTGGCATTATGCTAAACTTGCTTAGAACAGGAGAAAAGTTATTGGTAATAGATAATGGCGATGATAAAGTTTCATCAAAACGTTATCTAAATGGATTTATGAAAAGAATTATAAAAACAGATATTGAAGTAGTAGGTCCAATTGAAGGCAATGGAATAGAAAGCAGCATTGATATTATAGAAAATATGTGTAAACAAGAGGATATCAAAGGGATATATATAAATAGATATGCTCATGATATATTAGATAAGTTACCTGAAAAGGTGTTAAAAGATAAAAAGGTAGTTACAAACGGAATAGGTAGAATTATAAAAGAACTTTTGAAAAAAAGAATTATCACAGCAACTGTAATGGAAGAAATTAGTTCTGAAGGATATAGTGCTGGAAAGAAAATGTTTGAAACTTTGTGTAAGGAAAAAGACTTAGACAAAGTTTGGGATATATCAAAATCAAGAATAATATTTTATGAAAACTTAGAAGATTAATACTGGGTTAAGAAAAAATGTAGGAGGTTCAATTATGAGAAAAAGTTTAAAAAGATTAGGATTGGGAATTTTATTTGGTGTAATGACAACAGCTGCACTAGCTGCAGAATATGACTTAAAGATGGGAATGGTAGCAGGAACTTCATCTAATGAGTACAAAGCAGCAGAATATTTTGCAAATCAAGTTAAAGAAAAATCTAATGGACAAATTGATATTGCAATATTCCCTAGTGGACAATTAGGAGACGACAGAAGCATGATAGAACAACTATCAGGTGGAGCATTAGACTTTACATTTGCTGAAATAGGAAGATTCTCTATATTCTTCCCAGAAGCAGAAGTATATACACTTCCATATATGATGAAAGATTTCGATCATATGCAAAGAGCTACTTGGGATACTCAATTTGGTAAAGATCTTACTCAAAAAATTCATGATGAATTAGGAATTACTATTTTATCTCAAGGATACAATGGTACAAGACAAACAACTTCTAATAAAGCTATAAACTCAGTAAAAGATATGCAAGGTTTAAAATTAAGAGTGCCTACAGCACCAGCTAACTTAAACTATGCTAAATATTCAGGAGCATCACCTACACCTATGGCATTTTCTGAAGTTTACTTAGCACTTCAAACAAACTCTGTAGATGGACAAGAAAACCCATTATCAGCAATCAGAGCACAAAAATTCTATGAAGTACAACCATATCTAGCAATGACAAACCATATAATCAATGACCAATTATATCTTGTGTCAAATGATACTATGGAAAGATTAACTCCAGAATTAAGAAAAGTTGTACAAGATGCAGCAGTTGATGCAGCTAAATATCATACAAAATTATTCGTAGAAGAAGAAGCTAGCTTAAAAGATTTCTTTAAAAACAACGGTGTAACTGTTACAGAACCAGATACACAAGAATTTAAAGCAGCTATGCAACCTGTATATGATGAATATACTAAGAAAAATGGAAAACTTGGAGAAGAAGGTATAAAACAAATAAATGCTGTTAGATAATTAGAGATAATTGAAGAAGGGAAATAGATAAGTATGAAAAATGACAACAAGCAAAAAGACATTACTACACAGAACTGTAGCTTTGTTGATAAAATAAAGGGTATGATGTTCGAGGAAATGATAGGAGGAGTTTTATTCCTTATAATGTTCGTTATTCTCGTACTACAAATTTTGGCAAGACAAGTATTTAAAAGTCCATTAACATGGAGTGAGGAATTAGCAGGACTTATATTTGTATATGTAGGTATGTTGGGGATTAGTATTGGAATAAGAAATCAAACACACGTACTTATAGACTTTATATTTAAAAATGTTCCTACTAAAGTACAGAAAGTATTACTTACAATATCTCAAATAATAATTTTTATCTGTATAGTATTTATGGGATATCTAGGCAATATTCTTTATAAGAAAAAGTGGATATTTGAACTTGTTTCACTAAAAATATCAAGTGGATGGATGTATTTAGCAATGCCTCTTGTAGCGATACTTATGATGTATCGTTTTTACCAAGCTTACTCAGAAAATTATAAGAATAAAAGAGTACTTATTCCGCCTGTTTTCTTTGTAATAGCTCTTGTTGCAATAATAGCAATTTTAAATATAGATCCTAAGTTATTTGATGTATTGAGAATTTCTAAATATGTAAAATTAGGAGCTTATGGTGGATTTATTACAATAGCAGTATGGCTTATAATGGTATTTGCTGGAGTTCCAGTAGGTTGGTCACTAATGGCGGCAACATTACTTTATTTTTCACTTGGAAGATGGAATGTAGTATATTTTGCATCAGCAAAACTAATAGATAGTTTGAATAGTTTCAGCTTGCTAAGTGTGCCATTTTTTATACTAACAGGAATACTGATGAATGGATCAGGAATTACTGAAAGAATATTTAACTTTGCAAAGGCACTTTTAGGGCACTATACAGGTGGTATGGGACACGTTAACGTAGCGGCATCTCTTATCTTCTCTGGAATGTCAGGATCAGCTATAGCAGATGCTGGAGGATTGGGACAACTTGAGATAAAAGCAATGAGAGATGAAGGTTATGATGATGATATATGTGGAGGAATTACAGCTGCATCATGTATCATTGGACCACTTGTTCCACCTAGTATTAGTATGATTATATATGGAGTTATTGCAAACCAATCTATAGCTAAACTATTCTTAGCTGGATTTGTTCCTGGAGTTTTAACAACAATAGCTCTTATGATAATGAACTATTTTATTTGTAAAAAAAGAGGATATAAGAAAGCTAAAAAATGTACTTTTAAAGAGCAAGTACAAGCATTCAAACGTTCTTTCTGGGCTTTATTAACACCTATAATTATAATCGGTGGAATTTTCTCAGGATTATTTACACCAACTGAAGCAGCAGTTATTGCAGCATTATACTCAGTATTTTTAGGTGCATTTATCTATAAAGAATTAACTTTAAGCTCACTATTTAAGCATTGTGTAGAAGCAATGGCAATAAGTGGAGTAACAGTACTTATGATTATAACAGTTACATTCTTTGGAGATATGATAGCAAGAGAACAAATCGCTATGAAGATAGCAGATGGATTTATGAAGTTTGCAGACTCTAAATTTACAGTATTAATAATGATAAATGGTCTATTACTATTCTTAGGAATGTTTATAGATGCACTTGCACTTCAATTCTTAGTACTACCAATGTTAATACCAGTAGCTGCAGATGTTGGAATAGATCTTATCTTCTTTGGAGTTATGACAACTTTAAATATGATGATAGGAATTTTAACTCCACCTATGGGTATGGCACTATTCGTAGTTGCACAGGTTGGAAAGATGTCTGTAAGTACGGTAACCAAAGGGGTATTACCATTCTTAATACCGATATTTATAACATTGATAGTAATTACAATATTCCCACAAATAATTACGTTCCTTCCAAACTTAATTATGGGATAAAAATATGCTAAAATATAGAGAGAGTGGAAGTATTTCACTCTCTCAATCTGATTATAGGAAAGAAATGGATGAAAGGATGAGAGAATGAAAGTAGTTGGTATAGATATAGGAGGAACTGCAGTAAAATATGCTCTTTTAAGTGAAGAAGGTACTCTTCTATCAACAGGTGAATTCCCTACTTGTGCAGAAAAGGGAGTGGAAAATCTTTTTAATAATATTTGTAAAGTAATTGATAAATATAATTGTTCTGACTTACTTGGAATAGCTGTATCAGGAACAGGTCAAATAGATGGAAGCATAGGAAAGGTAATAGGGGGAAATCCTATTATTCCTGGTTGGATAGGAACAAATCTTGTAGAACTTTTAGAGATAAAATATGGAGTTAGAGCAGTTTTAGAAAATGATGTAAACTGTGCTGCACTAGGAGAAAAGTGGCTAGGAGCAGGAAAAGATGAAGAAAACTTTGTATGTCTTACAATAGGGACTGGAATAGGTGGAGGTATTATTTTAAATAATGATATCTTTAGAGGAGATACTTGTGTAGCTGGAGAATTTGGTCATATCCAAATAGTAAAAAATGGTGTACAATGTATGTGTGGAAAAAAAGGTTGCTATGAAAGATATGCTTCTGCAACAGCTCTTGTTAAAATGGTAAAAGATGCTACTGGAAAAGAATTAAATGGAAAAGAGATATTTGAACTTGAAAAAGCAGGGGATACAAAAATAAAAGAGATAGTTGATACTTGGATCGATTATTTTACAGATGGACTAAGTACAATAATATATATTTTTAATCCATCACTTGTAGTAATAGGTGGAGGAGTAACAAAACAAGGAGATTACCTTTTAGATAGAATACATAAAAGTTTAGATGGTAAACTTGGAGAAAATTATAAGAAAAATTTAAAAATAAGATTTGCACAATTAGGTAACAATGCTGGAATGCTTGGAGCTGAATACCTGCTTCTAAAAAAAATGGGTAGATTAGCTTAAAAAATTCTTTGACAAGTTATCTAAAAAGGTATATTTTAAGATTAAATATAATTAGTGAGCGGGAAGGTGAAACAATGATATACGGAGAAATAAAAGAATTAAATTGCTATAGAGGAATTTCAAAAGCATTTGATACAGCAATTGATTATATACTTTCAGGAAAATATAAAGATGGAAATTTTGGAAAAAATATTATTGATGGAGATGTAGTTTATTTTAATTGTCCTGAAAAACCGATGACTAAAGAGATAAAAGATGGTATAATTGAAGGACATAAAAAATATATAGATATTCACATTGTTATTGAAGGTGATGAAAATATAGGATATGTTCCTGCTTCAAAAGCAAAAGTAACAAAAGAATATGATGCCGAAGGAGATTATGAATTGCTTTCTGGAGATTTAGAAATGTTTTTACATTTAGATAATACAAAATTTTTAGCATTGTTTCCAGGAGAACCTCATATGGCACTTGTAAAATATGGTGAAAAACCAGCTACTATAAAAAAAGTTATATTTAAAGTAATGGCTTAATAATTAGAAAGAGGCAGATTTGTATGAATAGACTAAATGAAGTAAAAGGAAAATTAATAGTATCATGTCAAGCACTTCCAGATGAACCTCTACACAGTTCATTTATAATGGGGAGAATGGCTTATGCAGCACTTGTAGGTGGAGCATCAGGAATAAGAGCAAACACTGTAGTTGATATACAAGAGATCAAAAAAAATGTATCACTACCAATAATTGGAATAATAAAAGAGCAATATGGAGATAACCAAGTATATATTACTCCAACTATGAAAGAGATAGATGCACTAGCTGCTGAAGGTGTAGATATTATTGCAATAGATGGAACAAAAAGAGAAAGACCAGATGGCCGTACATTAGAAGATCTAATGACAGAAGCAAAGAAAAAATATCCAAATCAAGTTTTTATGGCAGATATCTCATCTGTAGAAGAAGCTGTAGAAGCACAAAGAATAGGGTTTGATATTGTTGGAACAACTCTAGTAGGGTATACAAGCTATACTAAGGGAAATGACCCTTTAACAGAGCTAGAGAAAGTAGTAAAAGCTGTATCTATTCCAGTAATTGGAGAAGGAAATTTAGATACACCTGCTAAAGCTAAAAAAGCACTTGAAATAGGTGCCTTTGCAGTTGTTGTTGGAGGAGCTATAACAAGACCACAACAAATAACAAGAAAATTTGTAAATGAGATGGAAAAATAAAATCAAATTTTGAACATCTTAAAATTTAAAAGTTAAAAAAGGCACCCTTGGAGATACTTATAGTAGCATCATAGGGTGCTTTTACTATATAAAGCTTATATTAACATCAGTTAAATATATATGAAAAATCATCTATAAAATATGTTTATAAAATTAGATAAAAATTTTAAAAAATTAGTTTTTTAGTTAATAAATTATTGTCTGTTTACCAAATGATAATAAAAAATGTTTGTTATAGTTTTTGTAGTCGGAAAAGAATGAGTTCTATTAATCTGAGATATGAAAAACATATGGTTTCATATTTTAGTAAAAGTGGACATTTAAAACTGAAGGTGAATTTATTCTAAGTCAAAAACTATCCATAAAAAGATTAAAAAGTATACTTTAATTTTCTTGATAAAATATAGCCCTTGGTATAGAATTTTACATAGGTAAGTTTATAATGAAGGTTAATTATTGGGAATGGGTATATTAAAAATAACTGTGTAAACAAGACAAGATTTAGAATATAAAATTTGAGGTGAGGATATTGAAAAAAACTAAGATAGTTTGTACAATTGGACCTAGAACAGAATCAGTTGAAATGCTGAAAACACTTTTACAATCTGGAATGAACATGATGAGACTTAACTTCTCTCATGGAGACTATGAAGAACACGGTAACAGAATAGTTAACTTCAGACAAGCTCAAAAAGAAACAGGAATAAGAGCAGCTTTATTACTAGATACTAAGGGACCAGAAATCAGAACTATTAAACTTGAAGGTGGCCAAGATGTAAGCATCGAAGCTGGTCAAGAATTTACAATTACTACAGATAAAACTGTAATCGGAAATAAAAATAAAGTAGCAGTAACTTATGAAGGGTTTGCACGTGACCTTAAAATAGGAGATACTGTGTTAATAGATGATGGTTTACTAGCATTTACAGTAATCCAAATTGTTGGAAATGAAGTAAAATGTATTGCTCAAAACGCAGGAGAATTAGGAGAAAATAAAGGGGTAAATCTTCCTAATGTAAATGTAAATCTTCCTGCACTTGCAGAAAAAGATATAAACGACCTTAAATTTGGTTGTCAAAATGGAATAGATTATGTTGCAGCTTCATTCATTAGAAAAGCTGATGACGTAAGAGAAGTAAGAAGAGTTCTTGACGAAAACGGTGGAAAAAGAGTAAAAATTATTTCTAAAATAGAAAACAGAGAAGGATTAAACAACTTTGAAGAAATTCTTGCTGTATCTGATGGTATCATGGTAGCAAGAGGAGACCTTGGAGTTGAAATTCCTGTTGAAGCTGTTCCAGTTGCTCAAAAAATGATGATTAAAAGATGTAATGAAGTAGGTAAAGTTGTTATTACAGCTACTCAAATGTTAGATTCAATGATCAAAAATCCTAGACCTACAAGAGCAGAAGTAAATGACGTTGCAAATGCAATATTAGATGGAACTGACTGTGTAATGCTTTCAGGAGAATCAGCTAAAGGAAAATATCCAGTAGAAGCTGTGCAAGTAATGCATAGAGTTGCTGAAAAAATTGATCCTATGGTATGTGTTCAAAGAAATCTAAATAAACGTCAAGTTACAATAACTTCTGCAGTTGCTAAAGGAACTGCTGATGTTAGTGAAGAATTAGGAGCTAAAGTTATAGCTGTAGCTACTCAATCAGGAAGAGCAGTTAGAGATATGAGAAGATATTTCCCTGAAGCAATAATTCTTGGTATAACAAATGATGAAATTACAGCTAATCAAATGACAATTTTAAGAGGAGTTCAAGCATACTGTGATAAGAATGTTGAAACTCTAGAATCATTCTTTGAACTTGCAGAAAAAGTGTCAGTTGATTTAGGACTTGTTGAGCCTGGAGATATCGTAGTAGCTACTTGTGGAGAAAAAATATTCCAAAAAGGAACTACAAACTCTGTTAAGGTTATAAAAGTTAAATAGTAGAAAAATTTAAAAATAATTTAAAATATGGTATAATTTAAATATAAACAAAAACACTTAGGAGGTTTTTTAAATGACAAGAATAGTCAATATAATAGCTAGAGAAATACTTGATTCAAGAGGAAATCCAACAGTAGAAGTAGATGTTGTATTGGAATGCGGAGCAATGGGTAGAGCAGCAGTTCCATCAGGAGCATCAACTGGAGCTTATGAAGCTGTTGAATTAAGAGATGGAGACAAATCAAGATACCTAGGTAAAGGAGTTTTAAACGCTGTAAAACATGTTAATACAGAAATAAAAGAAGCTATTTTAGGAATGGACGCTATTGACCAAGTTGCAATAGACAGAGCTATGATAGATTTAGATGGTACTCCAAACAAAGGAAGACTAGGAGCAAACGCAATACTAGGTGTGTCATTAGCAGTTGCTAAAGCTGCAGCTCAAGCTTTAGGAATGCCTCTATACAAATACTTAGGTGGAGTAAATGCAAAAGAATTACCTCTTCCTATGATGAATATCCTAAACGGAGGATCTCACGCTGATTCAGCAGTAGACGTACAAGAATTTATGATCCAACCAGTTGGAGCAAAAACATTTGCTGAAGCTATGAGAATGGGTTGTGAAGTATTCCACCACTTAGGAAAACTATTAAAGAAAATGGGAGATTCTACTAACGTAGGAAACGAAGGAGGATATGCTCCAGCTAAAATCAATGGTACTGAAGGTGCTCTTGATTTAATAATGGACGCTATCAAAGTTGCTGGATATGAACCAGGAAAAGATATAACATTTGCTATTGACGCTGCTTCAAGTGAATTCTGCGTTGAAAAAGATGGAAAATTTGAATACCACTTCAAAAGAGAAGGTGGAGTAGTAAGATCTTCTGAAGAAATGGTAGAATGGTACAGCAAATTAGTTGAAAAATACCCAATTAAATCAATAGAAGATGGATTAGGAGAAGATGACTGGGCAGGTTGGCAATTACTAACTGCTAAAATCGGAGATAAAGTTCAAATAGTTGGAGATGACTTATTTGTAACTAACACAGCTAGACTTAAAAAAGGAATTGAGTTAAAAGCTGCAAACTCTATCTTAATCAAACTTAACCAAATAGGAACATTAACAGAAACTTTAGATGCTATAGAAATGGCAAAAAGAGCAGGAATGACTGCAGTTGTTTCTCACAGATCTGGAGAAACTGAAGATGCTACAATAGCTGATATCGCTGTTGCAACAAATGCAGGACAAATCAAAACTGGTTCAACTTCAAGAACTGACAGAATGGCTAAATATAACCAATTATTAAGAATTGAAGAAGAATTAGGATCAATGGCTCAATACAATGGAATCAATGTATTCTATAACATTAAAAAATAGTTAATTAATTAGTTAACAAAGCTCTCTTGTATAAGGGAGCTTTTTTTATGCAAAAAAATAGCAGTTAATAATTAAAACTGCTATGTTATTACCAAGTATTTTAGTTTATGCTTCATATGCATTTTGGGGATATGAATATACTTTTACACCATTTACAATATCGGTACTTTCAATATTAATTTTTACAGTGTCAACTTGGGTATCAACAAAAGGTGCTGAATGGATTGGAAAAGTTACAAGTTTTGGAAGCTCGCTTATGCTATTTATGTCTTTTGCATTTATCATACTTTGTGGTGGTGCAATATTAGGAGGAGTTCAACCAGTTACTCCGATAACAGTTAAAGCTATGACACCTGTTTTTAACTGGAAATTCTTTGGAACAATGGCATGGATATTTTTCGCTGCTGGTGGATCAGAAGCAATAGGAGTATATATAAACGATTTAAAAGGTGGTTCAAAAGCATTTGTTAGAATGATAGTAATAGCTGGGATTATGATAGGTGGATTATATTCAGTTGGATCTCTATTGGTAAATGTATTTGTTCCACAAGATCAATTGACTTATTCATCTGGAATATTTCAAGTATTTGTAGGACTTGGAAATTATTTTGGAATTAGTCAAAAATTAATACACCATTTTATAGGAATTGTTATGTTAGCTAGTGCCTTAGGAGCATTACTTGTATGGACTTCAGCTCCAGTAAAAGTTTTCTTTTCAGAAATACCTAAGGATATGTTTGGAGAAAAAACTGTAGCACTAAATAAATATGGAATTCCAGAAAGAGCAACATGGATACAATTTTTTATAGTAATACCATTACTTTTAATACCTGCTTTAGGATCTGGGGATATAAATGAATTGTTAGGAATAATTATAAATATGACAGCGGCAACTTCACTATTACCACCGCTATTTATAATGGTTGCATATTTTAATTTAAGACTTAATAAAGATCATTTAGAAAGAGATTTTAAAATAGGATCAAGAAAGTTTGGACTAGCATTGACAGCATTTTTACTTTGTATATTTACAGTTGCATTTATTGCAGCAATTTTCCCAGCAGGACAAAATATTATGCTAACATTGATTTATAATGTTGGAGGAGTAGCAATATTTATGGGTTGGGCATTATGGAAATACAATAGATATGAAAAGAAATGTTCAGAAATAATAGAAGTTCAAAATGAAGAATTAGCTTAAAAAATAGGAGTGCGGATTATCCGTGCTCCTATTTTTTAAATTGAGAATATATTCAAATAGTATTAGTTATAATTATCTTATTTCTAAAGAAAGTTTATTTTTATGATATAATGAATTTAATAAAAATCAGGTAGATTAAAGAATAACTAAATGGATAATAATATAATAAAGGGGTAATGAGAGGTCAAATATTTTAAACAACATATTCTAGAAATATTATTTTATTATTTCATTTCAGAAAATATAATAGAATGTTTTAGTTTTACAGAATATGAAATAGGAAATTTAGGATTTGATTATATAAATATAATTATTGAAGATAAAGTTTTTTTAGTTTACCAAGTCAAATTTTTGAAAATATTATAGAACTATTTATCTAAATATGGATTTAGCTAATATTTTTAAATAAATTACAAATATCAATTTTGAAATTTTAAAGAGAATCATATTAATGTTTTTGATGCTGCTTATGAATATTAAGTATCGAAGTTACTTGTTAAATATAGTAATATTAGAAAAAATTGAGATCAATAAAGTACATGATCCAACATTTGGATCGTGTGTTATAATTATATTAGTGGAAAGAAATATAAGAAAATTAGAGGTTTTAGTGGTTCTATAAAAAATTAAAATTCTTAAAACAAATAATCTATATATTATTTAGAGTTATTTAATACGTAGCTGGAGGAATGGTATTTTAGTATTATTGACATTGTAGGCGTACTAACAGAGAGCAAAAATCCTAGAGATTATTGGTATCGAGTAAAGAAAGAATTGACGAAATTATTGATCCAGAACTAGCTATTGATAGAGCATTAGAAATATATCTAAAAAAAGGTTACCTAACCAAAGACTACAAGCTATTCAAGTAAGAAAAGAACTAACTGATACTTGGCAAGATCATGGTATCAAAGAAGGTAAAGAATACGCAATTCTAACCAATGAAATCATGAAAGATTGGTCTGGTATGACAACACTTGAATTGGTTTTAAATATGCTTGCAGAAGCAACTACAACAGAACTCACTAAAACAAGTAGCCAAACGTGGTGGAAGTATAGCAGGTAATGCTAGAAAAGAAATAGAACAAGAGATAGGTCAATCTGTTATCACATCTAAAAATGCAATTGATCTAGGCAAATTAATTTCAGATGTATCTAAAGCAACAGAAGATGATGATAGTAAAAAATAAAATTCAAATTAATGAAAGACAAGTAGAAAAATCCGCTTGTCTTTTTCTTTTTAAATTGTTATGATGTCAATTTTTACGTGACTAAAGATAAAGTAAAAGTTATATTCAACAATAAAAACAAGTAAAATGAATAGATTTTGTAGTTAAAGGTAATATATGAAAAAAGTTTAATGTAATCGTAATAGATATTCGAATGAAAATAAAAAATATGTAATACCAAAAAGTAGATATTTAATCAGTCTTTTAACTATATTCTTTCTAGCAAATGGAAATTGTATACTATTATTGCTAATAATATTTTGTAGTGTTATAATCTAATTAACATAAAGCTATTATGTATAGCGAAGGGGGAATGGTTATGAAAAATAGATTGAAGCTATTTGGAATTGAAATGAAATATTTTATTCCAATTGTTATCGTGTTGTTATTAGGAATGTATTTGGGAAAATTTCCTAAAGGAATGCTAGGAGCTTTTCCACTTATGATTGTATTGGGAGCAATTTTAAATTACATAGGAAATAAACTACCTATTGTAAAAGATTATTTAGGTGGAGGACCAATAGTAATAATATTTGCATCAGCAGCTCTAATGTATTTTAAAATAATTCCTGAAAATCAAATTACATTGGTTAAAGAATTTATGACAACACAGTCATTTCTAGACTTTTATATTGCAGCACTAGTAGTAGGAAGTATTTTAGGAATGAATAGAAAATTACTTATAAAAGCGGCACTTGGATATCTGCCTGTAATAATTGGTGGTGTAGCAGTAGCAACACTTCTTACAGGTGTAGTTGGATATTTTTTCAACTATGGATTTATAAATTCTATCTTTTATATTGCTATTCCAATTATGGGTGGAGGAATGGGAGCTGGAGCAGTTCCATTATCTCAAATATTTGGACAAGCTTTAAAAAAAGATCCAACAGATCTATTAGCAGTTATGGTTCCAGCTATAGCATTAGGAAATGCTCTTGCTATAGTTGCAGGTGGAATTTTAGATAAACTAGGTAAAAAATATAGATATCTTTCTGGAGATGGAAAACTTTTAAAGGTGCAAGATGACTCAATGGTTGCAAATGAGATTTCTGATACAGCTACATATGAACAACTTGGGATAGGAATTGTAATTTCAACCACATTTTTTATTTTTGGAGGTATTTTAACAAAGTTTATACCAATTCATGCCTATGCTCTTATGATAATTACTGTTGCAATAGTTAAAATTTGTGGTCTTATGAATGAGTACTATGAAGATTGTTGTGCAAAATGGTTTAGCTTTATTATGAAAAACTTTACTTCAGCATTATTAGTTGGAATAGGGATAGCTTATACAAATTTAACTTCAGTAATAGAGGCATTTAGTCCTATATATATTTTACTTGTTGGAACAACAGTGATAGGAGCTATTATAGGGACAGCAATTGTTGGCCATTTTGTTGGTTTTTATATGATAGAAGGTTCTATAACAGCTGGATTATGTATGGCAAATATGGGTGGAACAGGAGATGTGGCTGTACTTTCTGCAGCAAAAAGAATGGAACTTATGCCTTTTGCTCAAATATCTTCAAGAATAGGTGGAGCATTTATGTTACTTTTAACATCACTACTTATTAATTTAATAGTTTAGTAGATAAGATAGGGTATCGAAAAAAGATACTCTATTTTTTATAGTATTTTTATACCAAAAAAATAGTATTTTATAGATAATTTTAATAAATAAATTGACACGATAATAGGGATTGTAGTAAAATTTAAAAATGGTGTTTAAAAAAATAAGATATAAGGAGAATGTGTATGTCAAGGTGTACAGATGCTTTTAAAGTGGCTTTTCCACGAACAGTGCCAATTTTAGCAGGATTTTTATTTTTAGGAATGTCTTATGGTTTTATAATGATGGAAGCAGGATTTCCGATGATTTATCCTATAGTTACAAGTGCAGTTGTTTTTGCAGGCTCGTTGGAGTTTTTGTTTGTAGAGATATTGAGAAGTCCATTTAATCCACTACTTATATTTTTTTTAACGTTAATGGTTAATGCAAGACATATATTTTATGGTCTTTCAATGTTAGATAAATTTAAAAATACTGGTTGGAAAAAGTATTTTTTAATATTTGGATTATGTGATGAAACATTTTCTATAAATTGTGATGTGAAACTTCCACCTGGAATAGATAGAGGTTGGTTTATGCTTCATATAACTTGGTTAAACTATAGTTATTGGGTTGGTGGAGCTACTCTAGGAGCAATATTAAGTCACTTTGTACCTCTTAGAATAGAAGGATTAGACTTTGTATTAACGGCTTTATTTTTAGTTATATTTGTTGAACAATGGCTCAGTCAAAAAAATCATATACCAGCTATTGTAGGACTTTTAAGTTCTATTTTTTCTTTCATAGTATTTAGAAATATACTTCCAAGGCCAGATTATTTTGTTGTGCCTGCAATGATAATTATGCTTTTAATTTTTGGAATATTAAGAAGAAGGGAGAAGATGAATGACTAGATATCAAATAATAATAACAATAGTATTAGCAGTTTTAGGAACTGTATTAACAAGATGTATATCATTTGTAGTTTTCCCAAATCCACAAAAAATTCCAGATTTTGTTAAATATCTTGGAAAAGTATTACCATTTGCAGTAATGGGTCTTTTAGTTGTATTTTCATATAAAGATATTTCATTTTCTGATCCAAATAATGTTATAATAAAACTTATAGCAAGTGCTATAGTTATTGGACTTCATGTGTATAAAAGAAATATGCTTTTGAGTATTGCAGGAGGAACAATAGCCTATGTTGTCATGTTACAGATAATAAAATTTTAGCAGGAATAGGGAGTGAAAATATGGTTATAAAACTTGTAATTTTTGATATGGACGGCGTTATTTTAGATAGTGAAAGAGTAGCTAATATAGCATGGTTTGAAACTAGTAAAATCTTAGGTCTAAATCTTACATTTGAAGATTTAAGAATAATAAAAGGTGGAAACTATGAAAGAACAATTCATATTCTATCTGAAAAATTTGGAAGTGAAATAGCTCCTAAAATATTAGAGTTAAAAAAAGAAAAACAACGTGAAGTTATGGCATCAGAAGGTGGAGTAAAATTAAAAACTGGTGTTATAGAGTTACTTGAATATATCAAAAAAGCTGGTCTGAAATGTGTTGTTGCAACGTCTACTGGTAAGGAAAGTGCAACAAGAAATCTAAAATTTACAGGTGTTTATAATTACTTTGATGGCTTTGTATTTGGAGATGAGGTTACAAGAAGTAAACCTGATCCTGAAGTATTTTTAAAAGCTTGTGCCAAAGTAGATATAGATAGAGAAAATGCTGTGGTTATTGAAGATTCTGTAATGGGAGCAAAAGCAGCAAATAGAGGAAATATAAAATGTTTTGTTGTTGAAGATACCATTAAATTTACAGAAGAAGAAAATAAACTAGCATATAAAAAATTTGATTCTCTTTTAGATGTAAAAAAATATCTTGAGGAAGAAAATGGGAAATAGTATTGATACTTACTTCTGATGCAAAATATCAACTTACAAGAAAAGACATTTGTTGTAATATATGGGAAAGATTTATTGACAAATGTCTTTTTTTGTAATATACTTGTTCTAAGAATTTGAAAAGGGAGGTTATCAACATGAGACAATCTAATATAAAAATTCAATGTTGGTGGTGGAGCTACATAGAAAAACTTCATAGCAGATTTTATAATGTTAGAAATTGGCTTGTGTCTATTGATAACATATCTCTATCTATGTAACTCTGAAATAATATGGTTTTGTTTGTATATTTCCCAGAGTTTGTGGAGATATATATTAAATAGTAATTTTAAGGGCAATCTAGCAGATTGCCTTTTTTTATTCCAAAAATTAAATTTTTATCATAAAAAGAGGAGAGGATACTATGGCTAAACGGGAATTGTGGAACAGTAGAAAAGGATTTATCTATGCGGCAGTTGGAGCTGCAATAGGACTTGGTAATCTATGGAGATTTCCTTTTCAAGCATATAAAAATGGTGGAGGAGCTTTCTTTTTACCATATATAGTTGCTATATTTACATGTGGAGTTCCACTTATGATATTAGAGTATCAGTTAGGACGTAATGTTCGTGGTGGGTCTACAAAAGCATTTAGAACTTTAGGTAAAAAGTTTGAATGGTTTGGTTGGGTTCAAATAATGATACCTATTATTGTAATGATGTTTTATTGTACAATTATATCTGTGTCAGTAGTATTTATGGTTTACTCACTTGCTCATGCAGCAAATATAATAAATTGGATGGATAATCCAGGACAACTTATGGGGATTATAGTTGGAAGTGCAAATGGACCTTTTGATTTTGCTGCTGGAATTAGTAAATATATGCTTGGATTTATAGTTATAGTATGGCTTGGAAACTGGATTGTTGTAAGAAAAGGTATTTCTAAAGGAATAGAAAAAGCATCTAAACTTTTTACACCACTTTTGATGATTTTAATGGTAGTATTTATGTTTAATTCACTTAGATTAAACGGAGCTGCAATAGGATTAAATGAACTATTTACTCCAAGATTTGAAAAAATATTAAATCCTAGTATCTGGGTTGCTGCCTATGCACAAGTTTTTTTCTCAACTACACTAGCAGTTGGAGTTATGATAGCTTATGGATCATATATTCCTGATAAATGGGACATTGTAAATAGCTCTTTTATAACAGTATTATCTAATGCATCTTTTGATATAATTGCTGGAATTACAGTTTTTTCAACATTAGGATATCTTGTAAATAACTTAGGAGTTGATTTTAATTCATTTGGAAATGGAGCAGGAATAGCATTTATAGCTTTCCCAATAGCTATTTCAACTATTACAAGCAATACAGTTTTACAAGGAATTATAGGATTTGTATTTTTCTTATGTCTTTTTGTAGCTGGACTTTCTTCAAGTATTTCTATGCTAGAGTCATTTACGACAGGAGCTTTAGATAAATTTAATATAAAAAGAGAAAAGTTGGTAACTATAATATCAGCTGTAGGACTTATAGGAAGTGCTTGTTTTTCTACCTATGCAGGTTTTAACTATATATTAGATATAGTTGACGCTCATGTTGGAAACTATATCATAGCGAGTTTAGGGCTAATTGAACCTATTTTAGTATGTAAATATTATGGAATTGATAAGATAAGAATGGAAGCAAATAGATATTCGGATTTTAAAATTGGAAAATGGTTTGATTTCTTATTAAAATATGTTACACCTACATTATTAGGAATTACAGTTGTTTCAAATTTTGTAAAAGGGATAAAAGAAGTTAACTTTTCAGGACTTATTTATGGTTGGGGAACAGTAGCTGCAATGCTTATATGTGCAACAATATTTTATAAGAAAAATTGGAAGATGGATAGAAATAATTAGGAGGATATATGACAGTAGGAGCAATAGTTATGATGACATTTGGTTGTGTAGTAGTATTTGGGGGACTATTTGCAGCTATATGTGTAGCATTGAAAAAAGATTCAGATATAGATTAAAATTAAGTGTACTGGAAATCTTAGGATTGAAGGTACATTTTTTATTATGATATAAAATATGAATTAAATTTTAATTTTGTATTATCTGGATATTACGGGAAAAGACTTGTTAAAAAACTATGTAAGAGTAGTAAGATAATAAGGTATGGAGTTTTTTTAATTTTTTTAGTATAATGTATACTATACATTTTTAAGACAAAAATAAAAAGGTGTAGATTTTAAAGGACTTTAAAAAGACATAGTTTTATGTTAAAATATTAAAAAATATAATGATGGAGAGGGAGAATATGGATAACAGAAATGTATTAGATGTATTGCTAGATCGTGGATACTTAAAACAGTTTACACATGAAGATGAAATGAGAGAACTTTTAGGAAAGGAAAAAATAACTTTTTATATAGGTTTTGACCCGACAGCAGACAGTCTTCACGTAGGACACTTTATTGCTATGATGTTTATGGCTCATATGCAAAGATTTGGACATAGACCTATTGCCCTAGTTGGTGGAGGGACAGCCATGATTGGTGACCCTAGTGGAAGAACAGATATGAGAAAAATGATGACTAAAGAAACAATAGCTCATAATGTTGCTTCAATAAAAAAACAAATGGAAAAATTTATAGATTTTAGTGAAGGAAAAGCTTTACTTGTAAATAATGCAGATTGGCTTTTAGGACTAAACTATATTGATTTTATAAGAGATATAGGATCTCAATTTTCAGTTAATAAAATGCTTGCAGCAGAATGTTTTAAAACAAGAATGGAAGCTGGACTTTCTTTCTTAGAATTTAACTATATGTTAATGCAAGGGTATGACTTCTTAGTTTTAAATAAAAAATATGGTTGTGTAATGGAATTAGGTGGAGATGACCAATGGTCAAATATGATAGCTGGAGTAGATCTTGTTAGAAAAAAAGAGCAAAAACAAGTATATGCAATGACTTGTACACTTCTAACTAACAGTGAAGGTAAGAAAATGGGTAAAACAGCTAAAGGAGCACTATGGCTTGACCCAGAAAAAACATCTCCATATGAATTTTATCAATACTGGAGAAACGTTGCAGATGCAGATGTAGAAAAATGTCTTGCACTACTTACATTCTTACCAATGGACGAAGTAAGAAGATTAGGAAGTTTAGAAGGAAAAGAAATAAATGAAGCTAAAAAAGTACTAGCATTTGAAGTTACAAAACTAATTCACGGAGAAGAGGAAGCTAAAAAAGCTCAAGAAGGTGCAGAAGCTGCATTTAATAATGGTGGAGATATGTCAAATGTCCCTTCTGTTGATTTTGATTCTGCAAAAATGGGAATGGAATTATTAGATCTACTAGTAGAAAATAAACTAATAAAATCAAAAGGTGAAGGAAGAAAATTTGTAACTCAAAATGGACTTACAGTAAAAGAAGAAAAAGTAAAAGATTTTGCAATGAAAGTTACAGAAGATCTTTTCGAAAATGGAGAATTTATAGTAAAAATAGGAAAGAAAAAAATATATAGAGTAGTTTTAAAATAGTGAAAGGTGATTTTTTTGGTTCTTTTAAGAGAGACAATAGAGCAGGATATTCCAGAGATATATAGATATATACATCTTAGTTATGTCACAAAATATTGTGATGATCCTGAAAAACAGTGGAAAACTCATGAAAAATGGTACAAATTTCTAATAAATTCAGATTCATATGTTATGTACACAATAACAAATAGTGAAAATGGTCAATTTTATGGCTGTGTTAAATTTGAATTAGAGGGAGAGTGTGCCATAATCAATGTGTATCTCATAGAAGAGATAAGACATAAGGGATATAGTGAAAAAATTATAGAGTTAAGTATAGGGGAGTTACAAATAAAACATCCTGAAATATCTATTGTTTTAGCATATATTCTTGAAGAGAACACACCTTCTTTAAGTGCATTTAAACATCTGAAATTTCAATATGATGGAGTCGAAGAATATAAAGGGCTAGATCATATGCTTTTTATAAAGACCCTAAAATAATATTGATATAAAACATCTGCTATATAGCAGATGTTTTGCTATATAGAATAGATAAGGGAGGAAAAATGACCAAAAAACAAAGAGTTAGCATTGTACTTGAAAAATTAGAAGAAAAATTTGGAAAACCTAAGTGTGCATTAAATTATAATACACCTTTTGAGTTATTAGTAGCTGTAATTTTGTCAGCTCAATGTACAGATGTGAGAGTAAATATGGTTACAAAGGAGATGTTTAAAAAAGTTAATACACCAGAACAATTTGCTGCTCTTTCACTTCCTGATATAGAAGATATGATAAGAAGTACTGGCTTTTTTAGAAATAAAGCTAAAAATATAAAACAATGCAGTGAGCAAATATTAAATGAATTTAATGGGCAAATTCCTCAAGAGATGAATGAGCTTACAAAATTAGCTGGTGTAGGAAGAAAAACTGCTAATGTTGTAAGAGGTGAAATTTGGGGACTTGCAGATGGAATAACAGTTGATACTCATGTAAGAAGAATATCAAATCTTTTGGGACTTACTAAAGAAACTGACCCTTTAAAAATAGAAAAAGATTTAATGAAAATAGTTCCTCATGAAAGTTGGATAGATTTTTCACATTATATTATCTTACAGGGACGTGATAAATGTATAGCTAGACGTCCAAAGTGTGATGAGTGTGAAATAAATATTGCATGTAAACACTATGAGAAACTTCTTAAAGAAAGAGAAAAAGAAAAGATCAAATAAAATATAAAAAGATTGAAAAAAAACTAGATTGTAGTATAATTATTATATAATTAAATAGAAGGGAGCTTGTTGCAACAGGCTGAGAGTGAGCTAGGTAGTTCAGACCTTTAACCTGATTTGGATAATGCCAACGTAGGGAAGATGAGAGTTTTATGCTTACCTTAAATGGTAAGCATTTTTTCTTTTTAGGAGGGGAAATGATAGGGATATATTTAGATAATCTTAGAAAAAATGGAGCGTTAATTCATAATATAACAAATTATGTAACTGTAAATGATGTTGCAAATGTTTTACTTGCTTGTGGAGCAAGTCCAGTAATGGCAGATGAACCAGAAGATGCAAAAGAGATTACTGCTATATGTGGTGGATTAAATATAAATATAGGAACATTAAACACAAATACTATAGAAGGAATGTTTGTAGCTTGTGAAAAAGCTCAAGAGTTAAAACATATTATGGTATTAGATCCAGTAGGAGCAGGTGCTAGTAAATTGAGAACAAATACAGCTCGTGATCTTATGAAAAAATTTAAATTTGATGTGGTAAAAGGTAATGTGTCAGAAATAAAAGTTTTAGCTTCAGGAGAAGGTGGAGCTAAAGGTGTAGATGCAGATATAAATGATAAAATTACAAAAGATAATTTAGTTAAAGCAATTGAATTTATTAAAAACTATGCTAAGAAAATTAATACAATAGTTGCTATAACTGGAGAAATAGATTTAGTAAGTGATGGAAATAGTTGCTATGTAATAACTAATGGAAGAAAAGAAATGGGCAAAGTTACTGGAACTGGGTGTCAGTTATCGGCATTGATAGCAGCTTTTTTAGTAGCTAATCCAGATAAAAAACTAGAAGCAACAGTAGCAGCAGTTTGTACAATGGGAGTAGCTGGAGAAATTGGTTGGTCAAATATGGAGTGTGGAGATGGAAACGCTACATATAGAGATAGAATTATAGATGCTATCTATAATATGGACGGAAATAGACTTGATAGAGGTGCAATTTATGAAATTAAATAAAGAAGATCTTTTACTCTATGCAGTAACTGATAGAAAATGGCTTCATGGAAAAAGCTTGAAATCACAAGTTGAAGAATCTTTAAAAGGTGGAGTTACATGTGTTCAGTTAAGAGAAAAGTATATGAAAGAGGAAGATTTTTATTTAGAAGCACTGGAAATAAAAGAACTTTGTAAAAAATATTCGTGTCCTTTTATAATAAATGATAATGTAGGTGTTGCTATAAAATGTGGTGCTGATGGAGTTCACGTTGGACAAGATGATATGGTGGCAAGTTGTGTTAGAGAAATAATTGGACAAGATAAGATATTAGGAGTATCAGTTCAAACAGTTGAACAGGCAATTAAAGCTGAAAAAATGGGTGCTGATTATATTGGTGTTGGAGCAGTTTTTTCAACTGATTCAAAAGATGATGCAAAGTATGTAGATAAAGAAACATTAAAAGCTATATGTAAAAATATAAATATACCTGTTATTGCAATTGGAGGTATTTCTAAGGATAATGTTTTGGAGTTAGCAGGAACCGGAATAGTTGGAATAGCGGTAATTAGTGCTATATATGGTGAGAAAAATATATGCCAAGCAACTGAACATTTAAAAAAAGCTACAGAAAATATGTTGGAGGTAAAATAGATGAAAAAACCAGTGCTTACTATAGCAGGAAGTGACTCATCAGGCGGAGCTGGAATTCAAGCAGATATTAAAACTATGACATTAAATGGTGTTTATGCTATGAGTGTAATTACAGCGCTGACAGCTCAAAATACTTTAGGTGTCAGTGGTATTTTAGATATAGATAGTGATTTTGTAAAAAAACAAATTGATGCAGTTTTTACTGATATTTTTCCAGAAGCAGTAAAAATAGGAATGCTCTCATCTAAAGAGATAATAGCTGTAATTGCAGATAGTTTGAAAAAATATGGGGCTAAAAATATTGTAGTAGATCCAGTTATGGTTTCAACAAGTGGATCAAAATTATTAAAAGATGATGCAATAGACAGTATGTGTAATAAGCTTTTTCCATTAGCAATAGTAATAACTCCAAATATTCCAGAAGCTTCTATCTTAAGTGGAATAGAAATAAACACAAAAGAAGATATGATAAAAGCTACACAAATTATTCATGATAAATATAAATGCTGTGTCTTATGTAAAGGTGGGCATAGTACAAATGATGCAAATGATTTGTTATATGATGGAGAAAATTTTTATTGGTTTGAGGGAAGAAGAATAAATAATTCGAATACTCACGGAACTGGATGTACATTATCTAGTGCTATAGCATCAAACTTAGCAAAAGGATATCCTTTGAATAAATCTATAGAGATTGCAAAAGAATATATTTCAAACGCTATGAATGAAATGTTAGATTTAGGTCATGGACGAGGACCTTTAGATCATGGATATTTTATAAAATAATATGCCTACCTAATCTTAAAAATTTAAATAAATGGACGAAAAGTCCCAAGAAATCTCTCTTATATTATGTAAGGGAGATTTCTTAGTTTAAAAATAAAGAATAATCTTTGACATTCTTTATAAAGAGTGCTATAAAAGTTATTAGAGTAAATTAGTTAGAAATAATTTTTATAATAAAATAAAAAAAGCAGGAAAATTTTTTAGAAAAATGCTATAATGAGAGGTCTTGAAAAACTTACTAAAAATATCAATAATAATTATTGACAATTTTACTAAGGAATGATATTATTTAGATGTAATTAAATGTAATTAAATGTAATTTATAGGGAGAGGGTAAATATGAAAGTTTATCTAGACAATAATGCTACAACTAAGATGGACAAAGAAGTATTAGATGCGATGATGCCATATTTAACAGAATATTATGGTAACTCATCAAGTTTGCATCTATTTGGAAGAGAGACAAACGTAGCTTTAACAGAATCAAGAGCAAAAATAGCTGGTTTCCTTGGAGCGGCTCCAGACGAAATAATTTTTACAGCATCTGGAAGTGAATCTGATAACTTAGCAATCAGAGGAATCGCAAGAGCATATAAAAATAGAGGAAAACATATCATAGCAAGTCCTATAGAACATCCAGCAATAAAAAATACATTAAAAGACTTAGAAGAAGATGGTTATGAAATAACAATTCTTCCAGTTGATGAAAATGGACTTTTACATGTTGAGGATGTAAAAAAAGCAGTGAGAGAGGATACTATTCTTATTACTGTAATGCATGCTAACAATGAAGTTGGAACTTTTCAACCAATTGAAGAGATAGGAAAAGTTGCAAAAGAAAATAGAATAATATTCCATGTTGACGCTGTTCAAACTATGGGAAAATTAGATATAAAACCAAAACAAATGGGAATTGACTTACTTTCATTTTCTGGACATAAATTTTATGGACCAAAAGGAGTTGGAGGACTTTACTGGAGAACAGGAGTTAGATTTGGTAAAGTTTTAACTGGTGGAGGTCAAGAAAAGAAAAGAAGACCAGGAACTTCAAATATCCCAGGAATAGTAGGTATGGCAAAAGCTTTAGAAATAGCTTATAGAGATATGGATGAAGAATGGAAAAGAGAAGAAGAGTTAAGAGATTATTTCGAAACTCAAATTTTAGATAGATTACCTGAAATTGTTATAAATGCAAGAGGGGTAAAAAGACTTCCAGGAACTTCAAGTGTTACGTTTAAATATCTTGAAGGAGAATCTATACTTTTAAGTTTAAGTTATAAAGGAATTGCAGTAAGTTCTGGATCTGCTTGTTCATCAGATGATCTTCAAGCATCACATGTTTTACTAGCAATGGGAATAGCTCCTGAGTTTGCTCATGGAACTATTAGATTTGGTATTGGAAAATATAATACAAAAGAAGAAATAGATTATGTGCTTGATAGTGTTGTAGAAGTAGTTAACAAATTAAGAGCTATTTCTCCATTATGGAATGCATATAAAGAAGGAAAATAGGTTATTTTAAATTTTTAATGTAAATTTTAAGATGTAAATTAAGGAGAAAAAAATGCAATATACAGAAAAAGTAATGGAACATTTTATGAACCCACACAATGTTGGAGTTATTGAAAACCCATCAGGATATGGAAAAGTAGGAAATCCTTCATGTGGAGATATTATGGAAATCTTCATTAAAGTAGAAAACGACATCATAACAGATGTAAAATTTAGAACATTTGGTTGTGCATCTGCTATAGCAAGTTCATCTGTTTCAACAGAACTTATCAAAGGAAAAACAGTTGAAGAAGCATTAAAACTTACAAACAAAAAAGTTGTTGAAGAATTAGGAGGATTACCTCCAGTAAAAATGCACTGTTCAGTTTTAGCTGAAGAGGCTATTCAACTTGCTATAAATGACTATCTTTCTAAAAAAGAAGCAAAATAATAAAAATTAATTGAATTAAAGTAGGCTTTTATCAGCTTTGTAAAGGCAGCACATAAGTGCTGCCTTTTTTGTCTTTGTAAAAGATAAGTTATATGGTATAATATCACTTGTAAATTTTTATATGGGAGATGACTTATGAAGAGATTTTTGACTGTTCTTATAATGCTTATAGCAACTGCTTTTTCATATGCAGATGAAATTGATAACAGATGTAAAGCGTTTCTTGTTGGAGATGAGAATGGGAATATTTATTATGAACAAAATATAGATGAAAAACTTCCTCTTGCATCAGTGACTAAGATGATGACAATCTTATTGGCTTTTGATGAATTAAAAAAGGGAAATGTACACCTAAGTGATAAGGTAAAAGTACCAAAAGAAGTTGCAGATATTGGTGGAAGTAGAATTTGGATGAAGTCTGATACAGATTTCACTTTTGAAGATCTCTTAAAGGCAAGTGCTATATATTCAGCTAACAATGCAACACAAGGTATTGCCTACTATCTATCTCAAGGAAAAGTAGACACCTTTGTGGGTAAAATGAATGATAAATTAAAAAAGCTAAAAATAGAGAATATGATAGAGTATTATACTCCTACAGGACTTCCACCTCATATGACTGGGAAAAAGATGGATGTAGGAAACGCAAGAGGACTTTATAAACTATCTATGGCTGCTGCTAAGAATAAAAAATATATGACAATAGCTGGAATGAAAGAAGCTAAAATAAAAGTTGGCGAAATAAAAAATAGAAATAAATTATTGGGAATAGAAGGAATTTACGGAATAAAAACAGGACATCATGATACAGCTGGATATAATATTTGCATTGTATCAGATGAAAATAATGTAAAATTATTTGTAGTTGTACTTGGAAGTAAAGATGAAAAAACAAGAGATGAAGTTGTTTTAGATAAAATTAAAAAATTTCATGAAGAATATACATATAGAGTTATATTAGATAAAGAGCAACCTTTATCTAAGGTTAAAGTTTTAGCTGGAGCTACTAAATATGTGTATATATATCCAGATAAAGATTTGAAAAAAATATTAAAAGCTGACAGTCAAATTAATATAAGAGTTAAAAAAGAGCATTTTGTTACTGCACCAGTAAAAACAGGTGAAGTATTAGGTGAATATGAAGTAATGATTGATGGGAAAAAAGTTTTAAAGGGAAAACTCCTTGCAAAACAAGGTGTTTCTCTATATTCCCCATTTAAATAAGAAAAAAGTTAAAATATTTTTTAAAAAAAAGTTGACATAGAATTTAAAAAGTGATATTATATTCTATGTCCGCGAGAGCGTGACACAAAAGAACAAAAACAAAGGACATTAGCAACAGAATAGAGAAAGATAAAAATGCAAACACAACA
>Cam_p1__coassemble_555_pt1 | contig 57854 bp, 55 predicted proteins | sample Cam_p1__metabat2_low_PE_012 | metagenome-assembled genome bin Cam_p1 | reverse complement strand
TAATTGAAAGGAGGTTGTATAGATAAATATTTTTATATATTTATCATACAAGAAGTTAATGGAGATTATTAGCAAAGATAAACCAAAAGGATTAGCATATGCTAAACATAAAAAAATGAAAAAAGCTAAAAGACTAGTTGAAGAGAAAAAATTCAAACGTCTAACTGAAAACAAAAGAAAAAATGCTGAAAATAGAAAAGAAAGAGCTATTGAAAAATCTGAACAAGAAAAAATAAAAAAAGTAGTCATAAAAGATTACAACAAAGGTATGTTTTTAATATTAGTTGAAGAAAAAGAAGAAAAAAGAGCTTTACTTTTTGACAAAAAAACCTTAAATAAAAACAATATTAAAGATTTAATAGACGAATTTCAAATTAAACTATATGGACAAAATTGTAAAATTTCAAAACTCCTAGGTTACAATGATATTAAAGATATCCTTATTTGGAAAATAAGTGAAGAATTATAATAATATAGGGGGATTAAAATGAATTTTATGGTTATCTTAACTAGCACTTTAACACTTATCGCTGTTTTAAATCCATTTGGAAATGTTCCGCTTTTTATTGGCATGACAGAAGGCATGGACAAAAAAACTAGATCTAAAATTTTAAATATCGTTGTACTTACTGCATTTTTAATAACGCTTTTATTTAGCTTGATTGGAAATTTTTTAATGACTAAATTTTATCAAATAGATATGGAAGAATTAAAAATGGCTGGCGGATTAATTCTTATTGTTATTGCTACAAAAAATATCATATCACCAGAACCTAAAGCAGAAGACAATTCATGTGGATCTCTTCAAGATGAATTAAAAAAAGCTATTATCCCTATGGCTTTTCCTATGCTTGTAGGACCTGGAGTTTTAACTACAACTCTAATTACAAGAGCAAAATACGGAGTTTTAATTAATATTGAAGCTATTATAGCATCCTTTTTAATTATCTATGTCGTATTTTGGGTTGGAAACTATATTGAACGAATATTAGGAAAATTAGTTTTATATATTTTATCTCGTGTTATGCAAATATTTATATTAGCAATTGGATTTAGAATATTTTTTACAGGTCTTGCAGATGCACTAAGAACATACCATATAATAGGATAGCATTAAAACCGCTATCTTATTTTTATAAAAATAATTACTTTACCTTTATTTTATGCTATACTTGTAGCTAATGACAAAAACAAGTTTAATTATACTTAATACTAAAAAACAGGTGAAAGAATGAGCGAATTAAAAATTAAATCGTTAGTATCTCTTACTATTCCAATATTTTTTGAACTTCTTCTTATTACAATAGTTGGAAATGTAGATACTGTAATGTTGGGGCACTATAGTGATGAAGCTGTAGGAGCTGTAGGTGGAATAAGCCAAGTTTTAAATATTCAAAATGCTATATTTGGATTTATAAATTTAGCTACTAGTATATTGTGTGCTCAATTTATTGGAGGTAAAAATAAAAAAAAGGTACATGAAGTTATAACTGTTGCACTTATTTTAAATTTAATTTTAGGACTTGTACTAGGAGCATTTTATACTTTTGGTTGGAAAATTATTTTAAACTTAATCCAACTTCCAAAAGAACTTATCGCTATAGGTAAAATTTATTTTTTACTTGTAGGGGGACTTTGTGTTTTCCAAGCTCTTACGTTAACATGTGGAGCTGTAATGAAAAGTCATGGAAATCCAAAAGAGATGTTATATGTAAATATTGGAGTTAATATTTTAAATATTATTGGAAATGGTATGTTTATTTTTGGTTGGTTAGGAATGCCTATTTTAGGACCAACAGGAGTTGGAATATCTACAGTTGTTTCAAGAGCTATAGGTTGTGTTGTTGCATTTCTAGTAATGAGCAAATATTGCAGGTTTAAATTTAGACGTAAATTTTTTAAACCATTTCCGTTTCATGTAATTAAACACATATTATCTATTGGTATCCCTACTGCTGGAGAAAATCTAGCTTGGAATATAGGGCAACTTATTATTATGTCATTTGTTAATACTATGGGAGCTACTATGATAACTTCTCGTACATACCTTATGCTAATTGCAAGTTTTATTATGACTTTTTCAATAGCTTTAGGACATGGTACAGCAATTCAAGTAGGACAACTAGTAGGAGCACATGAAACTGATAGAGCTTACAGCAAATGTTTGAAAAGTTTATACCTATCTATTATTCTAGCATTTTGTGTCACTACACTTGTAGTAATTTTTAAAGTCCAAATAATGGATTTTTTCACTCATAATGAAAAAATTTTATCAGCCTCTTTAAAAGTTTTTCCTTTTATGATTTTACTAGAAGTAGGAAGAGTATTTAATATTGTTATTATAAACTCACTACATGCAGCAGGAGATATAAAATTTCCGATGTTTATGGGAATAATATTTGTCTTTATAGTTGCTGTTCCTTTTTCATATATATTTGGAATAAATCTAGGCATGGGACTTGTTGGGATATGGATAGCTAATGCTATGGATGAATGGTGTAGAGCTATTGCAATGCTTATTAGATGGCGATCTAAAAAATGGGAAAATAAGAGTTTTATATAAACTATTGATTTTTTATAAAAAAGGTTGTATTATTTACTTGCTAAGTAAATAATTGTAGAGGTAGATAAATTATGATTTTTCAAAGAACTGAATTATTAATTGGACAAGAAAATCTTCAAAAACTTAAAAATTCACATGTTTTAGTTTTTGGTGTTGGTGGTGTTGGTGGATTTGCAGTAGAAGGACTAGTTAGAGCTGGCATAGGAGAAATTACTATTGTTGATTTTGATACTGTTGACATAACAAATCTAAATAGACAAATTATTGCACTTCAAAATACAGTTGGCAAGTTAAAAACATCTGTTATTAAAGAAAGGGCACTTCTTATTAACCCAGATATTAAAATTCATGAATGTCCAATTAGATTTTCAAAAGATAAATATGATCTATTTTTTAAAAATGCCAATTATTCATATATAATTGATGCTATTGACTTAGTAACAAATAAACTAGAAATTATATCAGCTGCAAAAGAACATAATATTCCTATTATTTCTGCTATGGGAACTGGAAACAAACTTAATCCTACAATGTTAGAGGTTGCAGATATTGAAAAAACATCTGTATGTCCTTTAGCACGTATAATGAGAAAAGAATTGAAAAAACGCAATATTAAAAAAGTTAAAGTTGTATACTCAAAAGAAGAACCTAAAAAGCCAGAAAATAAAAATGGTAATAGAGAAAAAAAAGTCAATGTAGGAAGTATATCTTTTGTACCATCTGTAGCAGGATTGATTATAGCTAGTGAAGTAGTAAAAGATTTATGTGATTTATAGGAGGAAAAAATGAAAAAAATAGGTATTTTTTACGGAACAACTTCAGGAATTACTACAGGTATTGTAGATGAAGTAGAATTTTGTTTAAGAAAAGATGACTATGAAGTATATAATGTATCTAAAGGAATTGACGAGTTAGCAAACTATGAAAATCTAATTCTTATAACTCCTACTTATGGTGTTGGAGAGCTACAAGTAAGTTGGGCTAGAGTTGCAGATAAATTAAAAGAAATTGACTTTACAGGAAAAGTTGTTGGATTAATAGGTCTTGGGAATCAATTTGCTTTTGGCGAATCATTTATTGGCGGATTGAGAGTTCTATATGATATAGTTACTAAAAATGGTGGAACAGTAGTTGGATTTACTTCAACAGACGGGTATCGTTTTGAAGAATCAAATGCTGTAATTGACAACAAATTTGTAGGTTTAGCAATTGATGAAGGAAATCAAGGAGATTACACTCCAGAAAGAATTGAAAAATGGCTAAATGAAGTTAAACCACTATTCAAATAAAGGAAAAAGGCCGGAAAAATTCCGGCTTTTTTCGTATTTTTTATTTTAAAGTATTTTGAGGCCTAATTAAAAATTAAATAGTTTCTCCTTCTTTCCAGATTCCCATTTTTTTAGCAGCTTCCATAAGTTCTTCTCTAAAGTCTGGATGTGCAATACTTATTAAAGCTTTAGCTCTTTCCCAACTACTTAATCCTTTTAAATTTACTTTTCCAAATTCTGTTACAACATATTGTACATTTGACCTAGTATCAGTCACTATAGATCCATCAGCTAATGTTGGTCTAATTCTGGATTTTAATTTTCCATCTTTTGTTTTATAAGTTGATGATAGACAAATAAATGTTTTACCACCTTTTGATAAATATGCTCCAAGGACAAAGTCTAATTGCCCTCCAGCACCACTAATATGTCTTGGACCTACACTTTCTGCATTAACTTGTCCAAATAAATCAATATCTACAGCATTATTGATAGATACAAAATTATCTATTTGAGACACTACTCTTATATCATTTACGTAATCAACAGGTGCTGCCATAATTTCAGGATTATTATCTAGATATTCATATAGTTCTTTACTTCCTGCAGCAAATGTAAATGTTTGTCTTCCTCTATTTATAGCTTTATTTTTTCCAGTTATTTTTCCAGCTTTTGCCATTTCTAAAAATCCATCTACATACATTTCTGAATGAACACTTAGATCTTTTAAATCAGATTTTGCAATTAAAGCTCCAACTGCAGAAGGCATAGCTCCAATTCCAAGTTGAATACAACATCCATCATGTAATTCTTCAACTATTAATTCTGCAACTTTCATGTCTACTTCTGATGGTTTAGCTCCTGATAATATAGCTGGTTCTGGATTATCTCCTTCAACTATCATATCAACTTTTGACACATGAATATGATGTTCAAAACCACCAAGGCAAACTGGAAGTTTATCATTAACTTCAACTATTATATGTTTTGCTACATCGCATACAGCAGCTGAGTGAGATGGACTTACACTAAAATTAAAATAACCAGCTTCATCCATAGGTGTAACTTGCATAATTGCAACATCTACTTTTGCTGCTCCATCTCTATAATATCTTGGTACTTCTGAATATCTTATTGGTGCATAAAAACCTAGCCCTTTGTCAATCATTTTTCTTTCTATTCCACTAGAATGCCATGAATTCCAAACGAAATGCTTTTCAGGGTGATCAATCTTAAATATTTCTGGTACCCATAAAAGAATTCCACCTCTTATATTTACATCTGTTAATGAAGGCATTCTTTTAGCTAAAGCCTTATCTACAGCAACATTTGTCGACACACACCATCCATAGTCTACGTTATCTCCCGATTTGATAACTTCTGCGGCTACTTCTGGTGTAACCAGTTTTTCTTTATACATTCTCTTAAAATCTGTCATTTTCCCAGAGCTCCTTTTTCACTTTATTTTTTTAATATATATCGTTGTTAAATTTATCATATCGTAATTAATTGTATCACAATTTGAAGTAAATCGTATATTTTTTTTGATTTTTTTTTATCAATGAACTAAAAATCATATTTTATGATAAAAAATTTATCTTTTTTAACTTTTCAATACTTTTTATAAGGCCTTATTTTTAAAACGTTTGTTTATAATACATGGATAAAAAACTGTTTTTTAATATACGTTTAACAAAAATGAGATAATCTCTCTTTTTAAATATCCCCCTTTATGATATAATTGTCTAGAGATATTCTTGAAAGGGGAAGTTTATGAGTGATAACAAAGACACTGCTAAATATAAAAGATATGGTCTGGCCCTATATTACTTACTCCAGATTGTAAAAAAAACTCTTAAAATAAAGATAGTTAATAATGAAAATATAGATACTAAAACTGATAATTATGTTTTTGCATTTTGGCACAACAAACTTCTTGGACCTACACTTTGCCTAAGAAGCATCGAAAAAAAAGCTGTTCTTGCTAGCCCTTCTAAAGATGGAGAGCTTATTTCTGTTCCACTTGAAAAATTGGGATTTGAAATTATCAGAGGTTCATCAGATAAAAATTCTGTTTCAAGCCTTCTTACACTTCTCAAACATCTAAAAAAAGGTTACAATATAGGAACACCTGTAGACGGACCTAAAGGTCCTATTTATGAAGTTAAACCAGGACTTTTATACTTAGCTCAAAAAGGGAAAAAATTTATTGTACCAACAGGAACTGCCTATAGTAACTGCTGGATATTTAATAAAGCATGGGATAAATTTCAATTTCCGAAACCTTTTTCTAAAATGGTATTTTTAATCGGAAATCCTATTGAAATTCCTAAAAATGCAATTATTGAAGACTATTGTGATATATTAAAAAACGAATTAAACAGACTAGATAAAGAGGCTGAAAAATATATTTAAACGGGAGAGGAGAAATATCGTGAAAAAAAATTTTTATGTAACAACACCTATATATTATGTCAATGGAGAACCTCACGTAGGAAGTGCTTATACAACTATTGCCGCAGATACAATGGCTAGATATAAGAAAACTAAAGGATATGATGTATATTTTTTAACTGGAACTGATGAACACGGTCAAAAAGTAGAGGAAACTGCTGAACAAAAGGGGTATACTCCTCAACAATGGACTGATATTATGGCTCCAAAATTTAAAGACATTTGGTCTAAGCTAAATATAAACTATTCTGATTTTATAAGAACAACTGAAGAAAGACATAAAAAAGCTGTAAAAAAAATAATTAAAAAAGTTCATGATAAAGGAGATATTTACAAAGGAGAATATGCTGGAAAATATTGTGTTTCTTGTGAAACATTTGTGCCAGAAAATCAAGTTGTAAATGGAAATCATTGTCCTGATTGTGGAAAAGAACTTAGAATGGTAAAAGAAGAATCATATTTCTTTAGAATGTCTAAATATCAAGATGCTCTTTTAAAACATATTGAAACACATCCTGATTTTATTTTACCTCGTTCTAGAAGAAATGAAGTTATTTCTTTTATAAAACAAGGTCTTCAAGATTTATCAATTTCTAGAAATACTTTCAAATGGGGAATCCCTATAGATTTTGCTCCAGGGCATATAACTTATGTTTGGTTTGATGCTCTAACTAACTACCTAACAGCTATTGGTTATGAAAGCAATCCTGAAATGTTTGATAAATTTTGGAATAATGCAGAAGTTATGCATCTTCTTGGAAAAGATATAGTTAGATTCCACGCTATTATTTGGCCTTGTATGCTTTTATCAGCAGAAGAAAAACTTCCTGATAAAGTAGTTGCTCATGGTTGGTGGACTTCTGAAGGTGAAAAAATGTCTAAATCTAAAGGAAATGTTGTAGATCCTGTTGAACAAGCTAATAGATATGGTGTAGATGCTTTTAGATATTGTCTTTTAAGAGAAGTTCAATTTGGTAACGATGGAGATTACTCTACAAAGTCAGTAGTTACAAGAATCAATTCTGACTTAGCTAACGACCTTGGAAACCTATTAAATAGAACATTAGGTATGTATAAAAAATATTTTAACAGCACTGTTACTGTTGGATCTACTAAAGACTCATTTGATGAAGAAGTTGAAAATTTATGGAATGAAGTAGTAGCAGATGTTGATAACTATATGAATATTGCGCAATTTTCTAAAGCATTAGAGTCAATTTGGAAGTTTATATCTAGACTTAATAAATACATAGATGAAACAGCTCCTTGGACTCTTGCTAAAGATGAAAATAATAAAGATAGATTAGCAGTTGTTATGAATCATTTAATAGATGGATTATATAAAATTGCCGTTATGGTTTATCCTTGTATGCCTGAATCTGGTCAAAAAATTTGGGATCAACTTGGTGTACAAAAAGATATTAAAGAGGCTAAAATTGATGAAGTACTTGGATGGAATCTATTTACTCCAGGTCATGTATTAGGTGAAGCTCAACCTATATTCCCTAGAATCGATATGGAAGCTATGCTTGAAGCTGATAAAGACCCTATGCAAGTAGATCCAGAATTAAAAATAGAAAATCCAATTGGAATTGAAGATTTTGATAAGGTTGATATACAAGTAGTAGAAATTCTTTCTGCTGAAAAAGTAAAAGATGCTGATAAACTTTTAAAATTTAAAGTAAGTTTTGGGGATCACGTTCGTCAAATACTTTCTGGAATAGCTAAATATTATCCAGAACCTGAAAAGTTAGTTGGTAAAAAAGTTCTTGCAGTTACTAACCTAAAACCAAGAAAAATGAAAGGTGAAATATCTCAAGGAATGCTTTTGAGTGCAGAAAATGAAAAAGGATTGAAACTTATTGAAGTTGATTCTAGTATTCAACCTGGATCAAAAGCTAAATAAAAAATAAAACAATATAAGGAGATCTGAAAATGAGAAAGGTAACAAAGGCAGTTATCCCTGCTGCAGGACTGGGGACAAGAGTACTTCCTGCAACCAAAGCTCAACCAAAAGAGATGCTTGTTATTGTTGACAAACCTTCATTACAATACATTGTTGAAGAGCTAGTTGACTCAGGAATCGAAGATATTATTATAGTTACAGGGCGTAATAAAAATTCTATAGAAGATCATTTTGATTTTTCATTTGAGCTTGAAAAAACTCTAGAAAGAGATGGAAAAGATGAGCTTTTAAAAAAAGTTGAAACAATTTCATCTATGGCAAATATTTGTTATGTTAGACAAAACCACCCAAAAGGACTAGGACATGCAATTTTAAAAGCTAAACCTTTTATTGGTGATGAGCCATTTATTATAGCTTTAGGTGATGATATTATCTACAATCCTGAAACACCTGTTGCAAAACAACTTATTGATAACTATGAAAAATATGGTTCAAGTGTCGTTGGATGCCAATGTGTTGAACAAAAAGATGTTTCTAAATATGGAGTTGTTGCTCCAACAAAAGAACTTGACGAAAAAACATGTGAAATAAGTGATTTCGTTGAAAAGCCAGATATTGATAAAGCTCCGTCAAGACTTGCTTGTTTAGGAAGATATCTAATGACTCCTAAAATTTTTGACTACTTAGAAAAAGCAAAACCTGGTAAAGGTGGAGAAATTCAATTGACAGATTCTATATTAGAAATGATGAATGATGGAGAAAAAGTTGTAGCCTACAACTTTGATGGAAAAAGATACGATATTGGTAATAAATTTGGACTACTTAAAGCAAATATCGAATTTGGTCTTAGAAACGAAGAAACTAAAGATGAACTTATAAATTATCTCAATACCGAGTTAAAAGAATTAAAATAGTATTTTAATTAGGAGGAATATAATGAAAGTATTATTTATTGGTAATAGTCATACATTTTTTAATGATATGCCTTATCTTTTTAAACAAATTTGTCTTGAAAACAATATAAATGTTGATGTAACAATGTTAGCTAGAGGTTACAAAGGACTAGACTATCACTGTCGTGAACCTGAAACGAGATTTAATATACTATATGGAAATTATGACTATATTATTCTTCAGCATTTACAATCTGGTTTTGACAAAGATGTTTTATTTAAATCAGCTGAAATTATAAAAAAAATAGCTGATAGTAGAACTAATAGCAAAATACTTTTATATATGACTTGGACATTAAAATCAGAAAGAGATAAACAGTTAGATATGACTAATGGCTATATTGAAGCTGGTCATAAACTAAATGTTCCTATTATACCTGTAGGAGTTGCATGGTGGCGTTATTTTGATATGTATCCTAATAATAATCTTTACTTTAAAGATGATAAACATGCCTCTCCTTTAGGTTCAACTCTTGTGGCCTATACAATCTTTTATAGTATTTTTGGATATCCAGCTAAAACACAAAATAAAGATTACGCTGCAATGAATGATATAATCAGTGAGTGTATAAAAAATTATAAAAAAGATTAAAGAAATATTGACTTTCTTTGATATTCATGATAAAATTTGTTCTATATTACGCATGAAATAAGGTAATCAGCAACCCTATTCAGCGATTTTGTTAATACTTTTGGAGGTGTTAGAATGTACGCAGTTATAAAAACTGGTGGTAAACAGTACAAAGTTACAGAAGGTGACGTATTAAGAGTTGAAAAATTAAATGCTGAAGTTAACGCAACTGTAGAATTAACTGAAGTTCTTTTCGTAGCTAACGGAGAAACTGTAAAAGTTGGAACTCCTGTAGTTGAGGGAGCTAAAGTTGTTGCAGAAGTAGTAGCTCAAGGTAAAGGTGCTAAAGTTGTTAACTTCAAATACAAGCCAAAAAAAGGATACCACAGAAAAAAAGGTCACAGACAATCATTTACTGAAATTAAAATTACTTCAATCAATGCTTAATTAAATGACTAAAGTTGAAGTTTTTAGAAAAAATGGTAGAATTGTAGGATACAAAGCTACCGGACACTCAGACTATGCAGAATATGGAGAAGATATAGTTTGTGCTGCTCTTTCGATGGCATTACAACTTCCTTTAGGAGGAATGCAGGACATATTAGATATATATCCTAGATTCGATATTGACTCTGATGGATATCTGAATGTGGACTTACGTAATATGAATGTTGGAGATAAAGAGCAAGCGCTGAATGTTTTACTCGAAAGCATGGTATTAATGATAAGAAATTTATCAAAAGATTATCCTAAAAATATAAAGCTTGTTGAGAAGGAGGAAAAATAGATGCAATTTACTTTAAATATACAATTATTTGCACATAAAAAAGGACAAGGTTCTGTTAAAAACGGAAGAGATTCTAATCCTAAATATCTTGGAATTAAAAAATATGATGGAGAAGCTGTAAAAGCTGGAAACATCATCGTTAGACAAAGAGGAACTTCTTTCCACCCAGGAAACAACATGGGAATGGGAAAAGACCATACTCTATTTGCTCTAATTGACGGATATGTAAAATTCGAAAGATTAGGAAAAGACAGAAAGCAAGTATCTGTATACGCTGCAAAATAGTTGACTTAATATGAGATCTGAAAGTCCCATTCTTATGGGACTTTTTTTTATACTTTTAAATGTACCATTTTATTATTTTTTTGAAAAAAATCTAAGTGTAAAGAAAAAGCACTTGACACATTTTAATTTATTATATATAATATGACGGTGATATAATGAAGTTAAATGAATTTTTAGAGGTTTCTATTCTTTTAGATTATTATAGAAATCTTTTAAGTGATAAACAAAGAGAATATTTAATAAATCATTTTGAAGAAGACCTGTCTCTTACAGAGATAGCAAAAAATAATGGAATTAGTAGACAGGCGGTATATGACAATATACGAAGAGGTATAAATCAGCTAAAAGAGTATGAAGAAAAGTTAGGATTTCATGCAAAAGAAAAGAAATTATATACAGAGCTGATGAATTTAAAAGAAGATTTTACCATGGAGAGACTGGATAATATAATTGAGAAACTATTTTAGTTGAGGTGCGTATGTTAGATAATTTAAGTTCTAGGTTTCAAGAGATCTTTAAAAAAGTTAGAGGTCATGGGAAACTAAGTGAAAGCAATATCAAAGAAGCTTTAAGAGAAGTTAAGATGTCTTTACTTGAAGCAGATGTAAACTATAAAGTTGTTAAAGATTTTACAGCTAAAGTAAGAGATAAAGCTATTGGAACAGATGTTTTACAAGGAATAAATCCTGGTCAACAATTTATAAAAATTGTAAATGACGAACTAGTAGAACTCTTAGGTGGAACTAACTCAAGACTTACTAAAGGTGTTAGAAAACCTACTATTATTATGTTAGCTGGTTTACAAGGTGCTGGTAAAACAACTTTTGCTGCAAAACTTGGTAATTACCTTAAAAAGCAAGGAGAAAAAGTTCTTATGGTTGCTGGCGACGTCTATAGACCTGCTGCAATCAAACAACTTCAAGTTCTTGGAGAGCAAACAAAAATAGATGTATATGCTGAAGAAGATAATAAAAATGTTGTAGAAATATGTGAACACGGACTTGAAAAAGCTCATGAACTTGGTTCAACATATATGATAATAGATACTGCTGGTAGATTGCATATTGATGAACAATTGATGCAAGAACTAGATGATGTAAGAAAAAAAGTAAGACCTCAAGAAATTTTATTGGTAGTTGATGCTATGATTGGACAAGATGCTGTTAATCTTGCTGAATCTTTTAATAAAGTATTAAGTATCGATGGAATTGTACTTACAAAATTTGACGGTGATACTAGAGGTGGAGCTGCTCTTTCTATAAAATCAGTAGTTGGTAAACCAATTAAATTTATAGGAGTTGGAGAAAAGATTGATGATTTAGAACTTTTCCACCCTGAAAGAGTTGTTTCTAGAATATTAGGAATGGGAGATGTCGTTTCTCTAGTTGAAAAAGCACAAAGTGCTATCGACGAAGAAGATGCAAAATCTCTTGAAGAAAAAATAAGAACACAAAAATTTGATTTAAATGACTTTTTAAAGCAATTACAAAATATAAAAAAACTTGGTTCTCTTGGAAGTATTTTAAAACTTATACCAGGTATGGGACAAATAGGTGATTTAGCTCCTGCTGAAAAAGAGATGAAAAAAGTTGAAGCTATAATTCAATCTATGACTCAAGAAGAAAGAAAAAAACCTGATATTTTAAAAGCTAGCAGAAAACAAAGAATCGCTGCTGGAAGTGGAACTCAAGTATCTGATGTAAATAGACTTTTAAAACAATTTGATCAAATGAAAAGTATGATGAAGATGTTTAGTGGTGGAAAAATGCCATCATTCCCTTCATTCCCTGGCGGGTTTAAAGGAGGAAAGGGAAAATTTCCTTTCTAAAATTAAATATAAAAAAATAAAAAAATAAATATATCAAAAGGAGACGTGAATTTATGTTAAAATTAAGATTAACAAGATTAGGAGACAAAAAAAGACCTTCTTATAGAGTAGTTGCTATGGAAGCTTTATCAAAAAGAGATGGAAAAGCTGTTGCTTACTTAGGAAACTATTTCCCATTAGAAGAAAATAACAGAGTAAACTTAAAAGAAGAAGAAATCGTAAGATTCTTATTAAATGGAGCTCAACCAACTAGAACTGTAAAATCTATATTAGTTAAAGCTGGAGTATGGGCAAAATTCGAAGAAGCTAGAAAAAAATAGTTAATTGTATATCAGGGGCTTTATACACACAGTGTAAGGCCTCTTTTTTTTAATCTTTAATTAGACAACACAATAAAGATTTGCTATAATATTATGAAGTCCATATTTTATGTGGGAAAGAAAATAAAAATAAAGGTGAATTATGGAAAAGATATTTGAACAGGTAGCTAAAAAATTAAATTTGAAACTATCACAAATAGTAAATACTATGGAACTTTTAGATGGAGGAGCAACTGTTCCCTTTATCTCAAGATATAGAAAAGAGGTTACCGAAAACCTTGACGAAATACAGATTGGAAATATTCTTGAGTCTGTTACATATTTAAGAAATCTTGAAAAAAGAAAAGAAGAAGTTATAAGACTTATTGAAGAGCAAGGAAAACTTACTGACGAAATTAAAACATCTATTGAAAATGCTCAAATACTTCAAGAAGTTGAAGATATATATTTTCCTTATAGGAAAAAAAGAAAAACAAAAGCTGATAAAGCTATTGAAGATGGTCTTGAGCCTCTTGCTGACTTTGCTTTACAGGCAAATGATCTAGAAACCTTAAATATAAAGGCAAATGAATTTCTAAATGATAACATAAAAAATATTGATGAAGCTATTGAAGGTGCTAAATTAATTCTTGCTCAAAGAATTTCTGAAACACCTATTTATAGAGAGAAAATAAGAGAAATTATGCTGACTAAAGGTATAATTAATACAAAGGAAACAAAAAAAGCTAAAGAGCTTGATCCTAAAAAAGTATATGGGGATTATTATGACTATAGTGAACAAATTTCTAAAATTGTCTCTCATAGAGTATTAGCAGTAAATAGAGGAGAAAAAGATGAAGTTCTTTCAGTAACTATTACATTTGAAGACGCTATTAGAAATAGAATTGAAAATCTAATTTTAAAGGATTTCACTAATCAAAACTTAAAAGATTTCTATCTTATAATTATAAAAGATGCCTTAGATAGACTCATTCTACCATCTATTGAAAGAGAAGTTAGAAATATTTTAACTGAAAAAGCTGAAACAGAATCTATAGAAGTTTTTAAAGAAAATTTAAAAAATCTTCTTATGCAACCACCATTAAATGAAAAGGCAATTCTTGCTCTTGATCCTGGTTATAGAACTGGATGTAAAGTTGCAATAATAGATAAAAATGGTTTTTATCAAAAAAATGATGTCTTTTTCTTAGTTGATAAGATGCATTCCCCAAAACAATTAGAAGATGCTGAAAAAAAAATTGTAAAGTATGTAAAAGAATATGATATTGATATAATTGTTATGGGAAATGGAACTGCTTCTAGAGAAACTGAAAGCTTTGTTGCAAAAGTTATAAAAAACAATAATCTTAATACAAAATACCTTATTGCTAATGAAGCTGGAGCTTCTGTATATTCTGCTTCTAAAATAGCCTCTGAAGAATTTCCAGATCTTGATGTTACTGTAAGAGGAGCTATTTCTATAGGTAGAAGGATACAAGACCCTTTAGCTGAACTTGTTAAAATTGATCCAAAATCAATTGGTGTAGGAATGTATCAACATGACGTAAATCAAGGACGTCTTGATGAGTCTTTAGATGCCGTAATTACATATGTAGTTAACAGTGTTGGAGCTAATTTGAATACTGCATCATGGGCTCTTCTTTCTCATATTTCTGGAATTAAAAAAAATGTGGCAAAAAATATTGTTGATTACAGAAAAGAAAATGGAAATTTCAAAAATAGAAAAGAACTAAAAAAAGTAAAAGGTATTGGAGAAAAGGCATATGAACAAATGGCTGGTTTCCTAGTTATTGTAGATGGTGAAAATGTTTTAGATAACACTATTATCCACCCTGAGTCATATCATATTGCTGAAGAAATTTTAAAAGAAGCTGGACTTACTGTTGCTCAATATGGTGAAGATCTAAATGTAGCAAGAGAAAAGCTAAAAGGATTTAATTATGAAAAATTCGCAAAAGATCACGATTATGGTCTACAAACTGTAAAAGATATCTATGAAGCTCTTATTAGAGATAGAAGAGATCCAAGAGATAGCTTTGAAAAACCTCTTTTAAAGTCAGACATTTTAGAAATGGATAACTTAAAACCTGGAATGGAAATAGAAGGTACTGTAAGAAATGTTGTTAAATTTGGAGCTTTTATTGATATTGGATTAAAAAATGATGCTCTTCTACATATTTCTGAAATATCAAATTCTTATATTGATGATCCAAGCAAAGTATTATCTGTTGGTCAGATAATAAAAGTAAGAATCAAGGATATAGATAAAGAAAGGGAAAGAGTTGCATTGACAAAGAAGGAGAAGTAATACGATGAGGATAAGTAAAAATTCTCTTCTAGTTAGAATGGTTTTCTACAATAATATTGCTATTGTTGTAGCCTCTATTACAATTGCTCTTTTCTTAACTTTTATAGCTTTTCAAAATATTGAGCTTAAAGTTATTGATTCTGCTAGAGATAAGATTTCTTTAGTAAATAGAGCATATAACGGAGAAATTTTAAGAGCCAAAGATGACTTGAATAGAATTATAAGAAATGTCCCTGCGTTGGAAGACAATTCATCAGATAACAGATTTACATACACACAAAGGGCTGATATAATAAGGGAACAACTTATTAAAATGGATAGAAAGCTATATTCAGATTCTATTGTTTCAATAGTTGATGAAGATGGAAATGTTATTGGTGAAACTGGAGCTTTTAAAGCTACTTCTAGAATAGATAAAGAGAATTTTAAAAGAAATCTTGCAAATGCTGATAGTAATATAAAAACTAGTTATTTTTCCAAAATTGATGGGGATATTTATACTAGAATTATAGTTAGGTATGGGACTGATACTAATAGAAAATTATACATTCTTTTAACTCTTCCTATGAACTTAAATATCCTAAAAGAACTTGGAATTCTTGCTGGGTTAAATGATCAAGATAAAATATTTTTGCTTGTTGATGACAAATACAAATGTGGTACTTTTACTCATGTAAAAGATGATAGTTTTAATATAAGAAATGATGAGAATCCTTTTACTAAAAGGGGATATAATTATTTATATAAAAAACGTAAAGTCAATGACGATACATATTATCTTGTTCTCAATGATTTATATAATTACAATATTGATTATATAGGTAGTTTGGGAATAGCTATTTACTATGAGAATATAGAGATCATGAAAATAATCGTATCTCTTTCAGTTATTCTCATAGTTCTGATTTTTGTAACTGTTAGTACGACTATTTCTGCAAAGCTCTTTAGAAATCTTTTAGAACCACTTTCTAAAATAGTTTCTGCAGCTGAAGAAGTTAGTAAAGGAAATTATGAGATTTATGTAAAACCCGAAGGTGTAGATGAAATGAGAACTCTGTCTAAAACCTTCAATCAAATGGCTACTGATATTAGAGAAAATCAACTTCAATCTGTCAATAAAAATAAAAAACTTATGGGAACTCTTCGTAGAATTGATGCAATTGAAAAAATTCTTATGAATATTCAAATTGAAAATGATATGAACATCACTGTGAAAGAAATTCTATCTGCTATGACCTCTGAAATGGGACTTGGATACAGTAGAGCTATGTATTTTAGATATAGTAGAGAAATTGACACTATGGTTGGAGAGATGTCTATTGTTAATAATAAGATAAAAAAAGAAGTATTTTCTAATACAGATGGTACTGAAGGATTTAAGTTTCAAATTGAAGAACTTGATAAGTTAATTAAGCTTATTAAAATTCCTTTTAAAAATAATAATCTTATTGCTAAAGCACTTATTGAAAAAAGAATTATTTCCTATAATGAAAAAGGATACAAACACTCATTGGGAAATGATCTTTTCAAAAGTCTCGGGATTAAAAATTTCCTGATTATGCCTATTTATAGTGAAACTAGAAACTATGGTTGTATAGTTGTAGATTACTTTGGAAAAGACAATATAATTTCTAAAGAAGAAGTTGAACTTTTAACTTTACTTTTCCTAAATATTGCTATAAGAATTAAAAATAAAACATTGGAAGAAGAAAAAATTGATTACGAAAGAACAGCTACTATTGGTAAACTAGTAGATAGATTCTTTAATGGTAGAGAACTTTCATTTGAAAAAATGTTAAAATTTATGGAAAGAATGTATGAATATGATTACAATAACACTTTCCTTAAAATACAAATACAAGAAATAAAAAATGAAATAAGCAAATTAAGACGTGAAAAAGAAATACTTAATGAATATGTTAGTGTCAAAAAAAATAATCCACTAGAAGTAATTGATATTGAGAAATTATTTTATGAATTAATAGATGAACTTGAACCATCTCTTGCTGCAGATGGCATAAATATCTCAACTTTTATAAATTACAGTGGATTTGTTCTTGGAAATAGAGCTAGATTAAAAAGAGCATTTTTCGAAGTTATTAAAAATGCTAAAGAATCTTTTGAAGGTAAAGATAATGATAACAAAAAAATCAATATCATAATTACCAAAGAAAAAAATGTAGATAAAGTAAAAATAAATATTGTTGATAATGGAAAAGGTATGACACAAGATCAAATTATAAATATCTTTGAACCTTTTGTTGGTTACAACCAGAACGCTCCTGGACTTGGACTTTCAATTGTTTCTAGAATTATAAAAGATCATCGTGGTGTTATTAAATACACATCAACAATAAATAAAGGTACTGATGTAAAAATAACTTTAAATATATACAAGGAGGAGATTATATAATGAGTGAAAAGGATTATGGAGCTACGCTTAACCTTCCGAAAACTAGTTTTCAAATGAGGGCTAATCTTCCTAACAAGGAACCAAAAATCATTCAAAAATGGCAAGAAGATGATATCTATGCAAAAGGATTAAACAAAGGAACTAAAAGTTTCATATTGCACGACGGACCACCATATGCAAATGGAAATATTCATATAGGACATGCTTTAAATAAAATATTAAAAGATATAATCTTAAAATATAAAAGATTAAATGGATATAATGCTCCATATGTACCTGGTTGGGATACTCATGGTTTACCAATCGAATTAAAAGTTACAGAAAAACTTGGCGAAAAAGCTAAAGAAATGGACGCATTACAAATTAGAAAACTTTGTACTGAATATGCTTTAGAATGGGTTCAAACTCAAAAAGAAGGATTTATAAGATTAGGAGTACTTGGAGATTGGAATAATCCATATCTTACTCTTAAACCAGAATATGAAGCTAAACAACTTGAAGTATTTGGTGAATTATATGAAAATGGATACATTTTTAAAGGATTAAAACCTATTTACTGGTCACCAGTTACTGAAACTGCTCTAGCTGAAGCAGAAATAGAATATAAAAATGTTACTTCTCCTTCAATTTATGTAAAAATGAAGGGAAATAAAGATTTAATGGAAAAATTAGGAATGAACGAAGAAGTATGGGTTGTTATTTGGACTACTACTCCTTGGACATTACCTGCAAACGTTGCTATTTCATTAAATCCTAACTTTGAATATGGAGTATATAAAACTGAAAAAGGAAATTTAATTTTAGCAAAAGATCTTGCTGAAAAAGCTTTTGTTGAAATTGGAATCACTGAATATGAATTAGTTAAAGAATTTATAGGATCTGATCTTGAAAAAGCAACTTATCAACATCCTTTCCTAGATAGAACTGGAATGATAATTCTTGGAACTCATGTTACTGCTGATGCTGGTACTGGTTGTGTTCATACTGCTCCTGGTCATGGACAAGATGACTATGTAGTTGGAACAAGATATGGTCTTCCTGTAATTTCACCTATCAATAATAAAGGTGTTTTAACTGAAGATGCTGGACAATTTGCTGGAATGTTCTACTTAAAAGCTAATAAAGCTATCGTTGCTCATATAACTGAAACAGGGCATTTATTAAAATTAAAAGAAATTACTCACTCTTATCCTCACGACTGGAGATCAAAAACTCCTGTTATCTTCAGAGCTACTGAACAATGGTTTGTTAAAGCTGAAGGTTCTGACTTAAGAGAAAGAGCTTTAAAAGCATTAGATGATGTTGAATTTATTCCTGCATGGGGAAGAAATAGAATTGGATCTATGCTAGAAACAAGACCTGACTGGTGTATCTCTAGACAAAGAGTATGGGGAGTATCTATCCCAGTATTCTATAATGAAACTACTGGAAAAGAAATTTTCAATAGAGAAATATTAGATAGAGTAATTGAATTTGTTAAAAAAGAAGGTTCTGCAGCATGGCTTACTCATACTCCAGAAGAATTAATTGGTGAAGAACTATTAGTAAAGTATAACCTTAAAGGAGTACCTTTAAGAAAAGAAACAAATATTATGGACGTTTGGTTTGACTCGGGAGTATCTCATAGAGCTGTTTTAGAAACAAGAGGAGATTTATTACATAGACCAGCTGATTTATACCTTGAAGGTTCTGACCAACATAGAGGATGGTTCCAAACATCTCTACTTACTTCTATTGGTTCTACTCATGATGCACCATTTAAGAAAATTCTTACTCATGGATTTGTAAATGATGGAGAAGGAAAGAAAATGTCTAAATCTGTAGGAAATGTTGTTGTTCCTGCAGATGTAATTAAAGTTTATGGAGCTGATATCTTAAGATTATGGTGTGCTTCTGTAGACTATAGAGATGATGTTAAAATTTCTGACAATATCTTAAAACAAATGGCTGAAGCTTACAGAAGAGTAAGAAATACAGCTAGATATATTTTAGGAAATAGTAATGATTTTGACCCATCAGTTGATAAAATTGCTTATAAAGATTTAATGGAAATTGATAAATGGGCTCTTAACAAACTAGAAATATTAAAAAGAAAAGTTACAGAAAATTACAATAAGTATGAGTTCTATAACTTATTCCAAGATATTCATTATTTTGCAGGAGTAGATATGTCTGCTTTCTATCTTGACATTATTAAAGATAGACTTTATACAGAAGGAACAAACTCTTTAGCTAGAAGATCTGCTCAAACTGTAATGACTGAAATATTAGTTACATTAACAAAAATGATAGCTCCTATTCTTTCATTTACAGCAGAAGAAATTTGGGGAACACTACCTGAAACTTTAAAAGATGCAGAATCAGTTTTATTAACTAACTGGTATGAAAATAATGATGAATATTTAAATGAAGAAATCGATAAAAAATGGCTTGAAATTATCAAAATTAGAAAAGAAGCTAATAAAGTTCTTGAAAAAGCTAGAGCTGGAGAAGATAGAATCATTGGTAACTCTCTTGATGCCAAAGTATTCCTTCATTCTACTGATGCTAACTTAGAAAAATTCTTAAAAGAAAATAAAGATAGACTTGAATTAGCTCTTATTGTTTCAGATCTTGAAATCGTTGATAGTCATGATGATACATATGAAAAAGGTGAAGAACTTCCTGAGCTTTATACAAAAGTTGCTCATGCTGAAGGAGAAAAATGTGAAAGATGTTGGAAATACTCAACTGAAATTGGTAAAGATTCAGATCACCCAACACTTTGTCCAAGATGTGCAAGTGTATTAAAAAACAACTAGGAGATTTTAATGATATATATAGTTTTGATCTTGATACTAGTTGGTGCTGACCAACTTTCTAAATACCTTATAGACACAACTATGTTTGAAGGAGAGACATTACCTTTAGTCAGCAATTTTTTCCATATTACTTATGTAAAAAATAGAGGTATTGCCTTCGGATTGTTTCAAGGAAAACTAGATATAATAGGAGTAGCTACAATTATTGCAATTGTAGCTATTGCCTATTTTCTTTACAAAGAAAGAAAAAAAATGTCTATTATTGAGCAACTAGGATTTATTTATATTCTAGCTGGAGCAATAGGAAATATGATAGATAGAGTATTTAGAGGCTATGTAGTCGATATGATTGACTTTAGAGGAATTTGGTCTTATATATTCAATCTAGCAGATGTGTGGATAAACATGGGAGTAATTTTTATAATAGTAGATCAATTATTCCTAAAAAAAAGGAGAAAACACGAGGAGGATAAGTAATGACTTTTCAAGAGATAATTTTTGCTCTTCAAAAATACTGGAGTTCTAAGGGGTGTGTACTTGGAAATCCATATGATATAGAAAAAGGAGCTGGAACATTTAACCCAAATACATTTTTAATGTCATTGGGACCTGAACCTTGGAGTGTAGCATATGTTGAACCTTCAAGAAGACCAAAAGATGGAAGATATGGAGAAAACCCAAATAGAGTTTATCAACATCATCAATTTCAAGTTATCATGAAACCATCTCCATTAAATATTCAAGAACTTTATCTTGAAAGTTTAAGAGTATTAGGTATTGAACCTGAAAAACATGATATTAGATTTGTAGAAGATGACTGGGAATCACCAACACTTGGTGCTTGGGGACTTGGTTGGGAAGTATGGCTTGATGGAATGGAAGTAACTCAATTTACATATTTCCAACAAGTTGGAGGGTTAGAACTTGATCCTATCCCTGTAGAAATCACATACGGTCTTGAAAGAATTGCACTATATATTCAAAATAAAGAAAATATATATGATCTTGAATGGGCTCCTGGAGTAAAATATGGAGATATGAGATTTCAATTTGAATTTGAAAACTCTAAATACTCATTTGAGCTTGCTGATTTAGATAAACATTTTAAATGGTTTGATGAATATGAAAAAGAAGCTCAAAGAATACTAGATGAAGGTCTTGTATTACCAGCTTATGATTATGTATTAAAATGCTCACATGTATTCAATGTATTAGACTCAAGAGGTGCTATTTCTACTACTGAGAGAATGGCATATATTTTAAGAGTAAGAAACCTAGCTAGAAAATGTGCAGAAGTATATGTACAAAATAGAAAAGATTTAGGTTACCCTCTACTTAAGAACAAATAATAATAAAAATTTAGAAAGTATCATAAAGAGGAGGAAAAACATTGAGATTACTATTTGAAATTGGAATGGAAGAATTGCCTGCTAGATTTCTTAAACAGGCTTTAAATGATTTAAAATCAAATTTAGAAACAAAATTTAAAAATGAAAGAATAACTTTTGACAGTATAAAAACATATGGAACACCTAGAAGACTTATTCTTGATGTTCATAATCTTGCTGAAGTACAAGAAGACTTAAATCTTGTAAATATGGGACCTGCAAAAAATGTTGCTTATGTAAATGGAGAACTTTCAAGAGCTGGACTTGGATTTGCAAAATCACAAAATGTTGATCCTGCACAACTTGAAATTATTTCAACACCAAAAGGTGAGTATATAGCTGCAAGAAAATTTATGAAAGGAAAACCAACTAGAGAATTATTACCTGAAATATTAAAAAGTCTTGTACTAGAACTTAACTTCCCTAAATCTATGAAATGGTCTGATAAAAAATTAAGATTTGCAAGACCAGTAAAATGGTTTATGGCCATTTGTGATTCTGAAGTTGTACCTTTTGAGATAGAAGGAATAGTAAGTGGAAATAAATCAAAAGGACATAGATTCTTTGGTAAAGAGTTTGAAGTAAATTCACCAGAAGATTACTTCAATAAAATTAGAGAAAATAATGTAATTATCGATCTTGACGAAAGAAAAAATATGATTAAAAATCTTATTGAAACTACATGTGTAGAAGAGGAAGAACAAGTTTTAATAGAACCTGCTCTATTAGATGAAGTTACAAACCTAATAGAATATCCTTGTCCTATAGTTGGAAGTTTTAATGCTGATTTCCTTGAAGTTCCTCAAGATGTTCTTATTATATCTATGGAAGTTCATCAAAGATACTTCCCTATTCTTGATAAAAATGGAAAATTACTTCCTAAATTTGTTGTTGTAAGAAATGGAATAGAACCTTCTGAATATGTAAGAAAAGGAAATGAAAAAGTTTTATCTGCAAGACTTGCTGATGCTAGATTCTTCTATCAAGAAGATTTAAAACATCCACTTGTTGATAATGTTGAAAAATTAAAAACTGTAGTATTCCAAAAAGATCTTGGAACTATCTATCAAAAAATACAAAGAAGTAGCAAAGTAGCAGAATATCTTATTGCCTCTTTAGGCTGTGAAGATAAAAAAGAGGATATTTTAAGAACTGTGTATCTTGCTAAAGCCGATCTTGTTTCTAATATGATTGGTGAAAAAGAATTTACAAAATTACAAGGATTTATGGGGGCTGACTATGCTCTTAAATCTGGAGAAAATGAAAATGTTTCTCTAGGAATAAAAGAACATTACTATCCTAGATTCCAAGGAGATACACTTCCTACACAAATGGAAGGAATTATTGCTGGTATCTCTGATAGAATAGATACATTAGTCGGATGTTTTGGTGTAGGAGTTATCCCTAGTGGTTCAAAAGATCCATTTGCATTAAGAAGAGCTGCTCTTGGAATAGTTAATGTTATCCTAAATTCAAAATTAAATATTTCTATTAAAGCTTTAGTTGAAAAATCTCTTGAAACTTTAGAAGAAGATGGAGTTCTAAAAAGAGATAGAAATGAAGTTAAAGCTGAAGTATTAGAATTCTTTAAACAAAGAGCTATAAATGTATTTAGTGATATGAAATACAGAAAAGATATTATTAGTGCTGTACTTGATAAAGATTTCGATAACTTAATAGAAGCTCAAGAAAAAATAAATACACTTGAAGAATTTGTTAAAGAACCTGCATTTAGTGAACTTTTACCTGTATTAAAAAGAGTTGGAAATATTTCTAAAGATCATACTGATGTTATTATTAACCCAGAACTTTTTACAGAAGAAATTGAAAAAGATCTTTACAATTTCTCTATTGAATTAAGTAATAAAGTTACTGATGACATCGTTAATAAAAACTACAAACAATATCTAGCTCATTTAACTGAATGTAAAGATATTATCAATAAATACTTTGATACAATAATTGTTATGGACAAAAATGAAGCTATAAAAAATAATAGATTATCTCAACTTAGATTCTTAACAGAAATTTTTACTAAAATGGCTGATCTTAACAAAATAGAAGAAAGATAAAATTTAAATAAATCCTCCTCACTCAACTGGGGGGGATTTATCATAAGGAGTAAAAATGGATTTAAAAAAAATAGAAAAATCTTTTGCGAGTATAATTGATGCTATAGGAGAAGATAAAAATAGAGAAGGGTTGATTAATACTCCAGAAAGAGTTGCTCAAAGTTACAGTGAATTTTTTTCAGGTATAGATAAAGATCCTAAAGATATGTTACAAAAAACTATTCTTACAGATAAAAAAGATATTGTTATTGAAAAAAATATTGATTTCTATTCAATGTGTGAACATCATTTCTTGCCTTTTTTTGGAACCGTTGATATTGCTTATATACCTAATAATAAAATAATTGGATTTGGCCATATAATCAGTGCTCTTGAAGTTCTTGCTAAAAGACCACAACTTCAAGAAAGATTAGGATATCAGTTAGCTGATGCACTATATGAAGCTCTTCAATGTGAAGGTGTAATGGTTATTGTTAAAGCAAAACATCTCTGTATGACTATGAGAGGAAATAAAAAAGAAAATAGTGAAATTATAACAACTTCTTGTCGTGGATGTTTTGAAAATGATACTTTAAGAAGAATTGAAGTGATTAACTTATTAAAATGATGGTGATATAATGGATAAAATATATATTAATAATTTAGAATTTATTGGATACCATGGAGTATTTCCAGAAGAAAAAAAACTTGGACAAAAATTTCTAGTTTCTTTAGAGCTTTCTGTTGATACTAGAGAAGCTGGAATAACTGGTGATTTAACTAAATCAGTTCACTATGGACTTGTTGCTAAAGATGTTGAAAAAATATTTTTGAAAAAAAGTATTGATCTTTTAGAAACTTGTGCTGAAAATATAGCTGAAATGGTATTACAAAACTATGAATTAGTTATTGCAGTCAAAGTAACTATAAAAAAACCATGGGCACCTCTTCAAATGCATTTTGATAATGTAGCAGTTGAAATAATAAGAAAAAGACATAAAGTTTTTCTATCTCTTGGAACTAATATGGGAGATAAATTAAAAAATATTAAAACTGCTATAAATAAAATTTCTCTATTAAAAGATACAAAAATAAAAAAAATTAGCGAGCTAATTGAAACGACTCCATTTGGCTATATAGAACAAGATGACTTTTTAAATGCTTGTATAGAAGTTGAAACTCTATTCACTCCGCAAGAATTCTTACAAGATATTCTAGATATTGAATTAAAGATGGGAAGAGTCAGAGAATTTAAATGGGGGCCTAGAATAATTGATATTGATATCTTATTTTTTGATAATTATGTAATAGAAGATGATAATCTTGCTGTTCCACACCCTTGGATTTGCGAAAGAGAATTTGTATTAGAACCTTTATCTCAAATAGCTCCTAATCTAGTTCACCCATTAGAAAGAAAAACAATTTCTATGCTATATAGAGATTTACTAAAACAAAAAAAGAAAGATTGAGGTAGACTATGGAAATAAAAAAAATTACTGGATTGGAATTAAACAAAGGATTAAATTTAGTTTGGGAAGTATTTTTACAATGTGAAGCCTTTGAATATAATAGAGATGGTGTTAGGGAATTTAGAAAATTTTTAGATAATAAAGAACTTTTTAGAATTTTTAATACATATGGAGCATATATAAAAAATGAACTTGTTGGAGTAATCTCTATTCAAGATCAGCAACATATCTGTTTACTCTTCGTAAAAAAAGAATACCAAAATTCAGGTATTGGAAAATCTTTATTTGAATATGTTATGAAAAATTCTCCACACAAAGAAATAACTATCAATTCAGCTATTTCTTCTGTAAATATATTTAAAAAATTAGGTTTTTCTGTAACTGATACAGAACAATTCATAAATGAAATTAAATTTATCCCTATGACTTTTAATAAAGATAGAAAACTTATACAAATATTAAAATGTCGAAATAAAGAAATAGAATTAGGTAGACGTACTTTAATTATGGGTATATTAAATGTTACTCCAGATTCTTTTTCTGATGGTGGGCAGCATCAATCAGTATCTGAAGCTGTAAAACATGCTAAAAAAATGCTAGAAGAAGGTGCTGATATAATTGATATCGGTGGCGAATCAACTCGTCTAGGACACACTAAAATAACTGATGAAGAAGAAATAGAAAGAGTTGTTCCTGTTATTAAAGAGGTTGCTAAACTAGGAGCAATAATCTCTATAGATACATATAAATATACAGTTGCAAAAGCTGCATTTGAAGCAGGAGCTCATATTTTAAATGATATATGGGGACTTCAATATGACAATGGAGAAATGGCAGCTCTTGTAAAAGAATATGATATTCCTGTAATTGCTATGCATAACCAAAATGATAAAGAATATAAAGAAGATATTATTTTATCTATGAAAAAATTCTTTAAGAAAACTTTCGATATTGCTAATAAATATGGAATTGATAAAGATACAATTATTCTTGATCCAGGTATTGGTTTTGGAAAAGGAATTGATGAAAATCTTGAAGTATTATCACGTTTACAAGAATTAAGAAGTATGGGAAGAATTCTTTTAGGATGCTCTAGAAAAAGATTTATTGGTACTATTTTAAATGATATTCCACCTCAAAAAAGAGCTATTGGAACTGTTGCAACTACAGTTTGTGGAATAGAACGTGGAGTAGATATTGTTAGAGTTCATGATATAGTTGAAAATAAGCAAGCGGCAATGATTGCAGATAAAATTATAAGAAGTTGATAGACAAAGTCAGAAAAATAGTGTATAATCATGGTATAAATTAAAATTTGTAGGAGGTACAAATATGGCAATATTACACGTAACAACAGAAAATTTTGAAAAAGAAGTGTTACAATCTAAAGAACCTGTACTAGTTGATTTCTGGGCAACTTGGTGTGGACCTTGTAAAGCTTTAGGACCTATTTTAGAGGAAGTAGATGCTGAACTTTCAGGAAAAGTTAAAGTAGCAAAGATTAATATCGATGAAGAAGAAGCCTTAGCATCTCAATTCAGAGTTATGAGTATTCCTACATTATTACTATTTAAAGATGGAAAAGTAGTTAATAAATCTGTAGGACTTGCTCCAAAAGATGAAGTTTTAGAATTTGCTAAATCATAAGAAAAAGCGTGAGTAATCCCTCACGCTTTTATTTTATGAAACCTTTTATACATATATCTTGCTTTTCTATTTTCAAATCTAATTCTTCTTCACTATTACAAATTAATTCATAAATTAAATATTCTAAAGCCGGTACACTTCTTAAAATATCTACTATTTTCTTATTTTCAAATGGTTGATGGGAATCTATTTTGGCTATATGAGGATATACTTTTTCTATAGCAACATTATAATTATCAACATCTTTATAAAGTTCTATTGCCTTTTTAGTATATTCTCCAGATAGAGAATAATTAAGATGAACTGCATAGATATAATTTTTATATTCCTTTAATTTATCCAAATTTCTTTTTATATATTCTATTCCTTCATCAGAATTTTTTAATTCTAAATTATTATTAAGCATATGACCAGTATCTAATAAAAATCCTTTAGAATGATATTTAATATTTTCCATTAAATAATGTGCATCTTCATAGTTATCAAGTCTTAATCCAGACCACCAAAGGTTTTCTAATAGTAGTTTGAAGTTATATTCACCATCTTTAAATATCTCATTTAAAAAGGAAACTACACCTTCTAAAACTTCTCTATTCGAATAATAAAATTTATAGTGTAAACTTTCAATTATGTATATATTACAGGGATGAAAAACTATATACTCTACTTCTAATTCCTTAGCTCTTTCTAATTCATCTTTATAAAAAGAAATCAGTTCCTCTTTAGTAGTTCCACCACACAAATCTTTAATGTTCTTTTTATTTACCAATTCTCTATAAAGAATATCATAATTTTCTCTATATAAATCTAACCAACATGGAAAAAATCTTAAATGATATCCCTTTATATTTTTCTTTAAAGACATTATATTTCTATCTGTAAATTTTATCATTTCAAATCCATCAAAATGAAATTTATCCATATAGTATGACATTGATTTTTCTATTTCTGATATTGAACCAAAATCACACATATTTAAAAGTTTATACATCTTATTCCTCTCTATAATATACAAAAGTCTAATTTACCATTTATCTTATTTTCATATACACATACATCTACTTTATAGACATTTCTTAGATTTTCTTCTGTGATTATCTCACTAGGTTTACCTATTTGAACAACTTTTCCTTCATTTAATAATAGTAATCTATCACAATATTTTATTGCAGTTCTTAAATTATGAATAATTGCTACCACTCCCTTATTATCTTCTTTTATATCCTTTAATATTTTGAAGATATCTTCTTCATATTTCATATCTAAACTAGCTGTTGGTTCATCTAATAAAATTATATCAGTATCTTGAGTAAGTGTTTTAGCAAATAGCACTCTTTGTCTTTCTCCACCAGACAAACTCAAAATTGATTTATCTCTAAATTTTAAAGTATTTGTCAGTTTCATAAATTTTTCAGCAATCTCTATATCTTTTTTAGAATACTCTGAAAAAGCATCTAAATAAGGGTATCTTCCTAAGACAACTACATCTATACATGGAAAATCAAATCCTATGTTTGTATTTTGATTCATAAAAGAAATATGTTTTGCTAATTCTTTAGAGCTAAATTCATCAATTTTTTTATTATCAAAAGTTATACTACCACTACTTATCTCATTAATATTATTAAGAGACTTGAGTAATGTAGTCTTTCCAGATCCATTTGGTCCAATTACTCCAATAATTTCACCAGGTTTAACATCAAATGAAATATTTTTTAATATTTTTTTTCCATTTATTTCGTAAGAGATATTATCTACATTAAAAGTAAATCTACTCATATTCCTCTTCCCTCTCTACGCATTTTCAAAATCAAATAAATAAAATATGGAGCTCCTATAAGACAAGTTATAATTCCAACACTTATTTCCTTTGGGGCTAATGCAATTCTTGAAATTAAATCACTTAAAACAAGAAAAAATGCTCCTGCTAAAAATGAACTTTTTAGCAGTTTTCTATTATCTGATCCTATTATCTTTCTTAAAATATGTGGAACTATTAAACCAACAAACCCAATATTTCCAGCTATACATACAGAAATAGAAGTTAAAAAAGCAACTAATACCAATATTTTTTTTCTAGTCTTTTTTATATCAACACCTACTGATTTTGCTTCTTCATCACCTAATAATAAGATATTAAGTTCTTTACCATAGTGTATTAAAAAAAAGCTAAGTCCAATAACAGGTACAACTCCAGCTATAAAATGTTCCCATCTCAATCCACTTAAATTTCCAATAGACCAAAATAAATACTCTTTTATTTGTGAATCAACTAACGATGTTAAAATAAATGAAGATACTGCCCCAACAAAACTACTTATTGCTATTCCTGACAAAACTAAAAGTATCGAATCTGTTTTCCCTTTAGTTGCTGAAAATAAATAGATTATTCCTGCAATAAAAAGAGCAAATACAATAGCTAATATTGGCATACCAAATATATATTTTGTAGTTATTCCTGTAGCAATAGCTATTACAGCTCCCAAACTTGCTCCGCTTGAAATTCCTATTATTCCAGAATCAGCTATTGGATTTTTTAACATACTTTGAATTGCACACCCACAAATTCCCAATGCTCCTCCTACTAATACAGCACACATAACTCTTGGGAATCGTACATAAAAAACTATAGATGTAAAATTTCTTTTTGATATTTCAAAATCCATTCCACAAATCTTATTTAAAAGTATCTTTATTATATCCTTTAAAGGAACTTTAACTGCCCCATAAAATAAAGAAAGTAATATTACTCCTACTAAAAGAAGTAATATAATTATATTAAATTTTTCCTTTTTTATCATTTAAGATCCTCCAAATGATATACCCGTCTTGCCATTTCTTCTATTCCACCTATCATATATTGAGAACTTGGTGATATTTTTTTATATGGAATACCGTATACTTGTTTATTTTTTATTGCCTTTATATCTTGAAAACTAGGATCATCTAGTAAATATTTAAAAAATTCTTCGTTGTTGATTTCACTTGTCCATACAGGTACAATTATAACATCGGGGTCTAGCTCTATCACTTTTTCTTTAGATATTTTTTCAAAACTATTAATACCACTTCCTACTACAGGATTTATCCCACCTATTAAATTTACAATATCATTAAAACTTGTTTTTTCATCACTTGTTGTTTCATAAGGAGTGTATAACATAATTTTAGGTTTATCCTTCAAAGATAATGCCTTTATTTTCTCCTGAACTGCACCCAATCTTTCATCCATATTTTTTACTATTTCTTGACTTTTATCTTCTTCATCTAATACTTTTCCAAGACTTAATAAAACTTCTTTTTGCTCTGCATAGCTTTTAGGAGTTTTATATATAAAAACTTCAATTCCTGCATCTTTAATACTTTGAATAATATTGCTATCTATCCAATCAGCTCCAACTACAAGATCTGGATTCAAATCAAGTAAAGTTTCTAAATTTTTTTCTATCTTAGGATATTTTTTTGCTATATCAGATATATTAGACATATCTTTATCTTCATTTATTTTACCTGAAAGGCCAACTATTCTATTCTCTGGTAATAAAGCTGTCAGCATCTCATCACTACTTAAATTTATAGATGCAACTCTTTCATATTTAACATTTTTTCCTAAAATAGAAACTGTTAAAATAAGAGATAGAAAGAACAATAATATTTTTTTCATTTTTAATCCTTTCTTAAAATTTATATAGTTTTTACATTAAATCTAAAATCTTTATAAAAATACATTTTTATTTTTTCACCATGATATATAATAGGAGCAAACTCCCATTTTTTCAAAGCTTTTTCCACTTCTAAATGAAATCCATATTTGTCAAAATTATCTAAAAACACAACTTTTTCAACTTTTCCATTTATTCCTACAAGAAATTTTGTTTTAATTACAACTTCTTGTTTAAATCCTGCTTTTTTTGCCATCTGTGGATATTTAGGATCAACTTCTCTTAATATTTTATATCCATATCCACCCATATTTCTTTGATCACCAACATAAGTTCCACCTTCTATTCCCATTCCTGAAAATGGATTTTGGGGAGCTGTCAAACTACTATCAGTAGTAGCATTTTCTATACTTTTATCCTCTTGTGGCTCTTTAATATTTTCTTTTACTTCAGATTTTTTTACTCGTTTGAGAGCCTTTTTCTTAACTTCTTTTTTTACAATTTTCTTTTTTTCTACAGGTTTTTTTTCTTCTATTTTTTCTGGTGTCACCTTTGGCGGTGGAGCAGCTGCTAATTCTACTGGATTAGTATTTAGTTCATTTAAATACACAACTACATTTTTACTATCTACTGGTATTTGAGTATTAGAATAATGAATAACAGACCCTAACAAGATAATATGCAGAACAAAAGAAATTATGTAAAATCTCATATATCTCACCTACTTTACAGTATTTATTTCTATTTTTTCTATTCCTGCATTTTTTACTTGTCCCATAGCTTCAATTACAGTTTCATATTTTAAATCTTTATCTGCACTTATTACAAGTACTTGATCTTTTCTTCCTTCCATATATTCTCTTATTTTTTGAGTTAATTGTTCTTTAGGAATAGATATACTATCATCTCCTGATTTTAAGAAAAAATCTCCCTTTTTATCTATAACTAAATCAACTTGAACTTCTGGTTTGTCTACAGTTTCAACATTTGATTGAGGTAAATTCATATCAAATTTTGTATATTGGCTAAATGTAGTAACCAACATAAAGAAAATTAAAAGTTGAAATACAACGTCAATAAGAGGAGTTAAATCTGGATTTATCATTCCTTTATCTCTTTGTAATTCTCTCATTATTTTCTTTCATCTCCTCTATTATCTTTTATATTGATTAATGCTGTAGATGTTTTTTCTATTTCTAACATTATTTTATTTACTTTTCTATTAAAAGTTTGATAAGCAATAATTGCTGGAATTGCGATCAGTAATCCTGCTGCTGTGGTTACTAGAGCTTCAGATATTCCACTTGCAACAACATTAGGATCTCCTGCTCCTTGCATAGCAATTGCTTTAAATGATTTAATCATTCCTAAAACTGTTCCTAATAGTCCTGCCATTGGTGAAATATATGCAACTACACCTAATATAGATAATCTTTTTTCAAGTCCTTCAATTTGTTCTAAAGCTTTTTCTTTCATAAGTTTTTCTTTACTCTCATACATATCATTTTCATTTTGATACGCAAGTAAAATTGCCTTAACTGTTCTTGATACAGAGTTATTAATACTATCACATAAAACTATTGCCTCATCTTCATGCCCATCTCTTACAAGTCTAATTATATTTTCTTTAAATTCTGGAGTTGTTTTCTTTTCATTTTTCCAGAAATAAGCTGTCCTTTCTAATATAGTTCCTAAACCTAAGATTGACAATACAGCTAAAAGCCACATCATCACTCCACCTTCAATAAAATAATTGTACATTTTGCCCTCCTAATAAAAAAACTCTCCAGAAAATAGAAACTAGGTCTACCTTACTGGAAAGTCAAAATTTTTTTCATATATTTAATATGTTTCTGACAATTGGTAAGTCTTCTGACTTAGCTTCATCCTACTTTCACACCTTCCCGGTCTCCCAGTGGTTATTGTGATTTCGTCCACCTTACAGCAGTAAAAATTACTGTGTGAGAATTTCACTCACTTCCTTTATTAAGCCTTAGCACCTAATTATTTAACTATTATATATTGTAATGATTTTTACCTTTTTTGTCAATCTTAAATCAATATATTTTTTTTCAATATATAGTTATTAGAGTATTTAAAAAATCAACTAAATTTGATAATATTTTTTTATTTTTTAAGAAAATATTCTAAGTATTTTTTTCTTAAAACTATTAGAAATATGATACTCTTCAGAACTTACTGTTTTTAAAGCATAAAATGGTTTATTTTTATAATTTCTTCTCTCTCTTTTTTCCGTATAGATCTCTTCTTCAATATCGTTTTCAAATTCTATATAATAACCAATTTTAGGATTAATGGCTCTTTGAATTATCTTATTTCTTTCATTTGAATGTTCTAATTCTTCTTGAGTTCTCCAATAATGATTATCCTTATCATATATCGCTACATATGGAATTTTAAATATATTTAGAAGTTTTATAAACTGTGGTATTAAACTTTTGCTACCACATTCTACTATTGAATAATCATATTTATAAACTCCTAATTTTTTTGCTAAATATCCTAATACTATCTTATCTGTTTGCCCTTCTACTAAAATTACTTTTTTTGCAAAGAAAAGCTCACTTCTATCCGGATTTATCCAATAGTTCATGTTAAAGTTTTTTATTTCATCTCCATAAAAAAGTTTTCCCTTATATTGAAAAACTCTACTTCCATTTTGTAAATTATTTCTTATAATACAAATCGATCTATACTTATATAAGCTAACAAAATTACTAGAATGAGTTGTGACATAAATTTGTGCACCTAATTTAGTTATTGTATTTAAACATGAAAATAGTTCTTTTTCTCTTTGTGGATGTAAATATAACTCTGGCTCTTCAAAAATTAATAATGTATCTTTGAGTATTGAATGACCAATCTTTTGTGATTGATATGCTATTTCACAAATAATTTCAAATATTAAATTTCTATATAAGCCATGACTTGTATAATCACTGTTTAATTCTTTGAAAATATTAATAACTTTATTTAATGATGCACTTTCATCAATTTTACTTGTATCTATATTTTTTAGTAAACAACGAACAAAATACTGAGTTTCTTCTTTTTCTGATATTGTAGGTATATACATTACTTGAGTTAGTTTCATAATATTATTATATTCTTCTTCACAAATTTCTCTCCAAGGACTTGAACATCTATAAAAATATTGTTCTTTTCTATTACTATCTTTTACAATTTTTACCCAAAAATTTCTATCTCTATATTCTTTTCCATCTATAAAATATGATTTTTGCTTAGAATTATAAAATCTACCTTCTAATATTGTAAAGTTGCTACCATTTCTAATATCTCGTGGTCTAAAATTTCTAAATCCTAAAAAGTACATAATAGCAGCCATAATACTTGTTTTACCGCTATTACTTTGCCCTATAAAAAGCATAAGGTTTTCAAATTCTATATACGTTTCTTTGATACACTGCCAATTTTTAATTTTTAACTTTTTTAAATACATAAAAACCTCCATAGATAAAACCTTTATTTGATTGACATTTCTATTAAAAAAAAATATAATTGAATATAAACTTTATGAACTAAGGAGTGGAGTAACAAATGATCAAAAAAATACTTTTAGGTTTAACTTTTTTCAGTACTTTTGCTTTTGCTGGAACATTTGACACAGACAGTCAAATAAAATCCCTTTATGAGCAGCTTCAACTTCAAAACAAACTTAACTATTCCACATTTCAAAAAGCTATCAAAGGGTACAATAAAATTCAAAATAAAAAGGAAGGTAAAATCACTATTGTTGATTTCTCTAAACCTTCAACTGAAGAGCGATTCTTCGTCATAGATTTAAACAACAGAAAAGTAGATTACTCAACATATGTAGCACATGGTAAAAATACTGGTGCTCTGTCTGCAATAAAATTTTCCAATGTTGCAAATTCATTTCAAAGTTCCTTGGGCTTTTACCTTACATCAAATCCTTATCAAGGCAACAACGGCTATTCACTCAGATTAAATGGACTAGAACCCGGAATAAACTCAAATGCATTAAAAAGAAATATAGTTGTTCATGGTGCTGATTATGCAACTAAAGAATTTATCCAAAAATATGGATTTCTTGGTAGAAGTTTAGGATGTCCTGCAATTCCAACAAATATTTCAAAAGAAGTTATTGATTACATAAAAGGTGGAACTGTTCTTTACATAAATGGAAATGATTCTAATTATTTTGAAAAAAGTGTATATGCATCATTGTAAAATTTATAATTATATTATATCACTATTATACGAAAACTAAATGATATATAAAAAACTCCCTTGATTACAATATAATCTTGGGAGTTTTTACTTTAAACTATTACTTGAGCTACATATTCACAAACTGATAACTCTGCAACTATATCAAATTGGTTCATCTGATTAGTCAAAATTAAGGTATATATAGCTTTCTTTTCATCATAGTTTTTATCTAATTTTTTTAATTGGACATTCATTTCTTTTAATGTTTCATAATTTTTTATAAGAGCTTGACCAAAATTAACATCTGGTTTAAATTGTACTTCAACTTTAACTATATGTTTCTTTTCAATCAAAATAACTTCTAATTTTTTTAGAATAACTAATACTATTATAACAGCAATTACAGCTGGGATTGCAAGATTATAAAATCCCCAACCTATTCCAAGTCCTAAGCAACCTGTTGTCCAAATTGAAGCTGCAGTAGTCAGTCCTCCTATTACACCTTTATCTCTCATTATTGTTCCAGCACCTAAAAATCCAATTCCACTAACTACTTGAGCTCCTATTCTTCCCAGGTCTGTTTTTATAACTTGAGCTGCCTCAGGATGAGACACTGCATAATTATATATATTAATTCTAAGTTGATCTTGTACCATAGAAACTATAGCTGCTCCAAGACAAACTAATATATGAGTTCTAAAACCTGCAGGACGATTTTGATGTCCACGTTCATAACCAATTACTCCACCTATAAAAATTGCCATTAATATTCTAATGCTTATCTCTTGTAAAGTTAATACATCACTGAAACTGTTCATATTCTCACGACTCCTTATTTTTAAAGTCATCTAGTAAAAGCACTGTCTCAGTGACGCAGTTACTTTTATATAGTATCCAGATAACTTTTTCTAATCTTTTTTCTTTTTTGCACCTGGGTAGAATTTAGGATTTAAAAAATAATCCTTAGTTTGTGCAGATACTTGAGGGAATAAAATCAATAATGCTATTAAGTTTGGAATAATTACAAGTCCCATAGCAATATCTTGAATTGTCCACACAAGGTTTATTTTTGTTACTGCTCCAACTATACATAAAAATGGGAATACATATTTTACTTTATCTGTAACCTTAGGTCCAAATGCATAAGTAAAACTTTTTGCAGCATTAAACCATTGTCCCATTAAAGTTGTAAAACAGAAAATTAATAGAGCAAATGTTGCAATATGTTTTAGTGGACTCCATACAGTTCCAAAAGCATTAATTGCCATAACTGTTGCTGTTGTATCTGTCTTATATATTCCTGTTACTCCAACAACTAAAGCTGTTATCGAGCAAATTACTATAGTATCTACAAATACTTCTGCAACTCCTGCTATTCCTTCTTCACATGGATGATCTACTATTGCACAACCATGAGCAAATGGTGCAGTTCCTTCTCCAGCCTCATTAGAATACATTCCACGAGCAATACCAAATTGCATAGCTCTTGCTATTACAAATCCACCTGTTCCACCAGCTACTGCTTTAAATGAAAAAGCTTCTGTAAATATTTCAGCTATAATATGAGGAACTTGATGAATATTTAATATAATAACTAATACTCCAACAACAATATAAAAAATAGACATTGATGGAACTAAAGAAGTAGCAAGATTAGCTATTCTTTTTAATCCACCTAATATAATTGCCATTAAGAAACATATTAATACAACTCCTGTTAACCAAGTAGGCACATTATAATTTGTTGCTAAAATACCAGAAATTGTATTTGATTGAACTAAGTTAGCTCCCATCATCTTAACACACATTAATATAGCTATAACTACCCCTAGCCATGGAGCTTTTAATCCATCTCTTATATAATACATGGGACCACTTAAAAGATTTCCTTCTGAATCTTTTCCACGATATAATTGAGATAAGATAATTTCACCATATTTTAATGCCATTCCAAAACAAGCTGCAACCCACATCCAAAATACTGCTCCCATTCCTCCAGCAGCAATAGCAGTAGCAACTCCAACAACGTTTCCTCCACCAACATTTCCTGCTAATGTAACCATCATAGCCTTAAATGTAGAAAGTGATCCTGATCCCTTATCAATATTCCTATTAATAAAAGAATCGATTAATGTTTTTCTTATGATAAATTTAAAATGTCTAAACTGCACAAATCCATTTGTAAAAGTATATAATACTCCTAGAGAAAGAAGAATATAAACAAGCCATCTTCCCCATAACCATTTATTAATCGTTGTCAATATAAGTTCAATGTTGTCAATCATTTTTAGTTGTTTCCTCCTAATTATTTGTTTTCATTTATGATTTTTTTAGCTAAATCTGGATAATTTCCAATAATCACATCTATTTTATGTGATATTAAATATCTCATATCAGATTCTAAATTTACTGTCCAAGTATTTATTTCTAACCCATAAGATTTTAACTCTTCAATAACTTCTGGAATTAGATTATTAAATCTTGGATGATAACATTGAATGCCATGAGAATGTGTATATTTTCCTGCATCAATTATCCAGTCTTCAGATAAAAATCCATACTTCATATTTGGTGCTATTTTTTTCATTCTCATAACTGAAAAATGATTGAAACTTGATATAATGATGTTATCTTGTAGTTTAAACTCTTGTATTAAATCCCACACTTTTTCTTCAATTCCCAAGTATTCGTTTATTCCAGTTTTTAATTCAATATTTGTTATGATATCTAGATCTTTTACTAATTCAAAATATTCTCTCAATGTTGGTATTTTATTAAATCCCATTTTTCCTCTGTATATATAGGAAGCATCAAATTTGGATAATTCTTCATAAGTATAATCTACTACATAACCTTCTCCATCAGTTGTTCTATCAATTTTTTCATCATGAATAATAACAACTTCTCCGTCTTTTGTAAGTTGAACGTCTAGTTCAATCCCATCTACACCTTCTGCTATGGCTTTTTCAAAAGCTAACATAGTATTTTCTGGATATTTTCCACTAAATCCACGATGTGCAAAGTTTTTTGTCATAATAAGCCTCCGAATGTAAAATAAATCCTTTAACAAATAAAAAAACTTGGGAATCAAAAAAAGGCCTTAGTTTCCTAAGATAAATAGCGCCTCCACATCTCCCAAGCTAAATATCATTTAACTATAGAGTACTATTTTTTATTTGTTTGTCAATTTATTTTGATTTAAAATCGTACTTTTTTAATATTTATCAAACGTTATGGATAAAATATATATGAAAAAAGTGCCTTTTATTTTCAAAAAATATATATTAATTGTTTATAAATACTAAAAAGTGAAATTATTATTCACTATTCTATAAATATAATATATATTCTGAAAATAATCTAATTTTACTAATTTTTTATACATTTGTCAATTTATTTACAAAAAAAAGAAAAAAAGATCATATAAATATATAATCTTTTTCCTCTCAATTATTGCTATTTTTGAAGTTCTTTTTCCAAATCTAAGTCTAATTTCTGTCCATATCTTAACTTGTTTCTAGTGCTTTGAATAATATTATCTAATTTTTCAAGATCTTTTAATATTTTTCTTTCATCTTCTGTTATATCCATAACTTTATATATACCACCATTTTGAATAATAACTCTTTTATTTCCCATAAGTGCTAACAACGGATCATGTGTTGCCATAAGTACGATTTTTTCTTCACCAACTAAAAGATCTAGGGCTTTTTTTCTATCTATTCCTGCATTTTCAATTTCATCTATAAGAACTATAGGTGATCTACTTAAAATAGCTGTATCTGCTATCATAAGAGCTCTAGATTGCCCTCCACTAAGACTTGTTACTGGTGTATCTAATTTAAATTTCTCTCCTGCTAGTTCATTTGCTTTTGTAAAAATTTTGTCTATTATCTCTTTTTCATTTTCAATCATTCTACTTTTAGCATGTAATTCTAAAAATTCAAATACAGTCAAATCCATAACAAAATTCATATTTTGAGATAACTGTGCAACTAATTTATTTTCAGCTGAAAACCTCTCTCTTCGACTCATAACTTTTCCATTTATAAGTATCTCTCTTTTAGTTGGAGTATCCCCTTGAGCTCCCCACTCAATATCTGCTAAAAGTCTACTCTTTCCACTTCCTGTAGGTCCTACTATTGCTATAATATCCCCTTTTGATATTACTAACTTATCAAAATTTTCTTTTTCACCTAATTTATTAATCCCTGGTAAAATAACCATTTTTTCAATTTTACTTTCATCAAGATTTAATAGTTCTATCATTTGCTCTACAAATACCACTAAATTATCTAAAAATTTATCTTTTGAAAGTCCTTTTTCTTCTATTTCATCTTCTTGTAAATTGTCTATAACATCTTTTACAGATTTATTCAAATCTATCTCAATTAAATTATCTTTTAAATAATCTTCAACAAATGGGTATTTTTTTATAATTTTATCTAAACTTGTATTCAATAAAAACTTACTATCCATTACATCCTCCTTTACATCCTAAATCTATTTTTCTTACATTTCCCATTTGATGTTCTTCACCAATTCTTGTTTCGCCCAAACAATATGAGCATAAAGCAGAAGGCATTGGAAATCTTAACTCTTTTCCCTTTAAACTTGTTAAATCTTCATTCTCTTCACATAGTAACATTCCAAATTCATAAGCTCCTTGTCCATTTAATCCATTTACATGTATAACTTCTGCCCTTGGATTAACTGATACCACTCTAGAAGCAAAAACTTCTCTTTCAGCTTGAGATACAATATCTCCTTTTGTTATAACTACTATATCAGCCATTTTTAACATTGGTCCTATTTTTTTAGGTGTATTTATTCCACTTAAATTATCAATTACACATACAGCCTTTATATTCTTTATATAGGGAGAACATCTATTACAAAGTCCAGCACTTTCTGTTATTAATATATCTAATTCCTCTTCTACTCCCCATTTTACAACTTCTTCTATATTACTTACAAAATAATGGTCTGGACATAAAGATCCTGAAAGTCCTTTTTTTACTGGTATTCCATTTTTTTCATAAAGCTTATCATCATCAGTATATAAACAATCAAATTTAACTACACCAGCTTTTATATTTCTATTTTTTAAACTCTCTATTGTCTTTAATATAAGTGATGTTTTTCCAGATGATGGCGGTCCTGATATTGTTATTAAATTCATAATTACTCCTCCTTTGCACTTTCGAAAAATAGATTTTTACAATTAGTTAATACATCACCAATATTATTATTGTGTATATAATCCCAACCACACCACATAAATTTTTTTCCTTCTAGTTTATTATCTACTTCTGGATTTACACTAGGAAATAAGCCTTGATGTGATAAAACTTCTCCTACATTTTTTCCAGATAAAAAGTCTACAATTTTTTTTATCTTATCTTCTTTTGCTTTTTTAGTAAGCATAAATATTGGTGAAATTATAGCTCCATCTTCTGGCCAAATAGCAATCATTGGGCCATCTTCTTTTATCATCTTAGTGAAGAAATATGGCATTATTGTTATTGCTGGTACATCTTCTTTCATTTTATCAGATTTCACCATTTGAGATGGATGTAAATTTTTTAGCAATGCTTTTCCTAATGCTTTTACCCCATTTTCTCCATATCTTTGATTTATATTTATCAATATAGAGTTAAATAAATCAAAGTCTGAAATTGGTAAACTTACTGATTTTTCAAATTTTCCACTCAAAATATCTGCCCATGTATTAGGAATTTCTCTATTTCCTAACACAGCTTTATTTACTAAAAATACTGCTGGTACCACACCTAACATAGAATAATCTCCATCAGGATCTTTTAGGCATATCCTCTCATTTTCAAAATCTTTATTGTATGTCTTTATTCCTGTTATATCTTTAAAAATTTTTTCTTTTTTAAATTTTCCCATCAATTTGTCTTCAAAGAAAAGATCAAATCCCGCTGAAATAAATATATCAGCTAATTTTTCTGGATGATTTGCTTCTATTACATCTTTTTTTAGCCATTCTAATCCTGCTGATGCTGCTTTGAGCTCATATTTTACACTTAACTCTTTATTTACTTTTAAAAATTCATTAAATTTTTCTAAAAGAGGGATTCTTATTGGACAAGGCAACAAACCAGTTACTGTAATTTCACCTTCACTACTACCTTTTGTTGTAATATCTACATCATTTCTATTTTCATTTAAGTAGTTATTTAACATATTTACAAATGTGTCCACATTTATCTTTTTACTAATCAATATGTTTTTTAAAGTCATATTTCCAAGTATTTTAATCGTTGCCTCTAAATATAAATTTTTTATTCCATATTTTTCAAAAATCTCTATTAACTCAGGATATCTATTACATATTTCTACAATCTTCATATTTTCATCTATATATTTCATAATAACCTCCACATATCTTATTTTCATAAAAATTATAATATAAATAAATAAAAAAGTCAGTAACATATGTTACTGACTCTATCAAAATTAGATTTCTCTTATGTGAATGTTTTGACTTCTATCTGGTCCTACTGAAACAACAGATATTTGACATCCTACTATTTCTTCTATTCTCTTTAGATATTTTTTACAATTTTCTGGTAAATCTTCATAGTTTTTGATTTGAGTTATATCTTCGTCCCAACCAGGAAGTTCTTCATAAATAGGGATAGCTCTTGATAACATTTCTGTATCAGCTGGAACAGTTTCATATCTTTTTCCATCTACTTCATAAGCAGTACAGATTTTTAAAGTTCCTAATCCACTTAATACGTCTATTTTAGTAATAACTATATCAGTTAATCCATTTATCATAGTTGCATATCTTCCAACTACTAGATCTAGCCAACCACATCTTCTAGGTCTTCCAGTTACTGCTCCGTATTCTCCACCTATTTGTCTTATTTTTTCTCCAAATTCACCTAATAATTCAGTTACAAATGGTCCTTCTCCTACTCTAGTAGTGTAAGCTTTCATAACTCCTATTCCTTTATCTATTTTTCTAGGAGATACTCCAGCTCCTGTTGTTACTCCACCAGTTGTTGGAGATGAAGAAGTTACAAATGGATATGTTCCATAGTTTATATCTAACATTAGAGCTTGTGCTCCTTCGAATAAAACAAGTTTGTTTTCATCTAATGCTTTATTAACTACAGGAATTGAATCGATAATTCTATGTCTTATTTTATTTGCATATTCTGTGTAATCAGCTAAAATTTTATCATAATCTAAAGGTTCTGCACCATATATTTTTGTTATTATTTCATTTTTTGCTGCAAGATTATATTTTAATTTTTTAGCAAATTTATCCATGTCAAGAAGATCAACCATTCTGATCCCATCTCTCCAGATTTTATCTGCATAACAAGGTCCTATTCCTTTTTTAGTAGTACCTATTTTCATATCTCCAGCATTTGCTTCTTTTAATTCATCAAGTTTTACATGATAAGGCATAATTACATGAGCTCTATCACTTATTAATACGTGATCTGTTTTAGCTCCTCTACTTTCTAATGATGCAAGTTCATCTAATAAAACTTTAGGATCTACTACTACTCCAGGTCCTATTATACAAGTTCCACCATGAAGTACTCCAGATGGTAATAATTTAAGAATAAATTTTTCTCCATTTACTACTACAGTATGTCCTGCATTATTTCCACCTTGGAATCTAACAACATAATCAGCTCTATCTGCTAACACATCTATTATTTTTCCTTTTCCTTCGTCACCCCATTGAGTTCCTACTACTACATATCCAGCCATTATAACCTCCTACTAGCTTTTTATTTTGTTTTTTCTATTTCTATATAATTTATGTTTTTGTTATGTTTACATAAGAAAAGCTGTTCAAATTCTGTCTTTATATTTTGTTCTGCCTTTTCACTGTTATGAAGATCATTAGTGCAATAAATAACTTCATATCCCTCAAGTTGATCTACAAGATCTAATATATCTTGATAATATTTATCGTGATCTGTCTTAAAGTAAAAAATTCCACCTTTTTTCAAAATTACGTCCAATATTTTAAAGAAACTTTCTTGAACAACTCTATTTTTTTCATTTTCTTCCCAAGGGTCAGGAAAATTTACAAATATTCCGTCTACTTCATTTTCTGCTACAAAATCAAGAACTTCTTCTCCTCTTCTTCTTAAAAATAGAGCATTTTGAGCTTTATCTCTTTTAACTTTTCTAGCTGATAGAACAAGTCTTTTAAATCTTAATTCTAATGCCATATGGTTTCTATCTGGGTATCTAGCAACCATTCCTTGTGCAAAATTACCACTTCCTGATCCTATCTCAAGGTAAATTGGATTATCATTTTTAAAAAATTCATTCCATTTTCCTTTATATGAATCCATTACTTTGCTATCATAAATAATGTATTCTGGATAGTCAAGAAGTTTATACATGTATGGATTATAATATTTCTTTGGACTTTTAAAGAAATGACTCCATAAATTCTCTCTTATATTCTCCTGATCCATTAATCCTCCAACTAAATTTTTTCTATTTTCTGTATTATTTTATCTGCTGTTTTCATATTTTCTTTGAATAGTTTTTTTATTATTTCTTGTGAATTTTCTTGATTTTTTTTCACTGATGAAATAGCTCTTAAAAACTCATCTACATTTTGAACTTTATATCCTATCTCATATTTTAAAATATCTTGAGATATCTCCTTAACATTTTGAATATATGGTCCAAAAATTGGAGTTTTTCCATAAAAAAGCGGTTCTAAAAGGCTATGACCACCGATATTTACAAAGGTTCCTCCAACAAATGCTATATCACTTATTGAATATATTTTTCTTAAAATACCAATAGTGTCTATTATTATTATATCAGTTTTTTCTATATTTTTCTCGTTTATTCCACTATATTTTTTATATTTTTGATTATTTTTTTTCAAAAGTTCCTCTATTTGAGAAGTTTTTTCTATATGTCTTGGAACTAAAATTAATACAGTATCTTTTAAATTCTTAAATACTTCCAAAAGAATTTCATATTCACCAGTTCTAGAACTACCTGCTGTAAATACTTTTCTATTGCCAATACCTAAAAACTTTTTAAACTGCTTTCTATCTTCTAATGTATAAATGGGAAATTCTATGTCAAATTTTAAATTTCCTAATGTCTCTACTTTATCTTTTAATGCTCCTAATGTTATTATTCGTGTACTATCTTCATCTGTTTGCATATAAAATTTAGAAATATAAGTAAATAACTTAGTTAAATATCCCTTTATTTTATAATATCTTTTAAAGCTTCTATCTGAAATTCTTCCGTTTACCATAATAACTTTGGCATATTTACTAGCTATTTTAATTAAATTTGGCCATATCTCTGTTTCTATAATAAGTAAATACTTTAATTTAATTTTCGATAATATTTCTTTTATATTTCTTTTGTCATCTAAAGGAAAATAAAAAATATCTACTCTATCATTATTTTTAAATTTGGATTTAGCTACTTCTAATCCAGTGTCTGTAAATAGAGTAATTAATATTCTTTCCTTTCTTTCTTGCAATAACTTTTTTATAAGAATTTCACTTAAGTTAATTTCTCCAACTGAAGAACAATGAACCCATATATACTCTTCTTTTTTAAGAATTGAAAAATTTTGATACAATCTTTTCTTAAAAAACTTACCTTTTTTAGTATTAAACAACATCAGTATATATATAGCGGGAGTTAAAATTGTTCTTAAAATATCATACAACATGCTATTCTCCTATTTTTTTATCTATATATGCCGATATTTCTTTTAATACATCATCTATATTTAGTTTACTACTATCTATTTCATGTGCATCTTGTGCTTTTACTAAAGGACTTTCTTTTCTAGTAGAATCTATATAATCTCTTTCTTTTATCGATTCTAATACCTCTTCATAAGTTGCAGCAATTCCTTTTTCATCATATTCTTTTAATCTTCTTTTAGCTCTAATTTCAGGAGACGCAATTAAAAATATTTTTACATCTGCTTTTGGAAAAACTGTAGTTCCCATATCTCTTCCATCTAAAATGATTCTTTTTCCAAAACTAATTTCTCTTTGCATATCTACAAGTTTTACTCTTACTTCTTTTATAGCTGCTACTGGAGATACTATTTTACTTACTTCTGGAGTTCTTATAGCCTCTGATACATCTTCTCCATTTAAATAAAAAGTATTTCCTTGAATATCTAATTTTACATTTTTTAACATTTCTTCTATCTCTTTTTTATTTTCTAAATCAATGTTATGTCTTATTACATATAAAGCTATCATTCTATACATAGCTCCTGTATCTAAATATGTAAAATTATATTTTTTAGCTATCATTTTTGCTATTGTACTTTTCCCACTTCCAGCAGGTCCATCAATAGTAACTATAAAACTATCCATCTTTCCTCCTAAATTATGCCTTAATAAGAAGTGCTCTCCACTCTTTATCTTGTTTTACTTGTGCAACTTCAAATCCTAAATTTTCTACTTCTTTTTTTACAATATCACATTTATCTTCTATAATTCCTGAGAATATTATTTTTCCACCTTTTTTTACTACTTTTGATATATCTTTAATTAAAATAAGTAAAACATCTGCTAGTATATTAGCTACTACTACATCAAATTTCTTATCTTTTACAACTGAGATAAGATCCCCTTTATATACTTTGGCTTTTGTACTATCAATACTATTTAACTCTAAGTTTTCTTTAGCTGCTGCTACTGCCATCTCATCAATATCAGTTCCATATATTTCACTAGCTCCTAATCTTTCTGCAGCAATCATTAGAATTCCAGATCCAGTTCCCACATCTATAACACTATCTCCAGGTTTTATTACTTCTTCCATAAGTTTTAAACATAATGAAGTAGTTGGATGTGAACCAGTTCCAAAAGCTCTTCCTGGATCAAGTTCAATTATTAATTCATCTGATTCTGGAGTATACTCTCTCCATGTAGGTTTTACTACAAACTTTTCACTTACTTTTTCTGGATATAGATATTTTTTCCAGTTATTTTCATAATCTTCTTGTTCATATTCGTAAAAATCAACTGTATAGACTATATCTTCTCTATCTGAAAACTTTTGATCAAAAGCTTCTAAAATTGCCTTTTTTCTTTTTTCTGCATAAAAATTTAATGGAAAATATGCAGAAATTGCATTATCTACCATTAGAAATTGTTTTTCATCTTTATAAAAATCTAAAGGATTTTTATCTTTTAAAGGCTCTTCTATTTTTAGACCTGTTACTCCAAAATCATAAAAGACATTTGAAATTTCCTTTGTAGCTTCATCTATATTGTCACTTTCATATATTACTTTTATTTCTACAACTTTCATTCCTAGACTCCTATTTTACATATATTCTATTTGAGTAACTGTTCTGCTTATTCTCTCTATGCTTGTGCATTCTCCAGTTTCTTCATCTAATTCAATTTCTATTCCACAAAGTCTTTCACTACCCTCAGCTACTTCAAATCTTTGTGGAAGTGAGTTTAAAAACTTAGGTAATACTGATTCAACTTTCATTCCTATTACTCCATTTTCAGATCCTGTCATTCCAACATCAGTTATATATCCAGTTCCTTCTGGTAATATCCTATTATCAGCAGTTTGAATATGTGTATGTGTTCCATAAATAGCTGATACAAGCCCATCAAGATGCCATCCCATAGCTATTTTTTCAGATGTAGCTTCTGCATGGAAGTCTACAATAATAAATTTAGTTTCTTTTCTTATCTCTTCTACTATTTCTTTTACCTTTTTAAAAGGACAATCTATAGGCATCATAAACACTCTTCCTTGAATAGATATAACCCCTATTTTATTTCCTTTTTTATCTTTTAATATAGTATATCCCTTTCCTGGTGTATTTTCATCTGGATAGTTAGCTGGTCTTAAAACCCTGTCGCTTTTGTCCAAATACTCATAGAGCTCTTTTTTGTCCCAAATATGATTTCCACTTGTTATTACATCACAACCCCAACTTTGAAGTTCATCTGCAATTTTTGAAGTCAATCCAAATCCTGCTGCTGAATTTTCTCCATTCACAATAATAAAATCATATTTATTTTTATTTTTATCTAAAAAAAGTTTCAAAGTATCTCTTCCTGGACGACCAACAACATCTCCAACTACTAAAATCTTCATTAATTTACCTCTTTCTATATTATAAGCATTTACATCAGATTATACCACGGCTATATTTTTATGTAAAGTCAAGATTAACATAAAAAAGAACCAGAGATGCTCATCTCTGGCTCAAATTCTAATGCTAAAATTTTAAATTTATCTTAAGATTTTTACATCTTCTGGAATAATTAAGTCTGCTTCTGTAGTCGCTTTTACATCTTCAATTGATGAGTATGGACTAACTTCTCTTAATACTAATCCTTCAGGTGTTACTTCTAATACACATTTTTCAGTTATTATTAGATTTACTTCTTTTGCTGCTGTTAAAGGAAGTTGACATTTTTTAACTATTTTTACTTTTCCTCTTGAAGTATGTTCCATAGCAACTATAACTTGATTAGCTCCTACTACTAAATCCATAGCTCCCCCCATTCCAGGAACCATTTTTCCAGGAACCATCCAGTTTGCTAAATTTCCTTCTTGATCTACTTCTAGAGCTCCTAGTACTGTAGCATCAACATGTCCTCCTCTTATAATTCCAAATGAAGTACATGAATCAAAGAATTGTGCTCCAGGTAAAACAGTTACAAATCCTCCCCCTGCATTTACGATATCTTTATCTTCTTCTCCAGGTGCTGGTGCTGGTCCTACTCCTATAATTCCATTTTCTGATTGAAATGTAACACTCATTCCTTCAGGAATATAGTTAGCAACTAATGTTGGAAGACCAATTCCTAAGTTTACTACATATCCATCTTTAAGTTCTTGTGCAACTCTTCTTGCTATATATTCTCTTACTTGTTTTTTATCTAATTCCATAATTCCACAATCCTCCTATTTTACTATATAGTCAACAAATATTCCAGAAGTCATCACATGGTCTGGGTCAATTTCTCCTGTTTTTACTAGTTTTTCTGCATAAACAATAACTGTATCTGCTGCTGTTGCCATCATTGGGTTAAAGTTTTTAGTTGTTTTTGCAAATATAATATTTCCAAATTCATCAACTACAGATCCATTAATTAATGCTACGTCTGCTTTTAATGGTTTTTCAAGTAAATATTCTTTTCCATCAACTACTATTTTTTCTTTTCCTTCTTCAATAATAGTTCCTAAACCAGTTGGTGTTAATACTCCTCCTAGTCCATTTCCTCCTACTCTAATTCTTTCTGCAAGAGTTCCTTGTGGACATAGTTCTACTTCCATTTCTCCTGATTGCATTCTTCTTCCTGTTTCAGGGTTAGTTCCTATATGACTTCCTATAAATTTTTTAACTTGATTATTGCAAACAAGTCTTCCTATTCCTCTATCTGGATATCCAGTATCATTGGCAATAATTGTTAAATCTTTAACACCTTTTTCTATAAGAGCATCAATAAATTTTTCTGGTGTTCCTACTGCTAAGAAACCACCTATAAAAACTGTCATTCCATCTTTTACATGTGATATAGCTTCATCAATTGTAACTACTTTTTTCATTTTAACCTCCTATTTTCGTTTTTAATAAATGATTTAATCTCTATAACCCTAAACATAAATCTTTATTTAAAACAATAAAAATCCTGCTGAGATAACAAATCCTGAACATATAAGTACTATTAAACAGTATCCCATAATGTCTTTAGCTCCTAATCCTGCTATTCCTAATGCTGGTAGAGCCCAGAACGGTTGAATCATATTTGTCCAAGCATCTCCCCACGCAATTGCCATTGCTGATTTTGCAGTACTAACTCCTATTTTTAATCCTGCTGGCATAACAATTGGTGCTTGTACTGCCCATTGTCCTCCACCAGATGGTACGAAAAAGTTTACTATTCCTGCACTCCAGAATGTAAATATTGGGAATGTTTTTGGAGTTGAAATATTTACGAAGAAGTTTGACATCAATATTGCAAGTGATACTCCTTCACTATTTGTTCCTGTCATGATACCCATAATTCCAGCATAAAATGGGAATTGTAGTAAAATTCCTGATGCACCTTTTGTTGCTTCTAAAAATGCATTAAGAAATCTTCTTGGAGTTCCATGTAGAATAATTCCTGTAAATAAGAATATAAAGTTAACCAAGTTTAGATTTAAATTAAATCCTTTAGTAATAAAATATTGAAGTATATAAACCCAACCCATAACACCTAATATAATAGAAATAACTTTACTATTTTCTATTCTCTCTGCTGGTGTCATTTCAGATTTTGGTTTTTGAACAACTTCAATAGTATCGTCTAATAATTTAGGATCTACAACAACTACTTGATCATCACTTGGATACATAGCTCTATTTATAATAGGCAACAACATTATTAAACTTCCTAGTATAAAAAGGTTCATAGGAGAAAATATAGTTTGACTTGTAGGAATATTTGCAAATACAGCTCCTGCTGTTTGTTTTGATAACGCATCTACATTGTCACTAGCTACTTGTAATGGAATTGATCCTGATAATCCCCCATGCCACACTAAAAATCCTGTATATGCTGAAGCAATCAATAATCTATAGTCAACACCTTTTAATTTTCTAGCAATTTCCTTTGCAAAAATTGCCCCAATTACTAGTCCAAATCCCCAGTTTAATATACATGCAATTGTTGATACAAGTGTAACAACTACTATTGCTTGTCTAGGTGTTTTTAATTTAGAAGCCATTTTAGCTAAAAGTTTAGTAAATATTACTGAACTTGCCATTGTATGACCTGTTACTAATACCAACGCCATTTGCATTGAAAAAGCTAGTAACGACCAAAATCCTCCACTCCAGTGACCTATTATTTGTAATGGTGACTGTTTTGTAAGAACCATTGATCCTATAAAAACTATAAATGTTAACATAGCACAGAAAATATAAGGGTCTGGCAAATATTTCTGCATGATTGTAACACAGAATGTTGTAAAACGTTTAAAAAGTCCTTGTTTTTGGTTTCCCATATTTTTCCTCCATAATCTTGTAAATGTTTTAAAAATATATAAAATTAACTTAATATATTTTTTATATTAATGTATTTTTATCATAAAAAAAATAAAAAAACAGCACTTTACATACTACTGTTTTACACTCATATCTCTATGTGAAGATTATACTCTTTAAAAAGTTTATTGTCAAGACTGATTGCCTATTTTTAATATAAAAAAAACGAAAATGATTTTTTTTGTAAAAACTTCTTATATGTAATAAAAAAAGATACCCTATTTAAGCCATTTTATAGCTAATAGAGTATCTTTTATTATATTATCTAGTTAATTTTTCTTTTTTTAATTTTTCTTCATATTGCTGTAATTCACTTACAGCTTCTCCAGCTAACGGAACTATACACAATATATTTATAACTGTCATAATCCCCAATCCAAAATCAGCTAAAGACCATACAAATTCATTATGCTCTACACCACCAATATATACCATTAAAACTACTATTGCATAGTATATTGGATTTAGAAATTGAAATCTACTTATAAAAGCTATTGCATTTTTTCCATAATAAGCCACTCCTAATATAGTGCTTAACGAAAAGAAAAATAATATCACTACTGAAAATGGTATTCCATACCAACCTATATGATCTCTTATTGCTGCTTGGAATAATGCCATCCCTGTTTTTCCAACTATAACTTCTTCTTTAGCTAAAAGTACTACAAAAGCTGTTGCACTACATACAATTAGTGTATCCATAAATACTCCTAGAGCTTGTACCATACCTTGTTTAGCTGGTTCCTCTACATCTGCTACAGCTGCTGCATAGTTTGAATTTCCACTTCCTGCTTCATTAGAAAACAATCCTCTTCTAACACCATTCATTATGACTATTCCTATTCCACCACCTAATAACTCTTTTCCTCCTAGTGCTTGTCTAAAAATATTAGCAATCATTGAAGGAATTAGCGAAAAATTAGTTACTAATATGTATAGTACAACTGCTAAATATAAAATTGCCATTATAGGAACTATTTTGTTTAATGCTATTATTATGGTATCTTTTTTACTTTTTGCAAATAATATTACTCCAACTAATATCGTAAGTCCTATTGCTATATGCTTTATACTTATTCCATAGGCATTATTTATAGATTCAGTTACTGAGTTTGACATTACTTGAATTACTCCCATATAACACACTATTGATGATAACGCATAAATAACTCCTAGCCATTTTTTATTCAATCTTTTTTCTATTATCCAAGGTGTTCCACCTCTATATTCACTGTACCCTACTTTTGTTCTATACCTAACTGCTAATGTTGACTCTATAAAAGAAGTAGCTGCTCCTAATAATGCTACTATCCACATCCAAAATATTGATCCTGGCCCTCCTACAGAAACTGCTGCAACAACTCCTGTTATATTTCCTGCTCCAACCCTACAGGCTGTACCTAAGAAAAATGTTTCTAAAGAACTAATTCCATTTTCACTTTTTTCATTTTTTCTTAAAATACCTATTATATCCTTAAATAATCGAAATTGCATTCCTCTAGTCCTTAAAGTCATATAAATTGCTGTTCCTATTAATAAAACCACTAAGATATTATATCCCCATAACATTGTATTAACATTTTCTATTACTTTTACTAATAAACTCATTGTTCCTCCTTACTCTTAACAATGCATATATTCTAACATTCAATTTTGAGATTTTAAACCTTCAATTTATTTTAAGTTTTGTTCGTATATTTATTTAATAAACTCTTTAAATTTAAAAGAGATACCGATATCGATATCTCTTTTTTGTTCGTATTTGTATTTTTTATTTTAACAATCTATTCTTTGAACCTTGCCTTTATCATTATTTCCTACTGATAACGATATCCCAATTATTATAAAAATTAACTCATATAACTTTGTAAAATAAAAAATTGGCTCTGATATACCATAAATTATTCCAAAAATAAATACAACTATCCCTAATATCTTCAGCTCTCTATTTTCTTGACTCTCAAAATAATTTTTTATTAATTTTATAAATAAAGCCAATAAAAAACCAACAAAACTCAATGTAATTAGCAATCCCTGTGTTGCAAATGTTTCAACAATAATATTATGAAAATGTGAAAATTTACTTCCTTGCAGTGAATCAACAACAAAATTTTTGTCTTTATAAAAATAAAAACCAACACCCTTATATTTATTTTCTATTCCTATCTCTATTCCTCTTTTAAAAATTGGATATCTCGGAGTTCTCTCTATTTTTTCTATTCCTATTAACGTTTTAGCTCTAACAAATGGTTTAAAATTTGGAAAACTGGAGTATAAAATACCTATAAATAATATTATTGTAATAAACATAATACTCCCTTTTTTACAATTCCATAATACTAACAACAAAAATAAAGGTAAGATAATTCCCAACATAGTAGTTCTCGACTGAGTATGGATAATTAAAATGGATACAAGTAACACATAAACTAAATATATATATTTTATTAACTTATTTTTGTTGTATAAAATACCAATTATACCTACCAAAAAGTATATTCCTAATTCTAAAGCATATACAGTTGTATAAGTTCCTGCAGCAATTCTATAATAAGATAATATTTTATAATTCTCCACCATATCTTTAATACCACGATAAATTGGTCCAATTGAGCTCAATGAAAATAACGGTATTATATATTTATAATATTTTATATCAATTTCATAATTAGCTATAAAAAACATAAATACTATAGAATATACTGTCATTCCTAAAAAAATATCCAAATTTTCCCTAATATTTTCTGAATTAAAAAACAAACAACTAAGCAATAAAAGATAAACAGTACCTGTTAAAGAAACATAATTAAAAAAATTATATTTTTTTTTCACAATCATTTGTAAAAATACCATTAAAATAATTCCCAAGATAGAGTAACTTAAAACATCTCCTCCTCGTCTAGAAAAAGAATAAAATAATAATATAAATAAAGTATAAATCACGATATTTATCCATTTATTTATTTTTTCATTAATTGTCATCATATTCAAGTAACTCCTTTATATTTTTAATAAATTCTTTCTTATCAAATCTTTCTAATGATTTTTTTATCTGTTCATAATCGTATTTTTTCTCTAAAGCAATATTTATTTTTCTCAATAAATCAACACTATTCCCTACTTCAAACAATTCACCTATTTCAGCATCTAACAATATTTCTTTAGGTCCTACTAAACAATTTGAAGAAATAACTTTTGCACCACAGTATAATGCTTCAACTAAAACAAGTCCAAAACCTTCACTTTTTGATGATAATATGAATAGTTTAGCATGTTGCATATAAACGTAAGGATTATTTATTTCTCCCAAAAATACAACTTTTTTATCTATTTTTAATTGTGTACTTAATTTTTCTAATTTCTTTCTATCAGGTCCATCACCTATTATTATTAACCTCTCATCTCCATTATATTTACTAAATGCTTTAAGTAATGTTTCTACATCTTTTTGTTCCTCATTTAAACGACAAACTGTAAGAAAATAATCCCCCTGAATCTCTTTATAATTATTTTTCTCATTTAATAATAAATTTATTCGATCAAAATCAACAAAATTATATATCTTATGGATTTTCATTATATCTATACTCTTTGCTAATAATTGTTTCTTCATTTCATTACAAATAACTATTATTTTATCATAATCATATATTTTATCTTGTATTCTTTTTTTGCTTACTAAGTCTAAATAGTTTAAATGCAACCATATTATTTTTCTCTTATTTTTTATTTTTTTTATATATTTATGAAAATCTCCATCTAAAAAATCAATAACTATATCTATTTTTTTTTCAAACTGTTTAAATTTCATTTTCTTTTTTATAGATGAAAACAGCCTACTCCACAAAGTTCTTTGTGTTATTCTATCTTCTAAATAGTAATAATCAACTTTATTTTTCACTTTATTATACAAATATGAGTTACTTTTATACTTTGTTAATAAAGAAAATTCATAATATTTAGATAATTCCATAATTATATCTACTAGTAGATTTTCTGCTCCACCCATTTCAAGAGAATCAATACAAAAACCTATTTTTTTCACTTTAATCCCTCATTTAAATTTTTTATTATATTTTCATATCTAAATTTTTTTACATACTCCAATGTTTGACCATACTTTAATTTCAAATCAATTTTATTATTAATAACATCTTGAATACTATTTACTAGTTCTTTATCTTCGTCAATAGATATAATTTTTCCTATTTCTCCATTTTTAGTTATATCATTAGCAGCACAAGTATTAGAAGTAATTATATATTCACCAAACGCCATTGCTTCAACCATTACAATTCCAAAACTTTCCCATTTTGATGGTAATACAAAAACCTTTGCTTCATTATATAAACTATATAGTTTTTTTCTATCTTTTATTTCTCCTAAAAATAATATTTTTTCCTTTAAATAAGGATATTTATTAAAAAAATTATCCTTATAAATTTGAAATTCCTTAGTTTCTGAACCAACAAAATAAAATTTCCAATCTTTGAAATCAATTTTTTTTAAACTTTCTAATAAAAATTCAGTATTTTTTGCCTCTGTTCCTAATCTTCCTACTGTCAATATTATATTTTTTTTATTATCCATATTTTTTATTTTATAATTTCTTTCAATTTCCAAATTATCGTATCCATTTGGAAGATATATTACTTTTCCTTTTGTATCTACTCCTGCATAACTATATTTCATTTCATTATAACTATCTTCTGTTTCATAACTTATTAAATCAACCATAGTTACTAATTTTTTTCTTTTTTTATATTCTGCTATTTCATTTCTTTTTTTAAAAAAGTCTTTAAAATTTCTAGACCTACTATTAAGTCTTCCAATCTCTTTTTGATACACTTCTAAATTAAAATCTGCTTTTATATAAACTTTTCCAGTTTTATTTAATAATTTATATACAAAAGCATACCAATAGCTACATCGAGAAATATGGAACAACATTAGTACATCTATTTCTTTTGCATTTTTTATCAAATATCTAAATATATTTAATCTCCTCAATAATTTTATAAAGTAAGCAAAGTTACCAATTTTTGTAAATAAACGTTTAACTTTAACTATATGAACACTTCTAAATACATCTGGCAATTCATGCTTTATATCATTTGTTAAAATATAACTATTGTATCCACAAACCTCTGACATATATATTGGAATCATTCCATTATCTTTTCCAAGCCATGTATATTCAAATTCATCATGTATATGTAAAAATTTTTTTTTCATTTTTTCCTTTCCATAACTTCATCTCTAGTCCAAAAAATATCAGTTTTTTTTACCACAGCTGGGATTCCGACAGCAATAACATTTGATGGAATATTCCCACTAACAACACTACAAGCACCTATAACACTCCCTGAACTAATATTAGCTCCTTTCAATATCATCGTTCTAGTTCCTAACCAAACGTGATTACCTATAACTACTGCATTACCATAATTAGCTCTTTTCATCATTTTTTTATCAAAAATCATGTGACTATCCGTATTTCGTATTTCTACATCATATGAAATGTTGCAATCTTCACCTATTATAATCGGATATTTTTCTAATGATACAATCATTCCTCCGCCTATATTTGTTCCTTTACCAATATTTATAGCCTGTTCTTCATTATCAAAAATAATATTTAAATTATTTAATGTGACATTTTCATTAATGATAATTTTATTACCATTCCCTACTATTTTAATATTACATTCTCTTAATAAGCTTCCATTTTTTATAACTATTTCGTTATTATTTCCTGTAATTTTTATTTTATTCTTTCTCAACTTTGCTTTTTTTGAAATGTTAATTATATTTTTTGTACCATTTTTTGTTCTAATATAGTTTAATCCAATTAAATATTTTATAAATATTTTAGTCATTTTTACTCACCACTGAAACTATAACATTATCATCATCTTTTGTTTTATTCAGTCCAAACTCACAATAAAATTTTTTTTCATTAAAAATTTCATTTTTTCTTTTATTATAATAATCTTCGTTTTGCTTTCCTTTTTTAGTAGGATCAGAGTAATGCCATAAATGCATTTGCAGCTTTTCTGTCTTAAGTTCTTTTCCTTTTATTCCAGCTGCATGAAGTCTATTTCCTAAATCATCATCTTCATTTCCCCATCCAATATACAATTCATCATATCCATTTACTTTTATAAATGATTTCTTTAAAATAGCCACACTCATACCAACTAATTTAATTCCTCTTTTATTTATTCCTATCTCATATAAAATTCTACGTAATTTATCTCTTTTTAGCATTTTATCAATTGTCATTTTATATTCAGCAGGAATAATATCTTTTACAATATTATCATAATTTTCATATTCCAATTTTTCTAGAATATAATTTTTTTTATCCTCACTTAAGCAATAAGCACGTCCCATTAAAAATATATTTTCTTTGATATTTTTATAAATTGTATCTATATAATCATCTCCAAAAATAAGATCTTGGTCACAAAATATTAATAGTTCCCCAGAACTTATTCTTACCGCATTATTTATAGATCTCGTTTTTCTAAATCCTTTATCTACCTGATAAACATGCTTTATTGTAAAATTACATTTATCAAACAAATCTCCAATAAAATCATATATTTTCTGACTTGAACCATCATCAGCAATTATCACTTCATCCGGTTTTCTTTTTTGGTTTATTAAGCAAATAAATAAAGCTCTTAAATGCTCCATTCTATTATAAACAGGTATAATAACTGAAATTTTCATCTTATATCTCCTTTATCTCATCTATTTTTTCTTCTAATAATATAAAATCAAGTGAATTAATATCTATTTCCTCATCTTCAGATATATCCTGCTCTACATAGATAATCTTTGCATTTTTATTATTAGGCCCCCAAAATAAATAATTCTTATCTGTTCCATTTATTTTTTTTCTATATATACATAATGCTGTAACCTGAAAAGCAGAAGCAATGTGCACAATAGAGGTATCGGGTGTTACAACAACTCTGGAATATCTTACTAATTCTGCTACTTCAAGCATTGATTTTGTATAAATGAACTTTACTTTTGTATCTTTCAATTCCTTAATAACTTTCTCTAATTCATTTTTCTTCTCAAATGGTCCTATTAAAATAATCTTCATATTTATTTTTTTCATTAAAATATGTACTATTTTTTTTATATTTTCTATATTAAAACTTCTATATTTACTAGCTCCATATGGATTAAACACAACATAATTTTTCTTTTCCAATTTATGTAGATATAACATAGTATTTGAGCACTCTATATCATAGCTAAAGTCTTGACAACCAATTCCTAATTTTTTTAACAAATCAAAAAATAAACATGTAATATGTTTATTATAGTCAATTCTTTCTATATTAAAATCAAACATATTCCAATTTTCTTTATGCACTCCCAAATTATATTTACAGTTACATCGACTAATAAATAGCATTTGTTTTACTTTTAATTCGGTATTCAGATCAACAAGCAAATCATATTTTTCCGTCTTTATTTGGCGAGATAATTTTAAAATTTCTTTTAACTTTTTAGAATAAATATATATATCGTCTAGATTCTTATTATTTTCAATTATTTCATATACATTTTTTCTTACAACAATGCCTATTTTTAAATTTGGAAATTTTTTCTTAATTTCTCTAAATAAAACTGTAGAAACTATAGTATCGCCTATTTTCCCATCATCTCTCATAAAAAGAATAGATTTTATTTGATACTTGTCAATAATATTTTTGGGGTCATAAATTTTTCGATTTGTAGTTTCCTTATCTAACAATTTTTTCCCTATTTTTAATCTTATTGTTCTCATAAAATCGTGAACTTTTCTATTTATTCTTTTTAATTTATGGATCAAATTTTCCAACCTCTCTCTCTTAAAT
>Cam_p1__coassemble_533_pt1 | contig 68035 bp, 57 predicted proteins | sample Cam_p1__metabat2_low_PE_012 | metagenome-assembled genome bin Cam_p1 | reverse complement strand
TACTTTAATATAAAAAGAGCACATATATTTGATGCAGAGACAGAAGAAAATATAATTTTGTAATATGGGAGGCAACGATGAAATTTGTAGGAGAAAATATAACAATTGACGGTGAAAAAACACTTTTAGTATCTGGATCAATGCATTATTTTAGAACTTTACCAGAACAATGGGAAGATAGACTAGAAAAAATAGCTGCTGCAGGATTAAACTGCGTAGAAACATATGTTCCGTGGAATTTACATGAGCCTCAAGAAGGAGTGTATAATTTTGATGGGATGTTAGATTTATCTAAATTTTTAGAATTAGCAGAAAAAAAAGGATTGTATGTTATTTTAAGACCCTCACCATATATTTGTGCAGAATGTGAATTTGGAGGACTTCCATCTTGGTTGTTAAAATATCCAAGTATAAGATTAAGAACGATGGATAAAGTTTATATTGAAAAAATTGAAAGATATTATGATAAACTTGTTCCTGTATTTAAACCGTATTTAAAATCAAATGGTGGGAATATTATAGCACTTCAAATAGAAAATGAATATGGAAGTTATGGAAATGATAGTAATTATCTTGAATATCTAAAAAATACTTTAGTCGAAAGAGGAGTAAATGAAGTGTTATTTACTTCTGATGGACCAAGTCATTATATGTTAAATGGCGGAACTTTACCTGATGTCTGGAAAACAATAAATTTTGGCTCTAAAGCAAAAGAATCTTTTGAAATACTAAAAAAACATCAACCATGTAAGCCAAAGATGGTTATGGAGTTTTGGATTGGATGGTTTGATCACTGGGAGTATCAACATATAACAAGAAAAGCAAAAGATATAGAACAAGATTTAATATATATGCTAGAAAATGATATATCTATCAATTTTTATATGTTTCATGGTGGAACTAATTTTGGATTTATGAATGGAGCAAACTATCAAGATGGACAAAGATGCACAGTAACAAGTTATGATTATGATGCTATTTTAACTGAGTCTGGAGACTTAACTGAAAAGTACTATTTAATAAAGAATACTTTGAAAAAATATGAACAGAAGATAAAAAAACATAAAAATCATAAATACTATACTATTAAAGATTCGTTAAAAGCAAATTATGGAAATATTAGATTTAATGAATTTGGTTCGTTGAAAGAAAATATAGAATTAATATCAAAATATTTTGTATCACCATATACTTTAACAATGGAAGAATTAGATCAAGATTATGGATTTATTTTGTATAAGACAGTAATAAAAGGACAAATGGAAGAATTAAAATTAAGTATTCAAGATGTTAGAGATAGAGCACTTATATACTTAAATGGAAAATATAAAGGGATTATTGATAGAAATAATAAACAAGAGATATTGTTAAAATTTGAAGAAACAGAATCTACTTTAGAAATTTTAGTTGAAAATATGGGTAGAATAAATTATGGGTCATTTTTAAAAGATAAAAAAGGAATTACTGAAGGCGTAAAAATTGGAAATCAGTTTTTATTTAATTGGGAGATTTATACGATACCATTAAAGAATATTGTAAATGTAAAGTTTACTAATAGTAAAAATGATGAATATCCAGCTTTTTACAGAGGAAATTTTACTGTTGATAAATTAGGAGATACATACTTAGATTTTACAGGTTGGGACAAAGGGATAATTTTTATAAATGGATTTAATATAGGAAGATATTGGAAAGCAGGTCCTCAGAAGAGATTGTATGTACCAGCTTCACTTTTAAAAGTTGGAGATAATGAAATTGTAGTTTTTGAATTACATAATCCAGGAAATCTAATGACATTAGTAGATAAACCAAAACTTAGTTAAAATATGAAGGGGGATATAGTATGAAAAAATATTGGAAAATGTTAGGGGTAATAGCTTCAAGTCTAACATTATTTGTTGCTTGTAGAAAAGATGAAAATAAAGGTTCAGATAATAAGCCAAAAGAAATAACTTTGTCCATTTGGGAAGGAACAGGAGAAGACTATATGATGGATATTAATAGTTTGTCAGAGGCTTATAATAAAGTAAATCCTAATGTAGTTTTAAAAATTGAAAAAATTCCAGGGACAGATTATGATACAGCTATGAAAATAAGAAATACTGCTCAAAAGTTGCCAGATATATTTGCTGTAAGAAATAAACATATGTATACTTATAGAGATTCTGTAATTGATTTAAGTGATTTACAGGCAAGTAAATTAAACATATTTGCAGAAGCATACAAAATTAATGATAAAGTTATAGGATTGCCTATGTATGGTTTTAATGAGTTTGTGTACTATAGAAAAAGTATATTTAAAGAATTAGGATTAAAAGAGCCAACAACATGGGGAGAATTTTTAAATGTAGTTAAAGTTTTAAAAACTAAAAATGATTGTATTCCTTTGGCTATTGGTGCAAAAGATTTATGGGTAACTTATCCTTATGGACAATTCACTTCTTATTTAGTAAATGGTGGAGATGATATTTTAAATAAAATGGGAGAGATCAAAAATCCTTTCCAAGAAGGAAGTCCTGTATATAATGGATATAAAAAAGTTAATGAACTTTTTTCTTTAAAGCCAGCTGGTGATAATCCTTTAGGATATGGTTGGAGTCAAGCAACAAATATGTTTTTATCAAAAAAAGCAGCAATGTTAGCAGCGGGACAATGGTATTACAAAAGTTATATGGAAGAAGCACCAGAAGCTGATAAATCAGATTTAGGAATGTTTTTGATGCCAATTAGGGATAATAAAGATGAGAAATTTAGATATTTTGTGACAGGAGAAGTATTTTTAGCAATTCCAACAACGAGCAAAAATCAACAAGAAGCGAAAGAATTCTTAAATTGGTTTTTTGCAAGTGATTATTATCAAGATTACATTAATTATATGCAGGTATTACCAGCAACTGAAAATGTAAAAATTGAAAATAGTCCGTTTGGAGAAGTTTTAGAAAAAACAGAAAATAAAGAAGCGGTATATCAGATACCTGGATATGAAAAATTTACAAAACTAAAAAATAAAACACATTATGAGGAAAATCAATTATCACAAGACTTATTAGGTGGAGCTGATTTTCAAGAACTTATGAATGAATGGGGAAACAAATGGGAAGAAGCGTGGAATAATAGCATTGGAGGTTAAATATGGCAACAGGAATGACACAGACATTAGATGTAGACAGTAGTGAAAAAAATAAATTCTTAAAATGGCTTAAAAATGATAAAGTACAAAAGAAAATATTATTAACTACTTTTTTATTTGTGCCAACTATAATGTTACTAAGTTTTATAATTTACCCAGCAATAAAACTAATATATATAAGTTTTACAGATTGGAATGGAGTCTCTCCAACGTATAATTATGTAGGATTTAAAAATTTTATTAATTTATTCACATCAAATGAATTATGGAAAACATTATATGCAAACGGAATTTACTTTTTTCTTCACCTTATATTAATTCCTGTAGAATTATATATCGCTTTCTTATTAGATAGATATATAAAGGGAAGTGAATTTTTTAAAAGTATTTTTTTTATGCCATATATTATAAATGGTGTAGCAGTAGCTTATATGTTTTCATTTCTTTATAGTTCAGAAGATGGAATTCTAAATGCTATATTAGGATTAATAAATATAGATAAAATAGGATGGTTAAGTGATCCGAAAATTGTAAATTATTCATTAGCAGCGGTTTCATTATGGAGATTTACTGGAATGCCAATTGTGTTATTTTTAGCTGGACTACAGTCAATACCAAAAGATATGCTAGAAGCAGCAACTATTGATGGAGCATCAGTTTGGCAACAATTTTGTAAAATAATTATGCCAAATATGAAAACTGTAACGAGTATAGTATTATTTTTAAATGCAAGAGGAGCATTGATGGTATTTGATATTCCATTTGTAATGACTAGTGGTGGACCAAGGGGAAGTAGTACTACATTTGCATTAAATTTAGTAAAGATAGCTTTTGATTTTGAAAACTTTGGTTTAGCAGCAGCAATGGCTATAGTATTAATAGTAATGATATTACTTCTGTCAAAACTTCAAAATAAATTACTTGGAATGAAAGGATAAGTTATGAAAAAAAAGATAAAATTTTTTGATATTATAAATCATGTAACTTTTATAATCTTTTCTTTAATAGTTATAATGCCTTTATTGATAACTTTATTTTCATCTTTTAAAAGTTCAATACAAATAGCAAGGGAGAGTGTTTTAGCATTACCCAAGCCATTTACGTTTGAAAATTATATTGCTGTATTTAAAGAAGGAAATGTATTAGTTGCATTAAAAAATTCATTTGTATTAGTTATTGTGACAGTAATTATAAATTCATTGTTAGCTAGTATGGTAGCATATTCGTTAAGTAGATTTGAATTTAAATTTAAAAAGATTTTTTTCTTTTTATTGAGTGTAGGGATGCTTTTGCCAGGATTTATTGCGGAGATAACTAGGTTTGGGATAATAGCTAAATTAGGAGTTTATGATACAATTTATGCACCGATATTAATATATATTGGAACTGATTTAATGCAAATATATATTTATAAACAATTCATAGATCAGATTCCATTTTCGTTAGATGAAAGTGCTATGATAGATGGATGTTCGTATTTTAGAATTTATTGGAGCATAATTTTTCCAATAATAATACCTGCAACTGCAACACTAGCTATATTAAAATCAGTTGCTGTATTAAATGATATGTTTACCCCATATTTATATATGCCAAGTCCACAAAATGCTACACTAACAACTATGTTAATGAATTATGTTGGTCGTAGTGGATCATGGGCTAAACTCAGTGCAGCAGTGGTAGTAGTTATGATTCCAGGAATCGTATTATATTTATTATTTAGGAAGAAAATATTAGCCGGAATGACATCTGGTGCGGTAAAGGAGTAAAAATGAAAAATATTTTATTTATATTTTCTGATCAACAAAGGCAAGATACGATGGGAATATATGGACAGAAGTTAAATGTTACTCCAAATTTAGATAAGTTATCGAAAGATGGAACAGTATTTGAAAATTCATTTACAGCACAACCAGTTTGTGGGCCAGCACGTGCATGTCTACAATCAGGAATATATCCTTCTCAATTAGGAACGTTTAAAAATGGAATATCATTGCCTAAAAATATTAAAACAATTGCAAATTATTTAAATGATATTGGATATGAAACTGCTTATGTTGGAAAATGGCATTTAGCCTCAGATGATGGGATAGAGGAATATCACTATAAACCTGTTCCACCACATAAAAGAGGGGGTTATAAGGATTATTGGATGACATCAGATGTATTGGAATTTACATCTCATGGATATGATGGATATGTTTTTAATAAGGATATGGAAAAAATTGAGTTTACTGGATATAGAGCAGATAAGATTACAGATTTTGCTTTAAATTATTTGGATAAAAAAACTAGTGATAATCCATTTTTTCTTTTTGTATCTTATATAGAACCTCACCATCAAAATGATAGGAAGATTTATGAAGGACCATTAGATTCAAAAGAAAAATTTGCAAATTTTGAAATACCGGAAGATTTAAAAAAACTTGAATATGGAGACAGTCGAGAAAATTATGCAGATTATTTAGGATGTTGTAATTCTATAGATAAAAATGTAGGTAGATTAATAGAAAAATTAAAAGAAAAAAATATTATGGATAATACTGTTATAATCTATACGTCAGATCATGGATGTCATTTTAAGACTAGAAATAAAAACTTAAAAAAACCGGGTGGTGATGATTATAAGAGATCACCTGCAGATTGTGTTATAAAAACACCACTTATTATATGGGGATTGGATCAGTTAAAATCAAAAAGAGAATCTTCTTTTGTTAGCTTAATAGATTTACCGCCTACAATATTACATATTGCAGGATATAAAAATTTTGGAGAAATGCAAGGAAAAACTGTTTTTGAAAGAATAAAAGACAAAAATAAAGAAGTATTCATTCAAATTAGTGAAAGTTTTGTAGGAAGAGCTATTAGAACAGATAAATTTTTATACTGTGTACATGCACCCGATAAGAATCCATGGAATGATAAAAATAGTATAGAATATCAAGAATTATATCTTTATGATTTAGAAAAAGATCCGTTAGAATTAAATAATTTAGTAAAGAATAAAGATTATGAAGAAGATAAAAAAAGATTGTCTGTTTTATTAAAAAATAGGATAAAACAATATGAACAAATTGAATGTACAATATTAAAAAGTAATTAAAATAAGGAGGCGAAGAGCTCAAATTAGAGCGATTGTTTATGATAAAAATTGGTGTTATTGGAGCTGGAAATAGAGGTAAAGATGTTTATGCAAAATATATTTTGAATCATACAAATGATGCTAAAGTTGTTGCAATAGCAGAGCCAAACTCTTTAAAAAGAAAAGAAATGATAGATGAGCATAAAATAAATCCAAATTTTGTATTTGATGATTGGAAAAGTTTTTTATCAAAAGATAAATTCTGTGATGCTGTAATTATAGCTACTGGTGATGATATGCACTTTGAGCCTATAAAATTAGCTATGGAAAAAGGATATAATATTTTATTAGAAAAGCCTATGTCAAATAAAGTAAATGAATGTATTGAAATTGTAAAAATGGCAGAATATTATGGAGTTAAAGTAATGGTATGCCATGTATTGAGATATACACCTTTTTTCACTAAATTAAAAGAATTAATAGACAGTGGAATAATTGGAGACGTAGTAGATATTCAACATAATGAAAATATTGGAAATTATCATTTTGCTCATAGTTTTGTTAGAGGAAATTGGAGAAACTCTAATGAAACTAGTCCATTGATTTTGCAAAAAAGTTGTCATGATCTAGATATATTGTCTTGGCTTTTAAATGGAAGTTCATGTACAAAGATAGCTTCTTTTGGTAGTTTAAATTATTTTAAAGAGAAAAATGCTCCAAAGGGATCAGCAGATAGATGTTTAGATTGTAAATATTTAGATAGTTGTATATATTCACCTAAAAAGATTTATTATAATAATTTAGGAGCTTGGCCAACACTTGTAGCAACAGAAATACAAACTAAAGAAGCTTTAGATGAAGCATTGAAAACTAATAATTATGGAAGATGTGTTTATAAGTGTGATAACAATGTGGTAGATAATATGGTATCTATAATTGAATTTGATAATGGTGTACATGTTACATTTAATTTATGTGCATTTACAGACGAAGTATGCAGAACAATAAAAATTATGGGAACAAAAGGTGAGATAAGAGGTAATGATTTAAAAAATCATATAGAAGTTTATGAATTTGGAAAAGGAAATGGTAGATTTTCAAATGGTAAAAAAATAGAAATTACACCAGAAGTTATTATGGGAGGCCATGGCGGTGGAGATACAGGATTAATGCAAGATTTTATAAAATTGTGTGAAGGCAAGTTAGAGGATACAAAGACAAATCCTAAAATATCCTTAGAAAGTCATATAATGGCATTTGCAGCTGAGGAATCAAGAGTAACTGGAAAAATTATAGATATGAAAGAATTTATTAAGAGATTTGAATAGTAATATCTAGAATTCTTTATAACTAAGACTTTGGAAAACATTCTAAAGTCTTTTTTTATATTAATGATATATAATGTAAAAACTAAAAATATTTATGATATAATTATAATGTATAAAAAAACTGTAAGGTGATTTAATGTTTAAACTATATTCTACATATGAACCAACTGGTGATCAACCAGTAGCAATAAAAAAAATAGCAGAGAATATAAACGATGGAATAGCAGATCAAGTGTTATTAGGTGTGACTGGATCGGGAAAAACTTTTACTATTGCTAATATAATAAAAGAAACAAATAGACCAGCTTTAATATTAGCCCCAAATAAGACATTAGCTGCTCAACTTTATTCAGAATATAAAAAATTTTTCCCAGAAAATGCAGTAGAATATTTTGTGTCATACTATGATTATTATCAACCAGAAGCTTATATAGCAGTTACAGATACATATATTGAAAAAGATTCATCTGTAAATGATGAAATAGAAAAATTGCGTCAAGCAGCAACAGCAGCTTTAATAAACAGAAGAGATGTAATGATAGTTGCCTCAGTATCGGCTATTTATGGATTAGGATCAGCTGAAACATATAAAAAGATGACTATTCCAATAGATAAAAAAACAGGAATAACCAGAAAAGAATTGGTAGAAAAATTAATTAGTATAAGATATGAAAGAAATGATATAGCTTTTGAAAGAGGAAAATTTAGAATAAAAGGTGATGTAATAGATATTTATCCAAGCTATATGGAAACAGGATATAGGCTAGAATTTTGGGGAGATGATTTAGATCAAATATCTGAAATAAATACTCTTACTGGACAAACTTTAAAAAAAGATTTACAAAGAATAGTGATTTATCCAGCAACTCAATATCTAACTGCAGATGGTGATGTAGAAAGAATAATAAGTGAAATACAAAAGGATAAACAAGAAGAGGTAAAAGCTTTTGAAGAACAAGGAAAATTATTAGAAGCTCAAAGATTAAAGCAAAGAACAGACTATGATATTGAGATGATAAGAGAAATTGGATATTGTAAAGGTATTGAAAATTATTCTAGATACTTGTCAGGTAAAAAACCTGGAGAAACTCCAGATACACTTTTAGAATACTTTCCAAAAGATTTTGTTACTTACATAGATGAATCTCATATTTCAGTTCCTCAAATTCGTGGAATGTATAATGGAGATAGAGCTAGAAAAGAATCTTTAGTAAAAAATGGGTTTAGATTAAAATCAGCTCTAGACAATAGGCCGTTAAAATTTGAAGAGTTTAGAAATATCACTGGACAAACTGTATTTGTATCAGCAACGCCTGGAGATTATGAAATAGAGGTTGCAAATGGAAATATAGCAGAGCAATTAATAAGACCTACTGGTGTTTTAGATCCTGAAATTGAAGTGAGGCCAATTAAAAATCAAGTAGATGACTTAATGGAAGAAATTAGAAAAAGAGTAGATAAAAAAGAAAGAGTACTTGTAACAACTTTGACTAAAAAAATGGCGGAAGAACTAACAGAATATTATATTGGTTTTGGTCTTAGAGTAAAATATATGCACTCTGATATAGATACACTAGAGAGAATAGATATAATAAAAGGGTTGCGTAAAGGTGAATTTGATGTTTTAGTGGGGATTAATCTTTTAAGAGAAGGATTAGATATACCAGAAGTTTCATTAGTTGCTATTTTAGAAGCAGATAAAGAAGGATTTTTAAGAAGTAGAAGATCACTTGTGCAAACTATAGGAAGAGCTGCAAGAAATATTGAAGGAAGAGTAATACTTTATGGAGATGTGATGACAGACTCTATGAAAGCAGCTATAGATGAAACTTATAGAAGAAGAAAAATTCAAAATGAATATAATATTGAGCATAATATTGATCCTAAAAGTGTTATTAGAGAAATAGGAGAAGATATGCTCAGTTTAGACTATGGAGTATCAGAAGAAACTTTAAATATAAAAGAAAATAAAAAGGAATTTAGTTCTAAAAAAGATATAGAAAAAGAGATTAAAATATTAGAAAAAGAAATTCAAAAACTATCTAAAGAATTAGATTTTGAAGGAGCAATTGTAAAAAGAGATGAAATGTTAAAACTAAAAAAATTGTTATTAGAATTTTAAGGGGTAAAAATGATTGAAGATAAGGTTTATACAGTATCACAATTAAATAAAAAAGTAAAAAATTATCTAGATGAAAATTATGAGTTAAGAGAATTCTTTTTAGAAGGAGAATTATCAGGAGTAACATACTATAAAAGTGGTCATCTTTATTTTAATATAAAAGATAAAGATGCACAGGTTAAATGTGCAGCATTTAGTTATAAATTTAAAAAAATTCCAGAAGATTTAAAAGATGGAGATCAAATCCGGCTTTTTGGAGATGTGGGTTTTTATGAAGCAAGAGGAGATTTTCAGATTTTAGTTAGACATATACAAAAACAAGATAAATTAGGTCAAATGTTTGCAAATCTTGAAAAGATAAAAAAAGAGATGGAAAAAGCGGGATATTTTGATATGGATAAGAAAAAACCATTGCCTAGATATCCTAAAAATATAGGTGTAGTAACAGCAATAACTGGAGCTGCAATACAAGATATAATAAAAACAACTAAAAAAAGGGATAATAGAATAAATATTTATATTTATCCAGCAAAAGTTCAAGGTGTAGGAGCTAAAGAAGAAATTGTAAAAGGAATAGAGGTATTAAATAAAATACCTGAAATTGATATGATAATTGCTGGTAGAGGTGGAGGAAGTATTGAAGATTTATGGGCTTTTAATGAAAAAGAAACAGCAATGGCTTTTTATAAATCTAAAAAACCTATAATTTCAGCAGTAGGTCATGAAGTTGATTTTTTATTAACAGATCTAGTAGCAGATGTTCGTGCTGCTACACCAACTCAAGCAATTGAGCTTTCAGTACCCGAAAAAGACAAGAGTAAAGAAGAAATAAATGGAAAAGTTAAATATTTAAATTCTATTTTGCTTGGATATATTGAAAAACGTAAAAAAGAGTTAGAAAGAAGAAAAAACAATTACTATATACGCAATTTTATAAAAATGATTGAGGAAAGAAATCAATTATTAGTTGATAGAGAAAAAACAGTAAAGTCTTTAATGGTATTAAATTTAACAAAAACAAAAAATGAATTTGACAAAAGAATACATAAATTGGTAAACTTAAATCCTATGAAAATTTTAGAAAGAGGATATAGTGTTGTTTCAAGTGAAAATAAAGTTATAAAGAAACTAGAAGATGTAGATATTAATGAAGTTATTGATATTAAAATTTCAGATGGGATAATAAAAGGTATAGTGAAGGAGAAAATTTATGAAGAAAATACTGATTAGTATATTTGTATTTACTGTTTTTGCTGTAGGATATAGTGAAGAAACATATAAGTATTTAGGAACAGATGGGCAAATATATACTATGAGTGAGACACAAATTAGTATGAATCAACGTTGGCAAAGAATAAAGGTTATGGATGCACAAATTTCATTTGAACCAGATAAAAATAAATTACAAAGAATTCATGATGAATATCAAAAAGAATTTGCCATATATATGGAGTATTTAAAGAAAAATCCAGAACTTTTATTTACAACAGGTGATTATTACTTTAGAAGTGGAAGATATGAAAAAGCATTTGAAATATTTTCACAAGATGATACAAATATTAAAAATTTATTTGGAGCTGCTACTTCTGCTAGATTTCTAAATGATACAGAAAATGCATTGAAATTTTATAATGCAGCAATTGATAAAAATCCAAATTTTTATGAATCGTATTTAGGAAGAGGAATAGTTAATAGAAATATGGGTAATTATGATGGAGCTATTAGTGATTTTAATAAATATATGCAGTATAGACAAGATGAATCTGTGTATTTAGGATTAGGAGATACTTATATGGTATCTAAAAGGTATGTAGAGGCTAAAAATATTTTAGAAAAAGGAAGAAGTAAGTTTCCACAATCAAATTTAATAAAGGAAATGTTAATGCGAGCATATGCAAAACTAAAGTAAGGAGATGTTGACTTTGGAATGGTATAGCCTGTTGTTGGCTGGGGTAAATAATAAAACTATAAAAGTATTAATGGATAACTTTATAAATTTTTATGAAATATTTCAAAGAGATTTAAATGATCTTCATAATGAGTTTGGTGTCAGTATAGACGATATTAAGAAGATACATAGTTCTAGAAATATAGAGTTAGAAAAGTATATAAGTGAATTAAAAAAGAAGAATATTGGATTAATTTCAATAAGAGATAGTATTTATCCAGAAGAGTTAAAAAATATAGTACAGCCACCGGTATTTATACATTATAAAGGTAATATTAATTTACTAAAAAGCAAGAAAATAGCTATTGTTGGAACTAGAAAATGCTCAACATATGGAAAATTAGTTTGTGAAAAAATAGTAGAAGAATTAGCATTAGCTAAAATTACAACTGTTAGTGGACTTGCTATAGGAATTGATGAGATATGCCACAGAGTTACTTTAGATAATGGTGGAAATACAATTGCAGTAGTAGGAAGTGGATTAGATATTATTTATCCAAAGAAAAATATAAAATTATGGGAGCAAATATCAAAGGACGGTTTGCTCCTAAGTGAATTTCCATTAAAAACTAAACCATTTGCTTATAATTTTCCTCTTAGGAATAGAATCATAGCAGGTCTTTCATTAGGAGTTTTATTAATAGAAAGTAGAAAAAAAGGTGGAAGTTTAATTACAGCAGAAATAGCATTAGAAGAAGGACGAGATGTATTTGCTGTTCCTGGAGATATTTATTCAATAACGTCAGAAGGAACAAATAATTTGATAAAAAATAGTTCAGCAAAACTAGTTACAAAAGCTAGTGATATTCTAGTTGAATATGGTTTAAAGGGCGTAAAAAAGAGAGATTCAAAAAAATTAAATTTGACAGATAAGGAATATAAAATATACAATGTTCTAGAGAGAGAAAAAAATCTTGATGAAATTATACAAAAAATATCTATGGATCCGGGAGAGGCTCTTTCTATTTTGATGGAGTTAGAAGTGAAGAAAATTATTTGTAGTATACCTGGAGGTAAGTATAGGCGCAAGCTATAGAGAAAATATTGATTTTTTTCGTATAATTTAGTAGAATTAAACGGGAAAGAAAGGAAAAACCGATAGGGGTGAAAAATGTGGCAGTTAAAAAAAATTTGGTGATAGTGGAATCACCTGCAAAGGCGAAAACAATAGAAAAAATTTTGGGGAAAAAATTTCAGGTTGTAGCATCATTTGGTCATGTAAGAGATTTACCTAAGAGTAAATTAGGAGTTGATGTAGAGGATAATTTTAAACCATCATACTCAACAATTAAAGGTAAAGGGGAAGTAATAAAAACCTTAAAAGCTCATGCTAAAAAATCAGATAAGATATATTTGGCATCTGACCCTGATAGAGAGGGAGAAGCAATAGCTTGGCATATTGCTCATGCATTAAAATTAGATGAAAATGAAAATAATAGAATAGAATTTAATGAAATAACAGAAAATGCAATAAAAGAATCAATTACACATCCAAGGAAAATAGATATGGATAAAGTAAATGCACAACAAGCAAGAAGAATATTAGATAGACTTGTTGGATACGGGATAAGTTCTCTTTTATGGAAAAGTATTGCTTCAAATACCAGTGCAGGAAGAGTTCAATCAGTAGCATTAAAACTTATATGTGATTTAGAAGATAAAATCAAAAAATTTGTTCCTGTTAAGTATTGGGATGTAAAAGGTAATTTTTCTGGAAATCTTAATTTGGTATTAAATAAAATATCAGGTGAGAAAATCGATAAACTTACAGAAGAGAAATATGTAAGCGAAATAAAAAAATTAGAAAAAAAAGAATTTGAAATAATAGAAGCAAAGGTTACTAAGAAAACTAAAAATTCTCCAAATCCTTTAAAAACTAGTACATTACAACAATTAGCATCTTCATATCTTGGATTTTCAGCATCTAAAACAATGAGAATAGCACAAGGATTATATGAAGGTATTGATGTAGATGGAACTCATAAAGGGCTTATTACATATATGAGAACAGATTCTATAAGAATTTCTGAAATGGCTCAAGAAATGGCAAAGGAATATATATTGGAAAATTTTGGTAAAGAATACTTAGGGAAGAAAAAAGAAACAAAAACGAAGCAAAAAATTCAAGATGCCCATGAAGGGATAAGACCTACCGATATCAATCTAACACCTGATTTTCTTGTAAAATACCTAGATACTGATCAATTAAAATTATATAGATTAATATGGCAAAGATTTTTAGTATCTCAGTTAGCTCCAATGAAGTATGAGCAATTTGAACTTATTGCTAATAGAGACAAATTTGATTTTAGAGGAACAATTAATAAAATAGTATTTGATGGATATTATAAAGTATTTAAAGATGAAGAGGATTTACCTGTTGGAGATTTTCCTGAAATAAAAATAGGAGACAAAGTAAAATTAGAAAAGCTTGATATAAAAGAAGATTATACAAAAGCTCCATCTAGATTTACAGAGTCTTCTTTAGTTAAAAAATTAGAGTCAGAAGGAATCGGAAGACCTTCTACATATGCCTCAATAATAGAAACATTAAAAAAGAGAGAATATGTAAAAATAGAAGGAAAAAGCTTTATCCCATCAGCATTAGGATATGAAATAAAAGAAGTTTTAGAAGAAAATTTTCCAAATATTATGGATGTTAAATTTACTGCTGAACTTGAAAATGAATTAGATGATGTTGCTGATGGAGAAAAAGACTGGGTATCATTACTTAAAATATTTTATACTGACTTAGAATCATATATTGAAAAATTTAAGATCAAAGTTGAAGAAGAAGCAAATAGAATTATAGAATCAGATATGCCATGCCCTTGCGGTAAAGGGAATATGATTTTAAAAACAGGAAGATTTGGAAGATATTTAGCATGTCCAAATAGTGATACAGATAGTGATTGTAAAGAGAAAATATCTTTAAAAGGAATTGAAATAGACCCAGAAGAGATAAAAAATGGAAAAATCTATGTAAAAGATAGAGTGGAAAAATTATTGAAAGAAAAAAAAGGAAAAGAAACAGATGTAAAAACAGAAGACGGGGCAAAATATCTTTTAAAAGTTGGAAGATATGGTGCATATCTTGAAAGTGAAAATTATTCTCAAGATAAACTTAGAATGCCACTTCCTTCAGAAATTAGAAAAAAATTAAAAAACAATGAAGTTTTAGAAAAAGATGGAGTTGTTTTGTTAAATCATATGCTTCAAGAAATAAAAGATGAAGAAGATAGAATATTAAAAGAAGCTGGAGTATGTGAAAAGTGTGGAAAACCATTTAAAATAGGAAGAGGAAGATGGGGTAAATTTTTAGCTTGCACAGGTTACCCAGAATGTAAAAATATAAGAAAAATAGCAAAAAATAAAGAGGAGAAATAATGACAAAGGAAGTAATCGTAGTCGGAGCAGGACTTGCTGGAAGTGAAGCAGCATATCAACTTGCAAAACGTGGTATAAAAGTCAAGCTTTACGAAATGAAGTCAAAGAAAAAAACAGAGGCTCATAAAACTGAAAAATTTGGAGAATTAGTATGTAGTAATTCTTTAGGAGCTGATAATTTAGCTAACGCATCAGGACTTATGAAAGAAGAATTAAGAAGAATGGATTCACTTTTAATAAAGATTGCTGATAAACACAGAGTGCCTGCTGGACAAGCTTTAGCTGTTGATCGTGAAGGGTTTTCTGAAGATATAACAAAGAGCTTAAAAGCTATGGAAAATATTGAGATTATAGAAGAAGAATTAGTAGAGATACCAAAAGATAAAATAGTATTGATAGCTTCAGGACCATTGACATCACATGGATTATCACAAAAAATAGGAGAGTTAACTCATACAGATTATTTATATTTTTATGATGCAGCAGCACCTATTGTAACATTTGAATCTATAAATATGGATATAGCATATCGTCAATCTCGTTATGGAAAAGGTGATGGAGAATATATTAACTGTCCAATGAATAAAGAAGAATATTATAATTTTTATAATGCTTTAGTATCAGCAGAACGTGTTCCGTTAAAAGCATTTGAAGAAGAAAAAATATTTGATGCTTGTATGCCAGTAGAAAGAATAGCAATGACTGGAGAAAAAACACTAGTATTTGGACCACTAAAACCAAAAGGGCTTACAAATCCTAAAACTGATAAAATGGATTATGCAGTTGTTCAATTAAGACAAGATGATAAAGATGGAAGATTATATAATCTTGTTGGTTTTCAAACTAATTTGAAATGGGGAGAACAAAAAAGAATATTTTCTATGATACCAGGACTTGAAAATGCAGATTTTGTAAGATATGGTGTTATGCATAGAAATACTTTCATTAATTCAACGGAGCTTTTAGATAAAACTTTAAAATTAAAAAATTCTGAAAATATTTATTTTGGTGGACAAATAACAGGAAGTGAAGGGTACGTATCATCAATAGCTACTGGAATGATGGCAGCAATTAATATTGCACATAAACTAGAAGGGAAAGCACCTCTTATATTAGATGATAGAAGTGCTATTGGAGCTATGGTAAAATATATAACAGAAGAAAAAAAGAACTTTCAACCTATGGGACCTAATTTTGGAATCATAAGAGGTCTTGATGGAGAAAGAATAAGAGACAAAAAAGAAAGATATATGAGAATATCTCAAATAGCTTTAGATTATTTAGACAGTAAATTAGGAGAAATTTAAAATATTTTTACAGGTGGAGATATATGGAAAAAGATGATTTAGAAAAAAATATTAGAGATTATCTATATTTTGCAGAATTTGGAGAAAATAAGAGTATAAATACTATAGTTTCTTTAAAAAAAGATCTTTCTCAGCTGTCTGAATATTTGCTTGGAATGGAAAAAGTAAGTTATTCAGAGGACATAACATCAGTTATGTTACGAGGGTTTTTAATATATCTTCAAGAACATAAAATCTCTAAAAGGACATTAAATAGAAAATTATCATCTGTTAGATCATTTTTTAGATATTTAATTAGGAATAAAATAATATATCAAAATCCAGCAGAAGTAGTAGTTTCACCTAGTTTTTATGCTCAAAAACCTGATATTTTAACACTGGAAGAAATAAACAAATTACGAGATGTAATTTCTTTAAAGAATGCAAATGGAATAAGAGATAGACTTATGATAGAACTTCTTTATTCTAGTGGAATAACAACTGTTGAGATGTTGGGCGTAGGAGAAAATGTCTTTGATTTAGATAGACGTGAATTGCGTGTTGCTAACGGGAAAGCAAGTAGAATTGTTTTTTTTAGTCAAAGAGTAAGAGAATATTTTAAACAATATGTTGAAGCAAAAAAAGAAAAATATAAAGAAAAATATAATCCTGATATATTATTTGTAAATGGTTCAGGAAAAAGATTAAGTGATAGATCACTTAGACGTATTATAGATAGATATGCTTTAAAAGCTAAGATAGATAGAGAAATAAGTCCATATAGTTTTAGACATACATTTGCAATTCATATGTTATCAAATGGAATGGATATTTTATATCTAAAGGAGCTTATGGGACATGTCACGATAGATAGCACAAAACTATATGAAAATATGATAAATAGTGTGTCAATAAAGTTGTAACAAGGAGTGAACAAATATGATAAAAGCAACTACTATAATAGCTGTGAAAAAAGATGGTAAAGTTGCAATGGCTGGAGATGGTCAAGTAACATTTGGAGATGTTGTTTTTAAAAACAACGCAAAAAAGATAAGAAAAATAGAAAAATATAATGTTCTTGCAGGATTTGCTGGAGCTGCTGCAGATGCTTTTGCTTTGATGGATAAATTTGAAGCAAAACTTGTAGAATTTGAAGGAAATCTAAAAAAATCTGCAGTAGAACTTGCAAAAGAATGGAGAACAGATAAAGCATTAAGAGTACTAGATGCTATGTTAATAGTAGCAGATAGTAATACCATATTAATTCTTTCAGGAAATGGAGATGTAATAGAACCAGATGGTGATATAGCAGCAATAGGAAGTGGAGGAAATTATGCATATGCAGCAGCTAGAGCATTATTAAATCATGGAGAAAAAATGACAGCTGAAGATATTGCAATTGAAGCTATGGAAATTGCAGGACAAATATGTATATATACCAATGGTAATATAACTTATGATGTAATATAAAAACCAAGGAGAGATATTATGAGTGAAAAAGTCTGTATAGGTTGCGGAATTGAATTACAAAGCGAAAATCCAAATAAAAATGGATATATTCCACAGGAAAAACTAAAAGAATCAACTGGTCATTATTGTCAAAGATGTTTTAAAATAAAAAATTATGGACAATATATACCTGTAAAAATGACAAGAGATGATTACAGAAAAGAAGTACAATCAGAAATGAAAAATGCAAAATTAGCAATAGCAGTATTTGATATAATTGATTTTGAAGGTTCATTTGATGTAGAAATACTTGATGTCTTAAGAGAAATGGATTCTATAGTAGTTATAAATAAACTAGATCTTATCCCAGATCAAAAGCATCCTTCAGAAGTTGCAAACTGGGTTAAAGGCAGACTTGAAGAGGAAGGAATAGCTCCTCTAGACATAGCTATAGTAAGCAGTAAAAATGGTTATGGAATAAATGGAATATTTAAAAAAATAAAATATTTTTATCCTAATGGAGTAGAGGCTCTAGTTTTAGGGGTAACTAATGTTGGAAAATCAAGTATTGTAAATAGATTATTAGGAGTAAAAACTGTAACTGTATCTAAGTATCCAGGAACAACTTTAAAAAGTGTTAAAAAGCAAATACCACATACAAATATAACATTAGTAGATACACCAGGACTTATTCCAGAAGGAAGATTTTCTGATTTAGTTTGTGAAAAGTGCAATTTAAAAATGGTACCTGCAAATGAAATATCTAGAAAAACATTTAAAGTTGATAAAAATAGAGTTCTTGTAATAGGACAACTTTTATGGTTTAAAGTTTTAAATGATGATGGAGTAAAACCAATATTTTCACTATATGCAGCAAAAGATGTTATGTTCCACGAAACAAATGCAGATAAACTAAAAGAACTTTTAGATACACAAAGAGGAGATATTTTATACCCACCATGTGATGAATGCAGAGATAAATATAATAGTCTTGAAAAAGTAACACATAGACTTACAATAAAAACAGGACAAGAATTAGTATTTAAAGGTCTAGGTTGGATATCAGTAAAGAGAGGACCTTTAGAAATAGAACTTGTTTGTCCAAAAGAAGCTGGAATTAGTATAAGATCAGCATTTATAAAGCCAAAGAGATAGTTATATGAAGATAAATGATAGGGTCGTTCATCATGTGATAATGTGTATATTTGTGGTATTAGCTATATTGGGAATAACTTTACTTGGAACTTCAAGTTTAAAGGATATAGAAGAGTCAAAAAAAGCAGAAATTGTGATCAATAATTTAACAGAGTTAAGAACAGCTCTAGAAAAATATTATCAATTGACAAAGCATTATCCTGATCTTACAAAGGATGGTGCTAAAGATAATTTAAGAATTCTTGATTATACAGATGAAACAGGAAAAAAGATTTCTTTTGCTGAAATTTATGGACGTAATGCAATACCTAAAACACCAGAATCAGAATATGTTGGAGAAACTAATGAAGTATTTAATACTAAAAATTTTGATAATGGGACAGAAAAAGGTGGTTGGAATTACGATTATACCAATCAAACTGGTGAAATTCATGCAAATTTAGTAGAAAACGCGTATCTACAAGGAATAAAATGGGAAGAGTATTAGTATAGGGAGTGTTGCAATTGAAGTATAATATTATATTTTTAGGTGGAGGACAAGCAGGTATTTTTGGAGCTTATGAGGCAATTGAAAAAAATCCTGATGCAAAAGTTTTAATTATAGACAAGGGAAAAATGTTAACACAAAGAATTTGTCCAAAGGAGAAAATAGGAACTTGTGTAAATTGTCCAACTTGTTCTATTATATATGGAATGAGTGGAGCAGGAGCATTTTCTGACTCAAAATTTAATATGGATTATAGAGTTGGAGGAGATGTTCATACTATAACAGGAAAAGAGATAGTAAATAATACTATATTAGATGTTGTTAAAGTATATAGAAAATTTGGTTTTACTGAAGAACCAACTGGCTTAAAGTATAATAGCGTAATGGAAGAGATAAAAAAAGATTGTATAGTAAATGGTGTTCAATTAGTTGATACACCAACTATGCACTTAGGAACAGATGGATCAAGAAAATTATATACTAAGTTAATACAATATCTTTTAGATAAAGGAGTAGAATTTTTAACTGAAAGAGAAGTAGATAAACTTATTATAGAAAATAATTCTGTCAAAGGGGTTGTTGTTACTCATAAAGGAGCAGAAGAAAAATATTATTCAGATTATATTGTAGCTGGACTTGGAAGAAGTGGAGCTAAGAAAATGGAAGAACTTTGTAAAACACATAATATAAATTTTGAAAATGGGGCAATAGATATTGGTGTAAGAGCTGAAATTCCAGATATAATAATGAAGGATATAAATGAAAATTTCTACGAAGCTAAAATGATTTATTATTCAAGAAATTATAGAGATAAAATGAGAACTTTCTGTAGCAATCCAAGTGGATTTATAGCTGCTGAAAAATATAACGATTTTATTTTAGCTAATGGACATGCTTATAAAGATAGAAAGTCAACAAATACAAATCTTGCACTTTTATGTACTAAAAAGTTTACAAAGCCTTTTAATCAACCTTTTGAATATGCTACAGCAATTGCTAAAATGTCTGCTATGTTAACTGGTGGAAAGTTAATGGTACAATCTTATGCAGATTTAAAAGAAGGACGTAGATCTACAGATGAAAGGCTAGCAAGACTTAATATAGTTCCTACAACAGAAGATTATGTAGCAGGAGATATTGCACTTGCTTGTCCACAAAGACTTCTAGATAATATTATGGAGTTTATTGAAGTTTTAGATAAGATAACTCCAGGATTTGCTTCAGCAGATTTATTACTATATTTCCCTGAGATAAAATTTAGAAGTACAAGAATAGAAATAGATAAAAACATGGAAACAAGTCTTAAAGGATTATATGCAGTAGGAGATAGTTCTGGTTATGGAAGTGGATTAAATATTGCTGCTGTAATGGGAATATTGGCTGTAAGAGATATTTTAAGCAAATAGTTTAAATAAAATGGTGCTTTATTTCTCAAAACATGAGAAAAAAAGTATCATTTTTTTTACCTTTAAAATTGAAAAAAAAGGGTATTTGTGGTAAAATTAAAAAAGGAAAGTTTTTGGGAGGAATAAATGGGTTTTTTTGATAGATTATTTAAGAAAAATAAAGAAAAAGAAAATACAAAAGTAGCTGAAATTGCTATAGAAGAGATATGTGAAGAAAATAATGAGCCAAAAGTAGAGGATTTACCTCTAGAAAATAAAAAAGAGGAAGAAGTAGAAAATAAATCAGTAGAAATTGTACAGGCTATTGAAGAGAATAAAGAAGAACCAAAAGAGGTTAAAAAAGGATTCTTTAGCTCGTTAAAGGAAAAACTTTTTAAGTCAAGAGAAGGTCTATTTGGAACGTTAAAATCATTTATTTTAGGTAGAAATGTAATTGATGATGAAATGTACGAAGAACTAGAAGATATATTAGTACAGTCTGATATTGGAATGAATATGACTGTTAAAATAGTAGAAGCTCTTGAAAAAGAAGTTAAAAAAAGAGGAATAAGAGATCCAAAGGAAGTTTATCCAGTTTTAAAAGAAGTAATGGCTGGATTTTTAATAACTGAAGGTAATGATATAAAGATAGAAGATGGAAAATTAAATGTAATTTTAGTAGTTGGAGTTAATGGAGTTGGAAAAACAACTACCATTGGTAAATTGGCAGCTAGATATAAAAAAGAAGGAAAAAAAGTAATCTTAGGAGCAGCAGATACATTTAGAGCTGCAGCTATAGAGCAATTAGAAGAATGGGCAAAGAGATCTGGAACTGATATAGTTAAAGGAGTACAAGGAGCAGATCCTGGAGCTGTAGTGTATGATACACTAGAAGCAGCTCATACTAGAGGAGCGGATATAGCTATTATTGATACAGCTGGTAGACTTCATAATAAAAATAATTTAATGCAAGAGTTAGAAAAAATTCACAATATAATTAGAAAAAAATTAGGTAATCAGAATTATGAGTCTATATTAGTAATTGATGGAACAACAGGTCAAAATGCTTTAACACAAGCTAAAGTATTCAATGAAGTAACTGATCTTACAGGATTTATTATAACTAAACTAGATGGAACAGCTAAAGGTGGAATTGTCTTTAGTATTTCTGAAGAATTAAAAAAGCCGATTAAATTTATTGGTGTTGGAGAAAAAATAGAAGATTTAAGAAAATTTGATGCAAAGGAATATATACAGGCAATTTTTGATTAGTTGCATGTATTTATTATATATTATATTTATTAAGATTTAAAAAAAATAATTGTAATTATACTTAAAATTTGTTAATATATATCTGACATTTAAAAAATGTGTAAACGTACTAAGATGTATAAAACAATTTTAAGATAAAATTTTATTAAGGAAGTGAGTATTTTGAGTTTTTTAGTAAAAATTAGAGAAAAAGCTAGAGAAGTACAACAAACTGTTGTATTACCAGAAGGAGACGACGAAAGAGTAGTAACAGCTGCTGCGAAAATCGTTTCATTAGGAGTAGCAAAACCAATAGTTTTAGGAAATAGAGAAACTATGGAAAGAATAGCTACTGATCTTGGAATCAGCTTAAAAGGAGTAGAAGTTATTGAAACTAAAAATCCTCCAAAATTAGAACCATATGCTGAAAAATTAGCTGAATTAAGAGCTAAAAAAGGAATGACTGTAGAACAAGCTAGAGAAATCTTATTAAAAGATCCTAACTTCTATGGTGCAATGATGGTTAAAATGGGAGATGCAGATGCTATGGTATCTGGATCAAACTCTCCAACAGCTAATGTTTTAAGAGCAGGATTACAAGTTGTAGGAACAAGAAAAGGAATAAAAACTGTATCATCAGTTTTCGTAATGGAATTAACTGAAAGACAAGAAACTTACGGAGATGTATTATTATTTGGAGATTGTTCAGTAATACCTGTACCAACTTCTGAACAATTAGCAGATATAGCTGAAGCATCAGTTCATACTGCACAAAGCGTAATTGGAATGCAAGGAAGAGTAGCATTATTAACTTTCTCAACTAAAGGATCAGCTAGTCACCCAGATGTTGATGTAGTTATCGAAGCAGGAAAAATTCTTGAAGAAAGACATGTTAATTTCCCATTCACTGCTGAAATTCAAGCAGATGCAGCTATCGTGAAATCAGTTGCAAGAAAAAAATGTCCTGAATCAAAAGTTGCAGGAACAGCAAATATTTTAATATTCCCTAACCTAGCAGCAGGAAACATTGGATACAAATTAGTTCAAAGATTAGCAGGAGCAAATGCATATGGTCCATTAATTCAAGGATTAGCAGCTCCAATCAACGACCTTTCAAGAGGATGTTCAGTTGACGACATCGTAAACCTTGTAGCAATAACAGCAGTACAAGCAGCAGGAAATAAAAAATAATAACATATATAAGGAGTAGATTAATGAAAGTTTTAGTAATTAACTGCGGAAGTTCATCTTTAAAATATCAATTGATGAATCCAGAAACTAAAGAAGTATTCGCAAAAGGACTTTGCGAAAGAATAGGAATAGAAGGATCTAGAATGGAATATGAAATTCCAGCTAAAGACTTTGAAATAGAAATAAAACAAGCTATGCCAACTCACAAAGAAGCTTTAGAATTAGTTATCAATGCAATAACTGATAAAGAACACGGAGTTATAGCTTCAGTTGAAGAAGTAGAAGCTATTGGACATAGAGTTGTTCATGGAGGAGAAACTTTTGCTAAATCTGTTCTTTTAACAGAAGAAGTAATGAAAGCTATTGAAGAAAATAATGAGCTAGCTCCTTTACACAACCCAGCTAACTTAATGGGTGTTAGAACTTGCATGTCATTAATGCCTGGTAAACCAAATGTAGCTGTATTTGATACTGCTTTCCACCAAACAATGCCAGCAAAAGCATTTATGTATGCTTTACCGTATGAAGACTATACAGAATTAAAAGTTAGAAAATATGGATTCCACGGAACATCTCACTTATTCGTATCAGAAACAATGAGAGAAATAATGGGAAATCCAGCTCACTCTAAAATAATTGTTTGTCACTTAGGAAATGGAGCATCTGTATCAGCTGTATTAGATGGAAAATCAGTAGATACTTCAATGGGATTAACTCCACTACAAGGATTAATGATGGGAACTAGATGTGGAGATATCGATCCTGCAGCAGTTCTTTTCATAAAAAACAAAAGAGGACTTTCTGATAAAGAAATGGATAACAGATTAAATAAACAATCTGGAATCTTAGGAATTTATGGAAAATCATCAGACTGTAGAGATATGGAAAACGGAGTTGCTGAAGGAGACCAAAGAGCAATACTAGCTGAACAAATGTTTATCTATAAAATAAAATCTTACATAGGAGCATATGCAGCTGCTATGGGTGGAGTAGACGCAATATGTTTTGCTGGAGGAATAGGAGAAAATGCTGCTGGAGTTAGAGAAGCAGTTATTGATGGATTAGATTTCTTAGGAGCAAAATTAGATAAAGAAGTAAACTCAGTAAGAAAGAAAGGAAATGTAAAACTTTCTACAGAAGATTCTAAAGTTTTAATCTACAAAATACCTACTAATGAAGAATTAGTAATTGCAAGAGATACTTACAGAATAGTTACTGGGAAATAATAATTTAGTACATTTTTAAAAAAAATCAAAAAAAATTCAATTTGTAATTGACAAATTTTAAATATGATTTAAAATATATATAGAAGTAAGTTACAAATACTTTCAAAAAGATTATGTAGGAGGAATATTTAATGACAAAGAAAATGCAGACAATGGATGGAAACCAAGCTGCTGCTTACGCTTCATATGCGTTTACAGAAGTTGCAGGAATTTATCCAATAACTCCATCATCACCAATGGCTGAATACACAGATGAATGGGCTTCAAAAGGAATGAAAAACATATTTGGAGTACCAGTAAAAGTTGTAGAAATGCAATCAGAAGCTGGAGCAGCTGGAACAGTTCACGGTTCATTACAAGCTGGAGCTTTAACAACAACTTATACAGCATCTCAAGGATTACTTTTAAAAGTTCCTAACATGTATAAAATAGCAGGAGAATTATTACCTGGAGTAATCCACGTATCTGCTAGAGCATTATCAGCTCAAGCATTATCTATCTTCGGAGACCACCAAGATATATATGCAGCTAGACAAACTGGATTTGCAATGTTCGCAACTAACACTGTACAAGAAGTTATGGACCTTGCAGGAGTTGCTCACTTAGCAGCTATCAAAACAAGAGTACCTTTCTTACACTTCTTTGATGGATTCAGAACTTCTCACGAAATTCAAAAAGTTGAAGTTATGGATTATGAAGTATTCAAAAAATTAATAGATATGGATGCAGTACAAGCTTTCAGAGAAAGAGCTTTAAATCCTGAACATCCAGTAACAAGAGGAACTGCAGAAAACGATGACGTTTACTTCCAAGCAAGAGAAGCACAAAACAAATTCTACGATGCAGTACCTGATGTAGTTGCTCACTACATGGAAGAAATCTCTAAAGTAACTGGAAGAGACTACAAACCTTTCAACTACTATGGAGCACCAGATGCAGAAAGAATCATCATAGCTATGGGATCTATTTGTCCTATAACTGAAGAAACAGTAGATTACTTAAATGCTAAAGGAGAAAAAGTAGGATTAATTTCTGTACACTTATTCAGACCATTCTCTGCTAAATACTTCTTTAACGTATTACCAAAAACAGTTAAGAAAATTGCTGTTTTAGATAGAACTAAAGAACCTGGATCTCAAGGAGAACCATTATTACTAGATATTCAATCTCTATTCTATGGAAGAGAAGATGCTCCAGTAATAATCGGAGGAAGATACGGACTATCTTCTAAAGACACTACTCCTGCTCAAGTAATCGCAGTATACGATAACTTAAAAGCAGATCAACCAAAAGACAGATTCACAGTAGGAATCAACGATGACGTTACTCATACATCTCTAGAAATCGGAGAACCTGTAACTGTAACAGGAAACGATGTAAAAGAATGTCTATTCTTCGGATTAGGAGCAGATGGAACTGTTGGAGCTAACAAAAACTCTATCAAAATCATCGGAGACAAAACTGATTTATATGCACAAGGATACTTCGCATATGACTCTAAAAAATCAGGAGGAGTTACAAGATCTCACTTAAGATTTGGTAAATCTCCTATAAAAGCAAGCTACTTAATTTCTAACCCTCATTTCGTAGCATGTTCAGTACCAGCATACTTACACCAATATGATATGACTTCAGGAATCAGAAAAGGTGGATCATTCTTAATCAACTGTATCTGGACTAAAGAAGAAGCAATAAAAGAAATTCCTAACAAAGTAAAAAGAGATTTAGCTAAAAACGGAGCTAGATTATTTATAATCAATGCAACTAAACTAGCTGAAGAAATTGGATTAGGACAAAGAACAAATACAATAATGCAAGCTGCTTTCTTTAAACTAGCTGACATTATTCCATTTGCTGAAGCTCAACAATATATGAAAGACTACGCTAAAAAATCTTATGCTAAAAAAGGTGACGATATAGTTCAAATGAACTATCAAGCTATCGATAAAGGAGCAGAAGGATTAGTAGAAGTTCCTGTAGATCCAGCTTGGGTAAATCTTCCAGTTGAAGAATTACAACCAGAAGCAGATTGTTGTTCTTGCGGATGCGAAAAAACAAAAACTGAAGAATTCGTAGAAAGAATCGCAAAACCTATCAATGCAATAAAAGGATATGATTTACCAGTATCTGCATTTGATGGTTATGAAGATGGTACTTTCGAAAACGGAACTTCTGCATTTGAAAAAAGAGGAATCGCAGTTCACGTTCCTGAATGGAAAGCAGAAAACTGTATTCAATGTAACCAATGTTCATTCGTATGTCCACACGCAGTAATCAGACCATTCTTAATGACTGAAGAAGAAGTTGCTGCATCACCAGTTGAATTAAAAACTATAAAAGCAATTGGAAAAGGACTAGAAGGACTTCAATATAGAATGCAAGTATCAACTTTAGACTGTACAGGATGTGGATCATGTGCTAATGTATGTCCAGCTAAAGAAAAAGCTCTAGTAATGGTACCAATCGGACAATCACTAGACAACAAAGAAGAGAAAAAAGCTGAATACCTATTTGAAACAGTAGGATATAAAGATGACAAAATGTCAAAAGATACAGTAAAAGGATCTCAATTCTCTCAACCACTATTTGAGTTCCACGGAGCTTGCCCAGGATGTGGAGAAACTCCTTACTTAAAAGCTATAACTCAATTATTCGGAGAAAGAATGATGGTTGCTAACGCTACTGGATGTTCTTCAATATACAGTGGATCTGCTCCTTCTACTCCATACACAACTAACAAAGACGGATTCGGACCTTCATGGGGATCATCTCTATTTGAAGACAACGCTGAATACGGAATGGGAATGCACGTTGCTGTAGAAACAATGAGAGATAGACTTCAAACTATAATGGAAACAAATATGGATAAAGTACCTGCTGAAGTTGCTGAACTATTCAAAGAATGGATCGAAAACAGAGCATGTGCTTCTAAATCTAGAGAAGTAACTGACAAAATAGTTGCTGCATTAGAAGGAAAAGACTGTGACGTTTGCAAAGAAATCATCAGTTTAAAACAATTCCTAGCTAAAAAATCTCAATGGATAATCGGAGGAGACGGTTGGGCATACGATATCGGTTATGGAGGATTAGACCACGTTCTAGCTTCTAAAGAAGATATCAACGTAATCGTTCTAGATACAGAAGTTTACTCAAATACAGGAGGACAAGCTTCTAAATCAACTCCAACAGGAGCAATTGCAAAATTTGCTGCTGCAGGAAAATCAGTTAAGAAAAAAGACCTTGCTGCAATTGCTATGTCTTATGGACATATCTATGTTGCACAAGTATCAATGGGAGCTAATCAAGCTCAATACTTAAAAGCTATAAAAGAAGCTGAAGCTCATAATGGTCCATCATTAATTATAGCTTACGCTCCATGTATCAACCACGGAGTTAAAAAAGGAATGGCTAAAGTTCAAACTGAAATGAAACTTGCTACTGAATGTGGATACTGGCCAATATTCAGATACAACCCTGCTTTAGAAGCAGAAGGTAAAAACCCTCTTCAAATAGACTGCAAAGAGCCTAACTGGGATAAATATGAAGAATACTTATTAGGAGAAGTAAGATATGCTACTCTTTCTAAGTCAAACCCAGCTCATGCTAAAGAATTATATGAAACAAACAAAGCAGATGCTCAAAGAAGATGGAGACAATATAATAGACTTGCTGCTATGGATTTCTCAACAGAAAAAAAATAGTAGTTTAACAATTTGATATTGTTACTAGGGAACTGACCGAAGTCAGTTCCCTTTTTTTATATAAAAAAGATCTAAGTAAATTTACTTAGATCTCATTAATATAACTATATATTAATTATCCCATCTATTACTTTTATTGCAGTTCCTCCTACTAATACCTTAGGATTATTTTCCTCTACAATAATTTTGGAATTTATTATACTCTCTCTATTTAAAGATTCTCCTTGATTAATACTAATTAGTTGATTTTCTTTAATTTTATTTATTGAGTATAAGTAATATGTTAAGGCACCATTAGAAGTACCAGTAGCTGCTTCTTCATAAATATTAACAATAGGAGCAAAATTTCTAGCATAGATATTAAAATTATCATCTATACAATATGTATGAAAAGATATAATATTTAACTTTTTACTAATATATTCCACTTTTGAGAAATCAATTTTTAAATTGTCTAATACTAATTTATTTTTAACAGGAATAAGTAGATCCCACAATCCAGTGTATGCTTTTACTATTTTAAAATTACAATCTAAATCATCTGTATTAATACCCAAAGCAGATAATATTTCTGATTCATATGTACTTAAATTATTAAAATTAATAGAAGGAGTATCTTGGTACATTAATACATTTAATAATTTATTATTATGTACATCTATTAAAATAGGAAAAGTCCCTAAATTATTTTCAATATTTATTTTATTCCATCCATTATTTAAATTATCAAGTTTATTATTTTCAAATAAGGCTGTGACATACGCAATAGTAGCATGACCACATAGATTAATTTCCTCTTTAGGAGTAAAAAAATTAACCTTTATTTGTGGAGATGATTTTGATACAAAAGCTGTTTCTGGGTATCCAAGCTCTGTTGCAATATTTTGCATTTGTGATTTGCTAAGAGAATCAGCATCTAAAACAACACCAGCAGGATTACCTTTAAATTTAACATTAGTAAATGAATCATATGTTATAATTTTATATTTCATAATCTCCTCCATTAACGTGGAAGCATTTCATAGTCTGTAGCTATTGTTGGAATCTTAAGAACATCTAACATTCTTTCAAGAAGTACTCCTTCTTTTGTAGGATAATTAAATCCATAACTAGCCATTATACATTGTGATGTAAATTGTACTCCACGTTCCATTGCAATAGGAAGACTATCTCCTTGAAGCAAACTTCCAATTAGAACACTAGTATATGCGTCTCCAGTACCAGGATAAGATGCAGGAATATATTTACAACTAACTTTCCAAAAAATATCGTTTTCTGAATCATAAGCAATAACACTTGTACGTTTTTCTAAAGTAGTATTAGGCTCTGGGACACTAGTGGCAATAACAATTTTAGGTCCCATTTGTGACAATTCTACAAGAGAGTTTTTTACTTCTTCAATAGAGATATCTTCTTTATACTCTTTACCTAATAAGTACATAACTTCAGTAAAATTAGGTGTTATAATATCAGCTTTTTGAATTAATTTTTTCATTTCTTGAACCATCTCATCTGACATTGTATCATATAAAACTCCATTATCTCCCATAACTGGATCAATAACTACAAGTTCAGCTTTTTTTCCAAAAAAATCTACAAAGTCTTCAACTATTTTTACTTGCTTAGGAGAACCTAAAAATCCAGAATATATACAATCAAATTCAAGATTTAATTTTTTCCAGTGATTAATATGTTTCTCCATATAATTTGTAAGATCCATAAAACTATATCCTTCATATCCACCAGTATGTGTAGAAAGAATAGCTGTAGGAACAGGACATACTTGAATTTTCATATTTGAAAGTATTGGAATGATAGTTGTTAATGAAGCTCTTCCATATCCTGAAAGGTCATGAATAGCTGCTACTCGTTTAATTAAATGAACCATGTAACTCCTCCTATTTTAATCTGTAAGTTATAATTCCTTTGTAATTTATACTATTTACATTATTATCATTTGCTAGTTTTGTAAAAAAGCTATCTATATTTTCTTCGCGTCTACTTGCTAGTAAACTTTGAATTTCAAATTGAGTCATAGGATGACGTTTTATTAAGTTTAAGATTGCATCATAACTGTCTGGAATTTCACTAAAAAATGAACCAGATGTAAGTTTATCTATTGATATTCCGTTTAATTTCTCTACTGCATAATTTATTTCGTCTGAAGTTGCAACTTCTACAAAGTTTTCTGCAGGTGGTCTCACAGGTGTATTGATATAAACTCTATCATGAGGGATTTTTTCAATAAGCTTAGCAAATTCATCAATATCTTTTTTACTAGAATTAATACCTTTCATTAGCATAATTTCAAGCCAAATTTCACCTTTAAATTTTTTAGCAAATTCTATCAAACCATCAATTTCATCATTAAATTTTAATGTGCCGTATGGTCTGTCAACTTTTTTATAAATTTCTTCATTATAACCATCAATAGATGGAAGAACTATATCCGCTTTACTTAGTGCATTTTGAACATATAAATCAGATAATAAAGCTCCATTTGTAATTATAGCAATTGGTTTATTAGTAAGAAGTTTTATTTTTTCAATAAGTAAATCTAAATTTAAATATAATGTCGGTTCTCCTTCTCCAACGATTGATATAACATCAAAATCATCAGTATATTTAAGATATTCAGATAGTTCTGAAATTATATCATCCACTGGAAAGAATTCTTTACGAGTATTTGTCATTTGAGTAGTTCTACCTAATTGACAATAAATACACGAATAGTTACAAACCTTTTTAGGAATAGGACTTATGCCTAAAGAACGACCAAGACGTCTCGATGGAATAGGTCCAAAAATACAATTTAATTTTTTCAATATATTCACCCCACTTTTATTAACTACAATACTATTATACACGGTTTTACATATTTTCAAAATATAATTATACAAAATATACTATAAATTATCAATAAAGATCATATATGATAAAATTTAATATAAATAGTTTGTTAGTATTTTAAAAAAATGTCATCTTTGTGGTATAATATAACAAATGACAAAAGATTATAAGGTGAAAAACATGGATAAGAAAAAAATAGTTATAGTAACAGGATTAAGTGGTAGTGGGAAGACAACAGCATTGAATTTACTAGAGGACTTGGGATACTATACAATTGACAATTTACCATGTGAAGTTGGAGAAACTTTTTTAAATACGTCAATTGAAAAAATTGCATTGGGTATGGACATTAGATCTTTTAAAAAAGTTGATGAATTTGTAGATTTTCTTAATAAATTAAAAAATAATACTGAAATTGAAGCATCAATTATATTTTTAGAAGCATCTAAAGAAGTAATATTAAATAGATATAATCTAACAAGAAGAAAGCATCCTTTAGAAGCTAATACTTTATTGAAAAGTATTACAAAAGAGATTGAAATTATGAGTGTGATAAAAGAGTTATCAACTGGAATAATTGATACAAGTGATAACAAACCTAAAGAATTGACTTGGAAACTCAATACGTTGTTAGATCTTGATGGACAGATAAAAGCAATTAATATTCATATTCAATCTTTTGGATTTAAGTATGGGATTCCAATAGATGTTGATCTTGTTTTTGATGTGAGATTTTTGCCAAATCCTTATTATATAGAAGAGTTAAAAATGAAATCTGGTTTGGATAAGGAAGTATCAGATTATGTTATGGGATTTGATGTAACACAAGAATTTTATGTTAAATTGATATCAATGTTAAGTTTCTTAATACCTTTATATATAAAAGAGGGTAAAAAACATTTAACTATTGGAATAGGCTGCAGTGGTGGAAAACATAGATCGGTAGCTATAGCGGAAGCTTTGTATAAAGATGCAAGTTTAGTTAATAATTTTAATGTTTATATAAGCCATAGAGAGAAAGAGAGAAATAAGTGGTAAATAAGCTATTTGATATAAAGAAAATAGATATTCCAGAAAATCCTGGTGTATATTTAATGAAGGCTAATAATAGTATTATTTACGTTGGAAAAGCTAAAAATTTAAAAAATAGAGTATCATCTTATTTTAATAGAGAACATGATAGTGAAAAAACTAAAGAATTAGTAAGACACATAGAAGATATAGAATTTATAATTTGTAACAGTGAGATAGATGCACTTATTTTAGAAAACAATCTAATCAAAAAATATACACCAAAGTACAATATTCTTTTAAAAGATGAAAAAACGTATCCTTATATACGAATAAGTAAGGAAAAATTTCCAAATATAAAAATAATAAGAACAACAAAGGCATTAGATACAAAATCAGGGTTATATTTTGGACCTTATCCTTTTGGAGCATGGAATTTAAAAAAAATATTAGCTAGAGTATTTAAAATACGCGATTGCAATAGAGATATGGACAAGGTATATCCAAGGCCGTGTTTAAAATATTATATGAAAATGTGTCCAGGACCATGTAGTTTTAAAGATGTATATGAAAGTTATAATCAAGAAGTCGATAAGGCTAAAGAACTGTTAAAAGGACATAGTGGCGAAGTAATAAAAAAATTAAATTATGATATGGAAAATGCTGCTAAAGAAATGAATTTTGAAAAAGCTATTATTATAAGAGAACAATTAAAAGAGATTAAAAATGCGGTAATAACTCAAGTAAATGAATATGGAAAAGATCTAGATGAGGATATATTTACATATATTCGCGAAGGAGATCGTATATTTATATGTGTATTAAATATAAGAGAAGGTAAAGTATTTGGAAAAATTTCAACAAATATTAATATAAAAAATAAAATTTATTCAAGTTTAGAAGAAGAAATAATTAGTGCTTTTTATTTAAAACATCCAATTCCTAAGGCTATAGTTTTTCAAGAATTTTTAGAGGATAAATTGGATAGTATTAAAATTTTATTGGAAAATCAAACCAAAAGAAAGGTTAACTTCCATTTTCCTAAGATTAAAAGCAGAAGAAAAGAATTGCTAGATATGGGAATCTTAAATTTAATAAAAGATGTGCAAACATATTATAATAAAAAGAATATACTAGAAGAGGGGCTACATAAAATATATACAGAATTGAAACTTAAAAATTTCCCTCGAAAAATTGAGTGCTTTGACATTTCAAATATTCAAGGAAAAGATGCAGTAGCTTCAATGAGTGTATCTGTTGAAGGTAGAGCCTCTAAAAAAGACTATAGAAAATTTAAAATAACTTGTAAGGATACACCAGATGATTTTGCAATGATGAGAGAAGCTATTACTAGAAGATATAGCAAGTTACCAATTCATGAATTTCCAGATGTTATATTAATAGATGGTGGATTAGGACAAATAAATGCAGTTGGAGAAATATTAAAACAAATTGGAAAAAATGATATTGCAGATTTATTGAGTCTTGCTAAACGTGATGAAGAAATATATAAATATGGAGAATCAATTCCGTATAAATTTTCTAAAGATTGGGAGGCATTAAAAATATTCCAACGTGTAAGAGATGAAGCACATAGATTTGGAATAACTTATCATAGAAAATTAAGAAGTGAAAGAGTAATATCATCAGAACTTGATAAAATAGATGGAGTTGGAGAGAAAAGGAAAAAAGTATTATTAAAAGAATTTGGATCTGTTGCTCAAATAGCAAAAGAAAATGTAGAAAGTCTCTCAAAATTTGTACCAAAAAATGTAGCAGAAAATATAGTAAGAGCATTAAGTAAGTAGATGGAGGTATTTATGAGAAAAGAGATTGTAGCAGCTAGTTTTTTACTTGTATTATTAGGAGCTAGTTGTGACAAATTTGTACCTAGAAAAGATAAAACTCAAATAGTTAAATTTCAAAACTTAGATATAAAAAAAGAGAATCACATATTAAAATTATATAAAATAGAATATCCTGATACTCCACAAGAACAAGATAAATTTTACAAGGATTTTGAGATATTAGCTTCGAAGATGGCTATTTATAAAAAAGATATTAATATGATTATTCCGGTAAAAATGTATCAAGACTTACAAAATTTAAGAAAACGTAATGTAAGAGAAGGAGAAAAGATATATTATAAACCTGCTTATAGTTTAGATGAATCTGAAAAGCAATTTATTGATAAAAATATAAATGTTAGTTATCCTTCAGATGCGGGACCAACACAAAAATATATAAATAAGCAAATGGCGTATTGGTATAAATATATAAATAAAGAAAATTTATATGAAAAAAATAAATACTATACTGAGTTGGATAAAGCAAAAATTGTAGCAGATATTATGGATAGTAGAAATAATACTTCTGAAACTAGTACATTAGTTCAAAATGATTTTGCAATAGAAGTTGATTATAATAATTTATCTGCTGGAAATCAAACTGGATTACCTTTGTATATTAAGACTAATAGTGTAGATGTTGAAAAATTGAAAGCATTAACTACTGATGTAATAATAGTTGATGGCAATATAAAAGAAGAAGTAATTCCTAATAAAATTTTACTAATTCAAGGAAAAACAACAAAAAATATTAAAGATTATCCAATAACTACTGAAGTGGAAAGTGTAAAAACTCCTTTAGAATTAATATCAAAATTAGAACTAGATAATGATTTAAAATTAGAAGACATAGAAAAATTTACAGTTCAAAATATATCTCCTATAGAAGCTTCAAAAGCCAGTGTTAGAGAGAGTGAAAAACCAAGACAAAAAATGAATTTTATTAGTATAGAATCTAAATGGGGGATAGAGAAATGATCTACTTTATTTTTATCCTCGTAGTAGGACTTCTTTTGTATTACTTTAAAAAAAGAGAAGAAGATATAGCAGAAGAAATGATGACAATTTTAACAAGTATAAGGAATAAGAAAAAATTAGAAAGTGTTCCAGAAATTTTAAAAGATGAGTATGAAGATACTATTAAAAACGTAATAAAACAAGATTTAGAACTAGAAAATTCAATAGAAGAATTAAGAGAATACAGAAAAGAATTAGAAGTTACATATAACTCATTGGTAACTAAATCTACACAGTTAGAATATAGTAACCAAATACTAGAAAGAAGAGTTGAAAACTTATCTAATTTAAATTCTCTATCAAGAGCTGTATTATCAGTATTAGATTTAGACAGTATTATTAATATTATCTTAGATGCTTATTTTGTCTTAACTGGAGCAAAAAGAATTTCTCTTTATTTATGGGAAGAAGGGAATCTTATAAATAAGAAAACTAAAGGTGAATGTAATTTTAAAGAGGGAGTTTATTATTCAGAAGGTGAAGTTGAAAATTTTACAAAAAAAGATTATCAAGATATATATGAACAACTATCTAAGAGGTTTGTTTTAGCTGAAGATGAAGTTGTAGTAATATCTCCTCTTGTAGTTAAAGGAAAAGAATTAGGTGTTATTTATGTAATAGAAGATAAAAATAAACTTATTGATCTTGATGAAGAAACAATATCTGCACTAGTAATTCAAGTTTCTATTGCTATTAATAATGCACAAATTTATTCAGAACTATTGATAAAAGAAAGAATATCTAATGAATTAGATGTTGCAGGTAGAATTCAAAAGAAAATTCTACCTGCTGATGTAGATGAAATTTTTGGTTTAGAAATTGCCCAATTTTTTGAGCCTGCAAAGGAAATAGGTGGAGACTACTATGACTATACAATTTTAAATGATCATATATTTTCTATAACTATTGCAGATGTAAGTGGAAAAGGTGTACCAGCTGCATTTTTAATGGCTTTAGGAAGATCAGTGTTAAAGACTCTGACAATGACAGGAGAATTTGCTCCAAATGAAAACTTAATTGAATTAAATAAAATTATTTATTCTGATATCACTGAAGATATGTTTATTACTATGATACACAGTAAATATGATAAGAAAACTAAAACTCTTTATTATTCTAATGCAGGACATAATCCTTTAGTTGTTTATAGAGCAAAAACTGATGAGGTTGAGCTTCATACAGTTAAAGGTGTTGCAATTGGATTTTTAGAAGACTATAAGTACAGACAAGGTGAAATAAAATTAGATAAGGGAGATATTGTACTTCTTTATACTGATGGTATTACAGAGGCTGAAAATCCACGTAAAGAAATGTTTGGATTAGAAAGATTAAAAGAAATAGTATATAAAAATAAAGACAAAAATCCAGAACAATTAAAAGAAGTTATTTTAGATGGAATCAATAGATTTAGAGAAGATTATGGACAAACAGATGATTTGACATTTGTTGTCTTAAAAAATACAATATAATTGATCTTAGGAAGGAAACAAAATATGAAAGAAAAATTAAGTATAGGTGGACAAGCAGTTATAGAAGGAGTAATGATGAGAAGTCCTTTTTTTATAGCTACAGCTGTAAGAAAACCTTCGGGAGAAATTGTTTATAAACGGACAAAAATTTCTAAAAAAAGAAGTAATCTAGAAAAACTTCCATTTATTAGAGGAGCTGTAATGCTATTTGATGCTTTGACAACAGGGATAAAAGAGTTAACATTTTCAGCAAATCAATCTGAAGATAAAGAGGAAGAACAAATATCTCAAAAAGAAGCAGTATTAACTACAATATTTTCTCTAGGACTTGGGATAGCATTATTTGTAGTTATACCTTCAATAATAGGAAGTTTACTATTTCAAAATGATAAAGTTCATGCCAATTTAGTTGAAGCTATTTTAAGATTGTTATTTTTTGTTTTATATATATGGCTAATTTCATTTTCAAAAGAGGTAAAAAGAGTATATCAATATCATGGAGCAGAGCATAAATCAATATATGCTTATGAAAAAGGCTTAGAACTGACACCTGCTAACGCAAAACAGTTTACGACTTTGCATCCAAGATGTGGAACAAGCTTTTTATTAATTGTTATGTTAATAGCTATAATTGTATTCTCAACTTTGGATTTTATTTTTCCTACACCTGTTACAATAGTAGGAAAACTTTCGTTAAAAGTAGGATTAAGGGTACTTTTAATGCCTCTAATAGCGGGGATTTCATATGAAATACAAAGATATAGTGCTAAACATTTAGATAATATTTTTGTCAAAATTTTAGCTATGCCAGGATTGTGGTTACAAAAAATTACCACTAAAGAGCCCGATATGAAACAATTAGAAGTAGCAATTGTGGCAATAAAAGCATCTTTAGGTGAAATTATTGAAAACGCCACCGAAATTGACAAATAAATGTTGTAAAAAATGGTATACTATGATATAATAACTCTATCTTGAATTATTTATAGGGGGCGGCTAGTCTAAATGAGGATAAAAAATGAGATAGAGTATGTAATAAGAATATTATTATATTTAACAAAATACGGGAATAATAGAATTGTTGCATCCAATGAAATTTCTGATGCAGAGGCAATTCCACACTTATTCAGTTTAAGAATATTAAAAAAACTTGAAAAAAGAGGACTTGTTACAATATTTAAAGGTGCTAGAGGTGGATATAAACTAACTAGACCTGGATCAAAAATTACTTTAAGAGATGCAGTTGAATCAATAGAACCAATTATCTGTATAAAAGATTGTGTAAATGAACCAGAATCTTGTCCATTAAGACGTGGAAATTGTGCTGTTAATAGAGCATTTTCACAAATTCAAAATGACTTTATTTCTAAACTTGAAGCAGTTGACTTTCAAACATTGGCAGATGAAACTTACGGTGATTAATAAATAATAATTAGGATGAACTAACAATTCATCCTTTTTTAGTATTAATGGGAGAAGATTTATGAAGAAAATATTGGAAATAGGAAAAATAGAAGCTGGAATATTTATAGATAGACCAAATAGATTTATAGGGAATATTCAAATTGGTAATGAGATTGTTCAATGTCATATACATGATTCAGGAAGGATAAAAGAACTACTATATCCTGGAAATACTGTTGGAATAAAAAAAGTAGATAAAATAGGTAAAAGAAAAACTAATTGGGATTTAATATATGGAATGACTCAAGATGGAGAAAAAATTTTGTTAAACTCTGCTTACCATAGATATATCTCTGAATATATTTTAAAAGATAAAAAGATTTGTCCCTTTGGGGCATTAGATAGTTTAAAAGCAGAAGTAAAAAATGGAGATAGCAGACTAGATTTTTTAGGAGTTCAAGATAAAAAAAATATCTGGATTGAAGTAAAAGGTGTGTCTTTAGTTGAAAATAATATCGCTATGTTTCCAGATGCACCTAGTGAACGTGCCCAAAAACATCTAGTAGAACTTATGAAATTGAAAGAAAAAGGAGATAGAGCAGCAGTACTTTTGTTGGTATTTAGAAGTGCTATAAAATTTAGACCAAGATTTGAAACTGATATTAAATTTACTAAGCTTTTTTATGAAGCATTACAAAAGGGAGTTGAAGTTTATTTAATGCCTTTATGTTTAAAAGATAATGCTATTTATTATGATAATAAAAAAATAGACATAATAGATAAAAAGTTATTAACTATATGAAATAAAATTTAGAAATATAAAATATAAACTTGATTTAAATTTATAAAAATTGTACACTATAGTTGTAATTAAAATAAAAGGAGGGATAACGGTATGAATAACTATAAATTTATAAATCATAAAGATTGTGAATTTTTTCCATGCCATAAAACAAACAAACCAGAAGAGTTTAACTGTATGTTTTGCTATTGTCCATTGTATATGTTAGGGGAAAAATGTGGAGGAAATTTTAAATATACTCCTCACGGAATAAAAGATTGTTCAAATTGTAATTTACCACATATTAAAGAAGTTGGATATGATCATATCCAAAAGAAGATGCTTGAAGTTATAGAAATAGTACAACAAGAATATTTAAGCAAAAAAGAACAAGAAGAGAAAAAATAAAAAAAAGAGGCTAACTTATGTTAGCCTTTAATTTTTATTATTTAGCAAGTTCATATATAGCATCTACATATATTTTTAATAATGTGTCTATTTTATCTATTTCAAGATATTCATTTTTTTGATGCATATTATCTTCTTGTGATGATAATAAGGCTCCAAATGCAACACCATTAGTTACTTGTCTTGCATATGTACCTCCACCAATTGCAACAGGTTGACTTTTAATATCACCAGTATTTTTACGATATACTTCCATTAAAGTAGAAACTAAGAAACTATCTTTAGCAACATGTAATGCTTTTGAATTACTTAGTATTTCGATTTCAGCATTATTTCCAAGAGTATTTGTAATATTTTCAATTATTTTATCATTAGAAATTGTAACTGGACATCTCATATCAATAGCTAATTCAACATTACCATTTTCAATTGAAACTTTTCCTAAGTTTAGACTTAAATTTCCACTTTCTTCATCATGAAAAGCAACACCTAAAGATTTTCCATTTGTTTCCATTCCTAGATATTTATTGAAGAAAGATATAAAATCATGTAAATCTTTATTTTTAATAGTAACAGTGTTTAAAAATGTGAAAAGAGCAGAAGCAGAGTTATAACCTTTTTCAGGTCTTGATCCATGAGCTGCTTTTCCAAGAGAAAGTAAATGATATTTACCATCTTTTAATTCACATTCAATTTTAAATTCATGTGTAGAGTTATATTTATTTAAAGCTTCTTCAAAATTTTCTATATAGTCTTTTTCAAGAACCATGTGTGTTTTTTGAGGTACTGAGTTTAGAGCATTACCACCTTGTACTTGAACACCATTCATATTATTATATTTCTTTTTAATAGCTATACGAACAATACCTTTTTCTGCAAATGTTACAGGAAATGAAGAATCTGGAGTAAAAGCTAGTTCAGGTTGAGGTCTTTTAATGGTATTAAAATAATACTTCATACAGTTACTTCCATTTTCTTCATTAGCACCTAAAATCATTCTAACTTTTTTATTAAGTTTTATTCCAGAATCTTTGATTGCTTTCATAGCGTATAGACAAATAACAGCTGGTCCTTTATCATCTAAAGTTCCTCTTCCAAATATTTTTCCATCAACAATAGTTCCACTATATGGTGGATATAACCAATCTTCTCCTTCAGGAACTACATCGACATGTCCTAGTATTCCAAGAACTTCATTTCCATCACCAAACTCAATTTCTGCAGCATAGTTATCATAGTTAACTACATCAAATCCCAATTTTTTACCAAGATCTATAAAGTAATTAAGAGCTTTAGCAGGTCCTTCACCAAATGGCATACCTGGTTTACTTTCTTCCATAACACTTTTAATTTGAATAGCACCTTGTATCCCCTTAACTACATCATCTTTGTAAGTTAAAACTTTTTCTTGTAAATTCATAAAAACCTCCCTATTTATATTTATCAGAAAACTTCATTTCCTACTTCACTTTGAAGTTTTCTATATTTTTGATATAAAAATCTAACATATTCATATTCAAAAGGTGATCCTGATTCATAATATCTAAATGGTACGTGATCTCTCTTGTTGATTGATTTTAAAATTGTAACTTCAACAGTGTTCATATCTTGCATTTGAATATTATTATAGACAACTCTATCTGCAAACCAATCAGTTGCTAATCCTACAGTATCTCTTAAGTTACTAGGTCCCAATATAGGTAAGACTAAATAAGGACCTTTTGGAACACCATAATGAGCTAGTGTAAGTCCAAAGTCTTCATATGGTGTAGGCATACCAAAGTCATCAGCTGCATCATATATTCCTCCAAATCCAAATGCTATATTCATAGTAAATCTACCTAATGCTTTCATAGCTTTTCTTAGTTTAAACTGAGCAAGTGAATTTCCTGTGGTAGATATATTTTTTGTATTATGAAAAAAATTATTTACCCCTTTTCTCAGTATTAAAGGAGTTATAGTGTTATAAATTTTTGTTGTAGGAATAAATATATATTTATCAAATTGGTAGTTAAAATAATATATTCTTTTGTTTAAAGGTTCTAAAGGATCATATACATTATAATAAGAAAATTCGTTATCTTCTTTTTGTATATTAGTTTCTTTAGCTATACATGAAAAAGATAAAATAATAAATAATAGAATTAATATTTTTTTATTCTTCATATTTTAGTTCTCCTTCTTTTAAAAAGTGTAGCATAGTTTTTATACTTGGAGAAAAGAACATATTTCCACAATGTCCACCATAAGGATAAATAATTATTCTATTTCCAAATGTATTTTTTAGATATTTTAAATCATCTTTATCTAAAATAAGTTCATCTGCATTTGTAACAACTGCAATTTTATTAGAATTTTTTAAGTAATTATTTATATATTGTAACCTAGATTTTTGAAGTAATTGTTCAAGAGTAAGATTATTATTATATAAGTTTTTATAATACGGAAAAGCTATCTTATCCACATAATCTTCAAAACTTGCAAAATTTACTTTTTCAAAAGCAGGAAACATAGGCGAAAATTTTGTAGCAGGTGCAGTATGGTAAACCTTTCTTCCTGTTAGTGTATCTGTAATGTAATTTAAATCAATAGCTGTTAATCTAAAGGCTGTTCCAATAACTTCTTGCATCTCTTTTTCTGTCATATTAGTTTGTGTAAATAATCTATAAATAGTATCCATATCTATTGCCGGATTATGAGGATTTGTTTCTTTAACTATTTGATTTAAGATATGCTCTAAAAGTGATGCAATCTTTTCTGCTCTTTCATCAGGTGGAAAATTTAAAAAATTATCTAGCTTAACAGCTGATTTATAAGCATCTACAGCAGGATTTACCATATATATTCTTTTAAAGTTAAAATATTTTTCATTTTCATCTATGTATGAAACCATTCCTGCTTCAGTAGCTCCTAAACTATATCCTACCACATAAAATTCAGTTGCTTGTATTTTATTTTTAACATGATTATAAGTCTCTTTCATAATATTATAAACATCCATTGAATCATTATAAATAATTCCAGGCATTCTATCTTTGCTTCCATTTAAAATAAAGTTACTGTGCATAGGTGATGAAATAGAAATAACATTATAGCCAGCCTCATAAAAAATTCGTTGAAATAATTTATTTCTAGTTGAATTGTGAGCAGCTCCAGTACCAGCTAATAAAAAGATTAGTGGAGCTTTTTTCTTTTGTGGTACTAAAGAAAATTTAAATCCATCATTATACCAAAATTCTTCTGGAATATTTTTTGACCCAGGAAGATTAATTGTATATTCCCAAATAGGTATATTTTCGGGTATGCCCTTAGTAAGAAGAGTAGAACTTCCAAATATAGTAGCAATATTAGGGTTTTTATAAGGAAAATTATACTCGGAAAATAGTGTAAAATTAATAATCAAAAAAAATATTACATTAAGTAATTTTTTCATAAAATTCCTCCAGATATAGTTTATATTATATATTCTACTTTAAAATACAGGTTTTTTCAAGAGAGAAGCGAAAAATAGAGGAAAAGATTTAAAAAAAGATTAAATAAAAAATGGAGACGAAGATCTCCATTTTATTATCTGTAAATTATTTATTAACTTTTTCAGATAAAGCTTTTCCAGGTTTGAATTTAACTACTTTTTTAGCTTCAACTTTCATTTCTTTTCCTGTTTGAGGATTTTTACAAGTTCTTGCAGCTCTTTCAGTTACAGCAAATTTTCCAAATCCTAGGAAAGAAACTTCTTCACCTTTTTCTAAAGCTTCTTCAATAACAGCAAGAAAAGCCATAGCTTTTTTCTCAGCATCAACTTTAGTAGCAAATTCCCCTTTTGCGAAATATAAATCTACGAATTCTTTTTTTGTCATTTAATACCCTCCTTAATCGTTGTTAGAACATAGGCCTTGATTCATACTATCTTTTATACCACAACATTCCATATTTTACAACTGTTTTTATAAAAAAATGGTTATTAGAATAGGGATATTTGGTTAGTTTCGCTTAGTGAATCAATAGCATTTAATGATTTTAACTTTTCAATTATTGTCTGAGATACTTTTGTTCGTCTTTTAAGGTCCTCATATGATATAAATTTGCCAGTTTCTCGTTCAGATATAATATTGTCTATTACAGCTCCACCAAGTCCAGCAATAGCTATAAGAGGAACACGTATTTTTCCATCTTCAATAGTAAATTTTACACCACTAGATTTATAAATATCAATAGGTAAAAATTCTACACCTCTAGCATACATTTCCATTATAATTTCACAAATAGCCATTTCAGCTTTTTTCTTAACATCAAGTTTAGGCTCTTTAGTTAAAACATCTAAATGAGCTTTTGCACTTTCTGGATTGCCCATGATTTCATAGTCAAAATCTTCAGCTTTTCTAGAAAGATATGCTGCGTAAAAAGCTACAGGATAGTGTACTTTAAAGTATGCTATTCTCATTGCCATCATAACATATGCAACAGCATGTCCCTTTGGGAACATATATTTAATTTTTCCACACGATTCAATATACCATTCAGCTATATTATTTTCTTTTAAAAGTTGAGCATATTTAGCCCAATCTTCAGGACTTTTACTTGCTTTTCCTTTTCTTACAAACTCCATTATTTTAAATGCAGTAAGTTTTTCAATTCCTTGATCTATCAAATAGTTCATGATGTCATCTCTAACTGAAATAACTTGTGAAAGAGTAGCTTTCTTTTGTCTTATAAATTCTTGAGCATTATTAAGCCAAACATCTGTTCCGTGAGAAAGACCAGATATTCTTACTAACTCAGCAAAAGTAGTTGGTTTTGTATCAACTAACATTTGTCTAACAAAAGGAGTTCCAAATTCAGGTACACCAAATGTTCCTACAACAGACCCATTTATTTGTTCTGGAGTAATTCCTAATGATTCAGTACTAGAAAATATTTTTAGAGTATCAGGATCAGATAGAGGAATTGAGTAAATATCAACTCCAGTATACTCTTGCAATAATTTTATTGTTGTAGGATCGTCATGTCCTAATATATCAAGTTTTACAAGTTGTTCGTCCATTACGTGATAATCAAAATGAGTAGTAATAGAATCATTTTTTACATCATTAGCTGGTTTTTGTACGGGACAAAATTCATAAATAGTATGATCTTGAGGAACAACAACCATTCCTCCTGGATGTTGCCCTGTTGTTTTTTTAGCACCTTCACATTTTTTTGCAAGTCTAATAATTTCAGCTTTATTTGCAGGAAGCTCATGTTCTTCAATAAATTTTTTAACATATCCCTCAGCATTTTTTTCTGCTAAAGTAGAAATAGTACCAGCTTTAAATACATTTTCTTTTCCAAATAGCTGTTCACAATATCTATGAATTTCTGATTGATATTCACCAGAAAAGTTAAGGTCAATATCGGGAACTTTATCTCCATTAAATCCCATAAATACTTCGAATGGAATAGAATACCCATCTCTTTTATAAAGTTTTCCACATTTAGGACAAACTTTTTCAGGAAGGTCAATTCCTGTACCTTCTTGTTCTATAAACTCAGCATTTTTACACTCTGAATTAGTACAAATATAATGGGGATATAGAGCATTAACTTCAGTAATTCCCATCATAAAAGCAACTAAAGAAGAACCAACAGATCCTCTAGAACCAACTAGGTATCCATTGTCTAAAGATTTTTTTACAAGCTTTTGTGCTGATAGATATAGTACAGAAAAGCCATTTCCAATAATTGCATTGAGCTCTTTTTCAAGTCTAGCTTTTACAATTTCAGGAAGCGGATCACCATATATTTCATAAGCTTTTTTATAAGACATTTCCTTTACAATTTCTTCAGCGTTATCAATTTTAGGCGGATAAAATCCATCTGGTACAGGTTGTACTTTTTCAATAGAATCAGCAATTTTATTTGTATTTGAAATAACAATTTCTTTTGCTATATCTTCACCTAAATATTCAAACTCTTTTAAAAGTTCATCTGTCGTTCTAAAATAGAATTTATTATCAGTTCTATATTGATTTTCTCTAAACACAGATCCACTACCATAAAGAAGTATACTTCTTATAACAGAATCTTCTTCTTCTAAGTAATGAACATTAGAACTAGCAGTAACAAGTTTATTTTTTTCTTTAGCTAAATTATAAAAATATGTATTCATTTTTTCTATAGCTTGAAAACTTGAAATTGTACCAGTATTATCTGACTCTAAAAGTTCAGAATAAGCACCTTTAGGTAATAATTCAATATAGTCATAAAAATCTATATTTTTTTCAATATTTTCATAATCATATCTCATATAATAATCTGAAAGTTCACCATCATTTAAAAAGTGCACAGTGAGAGAACTTCCATAAATTAAACCTTCTCTATATTTTTCAAGAAGAGATTTCATAACACGTGGTTTTTTATTTCCATAGCCATTGATATGAGCTTCAGATATAAGTCTATATATATTTTTTAGTCCTGTTAAATTTTTAACAAGAACTATTATATTTCTAGTATCTTGTTTTGTAACATTTATAGGAAAAGCACCAGTTATTTCATTGAGATTAGTAATTCCTTTTTCTATGTATTTATCTAAGAAAATTATAAACATATTAGCAGTTGCCTGTGAGTCATCAACAGCCCTATGATGACTTTCAAGAGATAAGCCTAATACTTTATTTAGATTTTTTAAACCAAAGCTTTTTAAGTCGGGATAAAGATCTCTAGCCATTTGTAAAGTATCAATTATAGTTGGAGTATAGTCATATCCCATTATTTTTTTTACATCTCTACGAATAAATCCCATATCAAAAGCTGCATTATGAGCTACCATAGTAGCATTTCCAACAAATTCCATAAATTTAGGTAAAACTTCTTCAATAGTAGGTTGGTTATCTACCATATCTTGTGTAATATTTGTAAGCTCTTGAATTTTTTTAGGGATAGGCTTTTTAGGATTTATAAGTTGTGAAAAAGTATCTACTATGCTATCGCCGTGTAATTTGACTGCTCCTATCTCTATTATTTCATGTTCATGAGAGTTAAGCCCCATAGTTTCAAGGTCAAATACCACATAGTCTTCATCTTTTAAAAGAATATCTTTTGGATTTCTAACCATTTGTGCTGTGTCATCTACCATATACATTTCACAACCAAAAATAGCTTTAAAATCTTTTCCTTTAGCTGCTTTATAAGCAAAAGGAAAAGAGTGAGCAACAGAATAATCAGTTATAGCCATAGCTTTATGACCATAAGATATAGCTCTTTTAACAAGATCAGCAATATCTGTTACACCAACCATTTCGCTCATTTTGCTATGAGTATGAAGTTCAACCATTTTTTCTTCACAAGTATCTTTTTTAGATTCTTTTACAATATCTAATTTATTTATTGCTGAAATCATTATAATTTCCTCATTATCAGCAAATTTATCAAGTTGTTTACGCCCGCTAACTTTAATATAGTCACCTGGTGATAATTTTACTTCTTTTCCTTGTTCAGCAAAATATTTAGTTGTAATAGAAGTATGATTATCTGTAATACGAATAGTCACAATAACTCTATCATTTCTTATATCACGGGATTCAATAGCAAATATTTCACCTTCTACTGCACATGAATCATTTTCGTAAAGTTTGAAAAAGTCAACTAATGGGATAGAAGTTTCCTTTATTTCTTTATTTATATTATTAGATCCCTTACTTTTATAAAAATTTCCACTATTTGAGTTATAGTTAGGTGAAAAATTTTCCTGTGGTTTTGGTTTATTTGCATTTAATTTTGCCATTTTTTCATTTTCACTATCTATTTTTTCAGAAAGAGTAATAATTTCTTTTTCCCTTTCTTTTTCAATAGCAGATATTTCTTTTGAAAAATCACCAACAGTAAATCTAACCTTAAAATTATGCACTCCAAATTTATTTAAGATTTCTTCTATTTTTTCACCAATTTGAGATTGTTTTAAGATAGCTATAGCACCTTGTTCTCCTAGTATAATATCTATAGTTGTATCTATATGAATTCTATATAAATATAAGAATGATCTAGATATGGCATTTTTGGTCTTTAAAATTTCAATCGCTTTATCAACAATAGAAATTAAATTTTCTTTAGTCATATTTTTATCTTGAAATTCTATTTGAAAATCTACATCAAGTTCTTTTCCAAATTTTCTTTTAATACTGTCATTTATTAAATCTATCTCATTTAAGTTGTTAATTGTGGGAACTTCACATATAAACTTTATTTTTTTATTTTTTTCAGAAAAAACAATTTCTGAAACTATAATGTTTCTAATTCCCATTTTCCTAAAGATACCATCTTCAGGTTTTATTCTAATTTTATATTTTTGCATTTTTCCTCCTAATTTTAAAGAGGTAATTTTAGTTTTCTCCTAATAATCTATCTAAAATAATTGCAACAGCTGCTCTTACAGAAAGATGATTATATTTTGTATTTCCTCTAATCGGTTCAAGGATATAGTCTGACATATCCATAATTTCGTCAGTAAGTCCCCAACCAGTTCCAAATAATAAAAGATAAGGTTTGTCATCATTAAACATCATTTCAGATACTTTCTTGTAACTTGCTGTATTTGGAAATATTCTTGCAGATGTTGTAATAATAACCGGTTTTTGTCCTTCAGTTTTTTCAATTTCGGAAATTGTATCTTCAACACTATCTACAACTTTAGTGATAGAAAAGGCATCTTCTCTATCTTTATTATAGTTTCCACCAGTTCCCTCTTGCCAATAATTTATTATTCTATCAGTTAACATTTTTTGTGCATCAACAGGAACAATTAGTCTGTATCCTTTTACATCATAAGTTCTACAACTTCTAGAAATATCATGAATATCAAAATTTGTTACAGATGTACACACTACATCATGTCTTTTATTGTAAACAGGATAGTGAACTAATCCTAAGTATATTTTATTTCTCATTTTTATCTCCTAAATTAATCAATTTTTATAAGTTTTTTAGAATATATTTCTATGTCATTGCAATATGTTTTATATGCATATTTTAAGTATTCTTTATTGTCTTCTGTAAGTTGTCTTACAATACGAGCTGGTGCTCCTGCAATTAAATCTCCTTCATTTGCTTTAAGTTTTGGAGTAACTACTGAACCTGCAGCAACTAAACAATTTTTAGGAATAATAGCCCCGTTAAGAATAGTAGTTCCCATACCAATAACACATTCATCTTCAATTGTACAACCGTGTATAACGCAATTGTGTCCAATAGTAACTTTTTTTCCTATCTTTACAGGAAATGGAGTGTCACCATGAACTGTAACATTATCTTGGATATTTGAATTATCACCTACAGTTATTTTACTCATATCAGCACGAACAACAGCTCCAAACCAGATAGAGACATTTTCTCCTAAAACAACATCTCCAATAACAGTAGCATTATCAGCTATGTAATTATTTTTACCAATATGTGGTACAAGATCACCAAGTTTATAAATCATAATGTGCCTCCTAAAATAGAAAGTTATTTTTTAATATAGTTTAATTCTTTTTTAATTTCTGCTAATAATTTTTTCTCTTGTTTTGAAAATTCTCTATTTTTTAAGAGATCAGGTCTTCTTAACAGGGTACGTTTTAAGCTTTCTTTTAATCTCCAAGTTTCAATATTTTTATGATGTCCAGAGAGTAAAACCTCTGGAACAGTTAGTCCGTTATAGTCTTGAGGTCTTGTATATTGTGGATAATCTAAAAGTCCATTAAAAAAAGAATCATTTTCATAAGATTCTTTTTTTATAACTCCAGGAATAAGACGAGCAATACAATCTGTTATTAACATAGCAGGTAATTCACCACCAGTTAAAACAAAATCACCTACTGAAATTTCAAGATCAACTTTTTGCTCGATAACTCTTTCATCAATACCTTCATAATGACCAGCAATTATATTGATTTCTTTTTCAGTTGCTAAATCTAGAGCTAATTTTTGATTAAAAGTAACACCTTGTGGTGTGGTATAAATAATTTTACCAGTAGTATTTTCTAAAGCTCTAAATAGTGGTTCAGGTTTCATAACCATACCAGCACCACCACCAAAAGGAGTGTCATCAGCTTGTTTATGTTTGTCATAACAAAAATCTCTTATGTTAATAATATTTATTTCTAAGAGTTGATTTTCAATTGCTTTACCGATAATACTTTCTTTTACAAAACCTGTAAACATTTCAGGAAAAAGTGTGAAGATATTAATAATCATTATTCTTCATCCATTCCATCATCTTGGCTATATTTTTTTCCTTTTGGTTCTTTTAATCCATCGATCATACTAACAGAAATTATTTTATTTTCAAAATCTATATTTTTAACAAATTCATCTATATTAGGAATCATAGATTCAAATTCTAAAGAGTCTACTATAAGAATATCATGAGCAGCAGTATCAAAAATTTCAGTTACAGTTCCGATATTTTCATTAGTATTAATATCTACAACTTTCATACCAATAAGGTCTGTAAGAAGATATTCATCTTCAGCAAGTCCTAAAAGTTCTCTTCTAATTTTAATAAATCCATTTTTTAAATTTCCAGCTTCTGTTTTATTAGAAATTTCTTCAAATTCAGCGACCCATTTATTAGCTACTAAAGGGGAAAGCTTTTTTATTGTAAGGATTTTTTGATTATTGTCATCAATAGCAACTATTATTTTTTCATTAGAAAGTATAGTTGGATCATCAATATTAAAATTTATTTTTACAGCACCTTTTAAGTGATGTGTACCAGAAATTTTTCCAATTGTTAAAAGTTCCATGCAACCTCCTAATCTATAAACTCAACATTTACATTTAATTTGTCTTTTACTCCTGCAGCTTGCATAACGCCTCTAATAGCATTTGCAGTTAAACCATTTTTTCCAATAATTTTTCCCATTTCACCTTTTGCAACACTAACTTTAAATATTATTGTATCATCAACTACATCATATGTAATTCTAGTTTCTGAATGGTTATCAATAAGTTCGCTAATAATATAATTTATAAGTTTTTCTAGTTTTTCCATAAATCTTCCTCCTACTTAATCACGCTTATTTATATGTAAAGACCCTTTCCATGGACCTTCTTCGATTATTTGTACAACTACTCCATAATTATTATTTAAATCTAAAAGTATATTTTTAGTGTCATCTTTAAAATCTGAAGTTGCAATTATACTTAAAATTCCTTCATTTGCATTAACTGTTCTAACAACACCTATACCTTCATAAGCTTCAATTATTTTATTGATAAAATCAATATCTTCTTTTCTACTTTTAATTAAAAATTCATAACTTGACAGCATTTTTCCTCCAAATCTTTTTATGTTAAAAGGAGGCTGATAAGACCAGCCTCTATTTATTTTCAAATATTGTTATAAGCCTTATAAAATCTTCTATTGAAAGATTTTCAGCCCTTTCAGTTTCGGAAATTTTTGCTTCATTTAAAATTGAACGTAGCTCATCTTTTGAATACCCAAGTGTGGCAAAATTATTTAAAAGATTTTTTCTTTTACTTGAAAAGGCAGCTTTTACATATTTAAAGAATATTTCTTCTTTAATTTGATTTTTATATCTATTATCTTTATAAAGTTTAATAGACATAAAAGCTGAGTCAACTTTTGGAATAGGAGTAAAAGCTTCTTTAGGTATAGTAAAAAGATACTCTGCAGCTCCAAAATATTCAACTGCAAGTGTAAGAACACTTCTTTCTTTGCCTTTTTTAGCACAAATACGTTCAGCTACTTCTTTTTGTACCATTATATAAATTTCGTCGATTACTTCTCTATTTTCAATAAGTTTATTAATAATAGGTGAAGTAATATAATAAGGAATATTTGCAACAACTTTTGTACCTTTTTCAACAAAAGATTGAATATCAGTCTCTAATACATCATTCATAACCAGTGTATACTTAGGATTGTTATCAAATTTTTTCCTCAATATCTTTTCTAAGTCAGTATCGATTTCAATTGCAACAACTTTTTTAGCTGTTTCCAAAAGCAAAGCAGTAAGAGCTCCTTCACCAGGCCCTATTTCTAAAACAGTATCGTCAGATGTTACGTTGGAAACTTCCATTATTTTTTGTAAAACTTCTTTTTGATCAGTTAAAAAGTTTTGCCCAAATTTTTTTTTATGTTTAAAGGACATATTTTCCTCCAATTTATTTGTTTACAACTATTCCTATGTATGGAAGATTTCTATGACGTTGATCGTAGTCTAGACCATATCCAACTACAAATTCGTCAGGTATTTCAAATCCTACATAATCTCCCTTCATATCAACAGTTCTTCTAGCAGGTTTATCAAGAAGAGTACATATTTTAAGACTTTTAGTTCCCCTGTCAATTAAAAGTTTTTTAACATGGCTTAGAGTAAGGCCAGTGTCAATGATATCTTCAACTATTAGAACATCCTTACCTTTTACATCAATATCAGTATCTTTTAAGATTTTGATAACTCCAGTACTAGTAGTTCCAGAATAACTAGAAACGCTCATAAAATCAATAACAAGAGGTAAATCTATCTCTTTTATAAGATCCGTCATAAAAACAATAGACCCCTTTAAAAGACCAATAACCATCAGTTCTTTTCCTTGATAATCCTTTTCAATTTCTTTGGCCAATTCTTTAATCCTGTTTTCAACAGTTTCTCTTGTCAAAAGCGTTTTAATAGTATAATCCACTTTTTTATTCCTCCTTTTAAAATTAGACTTAAAAAAGTCAATTTTAATAAAATTAATTACGCTATATTTTATCACTTATTACATATTTTATCAAGTGGTTATTACATTAAAAGGAGATATCTAATTAGCAATATTTATTAAATAAAAAAGCTGACTCTACGAAAAAAGTCAGCTTAAAATAATTAAAATTTATATTGAAGTCCAGCACTTAAAATAGAATCTGCTTTATGGTTTTCTTCAAATCTAAAATCAATATTTCCTATTATATCTAACTGAGGGGTAATTTCTTTTGTTAATCCCACACCAAACCAAGTAATATTTTTAACTTGATTAATTCCTTTAAAGTGTTGATTAATATCAGTTCCGTTAAATTTACCATCAAAGTTAAGACTTCTATTTCCAACATTGATTGAATGTGTAATATAAGAATTGAAGTTATAACTATTTACAGTGTATTCACCTCTAATACCTAAGAAGACATTACTATTAGAATAATTTTTAGAATTTGTATTTATTCCCCAAGCAGCATTACTTTCATTGAATGCTCCTCTTTTCAAATAATCTTGAGAATATCCAATAAATGGAGTGAAATTAGAGAAATGTTTTCCTATTTCAACATATGATGACAACATCTTATCTTTATGTTTGATATTTCCAGTTGTATTAGTTCCATTTATATCAACAAGATCTCTTTGAACCTTAGTATCAAATTTAGAAACTCCTAGTTTTCCTAAAATATAAGCATCATTTTTTAGATATTTTTTAGCATAGATAGATGTTCCAAAAGATTCACTTTTAGATTGCCCTGCATATCTATTAAATTCAGCTTTAGAATTAGAATGAGCAAATGCAATACCTATTTGAGTAGAGTTATTTATTTTTTTATCAATACCAAATAACTCACCTTGCATATCAGTTTTTCCAGTTGCATATCCAGCTTCTTTTAAATGACCTTTAGAGTAAAGTCCTGACATCCAACCTTGCCACTCATAGTTACTAGTTTTAAAATCATTAAGAGAACTTAGATGATTTGATATATTTCTATTTATATTTTGTGCTTGAGCAAAAGTAAGAGCTTGTGCCGAAGCATAAATCTCACCAGACATCTTATAAGTTGAATTTTTAAATTCTTCTTTAGACATTTCAATAAGAGCTAATCCTCTTTTCATATCTTCTAGACTGGCATTGTTATTTTGTACTTTATTATCAATGTCTAGTAAAACTTTTTCAACATTTGTAGCTGTATATTCAGACGAAATAGATGGATTTTCTAAGTAAGCAGCAGCATTTTCTCTACTCATTTCAATTATAAGTCCATTATTTTCTTTGTGAGCTATAGCTTTTCTCATTCCATCGACTTTAATATCTTCTACTTTTACTTCATCAATATTTCCATGAATAACTTCTTTTTTTATTGGATTTGCTTGAAGGTAATCTTTTGAAGAAACTTTAAGAGTACTTGTTGAAAGCGTAGCTTTACCTAAAACTTCTAAAGTAGAGTTAAAATCAATTTCAGTAATTCCATTTTCTTCAACGTTATAATTTCCAGCTATAGTAGCTTTTTTACCATCTAGTTTAACAACTCCGTTGTTAGTAACATCAGCTCCTACAATTGTATGATCATCAAAAATACTAATACTTCCAATAAAAGCATTGTTATGAAGAATTAAAGTTCCATTTTTATTAACATTTATATTAGCAGCATGTTGTTTATAAATATCTAAAGTTCCTTCATCGATCTGTGTAGTCATACCAAAAGTATTTGTACCAGTTAGATGAAGACGACCTTTACCAGATTTTCTTAAAGCTCTATCACCTTTAATATCATTTTCAAAATAAGATTCTTGATTTTCAGGAATTCTAGCTTGAAAATATAGTATGTGATCTGTGTAGTTGTTATAATCTACTTTTAATAAATCTTCTAAAAAGGCTCCAGGTCCTTTTAGTGCTCTTTGAGTATTTAGTATTCCCCAACCATATCTTGAACTAGGAGTATTAAGACGATATCTTGTATTTTTAGTTTCATCGATATTTCCATTATGATCTAATAAATTTCCATTGTGATCATAAACTAGTTCTGGTTCATCTGTAGTAGTAAACAGTGTTTCTCTTACTTGTGAATTTGTCATCCAAGGAAATTTACTTGCAACTAAAGTAGCAGCTCTTGCTACTCTAGGAGCAGCATAAGAGGAACCTAAAGTTCCATTAGCAGAAGCAAGTCCATCTCCACTTGCTGAGATAGCCCATCTAGCAGCAAGACCTGGATAAGCAAGTCTATTAGGATAATGTTTGTAAGCGTAATAATTACTATTAGGATCCACTAAGCTTATTGAGTCTTTTTCTTTTACTCCTATTACACTTATCCAACCTTTTTCAAGAGATGGATTACGTACTGGAAGTTGTGCTTGTATTGATGGATTATATAGGAGGCTACCATCGTTAGCATGATTTCCATTTGCCCAAACAAATAAACCACCATCATCTACACTTTTAGAATAAAATTTTAATAATTCTTCACCACGTTTTTCTGCAGCATCATATGGTTCAACAATTTCTTTTATTTCTCCACCTACAAGTTGTGTAGGAAGTAAGAAAGATTTATATTTATCAAATTCCTTGATATCTTTGTTATTGTCTACACCCCAAGATTGATTGATAACTTTTACTTTTTGATCGCCAAATTTTTTAAAAATATCTTTATATAATTCAAGACTTGGAGCAACGAAAATTTTATCTCCTAATTTTTCCCCAATTGAAGCTGCAACAATTTTAAATTTAGTATTTTCAGTCATTATATCAAGAACTCTTTCACCGTGTAAACTTTGATTTGGAGCTGGATTAGATGAATATTTTTTTAAGATATCTATATTTTCATATTTTTTTTCTAACTCTTGTTTATGAGTTAAAAAATCACTATCCATTATTGCTACTATTTGATCGTGACCATTAATATTTTTATTATCTGATGGGATTTTATCGGTATCATAATCATCAAAAATTGGTCTATTAGTAAAAGTAGGTTTTACTATAGTTGCTCGAATAGGTTCTTTAATAACAGGTACTTTTGGATTATCTGCATTTATTTGAGAATTATTTTTTTTATTGTCATCCTCTGGTTGCATTGAATCCTTTTCTTTTTTTTCTGGGTTCTTTATCTGAGGACTTGGATTAATTCCTTGAATAGGATTTTTATTTGAAATAATACCGGTATTGTTAGGTTCAATTGGTAGAGATGAAGCTCCTCCCCCACCACCTCCACCACAGTTAGTAAAAGCTAGTATTGCTAAACAATAAAGTAATATTTTTTTATGATTTGCTTTTATATGCATTCTTTCTCCTTTTAATTAATTAATTTAATAATATATAGAATTAAAAACTACAAACTTTCATCGAAAATTGTGTATATTAGGTGGAGATTATAACATATACAAAAAGACTATACAATATTTTTTTTTCAAATTTTATTCACATTTTTTTATTATGGTATTTCAAATAAGAAAAATAGAACCTTTTTAAAATAATTGATTTTAAAAAATATTTTATAATTAATATATAAAATAATCAAAATATTTAACAGAGTATTTAGTAAGTATTTATTGATATTTTGTGTTTCTTATGATATTATCAATATTATAGATAACTGTATGGAGGGTCAGATGAAAAAAGGTAAAATTTTTATCTATTTTGGAATTGTTATAGGTATTGCAATTTTTTTATTTTTAGCTTTAAAAATATTTGAAATAGAATATTTTAATGAAAAATATTATAAAGTACCTGATTTAAAATCATATACTTATGATGAGGCAGAAAAAATAGTTGATAAAACAGATCTTAATATAAAAAAGATAGGAAAAGAGTTTTCTTCATATTCCATAGGACAAATATTTTTACAAGATCCTGAACCTGGAACTATTGTAAAGAGAGGAAGAAATATAAGAGTATGGATAAGTCAAGGAACAGAATTAGTAGATATGCCTAATTTAACAGGAATGAACTTTTTAGATGCCAAAATTTTAGCAGAAGAAAAAGGAATGAAGATAGATAAGGTAATTACTGTTAAAGGAACAGGGAAATACAATGAAGTTATGGCTACAGATCCTGCAACAAATACATTGATGTCAAAAGGAGAAAGTATCTCTTTCTTGGTAAATGGATTAGAAAATGTAGTTACTGTTAAGGTTCCGGATGTAATAGGACTTTCTTTAGAGGAAGGGCAAGAAAATTTATTGAAAAATTCTTTGATAGTTGGAAATGTAGAATACAGTGAAGTTCCCGGAATTGCACCAGGAATTATAATAAAAACAAGTGAAAATGCAGGAAAAAAAGTAGCTGCAGGTTCAACAATTAACGTAACAGTAAGTCAATAGCAAAAGGAGGCTAGAAAAATAAAAGGAAGAGTAATAAATAAAATACAAGGATTTTATTATGTAGATTGTGATGGAGAAATTCATGAATGTAAGTTGAGAGGAATACTCAAAAGAAAAGAAAATAAAAATAATTGTGTTGTAGGAGATAATGTAGAAATTTCAGAAGATAATTACATTATAGGAATAGAAGAAAGAAAAAATTTACTAGAAAGACCAATCGTATCAAATATTGATTATTTTGTTATTCAATTTGCTGCAAAAGATCCTAATATTGATTTTGACAGATTAGATATAATGATATTAAGAAGTTTTTTCTATAATATTAAACCAATAATTGTTGTCAATAAAATCGACCTTTTGACAGAAGATGAACTTGAAGAAATCAAAAGAAAATTAGAATTTCTAGTTCCTTTAGATATACCTTGTTTCTTTATATCTAAAAAATTAAATATAGGAGTAGATAAGTTAAAAGAATTTTTAAAAGGGTATACATCAGCATTTGGTGGACCTAGTGGAGTTGGAAAATCAAGTATAATAAATATGTTACAGGTAGAAAAAATTCTTGAAGTTGGAGAAACTAGCAAGAGATTAAAAAGAGGAAAACATACAACTAAAGATACTAATCTTTTACCATTGAGCAACGGAGGGTATATAATTGATACTCCTGGATTTTCTTCAGTAGAATTGCCTAAAATTAAAGATTCAAATGAACTTATGAAACTTTTTCCTGAGTTTAATAGTGTAGGTAATTGTAAATTTAATGATTGTCAACATTTAAATGAGCCAGGTTGTAAAATAAAAGATGCTGTAGAAAATAATCAAATTGCAAAAAATAGATATGAATTTTATAAAAAAGTTTATGAAAAATTAAAAAATGAAAGGTGGAACAAATATGAGTAATGTAAAAATAGCTCCTTCTATATTATCAGCTGATTTTAGTAGATTAGGAGAAGAAGTTGTAGCAATAGATAAAGCAGGAGCTGACTATGTACATATAGATGTAATGGACGGGGTATTTGTACCAAATATAACTTTTGGTGCTCCAGTAATAAAAGCTGTAAGAGGAAAAACAGACTTAGTTTTTGATGTGCATCTTATGATTGATAAACCTGAAAGATATATAGAGGATTTTGTAAAAGCAGGAGCAGATTTGATTACTGTTCATACTGAATCAACTATACATTTACATAGAGTTATTCAACAAATAAAAAGTTATGGAATAAAAGCAGCAGTATCATTAAATCCTGCTACCCCTGTAGATATATTAAAATATATTATAGATGACCTTGACATGGTGTTAATAATGAGTGTTAATCCAGGATTTGGAGGGCAAAAATTTATAGAATCAACTATTGAAAAAATAAAAGATGTAAGAAAATTAAGTGAAACTGTAGATATACAAGTTGATGGTGGAATTACAGATCAAACTATAGGAAAATGTATAGAAGCTGGGGCTAATATATTTGTTGCAGGATCATATGTATTTTCTGGAGATTATAAAGAAAGAATTGATAAATTAAAGAGAGGTTGTTAGTATGGCTGAAATGACTGGAAATATCAATAAAGTAAATGAAATACTTGAAGAATTTTACAAGTTGTTTTATAAAACAGAAGATATGGCATTAAAAAGAGGAATAAAATGTCTAACACATACTGAACTTCACCTAATTGAAGCAATTGGTGAAGAATCGCTTACAATGAATGAACTTTCAGATAAGATAGGAATTACTATGGGAACTGCTACAGTAGCTGTTTCTAAATTAACAGAAAAAGGATTTATAGCAAGAATTAGATCAAATACAGATAGAAGAAAAGTATTTGTATCGTTAACTCCAAAAGGAAGTAAGGCACTAGTATATCATAATAATTATCACAAGATGATAATGTCAAGTATTACTGAAAATATAGCAGATAAAGATTTAACTCATTTTATAGAGATATTTGAATTGATATTAGGTGCTTTAAAGGATAAAACAGATTATTTTAAACCACTAACAATAGTTGATTTTGCAGTAGGAGATAAAGTTTCTATTGTTGAAATAAAAGGAACTCCAATAGTACAAAACTTTTTTGCAGGACATGGAATTGAAAATTTTAGTGTAGTAGAAATAATGGACAGTAGTTCAAAGGATAATTTTGTTATAAAATCTCCTACAGGAGAAGTAGTAGTTTTAGATATATTAGATGCTAAAAATTTAATAGGAATAAAAGCCGAATAAAAAAGGTAGGAAATATATGTTTTATATTGATGGTGTATCACTTAGTAAAATAAAAGATGAATTAAAAGATGAACTTACAGGAAAAAAAATAAATAAAATAACTAAAAATACAGAAAATTCATTATCATTATTTTTTGGACGTACGGAACTTATTTTTTCATGTAATCCAGATTTCCCGATTTGTTATATTACAAATTCAAAAGAAGGTGTATTAGAAAATAATTCTGGACTTGTTGCAAATATGAAAAAACATCTATTAAATGCTGTTACAACAGATATTGAACAACTTGGTTATGATAGGATATTGATATTTAAGTTTTCTAAAATAAATGAGTTGGGAGAAGTAAAGAATTATAAAATTTATTTTGAAATTATGGGAAAATATTCTAACTTTATATTTACTGATGGTGATAATAAGATAATAGACGTTTTAAAAAGATTTTCTTTAGAAGAAAATAGACTTAGAGCTATATTTCCTGGCTTGATGTATGAACAACCTATTATAGATAAAAAAATATCTCCTTTAGATGTAACTAGGGAATTATTTTCAGAATATATGACTAATAATAGTTTTTTACAGAATGTAGAAGGGATAGGAAAATTATTTGTTCAAAATATAAAGACATATAAAGAATATGAAAATATATTAAAAGATCAAATAAAGCCTTGCATTTATTATAAGGGAAAAAGGATATTATTAGCTACAGTATTAAATATTGAACCGACATCTTCTTATACTAATGTAGTTAATTTTAATAATTTTAGAGAGTTGGTAAATTACTATATAGAAAATGAAAATTTATCAGCTAGTTTTGATACATTAAAGAATATTTTAGATGCTGGAATTCAAAAGAAGATAAAGAAAAATGAAAAAATCATAAAAGTGTTAGAAAAGGAAAAAGTGGAGAAAAGTGACTACTCTAAGTATCAACAATATGGAGATATTGTTGCAGCGTCAATGTATAGTATAAAAAAAGGTATGAGCTTTTTAGTGACTTATGATTTTTACAATGACTGTATGGTTAAAATTCAATTGGATCCACAATTGACACCACAACAAAATTTGGAAAATATTTATAAGAAATATAACAAACTAAAAAGAGGAATGGAAGCTAACTCAAGACGTTATTTAGAGATATCGGAAGAGTTAGAATATTTAAATGGTATAAAACATTTTATTGATAATAGTGAAGACTTAGAAAATTTAAAAGGTATATATGAAGAACTTTTATCTCAAGGATATCTAACTAAAAAACGGGACAAAAAACAAAAATCAAAGAAAAAAGTAAAGGAAATAGGATATGGTATAATAGAGAAAGATAATTATACTATACTATATGGTAGAAATAATATAGAAAATGATAATTTAACCTTTAAAATAGCTGATAAAAATGATTTGTGGTTACATAGCAAGAATATTCCAGGCTCTCATGTTGTTATAAAAGCAAGTGAAATAACAGATGATATTATAAAAGAAGGAGCATTGGTTGCAGCACTGTACTCAAAGGCAAATGTTGGAGATAAAGTTAGTGTAGACTACACTTTAAAAAGATATATCAATAAGCCAAAAGGAGCAAAGCCAGGATTTGTAACCTATGTTAATGAAAAGAATATAACTGTTATAAAAAGTGAAGATATATAAAATAAAATGCTGATAAGAACTAATTCTATCAGCATTTTTGTTATTTTATTCATCGTCTATTGAAAAATCAAATTGTTGACTTAGTGTTGTAACCAAACTACTTTTTGTTATAATACCTTGTAAAATACCATCTTGATCAATAACTGGTAAGGTAGATATGTTATGATTATTAACTTCTTTTAATACATCTAATATTGATTTTTCTGGTGAAGTTGTATATTCAGGAACATACATAATATCTTTTACCTGTTTATAGTGATCTGGTTCTTTTTGAATATTTTTAATTTTTATAACACCTTGAAATTTATTTTTTTTATCTACTACTAACAGGGAGTCAACTCGTTCGTGTTTCATTTTTCTAATACATTTAAATAGTGAAATTTCTGGAAAGCAAGTAATAGGATCTGTTTCCATAATATCTTGTACTTTTATATATTCTGGAGATGACCAAATTCTATTTGTTCCAACAAAGTTACTTACAAAATCATTAATTGGATTTTTCAAAATTGTTTCAGGATCATCATATTGAACAATTTTGCCCTTTTCCATAATACATATTTTATCAGCAATTTTGATAGCTTCATCCATATCATGACTTACAAAAATAATTGTTTTATTAGTTTGAGTTTGTATATTTATAAGTTCATCTTGAAGTTGTGAACGAGTAATAGGATCTAGTGCTGAAAAAGGTTCATCCATTAAAATAATATCTGGATTGATCATAAATGCTCTAGCAATACCTACCCGTTGTTGTTGTCCTCCACTTAATTGTTTGGGATATCTATTTGCATAAGTATCATAGTCAAGACCTACCATTTCTAATAGCTCTTTAACTCGTAAATCACGTTCAGTGTGGCTCATTTTTTGCAATTTTGCTACTAACTCGATATTTTCTCTTATTGTCATATGTGGGAAAAGGCCAGTTTGTTGTATTACATATCCAATTCCACGTCTTAATTTTATTAAATTTTGTTGAGAAATATCTTCACCATTTATTAAAATTTTTCCTGAAGTTGGTTTTATAAGGCGATTGATCATTTTTAATGTTGTCGTTTTACCGCAACCAGAGGGACCTACAAATACAGTTATTGAGTTATCTTCTATTTTTAAATTAATGTCATGTAAGACTATATTATTTTTAAATATTTTATTTATATCTATAAATTCTATCATTAATTACCTCCATTTTGATTATTTTGTATTAAATTATGTTCTATAAGAAATTGATGAGCTACATCTTTAGGCTCTTGTTTTAAAGTATCAACTTTATTATTTAAATCTCTCATAACATCATCAGTAAGAATAGTTTCAAGAGGCATTGTTATATTTTTTAATTCTGGATACTTAACTAAAGTTTGTTTTTTCATAAGTGGAACTGCATGGTATGGAAGAAAGAAATTTTTATCATCTTCTAATAATACTAAATCATACGTTGATAGCATTCCATCAGTTGCAAAAGCATCAATAACATCGCTTTCATTATTAGCAAGAGCTTGATATCTCAATGCTCCATCAATAGAAACAACATCTTTAAAATTCAGTCCATTATATTTATTTTTAAGTCCAGGTAAGCCATCATGCTTATTGGTAAATTCAAAAGTAGGTGAAATAGTTAAATCAGATGATATAGGGATAAGATCGCTTATTTTTGTAATGTTATATTTATTAGCTAATTCTTTTTTTATAGCTAATCTATATGTATTGTTAAAGGGAAGTTCATTTCCTACTATAATGTTGTATTTTTTTTCTAAATCTTGTTTTGATATTTTATAGACATCTTGTGTGTTTACATTTTCTTTTATTGGATTATATTTAAGCATATCAGCAAATATAGTTCCAGTGTACTCCATATATATATCTATATCACCTTTTTCAAGTGCTCCAAATATAACTTTTGTTCCACCTAATGCTAATTTTCTATTAACTTTAAGATCAGTATTATTCTCTATTAATTCGGCTAGGATATTTGCTAAGACTATTTGTTCTGTATAATCTTTGCTACCAATTGTAATTGTTTTATTAGACTTTGCTTTGAAATTTTTAATATAATTTTTAGTAAGCCCAAAGAAAATAAGTAATAGAGTAAAAATTAAAATAAATTTTTGAAATAATGTTATTTTAGTTTTATTGTTGGATTTAGAAAGACCTTTTGGAACTAAAAGTTTTTCTATAATTGCAGCTGTCCAATCTATAAAAAGTGCTAGAAAACATGCAGGAATAGCTCCAGCTAAAATTTGATTTGTGTTTGCAGTTCTTATTCCCGAAAAAACTAGAAATCCTAAGCCACCAGCACCTACAAATGCTGCAATAGTCATAAGTCCAACTGCAGTAACAGCTGAAATTCTTATTCCTGCCATTATTATAGGTAAAGCCATTGGAATTTGAATTTTAAAAAGAATTTGAAGTTTTGTAAGTCCTATTCCTTCTGCGGCTTCTATCATTTGTGGACTTATTCCTTCAATACTTGTAAATGTGTTTTTTATAATAGGTAAAAGAGAATAAAGTACTACCATAAAAACGGAAGGTACTACTCCTATTCCTAGAAAAGGAATTAAAAATCCTAATAACGCCATACTGGGAATGGCTTGTATTGTATTTGCTATACCTAAAACAGTTTTATCTGCTTTTTTAAAGTGACTAATTAATATTCCTATTGGGACTCCGATTAAAATAGCAGTTCCTACAGACAAAAATGTGAGTTGGATATGCTGTAATAATAGAGTTAAAATTTGATTGTGTTCTTGTAGTATGTAATTAATAAAATCTGTCATAAAACCTCCTGTAAATTAATAATGTAAAAAACATAAAAAAAGCATCACTAGTATGAGAGCTGTGATGCCTTAAATTAACTAATATAAAAATTAAAAATAAAACACAACTCTTTTCAATGCATACGAAGTTAGCTGACGGGCTCGGATGAAAAGTATCCTATTCATAGAAATTCGCCCCATTTGATGGGTCCTCCGCTTTATATTAAAAATATAAATTAAGCTTTTGAAAATTATTTATACAATTCATTATAATATAAATTAAATAAATAGTCAAATTTTAATTTCAAAATAGATGTATAAAAAAGCAAAAAGATAACTTTTTATATTTTTGTTTTTTAAATTTTATATGTTATTTATGCATTAATATTTAATAAAAAATAAATATAGAAATACAAATTTTATTAGTTTTCTAATCTTGAAAATACGAAATAATTATAAAAGTATATTCTATAGCTATACAATGAAATGCAGATATGATATAAATAGATATATCATATTCTGTAAGGGGGAAGATTAAAATGAAAAATCAAATTGTAAAATTAGCTGAGAAATATAGTAATTTATTTGGGGCTCCTGGATTTGAAGAGGAAGTGATAGAAAGTATTAAAGAAGATGTTAATTTTAAAAGTGTTGAGACTGATTCGATCAATAATTTATATGTTGGATTGGCTGATATTGATACAACTAGACCTATAGTTGCTTTAGATTGTCATACTGATGAAGTAGGATTTATAGTAGAAAATATAAACTCAAATGGAAATATATCTTTTTTACCATTAGGAGGATGGCATGTAGGTAATATTCCAGCAAGTAGTGTTGTAATAAAAAATGAAAATGGAGAAAAATATATAGGAACAGTGAATTCAAAACCACCGCATTTTATGAGTGATGATGAAAGAAAACGATTGCCTGAACTGTCAGATTTGAAAATAGATATAGGAACAAGTGAGTATAAAGAAACAATTGATTTATATGGAATTGAAATTGGAAATCCAATTGTTCCTGATGTGAAATTTATATATGATGATAAGATTGGAATAATGAGAGGTAAAGCATTTGATAATAGATTGGGCTGTGTAGCAGTGACTATTGTACTAAATAAATTAAGAAGTATGCAACTAAACTCTAACGTTGTTGGAATTTATGCGTCACAAGAAGAAGTAGGGTTAAGAGGAGCACAGGTTGCTGCCAATAGAGTTTGTCCAGATTTTGTTATTGTATTTGAAGGGTCTCCGGCCGATGATAGTTTTAAGGATAAGTTATCAGCACACGGAGTATTAAAAAAAGGTGTACAATTAAGAGCTGTTGATGGTGGTATGATTTCAAATAATAGGGTATTAAAATTTGCAAAGGAAGTTGCAAGAGAAAATGGGATAAAATATCAGGTGATAGCAAGAAAGTCAGGATCTACAAATGGAGCTAAGTATCATGTAGCTAGTAAAGGAATACCGGTATTAGTTTTGGGAATTCCAACTAGATATGTTCATACTCATTATTCATATGCTGCAGTTGATGATATTGAAGCGGCAATAAATCTTGCGATAGAAATTATAAAAAAATTAAATGTAGATAAAATTAAAGAGTTTTAAAAAATAAAGCTGTGCATATTTCAAGATATGTACAGCTTTATTGCTATTATGATAAAGTTTTATAAATAGTAAACAATCCTTTAAGACCTAAATTAGGATCATAAACATCTATTGAATTTAATTCTGAAGCTACAAATTTTCCTAAACCACCAGTACAAATAACTTTGGCATTACAATTAAGTTCAGATTTAATAGCAGTTATAATTTCACGTAACTGTCCAATATAACCATAGAAAATAGCACCTTGAATAGCAGAAACAACATCATATCCTAAAACTGTATTAGGTTTAGAAAATGAAACTTTAGGTAATTTTGCTGTATTAGTATAAAGAGCATTAAGGCTCATTTCTATACCAGGGAAAATACCTCCCCCTATATAAGTATTATTTTGGATTACTTCATATGTAGTAGCAGTTCCTAGATCAAAAATAATTAATGTTTCATTTGGATACTCTTTTAATGCTTGTACTATGTTGATTATTCTATCAGCACCAAATCCACTTGAATTAATATGTGGGGCAAAAGTAAATGGTAAGTTTAAATTTGTATCTATTTTTAAAGGTAATTTATTAAAGTATTTTTTTCCAAAATAATCAAATACACAATTTAAATTTGGAACTACTGATGAAATGATAATATCAGTTATACTATTTATATCAATATTATTATAATCTAAATTTGTTTTAAAATATGTAAAATATTCATCTTCAGTTAATTTTTCTTTTGTGGTAACACGAAAGGTGGATAAAATATTTCCCTTTTCATCTAAGATAGCTGTTACAATATGGGTATTTCCTATATCTATTGTTGTAAGCATAATTCACCTTCTTTTATAATTTATTTTGCTTTTTATTTTCTTTGGCTTCACGTTTTATTTTTATAAAGTTATATTTTCCAGATACTTTTCTTTTAAATGTAAAAAGTGAGTTAGTAGAAAATATTCCTATTCTTCTTATTTTAAATAAATCTTCTGAAAAACAAATATCTCCAGAATCTGTAGCAACAGCAAACTCATATCCTGAATTAGCAACTATATCTTTTACCTGGTCATTTAAAAGTCCATATGGATAAGCAAAGGAAACTAATTTATGTCCTAGTTTTTTTTCTAAGATACTTTTTGATTCTAATATTTCAGTAGCTGCTTTATCTAAAGGGATAGCACTTAATTTTGGATGAGTTTTTGTGTGTCCTCCAAATTCTATTCCATATTCTTCCATTTCTTTAATCATATCAAAATTCATTAAATCAAATTGTTTTTCAGGATTTTGTTTTGAATCTACATCCCATTTATTATAATTTAAGTTAGATACTAAGAAAATAACACTTTTAAATCCATATTTTTTTAGAAGCGGGTATGCGTAAGTATAGTTATCTTCGTATCCATCGTCAAAAGTTAAAATTACAAATTTATTTCCTTTGTTAAAACGTTGCTTATATTTATTATTTGTTAAATCTTTAAATGTAATCGTTTGATAGTTATTTTCTTTAAGATATTTTAAATGTTTTTCAAATTGTTCTGTAGTGACATAAATACCATGTACACCACTTTCACTCTTATCTTTAATTACTCTATGATACATAACTACAGGTATTTCATATTTTTTTATTTTAACATATGCTCTGGCATATAATTTTTCAAAGGAATCAACTATAGTAGTTAGATTGAATTCATTGTATATTTCCTTTCTTAAAATTTCAAGATCAGTTTCAGTCATATTAAGTCCTTGAGAAATATCTGTAGGTAAAGTATCCCAATTAAATTGTTGGGTATTTTGCCAGTTAATATCTCCAAAGTTAGATTCTAAACCATCTTTTAATGTTTTAGGTGTTATTAAACCTATATATTTTGCTTCACCTACGGCAATAAGAGGTCTTCCTGAAAGTATAGCTTCAATAGCTACACGACCTGCTCCAATAATTAGATCAGAATTTTTAATCTTACAATTGACATCATTTATATACCCAAGAAATTCGATTTTGTTATTATTTTTAAATATATTAAATTTATCTGGAATTGTTTTTCCACCGATAACTTGAATTTTAATATTTTCAATAGAACTTAATTTTTCAAGTAAAGAATATGTAACTTCCCCTTTAGGACCGGATAATCTACCTATTATAGATATAGTTTTGATATTTTTTTGTAAATTTTTACTATTAAACTCATATAGTGAACAATCAATAGGATTTCTGAGGACTGTAATTTTGTTATTATTAACCTTTAATTCTTTATTTAAATGAGTTTTAACATTTTCACAAATAGCAATAGTTTCATTTCCGAGAGCTTTAAAGATTTTTCTACTTAGATGAACAGGTTGTCTACCGTGAATAGTAGTAATTAAAGGAATTTTAGCTATTTTACAAGCAATAGCACAACTCCATGAAGATGCTCTCGAGTGAGCATGTACTACTTGAATATCTTTTTCTTTAATAATTCGTAATAATTGAGAAATTTGTTTGATTCTTTGAAAAAAGTTACGTTTATTGAAATTTATTGGAATATATTCAGCATTAGTTTTTTTAGTTAGTGTGTCTGAAACTATTGTGACATTATTTCCTTTATTTATAAGCTCATTACTTAGAGTTACAGCATAAACCTCAGCACCTGTAACTTCTAATTGTGAAAGAGCCATAAGTATATTCATATTTAGGTCCTCCATAAATAATTTATTCTTTATAACTTTAATATTTTGTTAATTATAGCATAAATTTTATTGATTGTATTATAAAAAAGGTAAAAAAAAACCAACCACAATTATGGTTGGTAAATAACAAATGGCTGGGCTGGCTGGATTCGAACCAACGCATAACGGAGTCAAAGTCCGTTGCCTTACCGCTTGGCGACAGCCCAATTAATGGTCGGAATAGCAAGATTCGAACTTGCGGCCCCCTGCTCCCAAGGCAGATGCGCTACCGGACTGCGCTATATTCCGCTCCCCATCAACATAAAACATATTATCACAAAATAAACTTACTGTCAATAAAATTTTTAAAAAATTATAAAATTAAATTAAAAGATGGATAAATAAAAGAGTTTATAGGTAATACTAGTTTATAATACTTAAAAAAGTTTTTTAATATTATTATGAAGAAAAATATTTTGTTTAATAAAAGTTGTAAACCATTACGTATATAGGACATGAAATGAAGTTATATGTACGAATATTACATGTTTGTACAAGATCCCCTATTGCATTTTAATTTTATTTGATGTATAATGTATACGATACATTATATTAACTTTAGGAGGTAATTTATGAAAAAAATTCTTATGGCTTTAGGGATAGCTCTTACAATTGTGGCATGCGATAAAAATGCTGAAAAAGTAGAAGAACCAACTAAAGTAGATCAAGTTGCACAAGCTGTAGAAGCTAAAGCTGACGAAGTAAAAGAAGCGACAGAAGCAAAAGCACAAGAAGTATCAAATGCTGCAACTGAACAAGCAAACGAAGTTCAAAAGGCAGCAGAAACAAAAATGGATGAAGTAAAAGATGCAGTAGCAGCAAAAGCTGACGAAGTTCAAAAAGCAACAGAAGCAAAAGTAGATAAAGTTCAAGATGCTGTTGGAGCAAAAGTAGATCAATTAACACAAAAATTAACAAAAGATCAAAAGGTAGCTTTTAAAACAGTTGACAATGGTCAAGTTGTAACTTTAGATTCTACTGACAATTTTGAAACTGCAGTATTAACAATTGGAGATAAAAAAGTTGAAATGAAACAAGCTGTATCAGGATCAGGAGTTAGAATGGTTGGAGATAATGATAAAGTTGAAGTTCATTTTAAAGGAAAAGAAGGAATATTAACAATTGACGGGAAAGATACAAATCTAGTAGCAGAATAGTAATTTACTTAAAAAAGGACTGAATTTT
>Cam_p1__coassemble_522_pt1 | contig 108143 bp, 102 predicted proteins | sample Cam_p1__metabat2_low_PE_012 | metagenome-assembled genome bin Cam_p1 | reverse complement strand
ATACTCTCCTCCAAAAGTTCCTCTCCATTTAGAAACATAAGGAATTTCTTTTCCCTTATCTTTTCCCGATTTAATCTTTGCATCTACATAAGATAGAGACTCATTTAAAGTAAGTTTATTAAAATATTGTTCTGAATATAGTTCTACACCTTTTCTTTCAGTTTTACCAAAATTTCTATAATTCCAGATTGGTCCAACTCCTGGAGACATTTGTGAATTTTTTGAAATTTCATCTTTGGTTTGTGAGTAATAAGTTGTTGCTGAAACATAAACATTTCCAATGACATCTCTTACTCCTAATTCAATAGTATCTGTTTTTTCAGGCTTTATATTATTAACAAGATAATAAGCTTCTACATCATTACTTTTTGTCATCATATGACTATTTGGCATACCACCTTTAGAATTCATCATTTGGCTGTCCATTTTTCCTTTTCCCATCATATTTGGTAGCATCTTTTGATTTTTTGTTCCCAAAGTATTAGATCTCATTGCTGCCATTTTACTAGTTCCTTCTTTTTTATCCATTTTAGGTGGCTTTGTCATATCTTTTTTATCCATTCCGGAACTATTGTTTTTAGTCTTTAAATATCTAAAATCTTTATCAAAAAATTCTGTTGCATTTGGGCTTGTAAAACTTTTCTCATATTTAATATATATATTTCCTGTTTTTGAATATAGATAATTAAATGCTGCTTCATATCCATAGTTATCTAATGATGGTTTACCCTCGACTTTTTTCTTCTTTTTATCTATAGATTCTAATTTATAATTTGCAAATTCTCCTCTTACTCCAGCTGTAAATTGAAATTTTTGAGTTATATCAAATCTATTTAAAGCATAAATTGAATTTGTATCTTTAGTTACATCATAATAGTTTCCACCCATTACTCCATTTCCGATACTATCTGCTTTTTCTCTTAAAAAATCATACCCTAATATTAAATCTCCTCTGTTATATGAATATTTTCCTCTTAAATTAGCTCCTTCTTTTTTTTCTTTAGTCCAAAATGTTGATAAGCTTGTTCCAACATCTTGAAGTTGTTTGTCATGTGAATTTTCAATAAAACCAGTAGTTGTTACTTCAAAATCATTATATTTTCCTACATATCCAACTAAATAATTTTCCTTAGTTAATTTACCATCTCTATAGTTATCTGGATCTGCTTGTCTTCTATCTTCTTCTAATTGTTTCTTAGTAAGTGATCCTGTTCTATGATAGTTTTCTGTGTATTTTTCAATTTTAACCATTAATCTTTGATTTTTATCAAAATCATATCTAATTTTTCCTATTAGATTATCTATTTCAGTTTTTTCAGTATCTCTATACCCATCTGAATTTCTTCCAGTATAATTGATACCTGCAAATAACTTATCCGTTACTTGTACACCTGTTACAACATCCATCTTTTTATTATCATAAGAACCATAGGTTGCTCCTACTTTTGCATAATTTCCAAGTTTAGTAGCAGTTACTATATTTATAAATCCACCACTTGTTCCACTACCATATAAAACTCCACCTCCACCAGGAACAATTTCTATTTTTTGTATTTGATCAACAGGAATATTATTTACAGGGAAAGCACATTCAGTCCCATATAACATATTCATCATATTTACAGGAATTCCATCTACTAATATCTTAACTCTAGAAGATGCCCTTTCTCCTTGACCTCTCATATCAAATCTAACTCCATAACTAGTATTTACTGTTTGAACAAATGGCGAGTCTTTTAAAATTTCCTCTACAGTTGAATAGTTTTTTCTTTCTATATCTTCTTTTGTAATAACAGTAATATTTTTAACCTCATCTTTTACTGTTGTTTCAAATCCAGTAGCAGACACTACTGTTTCGTCTAATCTTGCTGAATTTTCAGCATATATGCTAGAAGCCACAACTAGCATACTCATAAGTAATAAATATTTTTTCATGTTCTCCCTCCAACAAACTTTTTAGTATAGTAATTGTCAATGGCTCAAAAAATAAAAAATCTCTGCCATTAACAAAATAGTAACTTCGCAAAGCCCCCTCATTTTGTTTTCTCAGAGAATGTAAAAAAATAATTTAATTTTATATCTCCCCCTTTTCCCACCGAAAAAAAGTCAAAAACTAGAAATTAGGCAAGTCTCCTGACTTGGCTTCATTCTACTTCCTACCTTCCCGGAATAATCCAGTGGTTATCGGTTTCGTCCACCTTACAGTAGCGGGGGCTGTGTGGGATTTTCACCCAACTTCCTCTTTTAAGTTTAAAAACACCTAACACTATTTGAAAACATTATATTTTATATCATAATATTACATTTATTTCTAAAAAAGTCAATTTGTTTTTATTATGCTTATTATTAATACAATATATCTAATATATTTTTATATATATTTTTTATATTGAACATATCTTGTTTAGTTTTAGTATTTACAATAAAAAAAGAGCAGTATTTTTCATTTTACCACTCTTTTATCCCTTTTTAATTTTTATCTTTTAATATAAAAAATTTAAATGTTGTTCCTCTATTTTCAGAAGATTTTACAGTTATTTTTCCTCCACATTGTTCTACTAAACTTTTTACTATTGAAAGTCCAAGTCCTGTTCCACCAGAATTTCTATTTCGTGATTTATCTACTCTATAAAATCTATCAAATACTTTATATTGCTCAGATGCAGGTATTCCAATTCCGTTATCTGAAACATTAAAAATATATCTATCATCTATTTCTGTAATTTCTACTTCTATTTCTGGATTTTCATTTTTATTATAGATAAGTCCATTTTCAATTAAATTTTTAAGAATAGTTACAACTCTATTTACGTCCATTTTTACAATATTTTTTTGATTTTTTAATCTCACATTATAATCTACTTTACCATTTTTTTTCTCTATCAATACTTGTAAAATAGAATCTACTCTATTTATAATATTATCTATACTTACTCTTTCTATATTTAAAAGATTTGAACTTTCTATCTTAGAAATATTTAAAAAATCTAAAACTATATTTTCTAACTTTTCAACATTTTCCTTTATAACTTTCATAAATTTATTTCTCATCTCATCTGGAGCTCCATCTAAAGCTATCAAATAACCTTTAATGTTGGTAAGAGGAGTTTTTAGTTCATGACTTACGTTACTTATAAAGTTTTTTTGTATCTCACTTGCATTACGTCTATTAGTTATATCTTTTATCGTTATTAAAAATTCATCTCTAAATTCTATAACTTTAAAAGTAACTAAAAAATATCTTTTTATACTCTGAATATATACCTCTTCTGAAATAGATATTTTCTGATTTATCCCCTTTTTTATAATATCTATAATCTCTATATATTTTATAGCTACCATATACTTTTGTCTTTTAAAATCAACTATATCTTCTAATACATTGTTTTTAACTTTAAATCTTCCTTCAGAATCTAAAAGTCCAATAAAAATATCTATAGAATCTATAACTAGAGAAAGAGTCTGCCTTTCATGATCAAGAGTTTTTATATTCTCTAGATTTTTCTTTTGCCATTCTTTTAATACTGTCCATAATTCAAAAAACCATTTTTCTTCTTTTATATAATTAGCAGTTGAATTTTCTCCACTTTTTAAAAAACTTTTCATAAGATTTATTTTTTTATAAAAGTCTCTTTTTATATAATTTCTGTAAAAAAAGTGTATTGCAAAATTTAATATTAGAAAAAACAATATCTGTAGTGCTAAAAATTTTACAATCTCTTGTTTTTCTTTTGTGTAATTTCTAGCTATTCTGATTATAAAAGATTCTCCATATTTATTTTTAAAAGTAGTCGTATAATATGCAAAAGTTGGTCCTAAAGTTTTACTTTTTCGTATATCAAAACCTTCTCCTACATTTAATGCTTCCTCTACTTCTTTTCTATCTAGATGATTATCCATATAGTCTTCTCTAGATATATTTTGAGAATCAAACTCTACCTTTCCATAAGGATTTATAAGAGTAAATCTTATGCCACTATTTTCAAAAAGTTCTCCATATTTCTCATGAGGATAGTCTTTTGCCACTATTTTTACAAATATAGTATCTTGTTTTAAAGTTGCTTTTACTCGTTGCTTGTAAAGATTAGATAAAACATTTGAATTTAAATAAACAAATATTCCCTCTAAAAGAAGGATAAAAATAAGAGTTACTATCTCTTTTCTTCTAATTTGTACCCCACCCCTTTAATAGTTTTTATACAATGTACTAACTCTGGTATTTTATCTCTTAACTTTGAAATATATACATCTACAGTTCTATCTCCTGCATAGTAATTACTATTCCATACTCTATCTAAAATTTGCTCCCTTGTAATAACTAAATTTTTATTTTGAATTAAAAGCAATAATAAATCATACTCTTTTTTAGACAGTTCTACTTCTTGATTATCATAAAAAACACTATGTTTACTTTCATCAATTTCTATTTCTCCAAAATAGTATTTCTCTTGGACAACTTCTTTTTTCTTAACATTTAAAAGCTTTTTTACTCTCAAAACTAATTCTCTTGGATCAAAAGGTTTTTTCATATAGTCATCAGCACCTATTTCTAAACCTTCTAACACATCTTCAATTTCAGTTTTAGCTGTCAACATAATTATAATTGGATCCCCATATTCAGAAGATATATCTTTTACAATTTTGGTGAAGTTTTTACCATCTAGATATGGCAACATTAAATCTAACACCACTAAACTATGTTTTTTTTCTTTTAAAAGTTTAAGTCCTTCTAATCCATCATCTGCTCTGTCTACTTCGTATCCAGCATTTGTTAAAAAATAGACTATAAGATCTTGAATTTCTTTATCATCTTCTACCACCAAGATTTTCATTATAAAACAAGCCTCCCATACCTTTTTAATTCAATTATACCATAATTAAAAGAGCCTACCTAAAAAATTTAAGGTAGGCATCTAAGATATAAAAAACCTATTTTACTGGCACAAAACCTTCTTCTTCTATTATTTGTTGTCCATCTGGAGATACTGCAAATTCTACAAGATCTTTTACTACACCTTCTCTATTTTTTGCTGTATACCAATAAACTTCTCTTGCAATAGGATAAGTTTTAGAAAGTACATTTTCTCTAGTTGCATCTATTCCATCAACTTTTACTGATTCTACAGTATCGTCCATATATCCCATTCCTATATATCCAATTGCATATTTATTGTTAGCTACTTCTTGTTTTATTGCCTGATTTGATGGCATATATAAAGTTCCATCACCATATTCTTGAGTTCCTTTTGCATTTCCTTCTCTTACTATATGCTCTTTAAAGAATTCGTGTGTTCCTGAAGATGAGTCTCTTGATAAAACTACTATTGGAGCATCATCTCCACCTAGTGCTTTCCAGTTTGTAATCTCTCCTCTATAAATTTTTCCAAGAGTTTTGTCATCAATATCTTTAATTGGATTTTCTTTATTTGCAACAATAGTTATTCCATCATATCCTACAACTATTTCATCTATGTCTAGTCCTTGATTTTTAGCTTGTTCAAATTCTTTTTCTTTCATATTTCTTGAAGCCATAGCAATATCAGTAGTTTTATTTATTAAAGACGATATTCCAACACCTGATCCTCCACCTGTTACAGCTATTCTAGCTCCTTTGTTTGTACTCATAAATTTTTCTGCTATTGCCTGTGATGCATTTAATATTGTATCAGATCCTTTTACTTGAACAACACTTGATCTTGCCTGAGCAGTTTTTCCAAATCCTATTCCACCTGCTACTATAAGTGCTGCTAATAATCCTTTTTTCCAAAAATTCTTTTTCATATTTCCTCCTATACTTTTATTAACTAAATCACTGCTTACAAATCAAATATACCTCAACTATGTTAATCAAATATTAAACCAATGTAAAAACTGTGTAATTTTTCTTTTACACATTTTTTACATTGAATTAATATTAGTTTTACATAGGAAGAATAGAATAGTTGAGAAAAGATAAAATATTTTTAAGGAGGGACTATGTTTTCCATCAGAAAAACAAAAGATATTGGTATGAAATACACTCTTTTTGGAATAGGTGTTTCTAATATAATTATCATATTCCTTATCTTTTTGTTTATTTTTTTAAACGGTGTTAAATTTTTTAGCGAGTATCCGATATCAAAATTTTTATTTGGGACAAAATGGATATCTCTTTCAAATTATTTTGGACTTTTACCACTTTTAGTAGGTTCATTTTGGGTGACATTAATAGCATTATTAATTTCTGTACCAGTTGGAATATTCACAGCAATTTATATAGCTGAATATGCATCACCTCGTATGAGAACTTTACTTAAGATAACTATTGAGACAATGTCTGCTGTTCCTTCAGTTGTTTTAGGATTTTTAGGACTTTATGTCTTATCTGGAGTAGTAAAAGATATCTTTAATTTAAATAGTGGGCTGACAGCTCTTTCAGGTGGAATAATGCTTGCATTTATGGCAATTCCAACTATAGTTAGTATTGCTGATGACTCACTAATAGCTCTTGACAAATCATATAAAGAAGCATCTCTTGCATTGGGAGCTAATAAAATTGAAACAATTGTAAATGTATTACTACCTGCTGCATTTCCTGGAATATTTGCAGGAATAATGCTTGGATTTGGACGTATTATTGGAGAAACATTAACTGTACTTATGATAACTGGAAATTCACCAATACTTGCTACAACTCCACTTTCTCCAGTTAGAACACTAACAGCTACTATTGCTGCTGAAATGGGAGAAGTTGTAAATGGAAGTACTCACTATTACGCTCTTTTTGCAATAGGTTTAATTCTATTTTTAATAAGTTTTATCACTAACAGTATAGCTGATAGATTTATTCAAAAGTCAAGAAAACTAGGGTAGGAGATAACAATGATATTAATAAAAAAGAAAAATGAAAAAATAGTTGAGACATTGATAAAATTAGTAGGAATTCTCTCTATAATGCCAGTATTTTTCATTATTGGATATATAATATATAAAGGAATTCCTGCTATTTCTTGGGATTTTATTATGGATATGCCAAAAGATGGTATGCGTGCTGGTGGTATTTATCCAGCTATTATAGGTACATTACTTCTAACTTTAGGAACTATTTTAGTATCCGTTCCATTTGGTATTTTAACAGGAATATATTTAGTTGAATATGCAAAAGATAATTTTCTAACGAGAATAATTAATCTTACTATTATAAACTTAGCTGGTATTCCAAGTATTATATATGGCCTTTTCGGAATGGCACTATTTGTAATATTTTTAGGATTTGGAGTATCTATTATATCTGGAGCATTAACTTTAGGAATAATGTGTCTTCCTGTTATTATAACATCTACTAGAGAGGCTCTTTTATCTATTCCTAAAGGATTAAGAGAAGCATCTCTTGCATTAGGGGCTACAAAATGGGAAACAATTACAAAAATAGTTTTACCTGCTGCACTACCAGGAACTTTAACAGGAGTAATTTTAAGTATATCAAGAGCAGCTGGAGAAACTGCACCTATTATGTTTACTGCTGTAGCATTTTATTTACCATTTTTGCCAGAGTCTCCTTGGGATCAAGTAATGGCATTGCCTTACCATCTATATGTTATATCTACACAAGTACCTAATATGCCTATTCAAAATATGGAAGGAACTCTATTTATATTAGTTGTTATAACTATTGGATTTAACCTTTTAGGTGCAGCTGTAAGATATAAGTTTAATAAAAAATCATAGAAAATTATTAGGAGGAAATAAATATAATGAATAAAGATGATATTAGAATTCTCGTAAAAGATTTCAATTTCTATTATGGAGATTTTCATGCTTTAAAAGATATAAATATGGAAATTCAAAAAAATAAAGTAACAGCTCTAATAGGTCCATCTGGATGTGGAAAATCGACATTTTTAAGATCTATCAATAGAATGAATGACCTTATTGAAAATGTAAAATATGAAGGACAAATTCTATTTGACGGAAAAAATATTTTTGATAAATCTTATGATATTGTTGATCTTAGAAAAAATATCGGAATGGTTTTCCAAAAACCTAATCCATTTCCAAAAACAATATATGAAAACATAGTATACGCTCCAAAATTACATGGTGAAAAAAACAGAGATAAGTTAGACGAAATCGTTGAAAACTCTTTAAAATCAGTAGCTTTATGGGACGAAGTAAAAGACAAGCTTCATAAATCTGCTCTAGGTCTTTCAGGTGGACAACAACAAAGACTTTGTATTGCAAGAGCAATTTCAGTAAATCCTGAAATCTTACTAATGGACGAACCAACTTCAGCTCTTGATCCTATATCAACTGCAAAAATAGAGGAGCTTATAGGAGAACTTGAAAAAAAATATAGCATTATAATAGTTACACATAATATGCAACAAGCTTCAAGAATATCTGAGTATACTGGATTTTTCTATCAAGGTGTACTAGAAGAATTTGATAAAACTGAGCTTATGTTTACTACTCCAAAAAAGAAAAAAACAGAAGATTATATAACTGGAAAATTTGGATAAGATTAAATTACCTAGGAGGAATAAATGAAAAATTTACAAGAAAGTTTAGAAGGACTTCACGAACATTATCTTGAACTTTTAAAAAATGTAAATAGAGTTTTAGATGTCAATGTAGAAATGCTTAAAAATCAAAAACTTGATTTTGGTCTTTATGGAGAATGTGTTGTTGTTGAAGATGTCATAAATGCTTTAGAAGTAAGAATCAAAGATGATGCTATTATCTCTATAGCTAGATTCCAACCTGCTGCTGTAAATTTAAGACTTCTTATTATGATGATAAATAGTGCAAGACTTCTTGAAAGAATGGGAGATTTATTAAAAGCAAATTTCTCAATCATTAAAGATATTGAAAGAAATTCTCCACATATAGCAAAATATCTTCAAAGTATGCTATATCCAATGGTGCTTAAAATTAAAAACATTTTTGAAATGTATGTAAAAGCTGTAATAGATAATGATGAAAAAGCTCTATATCTTTTACTAACTCGTGATGAAGACATAGATGAAATATCTCATCAAAATATGAATTCTTTAACTGAACTTATGAAAGCATCACCTGACAATGTACAAGGTGGAACAGATCTAGTTCTTTTAAACAAAAACTATGAAAGATTTTCAGACCATGTTATGCATCTTGTTGTAGACTTAGTATATATACTAAAAGGTGAAAATCTTAGAAAAATTGAGCTGCTTGAGGAGAAGAAATTGAGTAAAAAATAGCCTGAAGTTTTAAAGCTTCAGGCTTTTCTTATAATTCAAAAAAGATTTTCAATGTATTTTCATCTGTTTTTTTTCCAAAGAATGATCCAATTATAAATACAAAAATATTTACTGCTAAAACTGGGACTATATTATGCATTCCCATAATACTAGATTTTGTAACTGTAAGTAATATAAAAACTATAAATCCAAAAATCATAGATAATATAGCACCTGTTGAATTGGCTTTTCTCCAAAATAAACCAAATATAATAGGACAAAAGAATGTTGATTCAAGTCCTGCAAATGCTAAAAGATTAATCCATACAAGAAGATCTGGTGGGTTTAATGCAAGTAAAAATACTAAGGCTCCAAATCCTAAAGAAACAAAAAAAGATAATTTTTTGACTTTTTTAGTATCTGCATTTTTATTGATATAATATAGATATAAATCTTTTACTATAGTAGCTGAAGTCATAATTAAAAGCGAATCTACAGTTGACATAATAGCTGCTAAAGGACCACCTATAAATATTCCAGCTACAATAGGATTTAAATTTTTTAAAGCTAATATAGGAATTATTTTATCTCCAACTGCTATATCTGGCTCTATTGCCATTCCCATAACTCCTATTAAGTGCATTCCAAGCATTAAAATTCCAACTACTGATGTTCCTATAATCATAGCTCTATGTAAAGATTTACTATCTTTAAATCCCATACATCTAACAGCTGTTGAGGGATATCCTAAAAGTCCTATTCCAACCAATACCCAAAAAGACATTATAAATGGCTTTGCTATATTCCCACTAGAACCAGGAGTTAACATCTGAGGTGAATTTCTAGCTATTGTTCTCATAATATTTTCCATTCCGTGTCCCTTTTTTAAAATTACAAAAAATAACACTGCTGTTGCTATTAACATAATAACACCTTGTATAGCATCAGTAATTGCAACTGCTCTAAATCCACCAAAAGATGTATACGCAATTACAACAGAAGAAAATATTATAAGACCTATTATATATGGGTACCCTGTTACACTTTCAAATAATCTTGCACCACCAACAAACTGTGCTACTATTGATCCTATAAAAAAAACTAACATTGTTATTGATGAGATTATAACTACTGCATCACTTTTATATCTAACTCTTAGTAAATCAATTATCGTTACACCTTTTATCCTCCGCGAAATAATAGCCATTTTCTTTCCTATTATTCCCAAAGTAAAAAATGCTGTTGGTACTTGAATACATGCAAGAAGTACCCAACCAAGACCCAATTTATAAGCAACTCCTGGTCCCCCAATAAAAGAACTAGCTCCTACATAGGAAGCAATTATTGTCATAGCAAGGACAAATCCTCCCATCTTACGACTTCCTATGAAATATTCTTCTGTAAAATTTGCACTATTTTGTTTTATATTATTAACTTTATATGCAATTAATAACATTACCCCTAGATAAAGGATTATTGGCATAAGAGTCATCACAGCTTATCATCCTCCTCTTCTAAGGATACATTTTTAAAAAATATTCTCACTAAAATAAATACTAAAATATTTACAACTACAAGACCAACTACACAAGAGTAAAAAAACCACTCTGGCAATCCAAATATATATTTAAAATGCTCTACATCACTACTGTTTCCATAAACATAGGCAAAATAATACCACCATAAAAAATAGAAGAGATAAAGAACAACAGTAACAATTATCTCTTTGTTAATCTGTTTTTTTCTGCTTTTCATCAGATACTCCTTAATAATGTTTTTATTTTATTATTTTTTTATAAAATATAAATAGTTTTTATCTTTATAAATTCATTGTACATTATAAGGGATAAACTTATAAATGTAAATGTTTATAATAAAAATACCAAAGAATCATCCTTGGTATTTCTATAAATTTACTACTTTCCGTAATTATCCTCTCTTTGAAGATAACCATCTTCGAAATATTTCCATATTCCCTTTTGTACTCCATTATCATATTCTCCTATGTATAAAGAAGAATTTCCTGGAGAGAAAAATTTTTCTTGCCATATTCCTTGTTTTAACCCTTGAATATAGTTACCCGTTCGATAAACTCCACCAACTGTCTCTTCCCAATATCCATTTTTCTTTCCATTTAAATATGTTCCTTTTTCACTTCTATAAAGGTCATCATCTTTTTCTTCCCAATATCCAGATTTTACTCCATTTATATAATTTCCTTTACACAGAACATTTCCATCTTGAGTGTATTCTGCCCAAAAACCATCTTTAACACCATTTGTGTAATTTCTTTCGTATTTTAATTGTTGTCCATCATCATATTTTTCTAACCATTTTCCCGATTTTACACCATTTTTTATAACTCCATGAAATAGGATATCATTTTCTATTTCACCATCAATACAAAATTGTTGAAAAACATCTCTAGCAAATACCTCAGGTGATCGATCCCCAATTCTAACTTCTGGATCAGTAATCCAATCAAAAGTTAATTTAAATTTACCATTAAGTTCTATTTTTTCTTTATCATCATAACCTATAAAAATCTTTCCAACATATATATTTCCTTCTCTTATTAATGCTGCTTTTAAATACTTTTTTCCACTTTCATTGTAAAATATAAATTCCCCATTAGGAATTCCTCTAGTATAATTTATGTCAGAAGATTTTATTCCAACAGAATTAAAAGTTTCTACCCAACCAGACACAGGTAAATCCTTATAGTAAAAACATTTTTGCCCATCTCTGAACTCTACTTTAAAGTGATTTGTTACTGGATTTCCGGATATTTGCATAATTTTATCGTATCCTTTTTCAATAAATGAAGGATTGTCCACGTTACATCCCATCAATAAAATTGTCATCATAATTATAAGTAATATCCCAGGTTTTTTCATCTTTCCACCTCTTAATTTAAGTTATTTTATATGATTTCACCTTCGAAAAACTTATTCAAAACAACACTTACTCCACCTATTGTATTATTTCTATGGTTAAAATGAGATTTTTTTATTATTAAATTTTCATAGACATATGGTAAACATAGCTTTTGCAAATAATTATCTAATATTTTTAAAGTTAAGTCAAGCTTTAAAAGCTCTCCACCTATAACTAAATTAGATATATTAAAAGTGTTAGATATATTACTAATTGCAATTGCTAATGCATATACACTATGACCAAATATATCATGTGCAATATCATCATTTTCTCTAATTTTTTCAATAAAACTTTCAATTGTTATATCACAACTGTTTAAATTTAACCTATTTGAATATTCTCCTAAAATAGCTGTATTTGAAGATATAGTCTCCAAACAACCAATTTTTCCGCAACTACACTGTTTATTATTATTTTCAATAAATGTATGTCCTATTTGGCCCGCTATAAAATTATCTCCAAATAAAAGAGAACCATTTATTATAATTCCAGCTGATATTCCTTTATCAATATTTATATACAAAAGATTTCTAAATTCTTTATCAAAAAACTCTTTTTCAGCTAAGGTCATTGCTCTAACATCATTTTCTAAAAACACCGGTACGTCTATAAAAGATTGTAATGTTTCTATTAAATGGATATTTTCCCATTTATAAAAAGATGAATATCTAACTATTCCCTTTAAAGAGTCAATTTGTCCAGGAAAAGCTATACCCACCCCTAGTATTTTTCTATTCTGTTTTAATAATTCATAAATTTTAACTATACACTTTGTAACTTGTATTTCTTCCTTACCACCTATATCTAGAGATAATTCTTGTAACATTTCTCCATCAATAGAATTTAAAGAACCTATAATAACTCCCCTATTAATTTTCATACCAATAATATACTTATAATTGCTGTTCAAAGAAAGAACAGTCCCTTTTCTGCCTCTTTCTTTATTTTTTTCTATATCTGTTTCTAATATAACTTTATCTGCAACTAATTCTTTTATTAAATTTGAAACAGTTCCTGCAGCTAACTCAGTATATTTTTGTAATTCTACCCTTGTCATATCACTTTTTTTTAATGCTTTTAATATTATTCCAGTATTTATTTTTTTTAGTGAATCTAACTTAATATTCAATTTATCTCTCCTCACGACCCATGATTTTAATTATACAATATATTTTTTAAAAATTCCAATTTTTATAAATGTTTTGAAATGGAAAATATTATTGACAAACAGACATTTAAGTTGTATATTAAAACCAAGATATAATATATTTCAAGGTTGAAATAATTTCAAAGTGGGAGGAACTATGAAAAAAATTAATGTGTTTTCTAAATTACAATTATTAGGAAAATCTTTAATGCTACCAATTGCTGTATTGCCAGTTGCTGCATTACTTTTAAGATTTGGATCTCCAGATATGTTAAATTTATCTTTTGTTAAGTCTGCAGGAAATGCAGTATTTGCAAATTTAAGTGTTTTATTTGCTATAGGAATAGCTTTTGGAATAGCTCATAATAATCATGGAGCAGCAGCTCTTGCTGGAGCTATAAGTTATTTTGTCATAGAAGCAGGTGCAAAATCTATAAATGGTGATATTAAAATGGGGGTATTTTCTGGTATTATTGCTGGAATAGTTGCTGGTAATTGCTACAATAAGTTTAAAGATATAAAAGTTCCTGAATGGTTGGGATTCTTTGGTGGTAGAAGATTTGTTCCCATTATTTCTGCTCTTTTTAGTGTAATTATTTCAGGTATTTTAGGATATGTTTTTCCTATTGTTCAAAAAGCTCTAGATACTTTTGGTATGTGGATGACTAAATCTGGAGAATTTGGGCTTTTCATATATGGTTTTCTTCAAAGACTTCTTATTCCATTTGGATTACACCACGTATTAAATTCTATAGTAAGATTTATGTTTGGTGAATATACCGATCCTGCAGGAAAAGTATTTATTGGAGATCAAGTGAGATTTTTTGCCGGAGATCCAACAGCAGGTATATATATGGCTGGAGCATTTATTGTAATGATGTTTGGACTTCCAGGAGCAGCCTTTGCTATATATAAATGTGCTAAAACAACAAGACAAAAAGAAATTGTTGGAGTTTTAATTTCTGTTGCTTTGACATCTTTTTTAACTGGAATTACTGAACCAATTGAATTTTTATTTATATTTAGTGCTCCCATATTATTTGTTCTTCACTCTATATATATGGGACTTGCTTATGCTGTTACCAATTACTTTGGTATTCTACATGGATTTGGATTTTCTGCAGGATTAATTGACTATATTTTAAATTTCAAACTTGCCACTAAACCACTTCTTATTCTTCCAATTGGAGTAGGATTTTTCTTCTTATACTACTTTACTTTCTCATTTTTAATAAAAAAAATGAACTATCCTACTTTAGGAAGAGAAAATGAAGATTCCAATACTGTAGAAGAAATTAAAAATACAGATGAAAATAGCAAGATAAATTGTTTTATTGAGGCATTAGGTGGTAAAGATAACTTTATCACTGCAGACTCATGTATTACAAGACTCAGACTTGATCTTAAAGATAGAACTATTATAGATGAAGAAATGTTAAAATCTCTTGGAGCAAAAGGAGTTATGAAACCAGGACAAACAAGTGTTCAAGTAATATTAGGAACAAGTGCCGAAAGAATAGCTAACGGAATAAAAGAAAAACTAAGATAACAATATATTAGGAGGAATATAGATGAAATTATTATGGTGTGATTTACATGCTAATATTCATTCAGAGCAATTAAAAGATATTAATACTTGGTATGAATTTGCAAAAGAAATGACAGATTTTTGGCCTATAGCTTATTATCCTTTTCATATGAGACGTGATTCTACTGGAATTGGATTAGAAGACATATTAGAAAAAGAAAAAAGAGATGCAGATTGGGAATATATTAGAAAATTTGTTATGGAAAAATCTAATTCAAATTATCTTTTATTTATGGGATATGAATGGCAAGGAGCAGGATTAGATGGAGATCACAATGTTTTTTATAAAAATTTAGATGAAAAACTTTATGCTCCACTTAGATATAGTGAACTTACTGATAAACTTCCATTGAATGAAGCTATAGCTATTCCACATCACTTGGCATACGCCCTAGGACATAGAGGTAAAAACTGGTCAACTCACAATAGTCTATACTCCCCTTTTGTTGAAATATACTCATCTCACGGAAGTTCTGAAAGTGATATAACTGAAATTCATATGGGAAGACATATTCATATGGGACCTAGAACTTCAGGAACTGATGTATTAAGTGGATTAAAAGCTGGAAATATAGTTGGGATAATTGCCTCTGGTGATAATCATGTGGTTCCTGCTATGTATGGTCATGGTCTTATGGCATGTTATGCTAATAACTACACTAGAAATGGAATCTTTGATGCGTTTTTAAATAGAAGAGTCTATGGGGTTACTGGAAGTAAAACAAAGCTTTACTATGATTTAAATGATAATATAATGGGTAGTATTATAAAACCTAGTAAAGATAATAAATACTACGCTACAGTTGATGTAGAATGTGGGAATGCTATTGATAGAATAGAATTTATTAGAAATGGAATTGCTGAACATACCTATGTGCATAATGGAACTTGGGAATATAAAGATCTTATAGATGAAATTAAATTTAAATTTAGAGTTGATTTTGGCTGGGGACCTGATCTTAAAATATATCCAGATATTAAATCTAAACACTGGGAAGGAGAAATCACAACAGAAGGAAAAATTATTTCTGTAGAAAAAATATGGACAAATCCTGGTCAAAAAATAAATTACCAAGATGATAAGAAATGCAATTTTTCACTATTAACTAAAAAAACAACACAAACAGGAAAATGGATGGGTGTTTCTGGAGTTCAAACTGAAGGATTTATATTTGAAATTAAAGCAGATATAGATTCAATAATAACTTTTAAAATAGATAATAAAATATTTAAATATACAGTAAGAGATATTTTATCTGGAACAAAGTTAAATGGATTTGTTGAAGAAGCTATTCAACTTGCTAAAGATAGATTTGGATTTGATAGCTATTATAGATCTGATCCTTTCTGGCATAATGCTTACAAATTTAAAATTAATCAAGGATTTCCAGAAATAGCATATAAAAAGAGAGTATCCCATACTTTTGATGGGCTTAAAACAGAAAATCAAGATTTCTTTATGGTAAAAATACACCAAAAAAATGGAGAAGTGGCATGGGCATCTCCTGTATGGGTTAGAAAATAGTAGTTGTAAAAGACAGATTTTTCTGTCTTTTATTTTTTACAAAATATGATTGTTTTTTGTAGAATTAATGTGTAAATATGATATAATATTCTAATACAACTTATTAACTAAATATAAAATATGCTTAGGAGGAACCGAGATGTTATTAGAAATTTCTAGAATTAATCCAGATGGAAAAACAAAAATTAAAGAGTTTTCTGAATATCTACAAGTTATTTTTGAAGTTGATGAAAAAGGTATATGTACAAAGATAGGAGTTTACGATCCTAAATATTCAGGTGCAGGGGACCTGTATATTGCAGATATCTACGAAGTAAAAGTTAATGATAAATTAGTAAATTACACTTTTCCTAAAACTTTAGAAGTTATGAAAAAGTTTAATAAATAAAAAATCCCTGTATTATCAGGGATTTTTTTAAATATCTTCAAATGTACCTCTTTTTAAAACTCTTTTATCTGCCATCATTAACTTTCCATTCATAATAACACTATCTATAATATAATCTTTATCTATTATCAATAAATCTGCATAATATCCTTCTTCTATTTTCCCGTAATTCTTATCAATACAAAGAGCTTTTGATACATTTGTAGTTCCAAATTTCAAAGCTTCTTCAAAAGTAAATACTTTAGTTTTTACCATATCTACTATTTGCTTATACACTGTATCACAAGAAGCGGCTCCTATTTTAACAACTTTTCCTTCATCATCATATAAAGACCAACTTCCATTTCCATCAGAACTTAAAGTTACTTTATGTAAATTACAATTTTCTTCTTTTAATCTAACAAATAAATTTGTTACTTTACTAAATTTTCCCTCATCACCAGCTGTGATATCAATATATCCACCACGTCTATTAAATTCCATAGCATCTTTAAAAAGTCTTTCATTTCTTCCAACATGAGTAGGTCTAAAATGATTTATAGGAATATCATATTTTTCCATTATTTCATAAATTGGTTTTAATGATGAATTGCCATCTCCCATATGCATTGTTACATATCCTGCTTTTCCTGAAAGCATTCCTCCAACTCTTGCTTCAGCAACTATTTTTGCCAATTCATCTACTGTAATAGCTGACGATCTATGATCTGAATAGGCTATTTTTACTCCAATAATTTCATTTATAAATGTAATATCTCTTTTTATACTCCCTGTTATATTAGGTGTTGGATACGCATAAGCTCCTGTTAAACAATAGCAATTAATACCTTCTTCTTTTAATCCTTTAGCCTTTGCAACTAAATTTTCTACACATCTAGTTGTTGAATCTGTTCCTAAAAGTCCAACTACTGTAGTTACTCCTCCTTTTATTAAAGAGCTTAACGCAACTTCTGGAACTCTAGTTTTAAAACTACCTTCTCCACCACCACCAGTAATATGTATATGTTGGTCTATTATTCCCGGTACTAATTTTTTTCCATTTCCATCTATTACTTTTAAGTTTTCTAAATTGTATTCCTTTTTATCTGACACTTCTACTATCTTATCATTACAAATTAAAACAGACTTTTTTCCTCTATACTCAGGTGCATAAATTTCTATATCTTTGATAAGTGTAAACATAACTTCCCCCTCTGATTTATTTTCTTATATGGATATTACAACATTTTCCTAGTAAAATCAATTTCAAAAAATAAAAAAAGAGAGAATGGTGTGCGAAAATTCTCTCCCTGAGGTTTAGTATGGCAGTAAACCTCAAAATATTTGAAAATAAAAAAGAGAACTAACAAGATGGCCCTCTTTTTTAGAAGTAAACTTAAACTATTAATTTAACTTGAAAATAATATATCATATTGTTAATAAAATTACAATATTTTTTTAAAAAATTATAAAAATTAAAAAGACTGCTCAATTAAGCAGTCTGATTGATATGGTGGTAATTATTATGAATAACTTCACAAATATATTGTTATTGTCCTATATTAGCACTATTTTATGATTTTTTCAATCCAAAAAAGGAAGCAAATTTTATTAACTATATTCTTATTCAATCTCAACTTGAGATAAGTATCTTTCTAATTGCAATATTTTTCCTGTTATATATCCTAAATGTTCTGTTGACAAAACTTCTTCATTTTCTAATACTACTTCTCTACGTTTTCCCTTTTCATGAATGCAAAACTTTATTTTATCCGTATCTATTTTTATATCCTCATCATTATTAGAAATTATAATAGGAAAAACAACCTCATAATTATCATAGTGAAAAACTAAAAAATTCTCATCACCAAGTTCAACTTTCCAACCGTAGTCAGGGTCAGTTGTATATTGAATATAACATTTTGCACAAGATATCATATCTAACTTTCCAAAATTTTCTTCTGTTAGCTGTGCTCCACCGACATCTGAATCTTCATAGGGTGACGTCCATATTTTATACGCATAAGCTACCTCTTCTGCCATATTTTTTTTTGCCTCTATGCTACTATATTTTCCATTATACACTTTATCTTCTAGTTCATTTATCAATTTATCTATATTTTCATTTTTCCATCTCTCATTGATAGCGTGGAAATCCATATATCCTTCCCAGTCACAGCATTGTACTAATGCTGGTATTAGAAGAACGCCAGTTATTACATTACAAACTAATTCATGAGTAGTTAAATCTCTTTCTTCATACTCTAATACTGGATAATTATTTATTTCTAATATCCTATCTTTTAGATCACTTTGCTCATTCTCTACATTCCCACAGCCTATCAATGAAAAAACAAGAATTCCTAATAAAGCATATTTTGTTGTTATTTTTTTCATTTTGGCCCTCCCCATGTTTTAAATAGAATTTTAAATAATATATATCTACTATTATTTCTATAAAATACAATTAGAGAGCATAGCTAGTTTAGTAATATTTTAATTATTCAATCTCACTGTATCTTCAATAGATTAATAGCGTGCATTAAAAAAATTAAAATCAGAGTCTCAACTTACACTTTTTTTGTTCTGGAGAAAGTAACTTGATAATCTGAACTTTTATTGAGTTTAAAATGCCCATACTATAAGCTTTCTGGTTTTCTGAGAAATAACTTTTGTTGCATATAACATTTTCATAATATGCTTTTAAAATATTTTTTACTTCTATTAAGCTAACATTATTTCTTCCATATTCTTCCTCCTTTTAATAAAATTTCTTATTTTTCTTAATGTTTACTATTGAAGTTAAGTCAAGTTAAATTTTTTCATAACACTTACTATAACTAAAATTTATACCACGTACCATTTCATAAAAATATTTCTACTACAATCTTATATTTTTATATAAAAAACAAACATTTCTTTCAACAGTGAAATATTTTTATGCAACTAAACTTAATTTGTTTAATAATAAATCAATTATGTTAATTTAAATTTTACTATATAATTGTTTTGTACAATTATATTATACAACAGTTGACAAATTATACAAGTACTTTTATAATATTTATTTTCTAGGTATGGTTCTATTTTTCTCAATAATTGAGTATTTCATCTATTATAGTAAAAAAAATGAAAATAGACAATAGTTTTTTTAAAATACACTTGTATTTTTTAGAATAAAAAAAAAGAGAACTCACAAAAAGTTCTCTTACTAATTATAATCTTGTATTAATTATAATGTTGCTTTTGCAGTTTCTGCTAATTTAGCAAATTCTGCTGCGTTGTTTAAAGCGATATCAGCAAGTACTTTTCTATCTAGTACGATACCAGCTTTTTTAAGTCCGTTGATTAAAGTTGAATAAGTTAATCCATTTAATCTTGCAGCTGCATTTATTCTGATGATCCATAATTGTCTCATTCTTCTTTTTGTTACTTTTCTATCTCTTGTTGAATAAGCTGCTGCTCTCATTGTAGCTTGTTTAGCTTGTTTTATAACTGTTCCAGAAGCTGCTCTAAATCCTTTAGCCGCTCTTAAAACTTTTTTATGTTTTCTTCTTCTAACTATTCCAGTTTTAACTCTCATTTATTTTCCTCCTAAATTGTCACAAAAATTCATTCTATGATAAACTAATTATCTTCCTTGTCCATATGGTAATAAAGCTTGCATATGTCTTTTTAAAGTTTCAGTTACTACGAAATCTTTTTTAAGATTGTTTTTTCTTTTTCTATCTTTCTTAGTTAAGATGTGACTTTTCCCAGAGTGTTTAACAATAAATTTACCTGTCCCTGTAACTTTAATTCTTTTTTTAGCTCCTCTATGAGTCTTCATTTTTGGCATAATAATGTCCTCCTCTCAAATCTTTAAAACCTGTGTGACTAACTACCCTTGCTTTTTAGGTGTTAGTATAATATGCTTTTGTTTCTCGTTATATTTTTTATCAGCTTCAGCAATTTCAGCAAATTTTTCTGCAACTTCATCAAGCGTATCTACACCTAATGTTGGATGCATTCTTTCTCTACCGAAAAGAACTAATGTCACTTTTACTTTGTTTTCTTTTGCTAAAAATTTCTCAATTTGAGACATTTTTGTTTCTAAGTCATGACTGTCTATTCTAGCTGTTACCTTCACTTCTTTTACTACTGTTTGTTTCTGATTTTTCTTAGCTTCTTTTGCTTTTCTTGTTTGTTCATATCTGTACTTACCAAAATTCATAATTTTGCATACAGGTGGCTTAGCATTTGCAGCTATCTCCACTAAATCTAACCCCTCTTGTTTTGCTATTTCTAATGCTTCATTAGAAGTCATAACTCCTAATTGCTCTCCAGTTGAAGAAATAATTCTAAATTCCTTCCCTCTGATTTTTTCGTTTACTCTAATTTTATCAGTAATAATACAACACCTCCAACTTGTTATACCAACCATAAAATAAAAAACAGGACAAAACGTGCCCTGTACTCATAACTTTTATAATATAAACGTAATTATTCTTTAAGTTCTAAAAGTTTTGACCTTATGTAAGTTAACTATACCCATAAGGTGAGAAAGGTTGTTTCTTCTTTAATTAATTATTTTGTTGATTATTTATTGATTACCTTAAATATTATAAGGGATTTATTAATAATTGTCAAGGTTTTTAATAAAAAAAATTATATATAAAAATAAGCTCCAACTTTACATCATATATTTTTATAATGATTTTTTAAAATTACACTTAATAAAATCAATATGAAATATTATTAAAAAATTAGTTCTAAAAACATACTAAAAATAGTGTTAAAATTTAAAAAAATATGTTATAATCACTTTGTCTAATAATATTTATTAGTATTTTAAAAAATTAGGTGCTTTTAGCTTAATAGAGGAAGTTGGGTGAAATTCCCACACAGCGAAAGCTGCTGTAAGGTGGACGAAATTACAATTAACCACTGGGTAACCGGGAAGGTGTAAAAGTAGGATGAAACCAAGTCAGAAGACTTACCAGTTCATATTTTTTTGAATTGCAACTCTAATTATGTGCTATTATGCCCTGATTAGAGTTTTTTTATATAAAAAGTTTAATTGGGAGGACGTAAATGAAAAAATCTTTGATGCTAGCAGCTCTACTAATTGTAGGTACTTCTTTAGCTGCTCAAAGTAGTGATATTGGAAGTGAAAAACTTAATGAAACTCTTATTACTACTGAAAACTTTGAAACAACAATACTAGATACTGCAAAAGATGTAACTATTGTTACTCAAGAGGATATTCAAAATAAAGGAGCTACTACTGTAGCACAAGCATTACAAGGTGTTCCAGGATTAACTGTTAGTTTAATGGATGGAGCTGATGCCACATTTGACTTAAGAGGATTTGGAGCTACTGCAGGACAAAATACTCTTGTACTTTTAGATGGTATTCCTCTTAATTCTGTTCAAGGAAGCGGTTATGATACATCACAAATTCCAGTTAGTATGATAGATAAAATCGAAGTTATTCCATCTGGTGGAAATATTATGTATGGAGATGGAGCTATAGGTGGAGTTATTAATATAATAACTAAAGCTCCTATGGATAAAGCTAATTATGGAAGTGTAGGACTTGAAGCAAGTTCTTGGGGTACTTTAAATGGTAATTTACATTATGGAACTAAAGTTACTAATAAATTACTTGTAGATGCTGCATATAATGGGTATAAAAGTCATGGTTATAGAAGTATAAGTAATCCAAATTATGATAAAGATGATGCTAAAAATTCTGTTTGGTTAAGAGGTAAATATCTTTTAGATGATGGTTCTATAGACGTAAAATATAGACATAGTAATACTGATGATTATTATACTGGTTCATTAACTGAAAAACAATTTGATGATAATCCTAAGCAATCATCTGGTGATGCTGGTGTAGCAAAAACTACAGATGATAGCTATTCTGCTAAATATACTACCAAAATTAGTGAAAATCTTAATTTTATGGTATATGGTGGTTATGATAGAAAAGAATATAAAGGAAATGCATATTATCCTTCTAGTAACTATTTTTCTAATATACACTATGTTACTACACAATATTATGCAAAACCACAATTTAAATATACATACGCTGAAAATAGTTATGTTATCTTAGGTGGAGACTTTAAAGATGGAAAATCAAAAGATAAGCTAATATCTGTTGAGGATAAAAAGAAAAAATCTTATGCTGGATATATTTTGAATAAAACAACTATTGGAAATTTCCAATTTTCACAAGGTTTTAGACATGAAAAACTAGATTATAAGACTCCAATCAATAGTGTATATAGTTCTAAAGATTTCAATGCAAATTCTTGGGAGTTAACAGGTAACTATCTATATTCAGACAGTGGAAGTGTTTATATAAGTTATAATTATGGATTTAGAGGTCCATCTATTCAGGAGCTTAATTGGTGGGATGGCGACATAAAACTACAAAAAAATAATTCTTATGAAATAGGTATTAAAGATATGTATAAAAATACATTTATATCTGCTTCAGTATTTAGAATTGATACTGAAAATGAAATTTTTTATGATAGTCCAGACCCTAACTGGCAAACTCAAAAAAATAAGAACTTCGATGGTAAAGTTAGAAGAGTTGGTGGACAAATTTCTCTTCAACACTACTTCGATAAATTAATACTTAGGGAAAATTTAACATATATACAACCTAAAGTTAAATCTGGAAAATATTCTGGTAAGGAATTCCCAGGAGTTTCAAGATGGAATGCCAATATAGGAGCTACATATAACTTTACAGAAAAATTACTCGCTAATTTTGATCTTTATTATGTAAGTAAAGCTTATGTAAATGATGATTTTGCTAATAAATTCGGAAAATTAAATTCTCATACTACTGCTGATATTAATATTAAATACCAATTTAATGAGGGACTTGAAGTTTACACTGGTATTAGAAACCTATTTGATAAAAAATATGCTAATGCAGTATTTGGAACTACTCAAAAAGGTTACTATCCAGCAGATGGAAGAAGTTATTATGCAGGATTTAGATATAATTTCTAATAATAGAGATATAATGAAAAAGAGGCTTTTGCCTCTTTTTTATATACTTGATATTAAAGCTTTTATTCCTAGTACAATTAAAACTAATGCTCCAAAATATTGTGCTTTTTTACCTATTCTATCTTTAATTTGAACTCCTATAGTTGTTCCTATAAAACAAATAATAAATGTAACAATTGCTATTATTAAAATACCACAATAAATATAATTTGCCCCATTAAAAGCAAAACTTAAGCCAACAATAAAAGCATCTATACTTGTAGCTATTCCCAATATAATTAAAGTTTTTAAATCACTAATAACACTACATTCTTCTTCATTTTTTGCTTCTCTTATCATATTGATTCCTATTCCTACTAAAATTATACATGTTATTATATTTCCATAAACAGAAATTTTATCACTAAATATATTCCCAATTTTATAACCCAATAATGGCATTAATCCTTGAAAACAACCAAATGTTATTCCTAGTTTTATTCCCAACTTTCCTTTATTTTCAGTTACTGCCATTCCTTGGCAAACACAAACAGCAAAAGCGTCCATAGCAAGACTTATACCCATAAGTAAGTAATTTGATATATTCAATTTCTCTCTCCTTAATATTTTAATTTTTTAGCAAACATTTTAATATTTTATCACAATTTTTTAAAAATGGAATACGACATTTAATATAACTATTGAAATTAAGACAAAAATTTTATCTCATTTTCACTAGAAAAACTTAGCAAACTTGTATAACTATATGTATTATGATAAGATTTAAATATAATTTTAAATTTTATTGTATTACCACATACAACTGGAGGACAATTAATGAATAAAATTCTTTCCATTCTTATAGGGTTACTTTCTCTTTTATTTGTATCATGTATGGAAAGCGATAAATCCTTTATAAAAAAAATCAAACACATGAAAAATAAAAATGGAGAAACAGTTGAACAATTAATTGATAACTATATTGTTGCAGCTGAATTTTTGCAAGCAAATAAAAATTCAAATATAGAGAAAAATATATCTTCAGTTGCATTAAAAATACAAGAAGCAAATAATTTAAAATTAGATGGAAATAAAGAACAAATAAATGAACTTTCAAAACTACTTGCAACATATCAGATAAATTATCCTGAAATTAAAAATATAAACTGGAAAATTATTTCCAATTCTAAAGCAGCAAAATTAATAGAAGTAGCAAGTGATAATATATATTTAAAACTTCCTATTTATAAAACAAAGATAAATACTGCAATTAGCTTTTCAAATATTGAAGTTTATACCACTTCAAATCAGCCAATCGATTTAAATAAATTAAATGCAGCTCATGAAGTTATTGAATTTATAGCAAATGAAAATATTTTAGAATAGTTATTTAAGCCATAGACAAACTAGTCCTATGGCTTTTTTCTTTCCTATATCAATTTGAAGTTCTAATCTTGCTGTGTTAGCATAAAAGAAAAATTATCTTAACGGTGAGAAAAATGAATAAACGTGTTTTAAGTTGCAGTTATCTAGGAGCACAATCATTTCTAATAGAAGTTGAAATTGATATAAGTACAGGACTTCCTATTTTTTCAATAATTGGTTTAGGTGACACTGCTATTTCTGAAAGTAAAGATAGAATTAAAACAGCTTTAAAAAATAGTAATTTTCCTCTAATACCTAAAAAAATAATTGTAAATTTATCGCCAGCTGGTTTAAAAAAAGAGGGAGCTCACTTTGATCTACCTATTTCTATTGGAATTATGGTTGCTATGGGGTTTATAAAAGATAAGTTTAATATTTTAGATAACTATCTTTTTATCGGCGAATTGTCTTTAAGTGGAAAAATAAAATCTGTAAAAGGAGCTATAAATACAGTTATTTTAGCAAAAGAACTAGGTTATAAAGGAGTCGTTCTTCCAGCTGATAACTATTATGAAGCCAATCTTATTAAAAATATTGATATTATCTCTGTTTCATCTTTAAAAGATGCCTCAGATTTTATAACTAATAATATTAAAAAGAAATTAAAATTAAAACCTATCTGTATAGATAATCAAATTGATATTGATTTTTCTGATGTTAAAGGACAAACTATGGCTAAACGAGGACTTGAAATTGCTGCTGCTGGTAAACATAATCTTATCATGATCGGCAGTCCTGGATCAGGTAAAACTATGTTGTGTAAAAGATTTCAAACTATTTTGCCTCCTCTTACTGATAATGAAATAATAAAAGCTACAAAAATACACAGCATAGCTGGAAAACTAAGTAAAACAAATCCTATTATTACATCTCCTCCATTTCGATCTCCTCATCATACAAGTAGCCCTGTTTCAATAATTGGAGGGGGTAAAAAAATAACACCAGGTGAAGTAAGTCTTGCCTCAACTGGCGTTCTATTTCTTGATGAAATTGCTGAATTTCCAAGAGCTGTACTAGAAAGTCTACGTCAACCTATTGAAGATAAAAAAGTATCCATTACAAGAGCACTTTACAAAGTAGAATTTGACTCAGATTTTATTTTAATTGCAGCTAGTAACCCATGTCCTTGTGGATACTATTTTGAAGGTGATCGTTGTAATTGTACCCAAACAGAAGTTAATAAATATATGAAGAAATTTTCTGGTCCTATTATGGACAGAATTGATTTACATATTGAAATAAGACAACTTTCAGAAACTGAGCTTACAACATTAAATAAGTGTAAAAGTTCAAAAGAAATAAGATCAAATGTTATTAAAGCAAGAAATATCCAATATTCTAGATTAGGAATTGGAAGATGTAATAGTGATATGAATCAATCTGAAATTTCTAAATATTGTGTCCTTTCAAAAGAAGATAGATTATATTTTAAAAAAGTAATAAAAATATTAAATCTTTCAGCTAGATCTTATGATAAAATATTAACTGTTGCTAGAACTATAGCTGATTTAGATAACAGCCACGAGATACATAAAAAGCATCTTATGGAAGCTCTCTCTTTTAGAAAAAAATAAAAGAAGAAGGAACATATCCCTCTTCTTAACCTTTAATAACTCTATCATTTGAATTTAAAAATTCCAAATATTCTTCTTTACTTAGACCTGGTTTAAACTTAGCTAAAATTTCATTTGCTTTTTTAGCATTATCTATCAATAAATCAACAATAGTTAAAGCTAATGCTTTAGCTGGTAATAAATATACATCTTCTTCACTTTCTATATGATAATTTCTTGAGTGAAGTGCTCCTGTTATTCCACCAAACATAGGGTGAATTGTTGGCATTATTTGTGATAGATCGCCAAAATCAAATGATCCAGTAAAATCTCCACCTTTTATAATTTCTTCATCTTTAATACCTAAAAAATTTAAATTTTTATGTAATACATCTTCAAAACTATCATGTCTTTGTATAGGAAGATATCCTGGTATTTCTTTTATCTCTATATTTCCACCAATAGCATGTGCTCCTGCTATTAATGCAGTGTTTATTTTTTTATTAGCACTTATCATAGCCTCTATAGTTCTTGCTCTCACATAAGATTCCATTTTTACATGTGCTGGAACTACATTTACAATATCTCCACCCTTAGTAATAATCGGATGAAATCTTACTTTATCTTGTTCTCTAAATGTTTCTCTTAATGCATTTACATTATTTATAGCTAACATAGCTGCTGTTAGTGCATTTATTCCTTCATATGGAGCTGATCCTGCATGAGCTTCTTTTCCTATAAATTGTACTTCTTTTCCTATAAATCCATTACTTACAGGTCCTGTTAATACTCTTTTACCATCTTCTAAATTTAAAAGATGAAACATGGCAGCCATATCTACATCATCAAATGCTCCACGAGATATTAGCTCTTGTTTACCACCAAAATATTTTATTTCTCCCTGTTCTTTTAAACTGCTACGATACTCTAATTCTATAAATTCTTCTGCTGGAGTTGCAATAAAATCTATTTTTCCATCTAAAAATTCCAAAGCATTAGATTTTATAAGACCTATAGCAGCTCCTAACATTCCTGTAATTTGAGCATTATGTCCGCAAGTATGAGTTGCACCTATAGAGTTTGCATCTTTATGCTCACTACAACAAATCCCATCTAATTCTCCTAAAATTGCAATTTTAGGTCCATTTTTATTTTCATTTACTCTAGCTCTACACCCTGTATATGCAATTTTATCTTCTGTTTCTATTTGAAGATTATCCTTAAAAAAGTCTCTTACAATTTTTGTTGTGTTAAACTCTTTATATCCAAACTCTGGATTTTTATATATTTCTCTACCTACTTTAAATAAAATATCTTTATTCTTATCAATTGTTTCTATTATTTTCTTTTTTAATTCATCTATATTCATATCTGTAAATTACTAAAATAGTAATCCTCCTTCGATTAGATTGTTACATATCTTAAAATTGCTTCAGTAGTATTATATAGATCAGCTAACTCAAGATATTCCTCTGTGGTGTGCACCTTATACATACCTATTCCTATTATTATTGAATTAAATCCTTGTTTTGCAAAAATATTACTATCTGAACCACCACCAATAACAACTAGTGCTGTATCTATACCCATATCTAAGTAAACTTTTTCAAATGCTTTAGCAAATTTTAAATCGTCTTTAGGTTTTAATATTGGAAAATCACATTTTTTCTCAAATTTAAATTGTGCCCCATATCTATTACATACTTCATTACATATAGATTCATATTGAGATAATATTTCTATTATTTTTTCTTCAGAATGCCCTCTTATTTCTCCTTCAAAACTACAAAAATCTGGGACAACATTTGTTGCAAAATTTGACTCTATCTTACTTATATTTGAAGTAGTTGTGGTATCTATTCTACCTGTCGTAAATTTACTTATAATCTCTGATGCTACTACTATTGAGTTTATTCCCTTTTCAGGTTCTATTCCTGCATGAGCTTTTTTCCCATAAATTTCAAATCTAAAGTCATATTTACTAGGAGCTGTATGAGCTATTATTCCACTTTTTCCTGCGTTATCTACAACTATCATATTTTTTGCTGGAAAAACTTTCTCTGGAATATTATTCCACTTTATACTTTTAGCTCCCGCTAATCCAGCTTCTTCACAAGGAGTAAATACAACACAGATATCTCTATGTTGTAAATTCTTTTCTTTTATTGTTTCTAAGACTTCTAAAATGGCAGCTATTCCTCCCTTATCATCGCCACCTAAAGTTGTCTTACCATCAGTTTTTATTATATCTTCCTCACATATTACATTTATATTACTACACGGCTCTATTACGTCCATATGAGCACATAAAGTAACTCCATCTCCACGTAACTGACCTTTGAACTTTGCAAATATTACTGGAGCATTTCCACCATAAATATCATAGTTTTCATCTAAATGTATTTCATCTGCTCCTAATTTTTCTAGCCTTTCAATAAGATAATTTGCAATTTCTTTTTCTTTTTTTGATGGCGAATATATTTTTACCATTTCAACAAATGTATCTACTAATCTTTTTTTATTAATCATTAGATTCACTTCCTACTTTTGCTTCTTTTTCCATAACTTTTTTTGCAAAATATATAGTTGCAAACACTGTTACTAAAGTGATTAAAAATGATAAATTTCCTGGGAATAATTTTACTACTTTCATCATAATTGCACAAACAACAATTGAAAAACATGCTGTCTTTATAGATTTTAAAGCAAATTGAATAAAGATTCCACCAAATAGAGCTGGTATAATTAGATTTAATACACTCATAAAGCTTGGAGGTAATGATGATAAAATCGCTTCACCTGCTATTATTGATAGTGTTAAAAAGAATGTTGCAACCCAAATAGATACTCCTATTCCAATTGTTCCCATAATAGAACCTTTATTTGTTCCAGATAGATGCCCTGACGCTTCTTGAGCTGAAATTGCTGCTGGTATTCTTAAGTTTACTAAATTTCCTGATAAAAATCCCATATATAGTCCCGCTCTACCAACAATTGGATAATAACTAATTGGTTCACTTACCCAAAATGCTCCAGATACTGATATTTGACATACTGCTCCTGCTATTATTGCTGATACTCCTGGATTTACTCCAAAATATACAGTCATTAATAGAGCTGGAGCCAATGTTGCTATTATTCCAACAAAAATTGTTGTTCTTCCAATTTTTGTAATATTATCTATATAATTATTATAAATTGTATTTTCGCTCATGATACCTCCAAAAATTAAATTTTATCACTAAGTAATGTTGAAAAAATAGCTCCTAAAAACATTGATAATGTCAAAGACCAATCTCTTAACCATCTTAATCCTGTAAATTTATCTGCTAATTTCATACAAACAAACATTACTATTCCACCAAATATTGTTGAAAAAGTTACACTTGGATTTGTTTTATACTTCAATACATTGTCTATATTAAAAAAAGCAAAAGATCCTAGCATAGCCCCTAAACTTACAGCCGGAAGAAGAGCTTTTCTTCCATTTGTTAATAGACTATTAACTTTATCCATCTTATGAGCAAATAAAAATACAAATACCAATACTCCAATAAGCCCTAGTCCCATTGTCCAAAGTGCATTAGTAAAAACAACTGGTATCATATTTGGTGATAACTCAGAATTTAAAACCTTTGCTCCAAAATTAGCTGCCATAGCTTCATAGTTTGCTCCACCAATTAAGCTTAATCTAACATATGAAATTGCAGATCCCATAGTTACTAGTAGAGCTAACAAACTTCCTACAACACCTAATGACGGACCAATACTAGCAATTGCACTTGTTCTAATCCCTTTATGCATCTCTTCTTTTGTAATCCCCAATTCATAACCCGCTTTTATTGCTTTCCTCATTATTAATGTCGATTGAACTAAAGTAAGAAGCACACCAAAAATAGCAATAAGCCACATTAACGGGTGTTTCGCATAAAACCACTGATTTAAATTTTCCATGAAATACCTCCAGTTTTAAATTTGAGTTAAGTCCTAAATATGTCCTTAATTATTTAAGATATATTATAAATATTTTTATAAAAAAGTCAATATTTTTAATATAGTTTTTTTATATTTACAATTTAAAAAAATAAATAGTATAATTATATTAAATCAATTTTTATAAAGGAGTTCTTTCAATGATGAAAATTGCAATTGTAGGAGCAGAGGATTCTGTTAATAAAACTTACAATATTTTAAAAAATACCAATTACAATGTAACTTTCTTTTTAAAAAAAGAAGATCAGATAAAAAATACTACAAAATGGATTATGCAAGAAGAAGAAAATTTTGATGGTTTTTTTCTAACTGGAATTGGAATATATCATAGTTTGTTAAAATGTGAACAAGCTTCATTCAATAAGCCTATTGCTTTTTTAAAACGTGGAGCTATGAGCCTGATTAAAACATTTTGGGAACTAAAAAAAACAATGTCTTTAAAAAATCTAAAAATAGGATTTGATATTGTTGAAGAGCAAACATTTATTAATATTTGTAATGAATTTTCAATTAAATTAGAAAATTACTACCATCAAGAATATATATTTTGCAAAACAGAAAATGCCTATTTAAAAAATTATGTTGATATGTATAAAAATAAAAAGATCAATTGTGTTTTAACTTCTTTTGGATATATATATAAAGAGTTAAAAAAATTAAATATTCCTGTTTTTAGAATTCAAGCTACAAATATTGAAATAGAAGAAGAATTTAAAGATCTTATATATCGAATAAAATTAAAAAGAGCTGAAAAAAATAAAATAGGTGTAGTTATATTAAAAATTAATAAAAATTATATGACTACAAATATTTTAGAAGAAAGAATATTTATAGAAAAAATGCTTATACAATATTCAAAAGATATTAAGGGAAGTGTTCAATCTATAAGTGCAGATGAATATTTGCTTATCTCAAATACTGAACTTATAAAAAATGACGAAAGTTTACAGTCTTTATTTGATATTATAGATCTATGTGCTAAAAAACATATTCTTGTTGATATAGGTATTGGGGAAGGTAGTACTGTATTTAATGCTGAAAAAAATGCTAGAAAATCTTTAAGTTTTTGTAAAAAAGAGATGGAAAATAGTATTTTTATATCTTCTGATAATGAAATTAAAGGACCTCTATTTAAGAAAAAAGAACTTTCTTTAAAAATAGATAATAACCTTAAACAAATATCTGAAAATTGCAAATTAAACTTGAGCATTATCCAAACGTTAAATGCCTTACAGGAAAAAGAAATGGACTATTTTTTTACAAGTTATGAACTGGCAAAATATTTAAATATTACAGAACGAAGTATCAATCGAATTTTAAAAATACTTATTGAAAATAACTATGTTGAAGAAAAAAAAGATACTTCAAAAATTGGAGCTGGACGTCCTAGAAGAATTTTTAAATTTAATTTTTAAATAAAAAAATGTTGGTTGCTAATAAGCTATCAACATTTTTTATATTCTCTATATTTCTGTCCTTCGACTTTAGTACAATTATTATTTCTGTATGTATACTGAACTTAAATATTCTATAAATAGTATATTTCCAATATTTTAACTGTATATGTGTAGTGAAAAAGTCATAAATATGCTATAATGAACTTGGAATTTTTATTAATGGAGGAACACCATGAGAGAAGAAAAATATAGTATTGAATTTTTAAATGAAGACAGAATTAATAATATACTTGAATCTGCCAAAGAAAAATCTCAAGATAAAGAAGCTGTTAAAGCAATACTTGAAAAAGCAAAGTTAGCTCTTGGTATAACACCAGAAGAAGCTGCTATACTTTTAAATATTACTGATGACGAACTTCTTGATGAGATGTTTAAAACTGCAAAAGCCATAAAAGAAAAAATTTATGGAAAAAGAATTGTTATGTTTGCACCATTATATGTGAGCAACTACTGTGTAAATAATTGTAAATACTGTGGTTATCAACATTGTAATGACAAACTAAATAGAAAAAAACTTACAAGAGAAGAACTTGTAGAAGAGGTAAAAGCTCTTGAAAAACTAGGACATAAAAGAATAGTTTTAGAAGCTGGAGAGGATCCTATAAACTGTTCACTTGACTACATACTTGATTGTATAAAAGATATATATTCAATTAAATTTGAAAATGGAAATATCAGAAGAATTAATATCAATATTGCTGCTACAACTGTTGAAAATTATCAAAAGTTAAAAGCTGCTGAAATTGGTACATATACTCTTTTCCAAGAAACTTTCCACAGACCTACATATGAAAGTGTACATCTAGGTGGACCTAAAAAAGATTATTATTATCATACTACAGCTATGTTTAGAGCTAGAGAAGCTGGAATAGATGATGTTGGAATTGGAGTCTTATATGGACTTTACGATTCTTCTTATGAAACTATTGCTATGATTATGTATGCAAACGAATTAGAAAAAGTTACTGGTGTTGGACCTCATACTATTTCTGTTCCTAGACTAAGAGCTGCAAGTAATGTAACATTACAAGAATATCCTCACCTTGTAGATGATGAAAAATTCAAAAAAATTGTAGCTGTTCTAAGATTAGCTGTTCCATATACTGGAATGATTCTTTCTACAAGAGAAGAAGCTGAGTTTAGAGATAAAGTAATAGAACTTGGAATTTCTCAAGTAAGTACAGGCTCATGTACTGGTGTAGGTGGATATTCAGAAGAAAATCAAAATACTGCTCAATTTGAAGTAGGAGATCATCGTTCACCAATGGAAATGCTTGAAAGCCTTATCAAAAGCGGATATATCCCAAGTTATTGTACTGCATGCTATAGATCAGGACGTACTGGAGATAGATTTATGGAAATAGCTAAGAGTGGAAAAATAAATGTTATGTGTGAGGCTAATGCCCTTATGACACTTAAAGAATTTTTACTTGATTATGCTGATGATCATTTAAGAGAAGTTGGTAATGAAGCTATTTTAAAAGCATTAGATAAAATGGGAAATGAAGAATTTAAAAAGCAAATAATGGGATATTTAAAAGAAATTGAAAATGGAGCTAGAGATATTTCGGTTTAATTTTACAAATAGGGTTCTAACTATATAGTTAGAACCTTTTTTACTATTATTTAATTTTTCAATACTATTAAATTTAGATTGACAACTTAGTAATAAAATTTTAAAATAAAAAAATCTTTAATTATATTAAAAAGAAAACTTAGGTTAACAAGGGAGGGAAATTTAATATGAAATTTGAAATTTTTAAAAGTCAAGAGAATAATAAATTTTACTTCAGAGGAAAAGGAAAAAATGGAGAAATTATTTTCCAATCTCAAGGATACACAACTAAACAAAATGCTGAAAAGACAATAGAAGTTATAAAAAACGAAGCTAAAGACGCAAAAGTTGAACATCTATAAAATTGTCATAAAATAGTCGTATCATTAAAATATATGTAATCTAAGTTTTCTTATAAAAAAATGGCAACCATCATGATTGCCATTTTTTCTTTTATATTAATTATTCTACTTCTACTGAAAGTTCAGGATCTAAAGCATTTTTCTTATTTACACTTCTTAAGAAAGCTAAAGTACATATTGCAGAAACAATTATTCCTACTACATTACCAATAGTTTCTATAGTTGCTGTCGGTGTTCCTTCAAAGAATCTTACAAATCCTTCTGGAGCTATGATTATATATGATGTTACAACAACTGTCATAAACATTGCTGGTATCATAGCCACTTTATAATTTTTACCTTTATTTGCTAGATATTTACTTGCTGCCCATAGAGCTATTGTTGCAAGAGTTTGGTTTGACCAGCTAAAATATCTCCATAATACGTTGAAATCTATAAAGCATAAAGCAATTCCGATTATAAATAATGGGATAGCTACAACAAATCTATTTAAAATAGGTCCTTGTTTGTATCCTATAGCATCAGCTATTGTAAGTCTTGCACTTCTAAATGCTGTATCTCCAGATGTTATTGGACAAGCAACAACTCCTAATATTGCAAGAATTCCTCCAACTTTTCCTAATACTGTACTAGATATTTTATTAACAACTACAGCAGCTCCACCATTTGATAATGCTACACCTAAACCATCTGTTCCACCAAAGAATGACATTGCTGCAGCAGCCCAAATTAATGCTACTATTCCTTCTGATATCATTGCTCCGTAAAATACTTTTCTTCCTTCTTTTTCATTTGCAATACATCTTGCCATCATTGGAGATTGAGTTGCATGGAATCCACTTATTGCCCCACAAGCTATTGATATACAAAGATATGGGAAAATTGAAGTTCCTTGTGGATGGAAATTGTGGAAAGCTATTTCTGGTATATCATACCCTTGAACTACTATTCCTACTCCAATTCCTACTGCCATTACTAAAAGACAAATTCCAAATAATGGATAAATTTTTCCAATAACTTTATCTATAGGTAAAACTGTTGCTATAATATAGTAAACTATTATTAAACCTACGAAAGCTAATGTTGGTACAGATCCTATTAGATTGTGTAAAATTGCTGCTGGACTTGTTACAAATACAACTCCTACAAGTATTAATAATACTACTGAGAATACTCTCATTAATTGTTTTGCTCCATTTCCAAGGTTTTCACCTACAAGTTCTGCAACACTTGCACCATCTTTTCTAAGTGACATCATACCGATTAGGTAATCATGCACTGCCCCTGCAAATATACAACCAAATACGATCCATATAAACGCTGCAGGTCCCCACATTGCACCAGCAACAGCTCCAAATATTGGTCCTGTTCCTGCTATATTTAAAAATTGAATTAAAAATGTTTTTTTCCAGTCCATTTCTATGTAGTCAACACCGTCACTCAATCTTTTTGCTGGAGTAACTGCCCCTTCATCAGGTCCAAAAATCTTTTCTATTACTTTTCCATAAACCATATATCCGACTACCAAAACGATAATTGATACTATAAAACTGATCATAATAAATATCCTCCTTAAAGTTAATTCTGATCTTATTCTTTCCTTTGAATATATTCTACTATTTTAAAAATATTTTTTGTATTTTTCGTCTTCAAAGGTCGTTTTCTGTTCCTAAAATGCCAAAATCATACTTTAATTTGCATTAATATGATATTTATTTTGCAATTACCTATCTAACAATGGTAGAATATGATAGAATAGAAATTACTGTATCAATATATTTCATTATATAAAGAAAGAGGTGGTCTTTTGAAAAAAGAGGGAATGGTACATATTTACACAGGAAATGGAAAAGGAAAAACAACAGCTAGCCTTGGACTTGCAGTTCGTGCTTTAGGACATAACTTTAAAGTCTATATTGGACAATTTATGAAAGGACAAGTCTATGGTGAACTAAAAACTCTTGAAAAATTGGGAGTTGTAGTTGAAAGATTTGGAACAAATAATTGCATCATATCACCTGATCATGTAGAACAAATAGATATTGATAAAGCGAAAGCTGGTTATGAAAGAGCAAAAGAAATTCTCAAAAGTGGAGAATATGATTTAGTTATCTTAGACGAAATTTGTATTTGTCCATTTTTTAATCTACTAACTGAAGATCAAATTATTGATTTAATAAGATTAAAACCAGCAGAAACTGAACTTGTTTTAACTGGAAGATATGCTCCAGCGACTCTTCTAGATTATGCAGACTTAGTAACAGAGATGAAAGAGATAAAACATTATTACAATACAAAAGGACTACTTGCTAGAGATGGAATAGAAAGATAGTTATAAATACCCTGAACATATCGTTTGTACAGGGTATTTTATTTTCTAATATTAAATATGTTCAATTTACAATACCAAACAAATATGATATTATTAAAAGAAAAAATTTAATCTAAATAAATAGGTGATCAAAAATATGTTTGAGCTAACCAGTAGAATTTTAAATAATTTAGGATACATAATTGCACTTGCTTTTTTCTTTACTAAATTTAAGCGTTCAAGAAATATATTTACAAGAAAAGAATATACAAAACAAGATATCATATTACTTTCAATATTCTTCTCTTTTTTATCCATAATAGGAACATATACTGGAATTAATTATAGAGGTGCTATTGTTAATACTAGAAATATTGGTGTTGCTGTTGCTGGAATTATTGGCGGACCACAAGTTGGTATTATTACTGGTTTAGCTGCAGGTTTTCACAGACTTTTTGTAGAGCCTGGAAGTCCTACTACCCTTGCATGTGGTATTGCTACTATGGTAGGTGGATTCATTGGTGCATACTTCTATCGAAAAACAAATGAAAAAAATGCTTATATCTATGGATTTATAACTGGTTTTTTAATAGAAAATTTAAGTATGTTTTTAATATTAGTTGCAGGATATTTTATATATAATTTTAGAGTTGCACTAGACATAGTAGAAAATATCTATGTACCTATGATTCTTGCTAATGCTTTAGGTGTATCTATTGTTATTTTAATCATAAGGGATATTATATCTGAACAAGAAATTATGGCAGGAAAACAAGCAAAATTAGCTCTTGAAATTGCAAATAAATCACTTCCTTATTTTAGACGTGGACAGTCTCTAAATGAAGTTTGTAAAATTATCCTAAATTCCATAGAAGCTCAAGTTGTAGTAATCACAAATGATAAAGATATTATTGCTAGCCATTTAGCATCTGAAAAATATATACTAAATCATACTGAAATAAAAAGTGATGCTACTAAAGAGGTTTTAAAAACTGGAAATTTTTTAGTTTTAGGAAAAGAAGATAGTGATATTATTGATTTCCAATGTATTGATGGAGATATTAAATCTTGTATTATTTTACCTTTATTTGTAGGTGAAAAAAAGATATTTGGAACTTTAAAATTATATTTTGATACTTCTAAGACAGTGACAGCTAGAAAAAAATATCTTGCTGAAGGACTATCTATGCTTATTTCTACATTAATTGAAATAAGTAGAATGGAAGATTTTAAAGCTATGGCTAAAGAAGCTGAATTAAAAGCACTGCAAACACAAATAAATCCACATTTTCTTTTTAATGCCCTGCATACAATTTCATCTTTTGTAAGAATAAATCCAGATAAAGCAAGAGAGATAATTATGGATTTATCTACTTATTTAAGATATAACCTTGAAAATACATCAAACTTAGTTCCACTTCACAAAGAACTAAGTCAAGTAAGTGCCTATATAAATATTGAAAAAGCTAGATTTGGAGATAAAATTTCAGTAATATGTGATGTTCCTCAAGAATTTTTAGATATAAAAGTTCCGCCTCTTATTATTCAACCACTTGTTGAAAATAGCATAAAGCATGGTATTTTAAAAAGAAGAGAAGGTGGATTAGTACAAATTTTAGCTAAACAAGAAAATAAAGGTTGTGTCATTATAATAGAAGATAACGGTGTAGGTATCGAACAAAGCATAATTGATAATATAAACAATAAAATAAGCAAAAATATTGGACTTAAAAATGTCCACAATAGATTAAAGCTTCTATTTGGAAATGGACTATCTATTGAGAAATTAACAAATGGAACAAGAATATCATTTTACATAGAATAAAAGGAGGACAGATAATGTTTAACTGCGTTATTGTTGAAGATGAGTATCCTGCTAGAGAAGAACTAAAATATTTCATCTCAAATCATGAGCATATAAATTTAGAAAAAGAATTTGATAATCCTATTGATGCACTCAAATATTTACAGTGCAATAAAGTAGATGGAATATTTTTAGACATCAATATGCCTGAATTAGATGGAATGAGTCTTGGAAAAATTCTTAGAAAATTAAATCCTGATATGAAAATTGTTTTTATTACTGCTTATCGTGACTATGCAGCTGATGCATTTGAAATTCGTGCCTTTGACTATCTTTTAAAGCCATATTCAGAAAAAAGGATTAACGAAGTTTTAGAAAGCCTCATTAAATCTAGTGAAAATGAAAATGATAGCCCTAAAGAAATTGCTAGAATCAATAAAGTTACTGTCTTTTTAGGGGAGAAAATGGTAGTTATTTCCCTTGATGAAATATATTATATAGAGGTAATTGAAAAAGAAAGTATGGTCTATACAAAAAATCAAGTATATTCTTCAAAACTTAAAATATCTAAATGGGAAGAAATTTTACCTAAACCTGAATTCTATAGAACTCACCGTTCTTATATTGTAAATTTAGATAAAATAACAGAAGTTGAACCGTGGTTTAATGGAACATATATTTTAAAAATAAAAGATCTAAAATTTAAAGTTCCTGTAAGTAGAACAAATGTAAGAGAATTTAAAGAACTCTTAACTATAAAATAAAAAATGCACAAAGCTGTAGAAAATTCTACATGCTAAGTGCAACTTTTTATTTTTTGTAATTTAATATCATTCTTTTATCTTCTACTGAAACTCTGGTAGATTCTCTAATCTTTTGTATACCTTTATTTTGTACCCAACTATCTAAATTATTTTCTTGTAAATAAATCAAAGTTTCATCTCTAAAATTTATAAATAATATAGAAATTAGCCATGCCTGAGCCATTTTTACATAGTAGTCATCACTTATTATATTTTCACATATATAAAAAATCTCTTTTAAATAATTAGTATCCATATAAAAATTTAAAATAGCTACTAGTCCTACTCTAATTTTCCAAGGATTTATTGATTTTATGCACTCTTTTATATATGGATAAAAATACTCCTTATTTTCTTTTATAAATTTAAAATTTCCTACACAGATATCACAAACAGCCCAGTTATCAATATCTTTAATAAACTCTTCTATATATTCTATCCTCTTATCTAAAGATATATTTGCATACCCTATTACAAGTCCTTTTAAAACACTTTCTTCGTAATAATATTTTTGTGTGTAACAAATAAAATTATTCCAATTACCCTTTGTTATTTCTTGTGCAAGATTTCTTAAAATAGGTGTTTTTATTCCGATAATCTCTTTATGAACACCTAATATGCCAAGCTGAAATTTTCTATATTTTTCATCTGCATTATCCTTTAAATATTTTATAAATTCTAGATAACTTTTTTCATTCCAAACTAAATCTACCAAATTTTTCATTATTTTCTCCGTTATACTATTTTTTTACCATGATACTCCTGAGAAGGTATTTTCGTACTTATCTCTTGAAGATTTTCTTTTGTTACTTTTCCTGCAACTACTATTTTTATCTTATGTGCAGCTTTTTTTATCATTTCATTTAATATATTTTGTCCCTCTAAAGCTGTTTCTTTAGTTCCAGAACTTAAAATTCTATCTACACCTATCTCAGCTAACTTTTCAACTTCATCTACTGGATTATCAACTTCATCTATAGCTTTATGAAAAGTCACTTCCATTGGTTTTGCAATTTTAACTAACTTTTTTGTAACTTCATAATCAATAGTTTTATCATGTTTTAAAACACCTAAAACAACTCCTTTAACATTTAACTCCTTACAAATTTCTATATCCTGTTTCATAATTTCAATCTCTTCTGGTGAATAGAAAAAATCTCCACCTCTAGGTCTTATTATAACAAATACAGGAATATTTAAGTCTCTTACTGTAGTTTTTATAGTTCCATAAGAAGGAGTAGTTCCACCCTCTTCTAAATTATCACATAATTCTATTCTATGAGCTCCTAATTTTTGAGCTTCTACTGCCTCTTTATAACTTCCTACACACTTTTCTTTTAACATAACTTTCCTCCTATAGATATTTACCTAATTCTAAAATAGCCTTTGCATATATTTCCATTCCATCTTTTAACATATCTAAATCCATACATTCATCAAAACTATGTGCATTTCCTTTAAATCCACTATAATTTGGGCCAAAAGCTACTGTATTTGGCATAAGTTTGGCATAAGTACCTCCCCCTGAAGATGCTGGCTCTTCCTCTCTTCCTGTTACTTCTTTATAGACTTGTTGCAATGTTTTTACTAAGATACTATCTTTAGAAAAATATAGTGGTGGGTTATGATTTTCCTGCATAAAAATTATACCACTTTCATGAGATTTTTTCTCTAAAATATTATCTAGTTCCTCTTTAGTTATACTAGCTGGATATCTCACATTAAATTTTACAAATATCTCTCCATTTTTTATTCCTGTAATTCCAGCACTAATTGTTAGGTCACCTGTTTCTTCATTTTTATTATCTATTCCTAATCCTTTTCCATCTGTTTCATGCCCTACATTAGTTGCTATAAAATGAACGAAATTTTTCATACTATCTTTTTCGTCTAATAATTGGTCTAAAAATATATATAATCCTGCTATTGCATTAATTCCTTTTTGTGGAGAACTTGCGTGTCCTGATTTTCCTTTTACCTCTACTTTATTTTCTATCACTTCATATGTACACTTTGTTTTTTGGCTAGCTTTTTTTACTGCTTCCTCAATTTCTGTTTCTGATTTATCTTTTAATATTACTACTGCTTTTTCTGGAATAACATTTGATCTTGTTCCAGCTTCTAAACACTCTATTGCAGTATTTTTACCTGTAAATTTGTCTTTTAGAGAAAAAGTATATATTCCTTTTTCTGAAAATATCACAGGAAATTTTGCATCTGGAGTAAAAGCATACTTAGGTGGATTCTCTCTTTGTAAATAATATTTTATATCCTCATCTCCACTTTCTTCATTTGTTCCAAAAATTATTCTCACTTTTTTGTTAAAATTTGGATTTGTTTCTACTAACGCTTTTATTGCAAATAAAGCTGAAATAATAGGAGCTTTATTATCTATTGCACCTCTTGAAATAAGCATATTTTCTTTTATAGTAGCACTATATGGATCTACAGTCCACTTAGAGACATCTCCTTCTGGCACGACGTCTATATGCCCTAAAATAGCTATGTAATCTTCTCCTGATCCTACTTCAGCATACCCGATATAATTGTCTAAATTTACTGTTTTAAAGCCTAGTGACGCTGCTATTGACAACACCTCTTCTAAGGCATACTTAAGATTTTCTCCAAATGGAGCATCTTTTGTCCTTTCTCCCTTTATAGTTTTTATCCTTATAATCTTTTTTATGCTCTCTAATGTCTCTTGAAAATTATTATCTATATATTCTCTTATTTCCATATTCTCACCTCTTATAAAAAAAGGGAACAAAAGCTGTTCCCCTTCCTTAGATATTATTATTTAATTAATCCAAGTGCAAAGTCTAAAACTTTGTCTCCTCTCATCATACCGTAATCAACAGTATTTATAACTTCAACTTTCTTTCCTACTTCTGCAGCTATTTTTTCTAATTCAGCTTTTTTGTATTTTACTTGTGGTCCAAGTAAGAATACATCATATTGATCCATATTTTCTTGGAACTTTTCAAGTCCTACAGCTTTAATTTCTGCTTCGATTCCTTTTTTTTGTGCTGCTTCTGTCATTTTCTTTACAAGCAGGCTTGTTGACATTCCAGCCTGACAAAGTAACAATATTTTCTTCATTATATCACTCCTTTTTTAGGAAACTACTATGCTTCCTCTGTCATTTCGTTATCTTCTTCTTGTTTTGCCGCTTTATCAATTATCTTTAAGAATGGTAGATATATTAATGCTCCTATGATTAGATTTACTATTTGCATAATTGCACCTGATATATCTCCAACTGTTAAAAATCCACTTATAATAGCTGGTGTTGGCCAAGGAAATGCAACTCCTAAAGGTCTTGATACTAATCCTATAGTCATAGCAATATATTGAGTCGTTACAAATACAAGTGGTATTATATTAAATGGAATTAACATAATTGGATTTAATATGATAGGAATTCCAAATAATACTGGTTCATTTATATTAAATATTCCAGGAACAGTTCCTATTTTTGCAACTGCCCTTATTTGTTTACTTCTAGCAAATATTAACATAGCTATTAATAGAGATAAAGTTGCTCCAACTCCACCCATCCATATCATATCAAAGAATTGCTCTGTTATAACATGTGGTAATGGTTGTCCTGCTTGAACTGCAGCTATATTTTCTACTTGGTTTTCAAGCCAAAATGGTCTTATTATTCCATTTACCATAGATCCACTATTTATTCCAACAGACCATAATATAGAAATAGCAAATACTGTTAATAGTGATCCAATGTATGAAGTTCCTAATGCTTTTAACGGTACAGCTAATACTGTATAGATAAAATCATGAATTGTTCCATATGCAGTTTGTCCCATAAATATTCTTAATAGTAATGCTACTGTTAAAATTACAGCTCCTGGAATTAATGCTTCAAATGATCTTATTACTTCAGGTGGGACCCCTTCTGGCATTTTTACTACTATATTTCTTGTAACGAAAAATCTAAAGATTATAACTGTTCCAAGTCCTATTAACATAGCTATAAACATTCCTTTACTTCCTAACCATTGGAATGTTAAAACTTCTCCAAAATCTGTAGTTTTTTCAAGTGGTGTTAATATTAAAAATGATGCTAATGATAATAATCCAACTGCTATACTATCTAATTCAAATTGTTTTGCAAGTTGTTGTGCAACAAGAAATGATACATAAACCGCTATCATTGAGAATGTTGCTGTAACTGGAATATCAAATATTGTTTTCCAGTTTTCTCCTAATAATCTTCCCATTGCATTTTGATATGCAGGCAATGGAAATGCTTGTATCATTAAAAATATAGACCCTATCATTAATAATGGCATCAACATTATAAATGCTCTTCTAATCCCGTTGATATATTTATTTTTTTCTATCCATACTGCAACAGGCACTAACTTTTCCTCTAAAAAACCAATAACCTTACTCATTCTCTCCTCCTATAGGTAATATTTTATATGCTTATTTTAAAGGTTCTTGAATACTTCTTTTGTATTCTTCCATAGCTTCTTGTGAAAGTTCTTCTATAGTAACTACATTATTTTCATCTGGTATTGCTCTATATACAGCTGCATATTTATCACAAGAAACAGCTGCAAATGTAAATTCTACATTTGTTCCTATTCCCCATTCTCCAGTGTTATTTAAAGCTATAACTGAAATTGCTCCTGCTGTCCCTCTCAACTTTTTAAGCTTTTCAGAAAACTCTGTTACAGCATCTTGTGCTGCTTCCATTGGAGATTGCCCATTTTTCATTCTTTGTACAACTTCATATGAAAGACAACCTTTCATGATGTCTTCTCCAAGTCCTGTTGCTGCTGCTCCTCCTATTTCATTATCAACATAAAATCCTGATCCTGAAACTGGTGAGTCTCCAACTCTTCCTCTTTTTTTCATAAATAGTCCACTTGTAGATGTTGCTACTGCCATATCTCCTTCTTTATCTTTAGCAATCATACATACAGTGTCATGTCCATCATATGGAGAAAGATTTTTTTCATATATTTCTTGTTTCCTTTTTTCCCATGTTTTTTTAGCTCTTTCTGTAAGCATATTTTGTCTCACAAACCCATTTTTATGTGCATATGCTTCAGCCCCAGCTCCCACTAAAAATATATTAAACCTGTCTTCACTTAATTTTCTAGCTATTGATACAGGGTTTTTAAAATCCTTAATCCCTGCTATAGCTCCAATTGATAGTGTCTTTCCGTCCATAAATGCTGCATCTAATTCTACTTCGCAATCTTCATTTGGAAGTCCACCATATCCAACTGATTTATAAAAAGGATAATCTTCAACTTGCATAATAGCTTTTTCTACTGCATCTTGGCATTTTCCATTATTTTCTAGGATTTCTCCACCTAACTTTACAGCATCTCCTGCCATTCTCCAAGTAGCTATCATACTCCATTCCTTTTTCATATTTTTATACCCTCCTTGCTACCAATATTATTTATCAATTTTTTTATAAAGCTCTATCATTTCTGTGATAAGTTCTCTTGCTAATATAGAAGTCATTAGATGATCTTGTGCATGTACCATTAAAAGATTCATCTCAATTCCATTTCCATCAGCTTCGTTACAAATTAATTCTGTTTGTAATTCATGTGCTGCAAGAGATCTTTCTTTAGATTGTGCTAAATACTCTTGTGCTTTTTCATAATTTCCTTCTTTTGCTTCTCTTAATGCTTCAAATGCAAAGCTTCTTGCTTCTCCTGCATTTCCTACTATTGTCATTGCTATCTCTTCAATTGAAATACTCATAACTATATTCACCTCTATCACATTTTATTTAATCCTATATTAGCCTACAAAGTTTTTAATGTCAAATCTGGCATTTTTTGTTTGTTTTTCGTTGTATCTAATGTGACTTTTCCCTTTTTTATTGATTTTTCTCGTAAAAAATGGTACACTTCTATATCATAACGAAATTTAAATTCTACTTTTTCGTTTTTATAATAACAAAAAATTATTAAAAAAAATAAAAAAATTTTGCAAGGTGAATAAAATGGTAGAAACTAACGATAAATATTCAATGCTTGATTTTAGATTGACAGGTAAAAATATAAAGATAGATTTTTCAAAGCATCTTACGAAAAAAGAAAAGCAACTTTTTCGTTATCTAAAAATTCAAAAATATAACCACATCTCAATTGATAAATTCATTGAGATTTTTGGCTTTATTGATATAGACGAAATTATAAAATTTTTAAACAACCTTAAAAGCAAATCTATAATATTTTCATCAGACGAAAAACACTATTATATATATCTGAGTATAATACAATCTTTTTACATCAATAATAATATTGTATATCTAGTTTTTTCAGACGAAATATCAAGTGCTTTTAAAAAAGGGTCTTTCTTTGAAAATCTAGGACTTAATAAAATTTTATATTTAGAGGAAAAGTTTTCTTATAGACTTTATCAATATATATGTAGTAATAAAGATAAAAAAATCTATATTACCATTGATGAATTAAGAGATATTTTAGAGATAAGTAATTCTTATAAAAGATTTTACGATCTTGAAAAAAACTTTTTAACTCCAATTTTTGAAGATATTAAGAAAAATACAGATGAAGAATTTCATTATGAAAAAGTAAAACAGGGAGAGTATAAAGGGGCTAAGATATTAGGAATAAATATATATAAAGAAGGTATTGATAATTACGTTGAAAAACAAAATCCTTATATTCCTTTAGATAACTTTATGGAAAAATTAAAAAAACATATTACTAATTTTTCAGAAATATATTCTCTTTTAAGTAAAAATTTAGCTACCCATGGAGAGGAGTATGTAAAAAATAAGATAGATTATGTTCTTGAAAACTTTTCAGCAAATATTGAAGAACATCTTAAAGAAACATTTGATGAAACAGATAATAAAACCCCTTATCTTGTAATAAATAAAAAATTTAAAAATCTTTTTGAACTTCATTCAGAAATATTATCTTTTATTCATAAACATAATTTAGCAAAAATTTCTACTTACATGTTTCCAGTAAAACTTTATTCTTTAAAAGACAAACAGTCACTTACTCTTCAGGATAAAAATTTTACTGTTAAGATAAATTACAATAAAAATTCTACTTCTCGTGTGGAGTTTTTTATAAATAAATAATTTTTAAATTTACGGAGGTTTTATGCAAGAAAACACAAAAAGCAGCTTTATAGGACTTGTTCCACTGCTTATATTTATACTTTTTTACTTAGGTACAGGAATATTTCTTCAAATGAATAATACTCCAATGGCTTTTTATCAACTTCCATCTCCTGTAGCTGTAACTTTAGGTATAATTGCAGCTTTTATACTTTTTAAAGGAACTATTCAAGAAAAATGTACTACATTTCTTGAAGGATGTGGACATCAAGATATCATTACAATGTGTGTTATCTATCTTCTTGCTGGAGCATTTGCAAGTACAGCTAAAAACATGGGTGGAGTAGATTCTACAGTAAATTTAGCCTTAAACTATATTCCTGTTCAATTTCTAGCTCCTGGATTATTTATAGTAGCTGGATTTATCTCTACTGCAACAGGAACTTCTGTCGGTGCTATTGTTTCTATTGCTCCAATTGCTGTAGGACTTGCTGATAAAAGTGGAGTATCTTTGCCTCTTATACTTGCTGCTGTTATGGGTGGAAGTATGTTTGGAGATAATCTATCAGTTATTTCAGATACAACTATTGCTGCAACAAGAACTCAAGGTGTAGATATGAGAGATAAATTTAAAGTAAATCTATATATTGCTATTCCAGCTGCTGTTATCACTATTATTTTACTTTTAATTTTTGGAGCTCCAGAAACTATTACAAATCTTGGCAGTTTAGAATTTAGCTTTATCAAGGTTATACCTTATATAGCAGTTTTAATAATGGCAATTAGTGGAATGAATGTATTTATGGTTTTAACTTTAGGTATATTAATTGCTGGAATTATTGGTTTAGCTTATGGAAATTTTACTCTTTTAACATTTGCTAAAGGTGTAAATAGTGGATTTGAAAATATGAACGAAATTTTTCTTCTTTCTCTTTTGTCTGGTGGTTTAGGAACAATGACAGCAAAAGCTGGGGGAATACAGTGGATAATAAATAAGATTCAAAAAATTATCGTAGGAAAGAAAACAGCAAAATTAGGTATTGGACTTTTAGTATCTCTAACTGATATTGCAGTTGCAAATAACACTGTTGCTATTATTATAAACGGATCTATAGCAAAAAAAATATCACATAAATACAATGTTGATCCAAGAGAAAGTGCAGCTCTACTTGATATATTTTCTTGTGTTTTTCAAGGAATGATCCCATACGGAGCACAAATGCTTATACTTTTAAATTTTGCTGCTGATAAAGTTTCTCCTATGACATTAATACCTCTACTTTGGTATCAAATTCTTTTACTTGTATTTACACTTATTTTTATAAAATTTGATCTTACTGAAAAAATAAAAAGAATATAGATTAAATGGCTGTTATTTACTAACGGCCATTTTTATACAACAAAATATGAGGAGAAAACTCTCCTCATACTTAATGGTAATCATATATGTAATCATTCTTTCCCTAATAGAACTAATACACTCTTTCTTTATTCTTAACTACTATTTTCCCGTCTTTATATACATCTTTTACATGGTTAATTCCAAAATTATAGAAAATATAGTTAAGATTATCAGTGTCATATACAACAAAGTCAGCTTTTTTCCCTTTTTCTAAGCTACCTATTGTATTTTCTCTAGTAAGTGCTCTAGCACCATTTAGTGTAACCCCTTTAAATATTTCCGCTGGTGTCATTTTTAATTGAGATGAACAAATTTGCATAACTAACTGCATATTCTCTGTTGGACATGACCCAGGATTGTAATCACTAGATATTGCTACATTTACCCCTTCATCTATCATCTTTCTAACAGGTGCATAATTTTTCCCTAAATTAAATGAAGTTGCTGGCAAAATATTTGCAATGACATTATTTTCTTTTAAAGATTTTATTCCTTCATCACTTACTGCCATCAAATGTTCTGCTGACACAGCACCAACTTCTCCTGCTAACTCTGCTCCACCTAACGATACTATTTCATCTGCATGTATTTTTAATTTATACCCCTCTTTTTTTGCTTCTGTTAATATTTTTCTGCTCTCATCTACTGAAAATACTTCATCTTCGCAGAAAATATCACAAAACTCTGCTAAATTTCTCTTTTTTATCTCTGGTAACATTTTAATAATTTCATCTATATAATCGTGTGGTCTATCCCTATATTCTTCTGGTACCGCATGTGCACCCATAAAAGTTGACACTATATCTATAGGATGTTTTTTATTTAGTTCACTATTTACTTCTAATTGCTTTAGTTCTTGTTCTAAGCTAAGTCCATACCCACTTTTAGACTCAACTGTAGTAACACCAAAACATAACATTCTATCCAATGTGTCCATAGCTTTTTTTATAAGCTCATCTTTTGTAGCTTTTCTTGTAGCTCTAACTGTACTTAATATTCCTCCACCATTTCTTAAAATCTCCAAGTATGGAACCCCCTTTATTTTTAAAGGGAGTTCATTTTCTCTAGATCCATAAAACACCAAATGTGTGTGAGAATCTACAATACCTGGAGTGACTACTTTTTTGTGTACATCTACCATAGCTGTATTAGAGTCAACAAGGTCTTTAGGAATTGGTTCTTTACCAACTTGCAAAATTTTATCATCTTTAACTGCTAAGTAAGCATTCTCAATGATCTCTATATTTTCCATATTAGTCATGTCTGAAGTTTTTTCTATTTCTCTTGATGTAACTAAACTTCCAATATTATATAAAATTAAATCTGCTTTCATCAAATCACCTATTTTATTTTTTCGTCAACAACCTTCTTAATCAATTTATCATCTGCAATGTATGGTAATGTAATATGATCTGTTCCTCTATTATTTTTATTGTATTCTATAACTGTTTCAATAGAATGAGGATTTCTAGCCCAAGCTCTTCTAGCAACTCCACCCATTACGTCCCAAGGCATAGCTTGCATTAAAATTTCATCTACTCTATGACTTCCATCTAAAACCATTCCAAATCCACCATTTATAGATTTTCCTATTCCAACTCCTCCACCATTATGAAGAGCTATCATAGTCATTCCTCTTGCAGCATTTCCAGCAAAACATTGTGTTGCCATATCTGCCATTATACTACTTCCATCTTTTATATTTGAAGTTTCTCTAAATGGTGAGTCTGTACCAGATACGTCATGGTGATCTCTTCCTAACATTACAGGTCCTATTTCTCCATTTCTTACCATTTCATTAAATTTTAAAGCAATATATGTTCTACTCATAGCATCTTGATAGAATATTCTTGCTTGTGTTCCAACTACAAGTCCATTTTTATCTGCATCTTTAATCCACATATAATTATCTCTATCTTGATATCTTCTTGTTGGATCTACAAGCTCTAAAGCAGCCTTATCAGTTTTTAATAAATCTTCTTTTTTACCTGATAGACATACCCATCTAAATGGTCCATATCCATAATCAAATAATTCTGGTCCTAATATATCTTCTACATAAGAAGGGAATATAAATCCACCTTTATCATCTCTTCCGTTTTTAGAAATTTCCTTAACTCCTATATCATAAATTGATTTTAAGAAACTATTTCCATAGTCAAAGAAGTAAACTCCTCTAGATGTTAATTTTTTAATTACTTCATAGTGTCTTCTTAAAGTTTTATTAACAAGTTCATTGAATTTTTCTCTATCTTCTGCGAGAAGTCTTGTTCTTTCTTCAAATGAAATTCCAACTGGACAATATCCACCATCATATACAGCATGACATGAAGTTTGGTCTGATAATAAATCTATATGTTCATTGTGTTCTACTGCATATTCTAGTAAATCTACTATATTTCCATGATAAGCTATTGCATATGGAACTTTTGCTGCCATTTTTTCTTTTGCAAGCTTAAATGCTTCTTCTGGAGTTTTTGCTATTTTATTTATCCAACCTTGTTCTAGCCTAGTATGTATTCTTGAAATATCTACTTCAGCTATAATTCCTACACCATTAGCTATTACAGTTGCTTTTCCTTGTGCTCCACTCATTCCTCCAAGTCCTGATGTAACAAATAATTTTCCTGTTAAATCTCCATCTTTAGGAACTCCACAGAATAGTCTTGCTGCATTTAATATTGTTGAGTATGTTCCATGTACAATTCCTTGAGGTCCTATATACATCCAACCACCAGCAGTCATTTGTCCATAGTTTGCTACTCCTAAAGCAGCTGCTCTTGCCCAGTTATCATAGTCATCAAAAGCTCCAACCATCAAAGCATTTGTTATAATAGCTCTTGGTGCTTCAGGTTTTGATCTAAATAATCCTGTTGGATGTCCTGATGCTACTACTAAAGTTTGATCTTGTGTCATATTTTCTAAATATTTTTTTATAAGTCTATATTGCATCCAGTTTTGACAAACTTGTCCAGTTTCCCCATAAGTTACAAGTTCATAAGGATATAGTGCAATGTCAAAATCAAGGTTATTATCTATCATTACTTGCATAGCTTTAGCTTCTATACATTTTCCTTTATATTCATCAATTGGTTTTCCATAAATTCTTCCCTCAGGTCTAAATCTATAACCATAGATTCTTCCATGCTCCATAAGTTCATCTAAAAATTCTGGTGCTAATTGTTCATGAAATTCTTTTGGAATATATCTCAATGCATTTTTCAATGCTAATTCTATTTCATCTTTTTCAAGATGTACAACTCTTTTTGGAGCTCTTCTCATTTTTGGATCCATTTTAGGAATCACTGGTGGTATATCATCTTTTGTTAATTTAATTGTCATAGCTTCATAAATATCTTTATTCATAATTAATCCTCCCAATTTGTTTTAATTTATTTTAAGTCCCCTAAAACTTTTTCTACTGCATCTACTATTTTGTTGCTCTTAATTAAATCTTCAACTGTATTAATATCTATGTGCATAACTCTATCTTTATCATAGTAAGAAACAACTTTTCTTATTTCTTCATAAGCTTTTTTAGTTCCTTCTCCTAATTTATCAGAACTTTCTCTTAAATCAACACCTTGACATGCTGATAATAATTCCATTGCTATAACGTTTCTTGCATTTTTTAATATTTCTCCTGCTTTTCTTGCAGCAATTGTTCCCATAGATACATGATCTTCTTGATTTGCTGAAGATGGTATCGAGTCAACTGATGCTGGATGAGCTAATACTTTATTTTCTGAAACAAGTGATGCTGCACTATATTGTACAATCATAAATCCAGAGTTTACTCCACCATTTTTTACTAAAAATGCTGGTAATCCATTGTTTAATGCAGGATTTACTAATCTTTCTATTCTTCTTTCTGATACATTTGCCATTTCAGAGATTGCTATTCCTAAAAAGTCAAATGGTAATGCCATTGGTTGTCCATGGAAGTTTCCTCCTGAAATTACTTCATCAGTGTCACAGAAAATAATTGGGTTATCTGTAACTGCCTCCATTTCTATTTCTACTTTTTGTTTTACATATGCTAATGCATCTTTACTAGCTCCATGAATTTGAGGTATACATCTTAGTGTATAAGGATCTTGTGTACGAAGTACTCCTTGTTTTGTTGTATTTTTACTATTTGCTAGTATTTTTCTAAAGTTTTCTGCTGTATCTATTTGACCTTTATGTCCTCTTACTTCATGAACTTTTGGATCAAAGGCACAAGTTATACCATTTTGTGTTTCAAGTGTTAATGCTCCAGCTATATCTAGATGTTTCATTAAATTAATTGCATCGTAAGTCACATGAGCTCCTATTGATGTCATAACTTGTGTTCCATTGATAAGTGCAAGTCCTTCTTTAGAAGATAAACTATCTAATATTTTTACTCCTGCTCTTTCCATAGCAACTTTTCCATCTAATAATTCTCCATTATAGAAAGCTTTTCCCATTCCTAGCATTACTAAAACCATATGAGCAAGTGGTGCTAAATCTCCAGATGCTCCAAGAGATCCTTTTTCTGGAATAAATGGTGTAACCCCTTTATTTAACATCTCTACTAATGTTTCTAAAACTATTCTTCTAACTCCAGAATGTCCTTTTGTCATATTTATAAGTCTAAGTAACATAATTCCTCTAGCTGCATCTAGTGCTATTGGATTTCCAACTCCACAAGAGTGACTCATTATAAGGTTTCTTTGTAGTTCTCCTGTTTGTTCTTCAGAAATAACAGTGTCAGAAAATTTACCAAATCCTGTTGTTATTCCATAAGATACTCTTTTTTCTTTTACATATCTATCTACAAGGGCTCTTGCCTCATCTACTTTTTTATATGCCTCTGGTGAAATTTCTACTTTGTATCCATTTCTTGTAACATTGATTAAATCTTCCAATCTAATTTTTTCTACGCCAATTACTAGTTTCTTCATTCTAATTCCTCCTAAATTTTATTTTCTTGTCTTCTCTACCTTTATATTTTAAAATATTAAACTTCCAATAAATCCTGCTATAAATAATGGAATACAGAAATGTATAAATGTCGCAATACACGTATCTCTTATGTGGTCATGTTGACCGTCTACTGCTAGCCCTGATGTAGGTCCTAATGTAGAATCTGAAGCTGGTGATCCAGCATCTCCTATAATTGATGCTGCTGTAATTAATACAATCATAGCTGGAACAGAATACCCAACTTTTAATGCAAGTGGTACATAGATAGTTGCAAGAATAGGAACTGTTCCAAATGATGTTCCTATACCAATTGTTATAAATAATCCAACTACTAACATAATTAGAGATGTTATCACTTTGCTTCCACCGCTAATTTCCATAACTCCATTAACAAGTGTTTCTATAGCACCTGTTTCTCTTATTACTCTACCATAACCAGCTGCTATTAGCATAATAAATGCTATAACACCCATTATTAAAAATCCATCATTTAACATCTTATCTAGATCATTCCATTTTACTACTCTAAAAATAACTAATACTGCTAGTGCTGCTATAGCACCTAATGGTAATGATCCAGTTATTAATTGGATACTAAAAGCAACTATTGCAGCAACTAATGTAATCCAATGTTTTCTTTCCATCTTATCACATTCTACATCTTTTATCCCTTTTAATGGTAAATCTTGATATATTCTATCTTTTCTATATGTTATAAAAATAGCTGTTAATAATCCTATTACCATTGCTACCCCTAATATCCATGTAGATCTCCATACATGTCCTAATTCTATAACATAACCATTTGCTGAAATTTGATCTTTTACTATTGTATGAAATATCAAACCAAATCCAACTGGTAAAACTACATAAGGTGTTTTTAATCCAAATGTTAAGCAACAAGCCATTGCACGTCTATCTAACTTTAATGCATTCATCAATTTTAATAATGGTGGAATTAAAATTGGAATAAATGCTATGTGAACCGGTATTAAATTTTGTGAACAACATGCTAATGCTGCGATTAATAATAATAAGTATACTTTTTTATTTCCTACTACTTTTGAAATTTTTTTAGAAATAATATTTGCGATTCCTGTACTATTGATTGCTACTGCTAAAGTTCCAAGTAAAATATAACTCAAAGCTGTCTCAGCATTTCCGCCCATACCAGAGATTAATATTTTCATTGTATTAATAACTCCCATATTTGCTGAAACTCCAGCTACAATTGCAGCTATCAGCATTGAAAAGATAACATTTAACTTGCATAAACATAAAATAATCATTACTAAAACTGATAAAATTACTGGGTTAAATATCATATCTCTTTTCCCCTCCACATTATTCAATTCACAAAAATTTTTGCTTTTATTATTAAAATCATTTTAATAATTTAATTATACACTATTTTATCAATGTGTCTAATATATTGATTATATAGTTTAATTTAAAAAATATATAAAATGTTTTATTTTAGTATTTATAGTGCACTAAAAGTTCATTTTATTTTATATATCTAGGATACTTTTATTACACATTTATTTGAAATATATGTTATACTAATTATATATTTTATAAAAAAATTCAATTTAACAGGGAGAAGAATATGTACCAGAAAATTATAAAAGAAAGTAATGAGAATAAAATATTCCAGTACCTTTTCAAATCTAAGGAAAATTTTGTCATAAATGACATTGCTAATGCCCTTAATATGAGCTTCCCAACTGTTAAAAGAGTTGTGGATATCTTAGTTAAAAAAAATATTATAGTAGAAAGAGATAAAATTGGCGAAGGAGTTGGAAGAAAGGCAAGAGTTTATGGTTTTAATCCTGATTTTTGCTATTCTATAGGAATTCGTATTACTAGCCATTCTTTTCAATTCATTTTAATAAATGGCTATTGTGAAATAAAAAAAGAAAAACTGTATAATATAGAATTAGATACATCTAGCATTGTAGATTCTCTAGAGGAATGTATCAACAATTTTATAGCTACGTTAAACGTTGATGAAAAAAAACATTTAATTGGTGTGGGAATAGCTACTAGAGGAATTGTTAATAACGAAAAAAACTTTGTTGAATTTTCAAATACTGACTCATTTCCATTACGTTCTCTTGAAAGTATCAGAAAAAAATTAGGTGTTCCTGTCCTTATAGAAAATGAAAGTAACTTAGCAGTAATTTCTGAATCTATTTTAGGACTTGGACAAAAGTTAAATCATTTTGTTTGTCTTACTCTTTCTGACTCAATAAGTTGTAGTACTTTTCAAAAGGAACAACATGATAGTTTCTCCTTTAAAGCAGGAAGAATACATCATATGAATATAAATCCTGATGGTAATCTGTGTGAATGTGGTTCTAAAGGGTGTCTAGGTTCATACATATCTGACAAGGCTTTAATATTAGAATTTAAGAAGTTTTTCCCTGAAATAAATGATTTTGATGAAATTTTCTCAGAAAAATATTTAGAAACTAATTTTGGAAAACTCCTCATTAATAATTATATAAAGCATCTAGCTATTGGTATAAGAAATCTTTTATTTTTTTCAAATCCAGAAAAACTTATTATAACTGGAAAAATTTGTAAATATAAAAATATTATAAAACCAGAACTATTAAAAGCAATATATACTCCAAACCATATATTTTATAGAGGTGAAGATACTATTTTATTCTCAAAATTCAATGAACAAACTGGTATATTAGGAGCTGCAATATTTCCCATAGTTGACTCTTTATTCTGATTCTGTTATAATCAAAACAAGATTATTAAAATGGTTTTAATAATAAAGAAAGGGGGGCTCTATATTGTTAAAAAAATTTGGAATTGGTGATTATAAATCAACAAAATGGAGTGGTGGAATTACAACTGAACTCTATATTTATCCTGAAAACTCATCTTATAAAGATAGAAATTTCAATTTCAGAGTAAGTATGGCAACAACTGAAATTCCTAACTCAACATTTACCTTGTTACCTGATATCCATAGATATATTTCTATTTTAGAAGGAAAGATATTTATTGAGCATAAAAATCATGGGCATGTTACTCTTCTTCCTCATATGATACATTCTTTTGAAGGAGATTGGGAAACATCTGCTAAAGGTAAAGTAACTGATTTTAATCTTATGTTAAAAAATTGTCAAGGAACATTAGAATTTATAGGTATTCAAAATTTTGAAACAGAAATTGAAAATCCTCATATTCTATTTGTATTTTGTATTGAAGGAGTTGTTAACATAGGAGATTTAACTCTACATCCACATGAAATTGCAGTTGCTGAAAATGAAAATATAACTATTTCTGGAGAAAATGCAAAATTATATATTGGAAAAATTTTTCATATAAAATAAAAGTGAGGGGTTAGTATGGATATGAAAGAAATTTGGAATGGTAGATTAGATGGTTGGGAACAATGTGATTTGCGTATTTGGCAAGTTATAAAAGATATCAATGAATTTAGTAAAACTGATAAAGGTTCAAAATTTGCATTTATCGGATATAATACTGATACTGGAGTAAAAAGAAATCTAGGAAGAGTTGGGGCTGCAAAGGGATCTGATGAAATAAGAAAAGGATTAAAATCACTTCCTGCAATAGAAAATACAACTTTATATGACTATAAAAATTTAAAAGAATTTTCTACTGAAAAGGCTCAAGAAGAATACTCATACAAAGTTAAAGATGCTTTTGATAAAAATATTTTTCCTATTGGTCTTGGTGGTGGACATGACATTGTATATGGTACATACTCAGGAATAAGAAAATCTCATCCTAATAAAAAAATAGGAATTATTAATTTTGATGCTCATCTTGACAATAGACCCTATGATAATGGCAGAACATCTGGAACTTCTTTTAAAGAAATTTTAGATAATGACAAAAATGTAAAATATGCAATAGTAGGTTTTCAAAAAGCAGGAAATACAAAAAGACTTATTGATACTGCTAATGCCCACAATGTCCTTATTCTTCCTGAAGCAATTGAAGAATCTAGAATCAATGATTATTTACGTGAATTTATAAAAGATGTAGATATAGTGTATGTTACATTTTGTATGGACGTCTTTGATGCTGCAATAGCTCCTGGAGTATCTGCTCCAACACCTTTAGGATTAGATAGTAAAAAAGGAAGAAATATTTTATTATCTATCTTAGGTTCAAATAAAGTAGTTGCTCTTGACTTTGCTGAGGTTAATCCTGACTATGATATAGACAGTAGAACTGCTAAATTAACAGCCCGTCTTATCTATGAGGCAATAGATAATTTGAAAAAATAAGAAAAGTATGTTTAAAAAGTAGTCATTTTATGAATAAAATGGCTACTTTTTTTTATTTTGTTTGACAATGATAAAATATTTTTATACAATTGTGGGTAATACTAAATTTTATAAAATATCAGGAGGAAAGTATGTTTAAAAAGAAAGACGTTATCATCACCGGTTTTGCACTATTTGCTATGCTTTTCGGAGCAGGTAACCTTATTTTCCCACCTTTAGTTGGATTTACTAATGGTGATAAATGGGCTACTGGAATTATTGCCTTTATTTTAACAGGAGTTGGATTTCCTCTCATAGCTATCTTTACATCAGCTTTTGCAGGAAAAAATCTAGATAGCTTTGCTATAAGAGTATCTCCAATTTTTAGTAAAATATTTAATATTGTATTGATACTATCAATTGGACCATTACTTGCACTGCCAAGAACTGGAGCAGTTGCTTTTGAAATGATTTTTGATAAATCTAGCCCAAGCTATATGACACAAAAAATTATCTTTATTTTGGTTTTCTTTGGTATTGCACTACTATTTTCATTAAAGCCAAATAAAGTTATAGATAGAGTTGGAGCTATTTTGACTCCTACACTTTTAATTGTTCTTGCTATAATAATTTTTAAAGGAGTTTTCTCTCCACTTGGACATGGAATAGATACACATGTTGCAACTCCATTTAAACAAGGTTTTATAGATGGATATCAAACAATGGATACACTTGCTGCTATTGTATTTTCTGAAATTATATTGAAATCAATTAGAAAAGATAAACAGTTATCTCAAAAACAAGAACTATCATTTTTAATTCAAACTAGTATTATTGCATTAGGTGGATTAGCTTTAGTATACGGAGGTCTTGGTTTTATAGGAAGTACAGTATCTGGAATTTTACCTGCTAATGTAGATAAAGTTGGAATCTTAACTACTTCAGTTAATATGTTACTTGGAAATGCTGGAAATATAATTTTAGCAATCTGTGTAACCGGAGCTTGTATTACTACAGCAATTGGACTTATTGCTACTGTTGCAGATTATTTTAGCAATCTTACAAGAATTTCTTATCAACTATTAGCTATTGTAACTACAATAATTAGTATTATTTTTGCAATGTTTGGAGTAGATATTATTGTAAAAATTTCTGTACCAGTATTAGTATTTTTATATCCTATTGCTATTGCACTTATTTTCTTAAATCTTCTAAAAAATACTATTAAAAATGATAATATTTTTGTAGGTACAGTTATTGGAACAGGACTTGTTAGTGCTTATGAAGCTCTACAAGTTATGGGGATTAATATTGAAACTTTAGGAAATATATATAAAGTTCTTCCATTACAAGGACTTGGATTAGCATGGATTGTTCCTGCTATTGTAGGTGGAATTATATTTAAATTTATACCAAAGCATAACTAAAAAAGAAGCCTTGAGCTTCTTTTTTTATTTTTCTGATATCTTCTTTTGATATTTTTTAGATATACTCATAAGATTTTCAATAAATTCAACATAATATTTACTATACTTATCATTTTCTAAAAGTTTAGTATTCTTTTCTATAATCTCTTTTTCTCGTGAACTATCAAATATATCCATATTATTTTCTATCTTATACTCTATAACATCTTCTACAGCTTTCATTCTTTGTTCAAATAATTTAGCCATCTCTTTATCAATTTTATTTATTTCTATTCTTGCATTTTCAAGTTTATTCATAATTCCTCCTTTATTTAGATTATAGCACTTTTAAATATTTAAAAAAAGTTGTAAAATATAGAATATTAAATATAAAGGAGAGATATATGGATATTAAAATTTATCCTTCAAAACCTTCTGGAACTATAAAAGTTCCACCTTCTAAAAGTATGGCACATAGAGCAATTATTTGTGCATCTCTTGCTAATGGAACAAGTACTATAAAAAATATTGGTTATTCTCAAGATATATTAACAACAATCGATGGAATGAGAAAATTAGGTGCTACAATAATCGAAGATAATTCAACATTACATATAACTGGTATAAAAGATTTTAATTCTCTTAATGATAGTATTATTCAATGTAATGAGTCTGGATCTACACTAAGATTTTTTATTCCTATCTTTTCACTTACAGGAAAAAGTATAAGATTTAAAGGAAAAAATAGACTTTTAAAACGTCCACAAGAGATATACGAAAATATCTTTAAAGAACATAATTTAAAATATGTACAAACTGATGATTATATAGAAATTATGGGCAAAATAAAAAGTGGAAATTATAATATCCCTGGTAATATAAGTTCGCAATTTATAAGTGGCCTTTTATTTTCACTACCTCTTTTAGAAGGTAATTCTACCATAAATATCATTCCACCATTTGAATCAAAATCTTATGTTGATTTAACAATTGATATGCTAAGTAAGTTTGGTATCAAGGTATATTTTAAAGATGAAAATAAAATTATTATTCTAGGAAATCAAAAATATAGTCCTTCTAATTATGAAGTAGAAGGAGATTTCTCTCAGTTAGGTTTTTTTGCAGTTTTAGGAGCTATTAATAATACTATATCTTGCACTGGATTAAATACTAATTCTAAACAAGGGGATAAAGAAATTATTGATATTTTAAAAACTACTAATATTAAAATTGATACATTAGAAAATGGATACACTTTTTATCCTTCTATACCTAAAGGACTTCCTATTAATTTAGAAAACTGTCCTGATCTTGGTCCTATACTAATGGTATTGGGTATGTTTTCATCTGGTAAAATGCATATTTTTAATGCTAAAAGACTGCGTTATAAGGAAAGCGATAGAATAGAAGCTATGGAAACTGAACTTAAAAAGCTAGGTGTTGATATTATTTCTGATGAAGATAATATTTTTATAAATGGAAGAAAAGAACCTACAGAATATAATTTATATAGTCATTTAGATCATAGAATTGTTATGAGTCTTGCCGTAGCAGCTACTAAACTTTCAAAACCAATAATTATAAAAGATGCTCATGTTATTGATAAATCTTATCCTAATTTTTTTGACGACTTAAAAAAATTAGGTATTCATATTGAAATTATAAATAATAACCATTAATTTATTGCCTTATAACCTCAATTTTTATTAACAATATTCAAATTTTATAGTATAATATGTTAAGTGCGGTTAACTTACAAATGGTATAAATTCTTAAAAACTTGCACAAATTAATTAAGGTGATGAAATGCTATTAGAAAATACAACTAAGAAAAAAACAGAAAATAACAAAGAATATATCTATAGAGTAATTAAAGAAAATATTATGACATTAAACCTTAAACCAGGAGAATGTGTAAGCGAAATAGAATTGGGTCATTGTTTAAACGTCAGTAGAACTCCTATAAGAGAAGCTCTAGTTAGATTATCTGAAGAGAAATTAATTGATGTATTTCCTCAACGTGGGTCTTTTGTATCAAAAATAAATCTAAGATTAGTAGAAGAAGCTGTATTCTTAAGAATTTTATGTGAGAAAAAACTATTAGAAATAGCTTGTAACGATTCAAATTCAGATAAATTAGTTAAAGAATTAGAAAAAAATCTAGCTTATCAGAAAATAGTCATTGATTTTGAAGAAGATCACCACAAATTTTTTGATTTAGATAATCAGTTTCATTCTTTGATATTTTCATACTACAACAAGATAAATATTTGGAATAGTATTAAAAGACTAGCTACTCACTATGATAGATTAAGACTTATTGATGCTTTAGAAGTAACAAATACACCAGAGGTATTTAACCAACATAACTTAATCATAGAGACAATTAAAAATAAACAAATTGAGCATGTTGATAATCTTATTTCAAGTCATTTATCAAAATTTAAAGATGTAATCAATAAATATATCGAAAAATATCCTGAATATTTTTCATAAGAAAAAGGAAACAATCACATTTGTGAAAGTTTCCTTTTTTTATTACTTAATTATAGGTAAATAAGTTATCATCATCAATACAACTATTATTACAGCATAATATTTTACTAGATGACCCATAACATCTTCTATTTTTAAATTTCCAACTTTAACACCTACAAATAGTGTATTACCAACTGGTGGTGTTATATTTCCTATACATAGGTTAAATACAATTATAATTCCAAATTGTACTGGACTCATTCCAAAAGATTTTACTATTGGTAAGAAAATTGGAGTAAATATTAATATTGCTGGTGTTACGTCCATAAATGTTCCTACAAATAGTAGTATTAAGTTCATTAATAAAAGAATTACATATTTATTATCTGTCAATCCTAATATTAAATTTGATATTGCTTGAGGCACACCTGTAAACGCCATTACCCATGACATTATTGTAGATACACCTATTAAAAATACTATAATTCCAGTCATTTTTGCACTTTCTGCAAATATATCTACTAAACTTCTAAATGTTATAGTTCTATAAAATACCATTGAAAGAACTAATGTATACACAACTGCAACTATAGATCCTTCTGTCGGTGTAAAAATTCCTTTAATTATTCCACCAATTACTATTATAATCAGTGCTAATGACGGTAATGCATCAATAAAAGTTACTAAAACTAATTTTAATTTAAAGTTTGAGCTTCCTTTCATTCCTTTAGTTTTACAAATATAAAGTGTTAGTAACATACATCCTAATCCCCATAGTATACCTGGAATATATCCAGCCATAAATAGAGCTGCAACTGATGTTCCTCCACTTACAAGTGAATAAACAATTAAAGAGTTTGAAGGTGGTATTAAAAGTCCTGTAGGGGCACTTGCAATATTTGCTGTTGCTCCTAATTTTTTATCATATCCTTCAGCTTCTTCCATAGGAAGTAAAATTCCTCCCATAGCTGCACATGCAGCTGTTGCTGATCCTGAAATAGCTCCAAACATCATGTTAGCTAAAATATTAGTTTGCATTAATGATCCTGGAATCTTTCCTGTTAAAGATTGTGCAAAAGCCACAAGTTTCTTAGCAATTCCTCCTTGATTCATAATATTTCCAGCTAAAATGAAAAATGGAATTGCTATTAAAGTAAAGTTAGATATCCCTGAAAATATTCTTTGAGCTCCTGTAACTAAAGTATTATCTAAAGCCAAAGATGGTAAAATTGCTAAAATTGAAGATATTCCTATACTAATAGCAATAGGAAATCCTAATAATAAAGTGATAGCTAGTACCACAAACATTATAACTGCTGTTGTCAATACCATTTCTATACCTCCTCTTTAAATTGTTTTAGTAAATCTAAAATATTTAAAATAGAATACAGTGAAATAAGAATTCCACAAGTTGGAAGTACAGAATAAACATATCCCATAGATATTCTTAGTGCTGGTGACATTTGAGTCATTGTCAATTGTGTAATATATTTTCCACCTATTAATAATACTCCTAATGAAAATACTAAAACAGCTATTTCAGATAAAATTCCAATATTTATTTGCACTTTCTTAGAGTATCTTTCTACAAAAAACACCATACGCATATGATCTCTTTTTCCAAATACATATGTTGCAGCAAACATTGACATCCAAGCAAAAGAGTAAGATATTAATTCCTCAGAAACAGTACTAGGTGACTTAAAAATATATCTAGCTGAAATTTGATAAGTTCCTGCTACTGTCATAAACATAAATAGAAAAACACAAATTCCAATTATAACTTTATCCAATGTATTTCTTAATTTTTCCATTATTTATTATCCTCCTTTTGCATGTTTTTTCCTATTTCTTGAATCTTATCATAAATAGGCTTTAATTTTGGATTAGCATTTAATACTTCTCCGTGTAGAGGTAATACTTTTTCTTTAAATAAAGCTACATCTGGATAAATAAATTTTACATTCATATCTTTTTGAGCTTGATTTTTAGCTTTTTCTACAGACATAGTCCATGCATCTCTTTGAACTTGAGAAATTAATACAAACCCTTGATTAAATATTTCTCTTTCTTCTGGTGATAGACTATTTAAAAATTTAAGATTTCCAATTAGGATATCTGGTACCATTTGGTGCATATCATAAGAGTAGTATTTTGCAACTTCTCCGTGTTTGTTACTAGTTAGAGCTAACTCATTATTTTCAGCACCATCTATAACACCTTGTTGTAGTGCTGTATAAACTTCTCCAAATCCCATAGGTGTAGCAGCCCCATTAAATAATTCCATCATTCTTATATTTGAAGCACTTTGTTGTACTCTTATTTTTAATCCCTTTAAATCTTCAGGTTTATTTATAGGTTTTTTTACAGTATAAAAGTTTCTAGTTCCTGCATCAAGCCATGTAACTGCTTCAAATCCTGATTTACTTGTTGAAGTAAAAATAGGTTTTATAAGATCTGCATTATCCATTACTGCATGATAGTGTTCTGGACTATCAAAAAGATATGGTAAGTTAAAGATTTGATATATATCATCAAAGCTCTCTAATATTGCATTACTTGCAACTGCAAAGTCTATAGCTCCTGTTTGTGTAAGCTCTACTGTATTAACTTGTGAACCTAATAGCTCATTAGGGAATATTTGAACATCATATTTGTCTCCTAATTTACTTTCTATAAATTTTTCAAATTCTAATAAACCAATATTTGTTGGGTGATCTTGAGCTTGGTTATGTGATATTCTAATTATTCTTTTATTATCTTTTTTTCCACAAGCTACAAATACAAATAAACAACATGCTAACGTAAGAAAATTTAATAATTTTTTCATTTTATATACCCACCTTATTCTGTTAAATATTTTTTTAGTGTATCAATAACGGCATTTTTTCCTTTTAGCATTTCTACAAAATAACACTCCACTTTATCTGCCATTCCAATTTCTTCTAAATCTACTCCAAATAAAATTTTATTTTTTAATATTTTTCTAAGTTGTCCCCTATATGTTTCAGGTTTTCCAAATTCTATTCCTGCTATTGCAGATTGTAGTGTTTCTAGCATAGGATCTGGACTAACACTTCTTGAATTTCCTTGATCATCTACGCCCATTAAATATCTAAACCATCCTGCATATACAAGTGGAATATATTTTAAATCATCTACATTTAAATTTTTATCTGCAATATATGCTTTTATTGTCTCTCCAAATCTTATTGCTACCTTTTGAGATGTATCTGTAGCTATCCTTTCTGGTTGATCCGGTATAAATTTATTTGCAAATCTTTCATCTATAACTTCATCTATAAACTTTTTAGGACTTAATATTTTAGGATCATCTACAACTTTTAAAGCTTCATCATATCCTATTTTTTTAATTAGTTTATTTAAATATGGATTTGAAACTGCATCATATATTGTTTTTTCATTTAATAGACATCCAAATACAGCAAGTGTTGTATGCAGTGGATTTAAACAAGTTGTAACTTTCATTCTTTCTGTTTTTTCCACTGTCTCTCTATCAGTCATATAAATTCCTGCATCAGCTTTTTCAAAACAAGGTCTTCCATTTGGAAATTTATCTTCTACTACAAAGTACTCAGCTACTTCTGCATTTACAAAAGCTGCTGTGTAGCTATTTTTAGAGGTAACTATTATATTCATATCTTCAAATCCTAAGTTTTCAAGATATTCTTCTACTACTTTAGCTGGTCTTGGAGTTATTTTATCTATCATTGAAACTGGGAATGTAACTTTAGTCTCATCCATTATATAAGTTAAAAACTCATCTTCAACAAATCCATTTTCTTTCCAATGTTTTGCTATATCATATACAGCTGCTTTTATTCTATCACCATTTCCAGCACAGTTATCCATACTTACAATAGCAACAGGTAATGCTCCAGCTTTAAATCTTACATGTAATAATTCTGTCAATATACTCATTATATGTTTTGCATTATCTGGAGATGAATTAAAATCATCTTTTATTATTTGAATATACTCTCCAGTTGAAGATTTTAAATTGTATCCTTTTTCTGTAATAGTAAAACTTATCATTTGTAAAGTTGGTTGTACAACTATCTCTTTTAATTTTTCTCTATCTACATTAGCTTTTAAAGATTCAACTATACTAGCTATCAATTCAGTAGAAAAATTTCCATCTTTTGATAAAGTTACTGATAAAGTTAAATTATCATATGGTTTATATGCCTTATCTATAATTTCACCATCAAAACTTTCTGCTACGATAATTCCTGTATTTTCAAGCCCCTTATTTAGTAAATTTTGTTGCATCTTTCCTACATAAGCTCTGAAAATATTTCCAGCACCAAAATGTAACCATTTTGGTGCAGAAAGTGTATTTTCTTTTACAGTTTTTATATCGTATACAGGAGTTGAAACCTCAGCTATTTTTTTTATATTATCTAATTCGTTTAAATTTAATTTCATCTTTACCTCCTGATACATCTACAATTACTTATCTAATTTCTCCAATGTTTCCCATATTCCTGTTATATAACTAGCTCCTAAAGCTCTGTCATATAATCCATATCCTGGTTTTCCAGTTTCTCCCCAAATCATTCTTCCGTGATCTGGTCTTAAATATCCATCAAATTTATTTTTATGTAAAACTTTCATAATTTTTACTATATCTAACGATCCACATCCAGAATAATGTGCTGATTCTTCAAAACTTACACCATCATTTAATAGTTTTACATTTCTCACATGCATAAAGTGTATTCTTCCCATTGCACTATATTTATCTACTAAATTTGGAATATTATTGAAATTTGCACATCCTAAAGATCCAGTACAAAGAGTTAATCCATTATATTTGCTATCTACAAGATTTAAAAATCTATCTAAATTAGATTCATTAGTTATAATTCTTGGAAGACCAAATATTGGCCAAGGTGGATCATCTGGGTGGATAGCCATTTTCATATCATTAATTTCTGCTACTGGAATAATTTCTTTTAAGAAATATTCTAGATTTTTCCAAAGCCCCTCTTCTCCTAATTCTTTATATTTTTCAAATAATTGTGCCATCTCTTCTTTTGTATAGCTAGAATCCCAACCTGGTAGAGATAGTTCACTATTTAAAGGATCTAATTTATCAACTTGATCTTTATAGTATACCAATGCTGTAGAACCATCTTCTAATTGCTTATCTAATTGTGATCTAGTCCAGTCAAATACTGGCATGAAATTATAGCATATTACTTTTACTCCAGCTTTTGCCAAGTTTTCAATATTTTTCTTATAATTTTCAATATAGATATCTCTACTAGGTAAACCTAATTTTATATCTTCATGAACAGGAACACTTTCTATTACTTCAAATTTAAGTCCTGCCTTTTCAACTTCATTTTTAAGATTTAATATCTTATCCATTTCCCAAACTTGACCTACAGGTACATCATATATAGCAGTTACAATACTATGCATTGTCGGAATTTGCTTTATGTACTCAAGTTTAACTGGATCAGAAGATCCATACCATCTAAATGATAATTTCATTTAATCCTCCTTAATATTTATACTTCTAATTTAAAATAATTTTTTGCATTTAAGTAGCATATTTCTTGAATCATTGGTTTTAATATTTCTTCATCATAAGGAACTTCTCCATTTTCAACCCATGTTCCCACTAGATTACACATTATTCTTCTAAAATATTCATGCCTTGTATAAGAGATAAAACTTCTAGAATCTGTAAGCATTCCTACAAATCTTCTTAGTAATCCTAGATTAGCAAGAGTAGTCATTTGATTTAACATTCCATTTTTTTGATCTAAGAACCACCAACCAGAACCAAACTGCATTTTTCCTGGAATATCTTTTCCTTGGAAATTTCCTATCATAGTTCCTAATACTTCATTGTCTTTAGGATTTAAACAGTATAGAATAGTTTTTGGCAACTTCTCTTCTCTTTCGAGTTCATTTAACAGTTTAGATAATTTATAAGCATAGCTATAGTCTCCAATAGAATCCATTCCTATATCTCTACCTAATTTTTCAAACATTCTAGTATTGTTATTTCTTTGTGCTCCCATATGAAGCTGCATTCCTAAATCATATTTTTTATACTCTTTTCCTAATTCTACAAAAAGAGCTGTTTTATATGCCTCTACCTCATCTGAAGTTAATTTCTCTCTTTTTAAAACTTTACTAAATAGAGTTTCTAACTCTTCTGGTGTAGCCATCTTAAAAAATGGCTCTTCCATGCTAAGATCAGTAACAAGACAACCATTTTCAACAAAGAATTTTACTCTAGCTTTCAAGCCAGTAACCAAAGTTTCAAATGAATTAATAGTAAGACCTGTAACTTCTGATAACTTATCTAACCAAGCTAAATACTCATCTGTATTTTCTACTTGCATAGCTTTATCTGGTCTAAATGTTGGTAATACTTTAACTTCAAATTCTTTATCATTACTTATTGCTAAATGATATTCTAGTGAATCAACCGGATCATCGGTTGTGCATACTGCTACTACATTTGAATTTTTAATTAAGTTTTTTGTAGAAAATTCATCTTGTTTTAAACATTCATTTGCTTTTTTCCAGATAATTTCAGCATTCTTTCTATTGATTACTTCTTCAATTCCAAAATATCTTTTTAACTCTAAATGTGACCAATGATATAGTGGATTTCCAAAACAATATTCAATAGTTTCCACAAATTTATAGAACTTTTCATAATCTGATGCATCACCAGTTATATACTTTTCATCTATTCCATTACTTCTCATTGCTCTCCATTTATAGTGATCTCCATATAGCCATAACTGTGTTAAATTTTCAAATTTTTTATTCTCAGCTATTTCTTGTGGATTTAAATGACAGTGATAATCGAAAATAGGCATATCTTTTGCATATTCATGATATAATTTTTTACTTACTTCATTTTCTAATAAAAAATTATCATCCATAAATTTTTTCATTTTTTACCTCCATCTTATCTTTTATACTTGTATACTAGAATAATAAAACTTTTTTTGTAAAAAGTCAACCATCTTTTACTATTTCTTCTAAAAAAAAATATACAGTTCTAAAAAAGAACATGTTTGTTTTTTAGAAAATTTTTCTCAAAATATAATAAAAACCCATCTCTAGATAGAAATGGGTTGCTCGTTAACTATTTAATAATTTGTCCTTGTTCAAATATAAAATTTGGAACTACTTCTATTTCAAGATCAGCAAGACTTGCTTTTACTAAAGTAACTTTATATTTATCACCTATACTATAAAATTCTCCAGTATCAGTATCTCTCATTACATAGTCTTTATCATCAAACTCATAATAATGTTTTGCTGCAACTACGTCCCAGAAACATTCAATATAATCTTGAGTTTCAAAGAATACTCTTTTATTGCTAAATCCTACTATTGTAGCATCATATTCTTCTCCAACTTTATCAATCATATACTCTACAAGTTTTATCTTTACACTTTCTTCTTCAACTTTCATAGCTGCTCTTTCTGTTTTAGAAATATGAGAACAAACTTCTGGAAGCTCTTCTATATTTTTAGCAACTGTTTTTTTGCTAGGATATCCATGTAATACTGAATTTAATATTCTATGTACTGTTAAATCTGCATATCTTCTAATTGGTGATGTAAAATGTGTATAATAAGAAGATGCAAGTCCAAAGTGTCCAAAGTTATCCATTGTATACTTAGCTTGTTTTAATGCCATAAGTATCATCTTATGCACTATTAAATTGATTCCTCTTTCTTTTGAATCTTCTATTATTTGTTGAAATTGTTTAGGATGAATTTCATCTAAAGAATGAATTCTATATTTAAATTTAGCTAGTGTTTCATTTAGAGTTCTAATTCTTTCCATATCTGGTTTTTCATGAGTTCTATATACAGATGGAATCTCTAACCAAAATAATTTTTCTGCAACTGCTTCATTTGCTGCAATCATAAAATCTTCTATAATTTTTTCAGATTCTCCACGTTCTCTTCTTTTGATATAGTCAACTTTTCCTTTTTCATTTAAAACTAACTTTATTTCAGGAATATCAAAATCTATACTTCCTCTTTTATGTTTAACCTCTCTTATTAATTTAGAAAGCTCTAGCATTTCCATAACCATATCTTTTATCGGTGCATATTCTTTTAATGCCCATTCATCTCCAGCTATCATCTTATTAACATTTGTATATGTCATTCTATATGCTGTTTTTATAACAGATTTATAGGTATCATAAGAAATAGTTTTTCCATTTTTATCAATTTCCATTTCACAAGTAAACGTAAGTTTATCTTCATTAGGATTTAATGAACATATTCCATTTGAAATTTCCTGTGGAAACATTGGTAAAACTCTATCTACAAGATATACTGAGTTACCTCTTTTATATGCTTCTACATCTAATGGTGATCCTTCAGGAATATAAAAAGATACATCTGCTATACTTACTATCAGTCTATAGTTTCCATTTTTTAACTTTTCTACATATACTGCATCATCAAGATCTTTTGCATCATCACCATCTATAGTAATAATCGGTAAATTTCTTAAATCTCTTCTTTTACTAATTTCTTCTTTGTTTATAGTAGTATTTATTTTTCTTGCATCTTCTAATACTTGAGCTGGAAATGTGTTAGACATTCCTTCTCTAATTATTAATGCTTCTATCATATTTTGAGTATTATATGGATCTCCTAAAATCTCCATAATCTCTCCTTCTGGTTTTCTTTCTTGATCTCCCCAGAAAGTTATTTTTACAACTACTAGTTGGTTATTTTCAGCATTTCTCATTTTTCCTGCTGGTATATATATATCACGTCCAAAAGAATGTGTTGGAGTTACAAAACCAAAGTTTTTATTTTTTTGTAAAATACCAATTACAGTATCTTTATCTCTTTTTATAACTCTTACAACTTCCCCTTCTTTTTTCTTATCATCTTTATCTCCAGATGTTATTTTTATAAATACAGTATCTCCATCTAAAGCTCCATTAAATGAACTTTTAGGAATAAAAATTCCCTCTGTTTCAGTATCTACAAAAGCAAATCTATCTTTTATAATACTAAATACACCTTTAACAAATCCTGCATTTTCTGGAAGATTATATTTTCCTCTGTTATTTCTAACTAATTCTCCTTCATTTACCCAACTGTCTAAAATTTCTCTATTTTCCTTTTTAAATTTTTGAGACCACCCTAACATTTTAGTTATCTCATCCTGTTTTAATCCTTTACCTTTATTTTCTTTAAATATATTCTTTAACTTTAATAATTCTTTTTCTATATTCATCTAGTACCTCCTACTTTTAACTGCTCTAACCAATTTTTCATCTCTAAAGTATTCTTGTGTAATTTTCCTCCTACACTTTTTAAATACTCTTCTTTATGATCAATTTCACATATTATCCCTTGGTTTAAATCTTTATTTGTCATTTCTCTTAAATATTCAACACCTGGATAATCTCTATTTTTTTCTATTCCATCGGCTATATATATAATTCTACCAACAATAGATAATCCTTTTTTTCCAATTGTATGATATTTTATTGCATCTAATATCTCCGTATCATCTATTCCAAATTCTTTTCTAGCTATAATGCTACCTACAAATCCATGTAATATCTCTGTTATTTTTAAATCTTCCTCTGTCAATTCAGCAGAGAAATTTTCACGACAAATTTTTTCAAGCTCATCTACTTGCATACTTTTAGCCACATCATGTAAAATTGCAGCTATCCTTAACTTATTTTCATCAGCTTGATATTTTTTCCCCAACTCAACTGCTTTTTCCTCAACTCCTAAGATATGAGTATACCTTTTAGGAGTCACTCTTTTTTGTACTTCACATCTTAATTTTTCAAACATCTTTCCTCCTATTAAAAAAAGGCGTGTTAAAATATTCAGATTAAACATATCCAAAACTTCTACTTTAATTATACCATATTTAGATATGTATTCCTTTTAATTCACTCTGATTATTTCAACCGCCCGATTATTTAAAAATTCATATTTCTAGTGTATATTCTTGAGAAATTTCCACTTTGTTCTTTTTCATCAACTAAAATTTTAACTTTGTTTATTCCAGGAACTTCAGTAATACTATTTACAATAGAGTAAATACCTAAAATATTCTTTTTAGTCGGCTCTTTTAATGCACCGATTTCAGGTTCACAATCAATATAGACAGTATCCCCTGCTATATAAACATTTTTCACATCTATTTGAGGTGTTGTTAAAATTTTAGCAAGATAAAGATTTTCAAAGCTTCTTTCTGCTATTTTTTCTATTTTATCTCTTTTTTTATAATATACAGGTATATCTTCATCTTTTGTTTTAAGTTCTGTAAAATTACCATTTGGATAATAAAACTTAACAGACTCAAATTTCCCAGTTTCTAAAAGCTTTCTAGCTTTTTTAACAAGCTCTACCTGATTAATAACTTTTGTAGAATTTTTTAATTTATAATATGTTCCACCTGCTAATGCAACTATTATCCATATAATTATCAATACAACTAATGTTTTCTTATTTTCTACCACTGCACATCACCACTTTTTAATAATAGTTCGCTCTTACAACTTTTGCAATTTGTTGTGCCATTTTCTTTTGATTTGCTGGATTAACAAGTTTTTTAATATCACTGCTATTATTAATAAATCCAAGTTCTATCAAAACACCAGGTCCATTAAATCCACGTAATACAGCAAAGTTAGCTCCATGAATTCCTCTATCTTTCATTGCCATTCCACTAGAAATACTTGCTGATATTTTTCTTGCAAGTCCTATTGAAATCTCTTGGTTTTTTTTGTAAGCAAGCTCTCCCATAATTTGAACAATATTATTACTTTTCTCTCCATATTTATCTCCAACACTGTTTTCAAATGCCGCTATTCTTTCAGCATAAGGAGATGATTTTTTAGAAAAATAAAATACTTCTGTTCCAGATAATTTATTAGTTACTGCAGAGTTAGCATGAATACTTATAAACATATCTGCTTTTGCTCTATTTCCTATTCTTGGTCTTTCTCCTAAGGTAACAAAGACATCTTTATCACGTGTCATTATTACATTAAAATCACCTTTTAGCTCATCTCTTAAATATTTTGATACAGCTAATACGACTGATTTTTCATAATATTTTTTAAATCCTGTAGCTCCAGGGTCTTTTCCTCCATGTCCAGGATCGATAATTATAGTATACTGCTTTTTAGGATTTTTATCATTAAAAGAAAGTACGAATTCTTTTGAATTAAAACTACTACTATATGATATATTTTTATTAAGTTTGATAAAAAAACCTGTCCCATTTCCATAGTTTACAGTTTCAAAACTCTCTACATATTTTGACTTAAAAGAGTTAGGATTTAATTTTTTACTCATAGCACTCTGAGGGAATTCTAAAAATATAAGTCTATTATATGTGTCATAACTCAACTGATACTGAGACTTATCAAAACTTGTCAAGGATATTGCTATTTTATCTCCTTTATTTTGAACATTTGTAATATTTCCACCAAAGGCCAAGCTACATATTAACAGAAAAAAAATAAATATACGCTTCATTTCATCTTCTCCATTTAAAATAAAAGGCCGACAAAAATAGAGGATTATAAAGATTACCAATTTGATCTTAATATAATCCTATACTTTATCTTGTCAGCCTTCACATATTTTTATTTTATTATTCAAGAACTGTTGAGATGGCACTTTTTCTAAAAGTTATTTTAACTCCTTTGTCCACTCTTACTTCTACATAATCTCCAGCAACAGAAGCTACTGTTCCTTTAATTCCACCTACAGTTATAACTTCAGCACCCTCTTTTATAGAGTCTAACATTTCTTTTTGTTTTTTTTGTTTCTTTTTATTTGGTAATATTAATACGAAATAAAACACTGCAATCCATATAACAAATATGATTAGCGGTTGTTTAAAATTTCCAAGATTTCCCAAAATTCCTTGCATGATTTATCCCCCTCTGACAAAATTTATCTCTTCTAAGTATATCACATAAAAAATCTTTTTTCAATTTTTTTCATTCTTTATGATTCCACATGTCTTTTAATTTTTGCCCGAAAGATTCAATCTTATCTAAGAACGTTTTATTTTTTTTTTATAATTCTTATCTTGCAAGCTATCTTCAAATTCTTTTAATTTTTTCTTTTGTTCTTCTGTTAATCCAGTTGGTGTCTCTATTACAATAGTTACATACTCAGAACCTATTCCATATCCTCTTAAAGATTTTATTCCTAAATCTTTAAGTTTAAATATTTTATTAGTTTGAGTTCCTGCTGGTACTTTTATTTTCTTACTTCCTTTTAAAGTAGGCACTTCAACTTCTCCACCTAAAACAGCAGTTCCAAATGAGATAGGAACTTGACAATAGATATCTTCTCCTCTTCTTTCAAATATTGAGTGAGGTTTTACTTTTACTATTATATATAGGTCTCCATTCGGTCCACCTGATCTACTTGCCTCTCCCATACCTTCAAGTCTAAGTCTTTGTCCATCATCAATTCCTGCTGGAATCTTAAATTTCTTTTCAACAGTTTCTCTTTTAATTCCTGTACCATTACAAGATTTACATTTTTTCTCAGGTATTTCTCCCTTTCCATGACATTCATCACATTCAGTTTGACTTACCATATTTCCTAATACTGTTCTTCTAACAGTTTCAACAAATCCTTTTCCTTTACATTTTGGACAAGTCTTCATCTTGCTTCCTGGTTCTGCTCCTGTACCATCACAAGTTGGGCATTTTCCATCTCTTTTATATTTTATTGTCTTTTCAACACCTTCAGCTGCTTCTTCTAAAGTGATTTCAACTTGATATGAAAGATCTTTTCCTGGTTCTACATAACTTCTTCTACCACCGAAGTCACCACCACCAAATCCTCCAAAACCTGATGCTCCACCACCAAAAAATGAACTGAAAATATCTTCAAATCCTCCAGCTCCACTAAAGCCACCGAATCCGCCACCGCCAAATCCTCCAGCTCCTTGTTCAAAAGCTGCATGACCAAATTGATCATATTGTGCTTTCTTTTGTGGATCTGAAAGTACTTGATAAGCTTCATTTATCTCTTTAAACTTATCTTCAGCATCTTTTTTTTCCTTGTCAGTAGCATTACTGAATTTATCAGGGTGGTATTTCATGGCTGCTTTTCTATAAGCTTTTTTTATCTCATCTTCAGAAGCTCCCTTTGCAATTCCAAGGACTTCATAGTAATCTCTCTTATCTGCCATTTAATATTTCCTCCATCTATATAAAAATTATCTGTATTTACAATCCTAAATATTATAACATAAAATCTATTTTTATAAAATTTCTATTTCTAAAGTTCTTATAAACTTTTCTTTTCCATTTAATACTTCTATTCCTTTTTTATCTTCTAATTTTCCACTACAATTATCATAGTCAGATATTCCATTCCAAGGCTCTAAACAAACATATTGTGCTCCCGGTACATTCCAAAATGCGATATATTTAAAACCGTCATATTTAAATCCTAGTTTATAACCTGACTTATCATTTTTTATATACACCTTTTTAGAACTTGGATTTTCTATTATCATAGCATCATTTTCAAATCTATCTTTTGTAAGAACTATTTTTTTTCCATCAAAACCTTTAATTTTCTTTTGTGAATCAATAAGTGATCCATTTAATGTATTTAAAAAACCTGTTTCCTGATTTTCAAATTCTATATAATAGTCTTCAAAATTAAGTTTATCTCCAACAGGTGTTGAAAATGCTGGATGAGCTCCAAGTGAAAAATACATCTTCTCATCCTCTAAATTTTCTACTCTATATTCTATTATTAATTTTTTCTCTTCTAATTTATATTTTAAATAAAGTTTAAAATCAAAAGGATAAACTAATCTTGTTTTTTCATTTGATTGAAACAAAAATTCTGCACATGTATCCTCTTTTTTTACTACTTGAAATTCATAATCTCTAGCAAAACCATGTCTTGTATCTAAAAAATATTCCTTTCCATTATAAGAATATTTATTATCCTTTAATCCTCCAACAAATGGAAATAATACAGGAGAAGATTTATTCCAAAATTTTGGGTCTTTTTGCCATATATACTCCATTCCAGAATTAAGTTCTTTAAGGCTTACTAACTCTGCACCTAAAGTATCTATTCTAGCTTCTAGTAGTCCATTATTTATTTTGATTTCCATTTCTTCCTCCATGGTTTTCTCTTAATTTAATATAAGGGAAGAGGGCCTAAGCCATCTCCCCTTTATTGTTATAATTCAGGTTTTATTTTAAATTAGTCAACAATTTCAGCTTCAGCTACATCGTCATCTGCTTTTTTGTCTTCTGGAGCTGGTCCAGCTTGTCCTTGAGCTTGTGCTTTTGCTTGAGCTTCTTTATAGATTTCTTCAGCAAATTTGTGAGCAACTTGAGATAAGTGTTCCATAGCTTTATCTATAGCTTCTTTATCTTCTCCATCTTTTACTTTTTTAAGTTCTTCGATAGCTGCTTCAATATCTTTTTTCTCTTGTTCACTTGCTTTATCACCATATTCTTTTAGTGATTTTTCAGTAGAAGCAATTAACATATCTGCTTTATTTCTAGTTTCTACTAATTCTTTGAATTTTTTATCTTCAGCTTCATTAGCTTCAGCTTCTCTTGTCATTCTTTCAATATCTTCTTTAGAAAGGTTGCTTGATCCAGAAATAGTTACTGTGTTTTCTTTTCCAGTTCCTAAATCTTTTGCTGATACATGAACGATTCCGTTTGCGTCAATATCAAATGTTACTTCGATTTGAGGTACTCCTCTTGGAGCTGCTGGGATTCCTTCTAGGTTAAATTCTCCTAATTTATGGTTATCAGCTGCTTTAGCTCTTTCTCCTTGTAATACATTTATTGTAACTGCTGGTTGGTTATCTACTGCAGTAGAGTAAATTTGAGATTTTTTAACTGGTATAGTTGTATTTTTCTCAATCATTTTTGTAAATACTCCACCTAGAGTTTCAATTCCTAATGATAATGGAGTTACGTCTAATAGTAATACGTCTTTTACGTCTCCCATTAAAACTCCACCTTGAATTGCTGCTCCTGCTGCAACTACTTCGTCTGGATTAATTCCTTTATTTGGTTTTTTGCCGAAGAATGATTCTACCCATTCTTGAACTGCAGGTATTCTTGTAGATCCTCCAACTAGAAGAATTTCATTTATATCTGCTGGTGTTAAGTGAGCATCATTTAAAGCTGTTTTTGTAGGAACTTGTGTAGCTTCTACTAAGTGTTTTGTTAAATCATTAAATTTAGCTCTTGTTAATTTCATTTCTAAATGTTTAGGTCCTGATGCATCCATTGTGATAAATGGTAATGAAATAGAAGTTTCCATCATTGAAGAAAGTTCTTTTTTAGCTTTTTCAGCTGCATCTTTTAATCTTTGGTAAGCCATTTTATCATTTGAAAGATCAATTCCTGTTTCTTTTTTGAATTCAGAAGTTAACCATTTGATTATTTCGTTGTCGAAATCGTCGCCTCCTAGGTGGTTGTTTCCTGCAGTAGCAATAACTTCAATTACTCCATCTGCAATTTCTAGAACAGATACGTCAAATGTTCCTCCTCCAAGGTCAAATACAAGAACTTTTTCTTCTTTTTTCTTTTCTAGTCCATAAGCAAGAGCTGCTGCAGTAGGTTCGTTGATTATTCTTTTTACTTCAAGTCCTGCAATAACTCCAGCATCTTTAGTAGCTTGTCTTTGTGAGTCAGTAAAATAAGCTGGTACAGTGATAACTGCTTCTTTTACTTCTTCTCCTAAATATCCTTCAGCATCTTTTTTAAGCTTCTTTAAAATCATTGCTGATATTTCTTGAGGAGTATATTTTTTTCCAAATATTTCAACTTTATAGTCAGTTCCCATGTGAGTTTTAATTGAACTTACTGTTGAAGTTGGATTTGTTATAGCTTGTCTTTTTGCAATTTCCCCTACGATAATTTCTCCATTTTCTTTTATGTTTACAACTGATGGTGTAGTTCTTGCTCCTTCAGAGTTAGGTATTATTGTTACGTTTCCACCTTCCATAACTGCTACGCAAGAGTTTGTTGTTCCTAAGTCAATTCCTATTATTTTACTCATTTTATACCTCCTAAAATATCCCTTTTAAAATTTTTAACATTTATAATAATTGTTTAATTTTACCCTTTTTTACAAACTTTTACCATTGAAGGTCTAATTACTTTTCCCTTCATAGTATATCCTTTTTGAAGTTCTAATATAATATGATCATCTTCATATTCAGGATTATCCTCTACCATAACTGCATGGTGATAAACTGGATCATATTGCCCTTCACTAGTTATTGGTTCAACACCTTCTGTTTCCATTATATTTTTCAATTGTCCTAAAATCATTTCAACACCTTTTACAAGTCCATCGAAATCTTTAGTTTCTTCTGAAGCAGAAATAGCTCTTTCAAGATTATCAAGCCCTGATAAAAGTTTAGTAATAACTTTTTCAGAAGCAAATTGTCTTAATTCTTCCATTTCTTTTTCTTTTCTCTTTGTGAAGTTTTGGAATTCAGCTTGTTTTCTAAGATAAGATTGTTTCCAATCTTCAACTTCAGCTTTTAATTTTCCTATCTCTTCATCTTTTTTAGCAATTATATCTTCTTGTGTTTCTTCATGTTTACAACTGCATTCACAATCGTCTCCACAATCACATTTTTTCTCTTCTTTTATTTCAGTTGCTTCTTTGATTTCTTCGTTTATATCTTTTTCTTTTTTACTGAACATCCGTCTCTTCCTTTCTTTCAATTTTTTTATTGTCATTTATTACTTTATCTACTTCTTGAGTTACATACTTTATAAGTCCCATGGTCTTAGAATAAGCCATTCTTTTAGGACCTATTACTCCAATAATACCTGTTGATTCTCCAACCTTATAGGTTGAATATACAAAACTAAAATCTTCAAGTCCTTTTACTCCTAGTTCATCACCAAAAATAACATTTACAGAACCAGCTGGAGTATTCTTACTACTTATAATCTGTTCAAATAGTCCACGTATATCATCTCTATGATGAAATAACTCTAAAGCATCTGATATTTCATTTACATGTTTATCTCTAAAAATACTTGGTACATTGTTTATAAAAAGTTTTCCTTGTTCATCATAGCTTTCAGCAGCTTTTGGAACAAGTTTCTTTTTCTCAAGTATATACCTTTCAATCTCTTGAAGTCCAACATTACGATCTTTTATAAGTTCATTGATCTCCTGTGCTAAAGTATCTAATTCATCTTTGTAAATAGGGCTTGTTAATAATATTTTTCTAGTTTTAACTACTCTATTTTCAAATATGATTACCGCCATTATCATATACTCATCCACATATATCAGCTCAACTCTTTTAACCTTTTCTATCATACCACTAGGCTCCATAGCGATTCCAGCATATGTAGTGAGTCTTGAAAGTAAAGACGAAGTTTGCTGTAGAAGCATATCCAACTCGTTTACACGATTTTCATAAACAAGTTCTATATTTTCTTTTTCTTGCTTTGTAAGTTTTTCAATCTTTAAAAGCTCGTCAAGATAATATTTATATCCCTTATCTGTTGGAATTCTTCCAGAAGATGTATGAGTTTTTGCAATATACCCCATATCTTCTAAGTCAGCCATTACGTTTCTAATTGTAGCTGATGATAAATCAATCCCATATTTTTTTACTAATGTTCTGGAACCTATAGTATCACCAAAATTCAGGTAATAATTAACTATAGCATTTAATACAAGTTTTTCTCTTTCTGTAATAGACATCTTTATCACCTTTTTGTTAGCACTCACTATAAACGAGTGCTAATTCTTAATTAAGACTTTACACTATATTTATATTTTTGTCAATAATTTTTTTGAATTTTTTTTATTTTTTTGTTAATTTTTTTATCATTAATGTGTAAAACTTGAAATTTGGCAAACTTTCTAGAAAACTTATAGTTTTCTATTTCTCTTGACTCTTTTTTTTCCATATGATAATGTTTTTATGATAAATTTTCTTTAATTATGTGAGGTGTATATTATGATAATATTATCAACAAAAGATATAGTAGCTTCTGATGTAATAAAATATCCCAACATCTATATTCCACAGTATAAAGTTACATTTATAACTGGTCCAAGTGGTTGTGGAAAAACAACACTTTTTAAAATTTTTAATAGAACTTTTGATTTTAAAGAAGGGGAAGTTTTTTATAAAAATAATAATATTCTTAATATGGACCCTTTAAAATTACGAAAATCGATTATTCTAGCTGGACAAGACTCTTTTTTATTTGAAGGAACTATTAGAGAAAATTTTCAAAAATTTTATGAATATAGAGATATTCCACAACTATCTGATGAACAAATACAATATTATCTAAAATTAACCCTTGTAAATGCGTCTTTAGATACGCTATGTGAAACTTTATCTGGAGGGCAACGTCACAGAATTTTTATTTCAATAATGTGTTCTTTTAAACCTGATGTTATTCTTTTAGATGAACCAACAGCAGCATTAGATGAAAATACAGCTTCTTGCTTTTTAAATAATATAATTAATTTTTGCAAACTAGAAAAAATAACTCCTGTTATTATTTCTCATTCTAATAAATTGACCCAAGATTTTGCTGATCATATTATTAATCTAGGAGGACACAATGAATAGTATTGCAATAATAAGCCTTAATAAATTTATGCTCATTTATATAGCATTAATATTTATTCTTTTTATTATGAGAAAATTTAAAATTAACCAAGAAAAATTACTTTTTCTTGCAAGTGCTAGAATGTCTATCCAATTGATTATAGCTGGATATATACTTACATATATTTTTAAACATCCATCTCCTATATTTGTAGCTATTTACCTTTTAATCATGGTATCTTTTGCTATCTATAGAGTCATTGGAAAAAATGCAGATTTAAACCGAAAATTTAAGTTAATTATTGGTGCTTCTTTATTTTTTTCAGGATTTTTAACTATTCTTTTCTTTATATATATAATAGTTGGAAAAAGTATTTTTAATCCACAATATGCTATTCCCATAAGCGGTATGTTATTTGGCAACTCAATGAATGGTACAGCTATTGCTATAAAAACATTTAATAACTTAATTTCGGCTAAAAAATTACAAATAAAAACTCTAGTCAATATAGGTATAGATCCAGAAAAAATTCTCCTTCCTTTTGTGAGAGAATCTCTTGAAACAGCTTTAATTCCTACCTTAAATTCTATGGTTGGAATGGGAATTGTTTCTCTTCCTGGAATGATGACTGGACAAATTTTATCTGGAACACTTCCTACTACTGCTATTTTATATCAAATATGTATCACAATAGCTATTACACTAACTGTTTGTCTAAGTTCATTTTTCTCTCTATACTTTGGTCAAAAAACATTACTAGATAGTAACAAACAAATTAAAATATAACAAAATAGGAAGGGGAGCCCTTCCTATTTTTCTAATGGAATATTTAAAATAACTCTAGTTCCAATATCTAGTTTACTAACTATATTTATATCGATATTTAAAACTTCTGTGATTTTTTTAACAATAGCAAGCCCAAGTCCATGACTTCCCATTTCTCTACTTCTACCTTTATCTACTCTAAAGAATTTATCATATATATATTTTAAGTCATCTTCTCCTATTCCCTCTCCTCTATCCATTATCTCTATTCTCAATCCATTATCTAGAAAACCTCTAATAGTTATTTTTTGTCCTTTTCCATATTTTATAGCATTTTCTATAAGATTTAAAAATAACTGTCTCAGTAAAAATTCATCTGAATATATAACTATATTTCTTACATCTAAATCTATTTCTTGCTTTGGATAAATTATAGATAATTCTTGAATTATCTCATTAAACAAGCTAACTATTTCAATTTTACTATTATCTATTTCATTTACATCGCCTTTAGCTAAAAAAAGTAATTTAGTCATTAACTTAGACATTGTTTTTACTTCATCATCTATAGCTGTAATAGCCTCTTTAGTAATTTCGTTATTTTCTAGCCCCCATCTTTTTATCATATTAATATATCCACTTATTATAAAAATAGGAGTTTTTAACTCATGTGATGCATTATTTACAAAATCTATTTGAACATCTGTTTGGTCCTTTAATCTTTTTAGCATCTTTTTATATGAACTCATAATTGTATCAAATTCTATAAAGTTGTTATCTGTAGTAAATTTATCTCCTAAGGTATCAAGATTTATACTATTTGTTGTATGCTTTAATTTTTTTAAAGAATCCTCAAATTTAGCATAAAATTTCCTTGAGATATTTACACCTGCATATAAAGTTATAAAACCTATAATTAATGAAACAATTAATAAATTAACTACCATACGTCTTTCATTTCTCATATCTTTTAGTAAAATTACATATATTGGTGCTTTTCCCTTTACAGAAATATACTTTGTCAAATACTGATAGTTAAAATATCCATAACTTCTTATTTTGCCACTATGTTCTTCTAAATCTACTTTATCTAATATTTTTAAATCTTCATCATTTTTTACAAATATCTGCCCTTTATATAGAAATATTACATTTGTTCCTAAAATATCAGGACATTCTTCTAAAGCATCATCAAATAATTCTGGCAAAGTTTTTCCCAAATGTATTTTTTTATCAAATTCACTTACTTCATAGGTTATAAAACTATCTAATGCTCTTAAATCACCATTTGCATCTCTATCAATATACGAAATAAAAAATAGCAATATTCCTATATAAGATATTGCAAATAATATTATCAAATGAAAGTAGGTTTTATACAATTCTTCTGATATTTTTTTCATATATTAAGCTCCTTTTTTCTTAAAAATATAACCAAAGCCCCTAACACTATGTATATATTTCTCATTTTCACTTTCTATTTTTTTTCTTAAAATATTTACATATACATCTATTATTTTCTCATCTCCATCAAAATCATATCCCCACACATTTTCAAGAATTTTCTCCCTAGAAACTACTATTTCTTTATTTAACATAAAATACTCTAAAAGAGCATACTCTCTTTTTGTTAATACAATCTCTTCATCATTTTTATAGAATTTTTTTAACTCTTTATTTATTTTAAGATTTTCATAAGTTATTAAATCTTCTGTGATATATGTTTTTTTATTTCTTAAGGCAACTCTCATACGAGCAAACAGTTCTTCTATTTCAAAAGGTTTAGTTATATAATCATCTGCTCCCATATCTAATAATGATACTTTACTTAAAAGTTGTTCTTTAGCTGTTAGCACAATTATTGGAATTTGAGATGTTGAACGTATTTTTTTACATACCTCTTCACCAGACAAATTTGGCATCATAAGGTCTAATAAAATTAAATCAAAATATTCATTTTTAAATTTTTCTAACCCTTCTATCCCATCTTTTGCCTGAACAACTTCGTACCCTTCATGTTCTAGCTCAAGTTGTAATATCCTTCTAATTTTTATATCATCTTCTAATATTAATATTTTTTTCATAACACTCTCCCAAATATTTAATTTTTAACAAACCTCTTAAATATAATTATACATTATAAATTTAACTATTTAAAAATAATTTATTTTTTAACCATATTTTTACTTTTCATTGTTACACTATTTATAAGTAGAATAATATTAGGAGGCTTATTAAGATGAATCGTATTTCGGTGATTGCACCTGTCTATAATGAAAAAGACAACATTGTAAGATTTATAACACAAGTAGAAGAAAGTTTAAAAAAAGGATTTTCATCATATGAAATTATATTAGTTGATGATGGAAGTACAGATGGAAGTCGTGAAATTTTAGATAGGGAATCATCTAAAAACGGACATGTAAGAGTTTTTCATTTCACTAAAAACAATGGTCAAACTGCAGCTCTTGCTGCTGGATTTAAAGTTGCTACTGGTAATTTAGTAGTCACTATGGATTCTGACCTTCAAACAACACCTGAAGATATATATACTCTTTTACCTTATCTTGATAAATATGATATGGTAAATGGAAAAAGAGAAACTAGAGAGGATGGAATCAAAAGAAAAATTTCATCATTTGTTGGAAATTCTATTAGAAACTTAATAACTGGAGATAATATCCAAGATACAGGTTGTCCTTTAAAACTATTTAAAAAAGAGGTAACTGATAGCTATTATCTATATGAAGGAATGCACAGATTTTTACCTACTCTTGCCAAAATTAATGGATTTAAAGTTATTGAAGTCCCAGTAAGACATTATGATAGAGAATTTGGAACATCTAAATATGGTGTTTGGAATAGACTTTTTAAAGGTTTAAAAGATGCTTTTGCTGTAAGATGGATGAAAAAAAGAAAATTAAAATATGTTATCGAAGGGACTGATACAAAATGATTGATGCTAAATCTATTATGATAATTGGATTTATTGGACAGGGAATGTTTTCAATGAGATTTATTGTTCAATGGATAGCAAGTGAAAGAGCTAAAAAAAGTGTAATTCCATTTTCATTTTGGCTTTTTAGTCTTGCTGGTAGTGTCGTCCTTTTAACTTATGCTATTTTTAGAAAAGATATTGTATTTACTTTAGGACAACTTCCTGGACTTTTTATATATTCAAGAAATATTTGGCTTATAAAGAAAGGAGAAAAAAATAAGTGATATTTAAAAATGTAAAAGATAAAAAATATATTTTTACACTTTTAATAATCTCTATAATCTCATTTTTTTCTAATATATGGGTAAGAGATGCAGACCTTATGGAACAACGTAATTTCATAACAGCAAGAGAAATGATAAAAAATGGAAATTATTTTGTTACAACTTTAAATAACAATTTAAGATTTGAAAAGCCACCTCTTCCAACTTGGCTAACAGCATTTGTTATGAAAATAACTAATAATTTTGCTGATGAATGGGTTTTGCGTATTCCTGCTGCACTGACAGGAATTTTGCTCGTATTTTTTATATATTACATGGTAAAACTACTAACTAATAGTTCAACAAAAGCTTTCTTTTCTGCTTTTGTAGCTGAAACAATGTTTATGCTCATAAAAACATCAAATGAAAATAGTTGGGATATATATACTTATTCTTTTGCTTTTGGTGGCATATTATTTTTACTATATGGATTTAAATATAATAAAATTAGCTATTATATAAGTAGTGGAATATTTTTAGCATTTTCTATTATGAGTAAAGGTCCTGTTGGAATTTATGGAATTTTTATTCCTTTTATTATAAGTTACATTTGGGCTTTTGGTATAAAAGAATTTAAAGAAAATTGGAAAAATATCCTTCTTATGCTGGTAGTTACCATAGTATTAGCAAGTATTTGGCCTGTTGCAATGTATTTAAAATATCCAGATTATTTTTTAAGTATTTTAAATAAAGAGCAAAATACTTGGTCAAATAGACATACTCAAAGTGTAATCTTTTATCTAGATTATTTTATTTACACTGGTGTTTGGATATTTTTTTCAATAATAGCTTTTTTTAAAAATTGGAAAACTTTAAAACAAGATAAATACTCTAAATTTATATTCATTTGGAACATATTAATCATTATATTTTTATCAGCTATAAAGATGAAAAAAAAGAGATATGGTATTCCTATCTATGTTACTACATCTCTAAATATTGGATTTATCTGTAGTTACTACTGGACTACCCTTTGGACTAATTTAAAAAAATATGATAGAGTTTTATTATATATTCAAAGTGGATTTATCATATTAGTATCACTAGCAATCTCTATATTATTTCTTATTGAAAGCTTTTACTATAAAAGACTAAATCCATTTTATGCAATTGTAAGTTCTATTATATATTTTATAATTTTATATACAATTGTAAAATTTTTTAAATTTAGAAAAAATTTAGTTGGAAGATTTATTATAATCGTCAGTGGATTATTTATGATTCTTGTAAATATAAATGCTAGTTGGTATATCGATACAAATTTATTGCATAAAAAAACTACTAACAACTATTTGACAGCAAGATTTTTACGACAAGAACCACCAAAATTAGATATCTACTCAACTAATTTCTCTGTAGATGATATTTGGAATGCTGGAAAACAAATTAAACCTTTTGATAATAATTTCAACTTTCCAAATAAGCTTATAATATTAGGAGAAATTCCTGAAAATTTAAAAGATGATTATAATATTCGGAAAACTAAAATATTTTCAGATAACGAAGGCGATATTTTAAAGTTATATTATTTAAAGAAAAAGGAGAGATAGTATGAATATAATTGTAACTGGAGGAGCTGGATTTATAGGATCACATCTTGTAGAAGAACTTTTAAAAGAAGGGCACAAGGTATTAGTTATTGATAATTTTGATGATTTCTATTCTTATAAAATTAAGATTAAAAATGTGTTAGAAAGTACTGGAAATATTGATAAGATGTCTCTTGTCAATAAACTTATAAACAGTGGTATGGATAAAGAAAATATTTTAAGTCAACTTCCATCTATGATTACACATCCAAAATACAAACTATTTTATTGTGATATCAGAGATAATATAAAAATTGACTCTATATTCAAAGAAGCAAAACCAGACCTAATAGTAAATTTAGCAGGACTTGCTGGTGTAAGACCATCATTACTTGATCCTGTTGCTTATGAAGATGTAAATATTAAAGGATACTTAAATCTTTTAGAAAACTGTAAAAAATATAATGTAACTAAATTTATCCAAGCATCATCTTCATCTGTATATGGAAATTCAGATCATGTTCCTTTTAAAGAAACTGATAATGTTGATTTTCCTATTTCTCCATATGCAGCAACTAAAAAAGCTGGAGAATTATTAGGACACGTTTACCACAGTCTATATAATATTGACATGTTTCAACTTAGATTTTTTACTGTATATGGTGAAAGACAGCGTCCAGATTTAGCAATATATAAATTTACTACCCAAATAAAAGAGGGTAAAGAGATAACAATGTATGGAGATGGTAATACATATAGAGACTATACATATGTTAAAGATATTGTTCAAGGAATAGTTAAATCTATAGATTATATTTGTCATCATACAAATGTATTTGAAGTGTTAAATATTGGAAATTCAGATACTGTTTCTCTTAAAAAAATGATTGAAGTTATAAAAAATACTCTAAATATGAGTGCTAATATTAAAGTATTACCAAAACAACCTGGTGATGTTGATAGAACTTATGCTGATATAACTAAAGCACATAAATTAATTGGTTATAAACCTACTACAACTTTTGAAGAAGGTATTAAAAAATTCATAATTTGGTACAACAAGGAGTAAGCTAATGAAAATAAGTGTTATTGGAACAGGGTACGTTGGATTAGTTCAAGGTGTAATTATGGCTGAATTTGGAGCTAACGTAATCTGTATGGACATCAATAAAGAAAGAATACAACAATTAAATAACGGAATTATACCTATATTTGAGCCTGGACTTCAAGAACTTTTAATTAAAAATCAAAAGGCAAAAAGAATTACTTTTACTACCGATGTAGAAGAAGCAATTGTAAATTCAGATGTAATCTTTATAGCTGTAGGTACACCACCAGCTCAAGATGGATCTGCTGATTTACAATATGTCTTGCAAGTTGCAGATAATATTGGAAAATATATAGATAACTATAAAGTAATTGTCAATAAATCAACTGTCCCTGTTGGAACAGGAAAACTTGTAAAAAAACATATTCAAGATAAAATAAATGAAAGAAAAGTAAATATAGAATTTGATATTGTATCAAATCCAGAATTTTTAAGAGAAGGAAAAGCTGTATCTGACTGTCTTCATCCTGATAGAATCGTATTAGGTTATGAAAATGAAAAGGCAAGAGATATTATGAAAAAAGTATATGATGTTTTATATATCAATGCTACTCCTTTTATATTCACTAATATAGAAACTGCTGAAATGATAAAATATGCATCTAATGCTTTTTTAGCTGTAAAAATATCTTTTATAAATGAAATAGCACTACTATCTGAAAAAGTAGGAGCAAATACACAAGAAATTGCTAGAGCAATGGGTATGGACGGTCGTATATCACCTAAATTTTTACATTGTGGTCCTGGATATGGTGGTTCTTGTTTTCCAAAAGATACTAAGGCTATTGTTGATATTGGTAAAAAATATGGTGAGGATATGCTAGTTATTAATGCTGCTATTAAAGCCAATGAAAAACAAAAGCAAAAAGTTGTAGAAAAGATAATTACAAAAATGAATGGAGTTAAGGGAAAAACTTTAGGATTTTTAGGACTATCTTTTAAACCAGAAACAGATGATATGCGTGATGCACCTAGCATTGATATAATAAAAGGGCTTGTAGAAGCTGGAGCTAAAATACATGCTTATTGTCCTGAAGGAATGAAAGAAGCAAGATGGAGATTAGCAGATATCGAAAAAAATATTATCTATTGTGCTGATGAATACTCTATTGCTAATGATGCAGATGGTATAGTGCTAATAACAGAATGGAATCAATTTAGAGGAATGAATTTAAGAAAAATACGTGAGAGAATGAAGGATAACTATTATTTTGATCTTAGAAATGTACATGTAAAAGACAGTAATGTAAGAGATATTTTTAAATATTTCCCAATAGGACAAAACTAGTATGAAATATAATTATAATTTTTTTAAAAGACACAGTTACCTATCTATTGTTCTTTTGTATATATTACTTTTTATTCCAATTATTTGCACAAGATTTCAAGATTTAAGAAACGAAATTAAATACTTAGTGGTTACAGATCAGTTTCTAGCTGAGAAAAATCTATTTATTCTTAGATATTTAAATGAACTATATCCTGATAAACCACCTCTTTACTTTTGGATACTGGGTCTTTCAAAATTTATATCAAAAACTTATTTCCCAATGATTGCTATAATTTTAGGATCACTAATTCCATCATTTATTATAGCTATAATTTTTTACAAATTTATTATAAGACTAAAAGATAAAGATATGGTATTTTCATCAACTTTTTCCTTAATTTTGCTTCCATTATTTACAGGATTAGGGGTATTTTTAAGAATGGATATGTTAATGACTATGTTTATTACCCTATCTCTATATTTATTCTTTGGATTTTATTATAAGTGGTTTCCTATTAATAAGAAATATTTATTATTATTTTACACATTTATATTTTTAGGATTATTTACAAAAGGAATAGCAGGATTAGCACTCCCTATTTTAATTCCTATTATATTTTTATTATTTGAAAGAAAATTATCTTTCTTAAAAGAAATTAACCTATATATAGGAATTTTATTTGTTATTTTCTTAGTAGGACTTTGGTTTTTCCTAATTTATATTTCTCCTAGCGGAAAAGAATATTTAATGCTAATGGTTGGACAAGAAACAGTTGGAAGAATTGTAAAATCAAAAGCACATATAAAACCTTTTTACTACTATATAACAGTATTACCACCACTTGTTTTTCCTTATACTGTAGCTATTATCTGGGCAAGTATATTAAAATTTAAGACTTTAAATAAATGGAAAACGTGGACTCCAATGGAGAAAATAGGTTTTGTTTGGACTTTTGTTCCTCTAGTTATGTTTTCTGCAGCAAGTGGAAAATTAGCTGTATATCTTCTTCCTTTAATGCCAGGAGTTATTATGCTAATTCACTCTACACTAACAAAAAAAGATGTACAATATAAAGAAATTATACTTAAGACATGTGAGATACTTCCTATTATTCCATTTGTTATCTCAATTATAGAAAAGAAAAAAAGGGATACCTACTCTAGAATAAATAGAATAAACTACTCACTTATAATTATCTTTTTTCTAGCATTTACTGGTATGAATTATTATAATCAAAATTATACTGTAAAACCATTTTTAAAGAAATTAAGAGAGCATAAAGTGTATATGTATAATTTTCCTGATGGACTTAACCTTAAATATTTTATACCATATTCAACAACAAATACTGGCTCTATTGAAGATTTAACTTATAATAGTCCAAAATATGTAATGTCTAAATTAAAGTATCATAAAATATTAGAAGATAATAATTATCAAATTATCTATAAAAATAAAAGTTATGCTATTTTTATAAAAAAATAATACAAAAGCAGCTATTTAATTTAGCTGCTTTTTATCATCTTCTGATAGTAATTTTTTCATAGTAAATATCATAGTTGTATAACAAGCTATTCCACCTAAAAAGTTTGATACTGGCTCAGCAATAAATACTCCATCTACCCCTAAATTCCAAAGTCTTGGTAAAATTAAAGTAAGAGGAACTACAACAAATACCTTTCTAAAAAGTGTAAAAAATATTGCTTGTTTAGATTGACCAAGTCCAACAAATACTGCTTGTCCTGAAATTTGAAAAGCCATCATAAAAAATCCAAAGAAATATAGATGAATAGCTGATACACCTTTAGCTATAAGGTCAGGATCTGAATTAAATATTCTAATTAATGGTTTAGGAAATAGTAGTACTCCTATCCAACTTAAAAACATATACACAGTTGTAATTATAGTTACAAATATTATTCCCTTTTTTATTCTTTGATATTCCTTTGCACCAAAATTATATCCTAATACTGGTTGAGCTGCTGCTGTTACACCGTGTATTGGCAACATAGCCACATCTCTTACTGAATTAACGACAGTCATAAGTCCAACATATATATCTCCACCAAAATCTTTTAACATAGTATTACAAGAGACTTGTACTACTCCATTTGTAGCTGTCATAAGGCAACTTGCCATTCCTAAGCCCATTATCTCTTTTAATATTTGAAAATTTACCTTCATTGTATTTTGACTTATTCTCAAAAGTGTTTTTCTACCAAGTAAAAAGCTCATAACCCAAGCTACAGATATAAATTGAGATATAACAGTTGCTATTGCTGCTCCTGATATTCCCATATTAAAAAGAAAAATAAATATTGGATCTAAAATAATATTTACCAATGCTCCAGCTAATATAGTAATCATTCCAACATTACCAAATCCTTGAGCATTTATAAATCCATTCATTCCCGATCCAATAACTATAAATGGCGTTCCTATTAAATAAATTTTCAAATATTCCATTGCATATGGATAACTAGCATCACTTGCTCCAAATAAAAATAATACAGGCCTTAGAAAGGTATAAGCTAAAAACATAAGAATAAAACTTGAAACAATAAGCATTGTAAGAGTATTTCCCATTACTTTTTCAGCTCTATCTACATCTTCTTGCCCTCTTGCTATAGAGCATAACGGAGCTCCACCCATTCCAAATAAATTTGTTACTGACATAATTATTGTAATAATTGGAAAAGTTAATCCTAGTCCTGTAAGAGCAAGAGATGATGCCCCAGGAAGGTGTCCTATATATATTCTATCTACAATATTATATAATACCTGTACCATTTGGGCTATTGTCATAGGTACAGCTAAAGCTAGTATATGTTTATATATACTTCCCGTTGCAAAGTTACTCTTGTTTTCCATCTTCATCATATCACCACTCAATTTCTATAGTACGTTCTTTCATTATAACACATTAAAGTGGAAAACTGATAATAATATAAAAAAACTGCACTATTTTTTAAGTGCAGTTTTATATATTTTAACTTAATTCTTCTATCATCTTAATAAAATATTTATGTACTGATAGATCATCTGTAAGCTCTGGATGAAAAGATATAGCTAACATATTATTTTGTCTAACAGCTACTATATTTCCATCTACTTTTGATAATATATCTACATCTTCTCTAATACTTGTAACATATGGAGCCCTTATAAATACCATCTCTACTAAATTATCAATTCCTTTAAAATGACCTCTACAGTTAAAACTTCCCAACTGTCTTCCATAAGCATTTCTTTTAACCTCTATATCCATAACACCTAAATGAACTGTCAAATCATTATATAATTTTTTAGCTAGTAAAATCATACCAGAACAAGTTCCAAATACTGGTAATCCATCTTCTATCCTTTTTCTTAAAAGATCTAACATATTAAATTCTCTTAGAAGTTTCCCCATAGCTGTGCTTTCTCCACCAGGTAAGATTATTCCATCTATATCTTCTAAATCTTCTGGTAATTTTACATATTTATATGGTATCCCTAACTCTTCCATTTTTTTACCATGTTCAATAAAAGCTCCCTGTAAAGCTAGTATTCCTACTTTCATATTAATACCCTCTATCTGACATTTTTTCATCTTCTGTCAAGCTATATACATTTATTCCAACCATTGCTTCTCCTAAATCTTCTGATACTTCAGCTAAAACTTTAGGATTATTGAAGTTTGTTACAGCTTTTACTATAGCTGCTGCTCTTTTAGCAGGATCTCCTGATTTAAATATTCCAGATCCAACAAATACTCCATCACAACCAAGTTGCATCATAAGGGCTGCATCTGCAGGTGTAGCTACTCCACCAGCAGCAAAATTTACAACAGGTAATTTTTTATTTTCATGTACATATTTTAAAAGTTCGTAAGGTACTTGAAGTTCTTTTGCTATATTAAATAACTCACTTTCATCAACTGAAGCAACTCTTCTTATTTCTTCATTCATTCTACGCATATGTTTTACTGCTTCAATTATATCTCCTGTTCCAGGCTCACCTTTTGTTCTTATCATAGAAGCTCCCTCTTGAATTCTTCTTAAAGCTTCTCCTAAATTTTTAGCCCCACAAACAAATGGAACCTCAAATTTTGTTTTATCTATATGAAATCTATCATCAGCAGGTGTTAAAACTTCACTTTCATCTATATAATCTATTTCTAAATGTTCTAAAATTTGTGCTTCTACAAAATGTCCAATTCTAACTTTTGCCATTACAGGAATAGATACAGCTTTTTGAATCTCTTTTATCATCTTAGGATCAGACATTCTAGCTACTCCACCTGATTTTCTTATATCTGCAGGTACTTTTTCTAAAGCCATAACAGCACATGCTCCTGCTTTTTCTGCTATCACTGCTTCCTCTGGAGTAGTAACATCCATTATTACTCCTCCTTTTAACATTTGAGCCAAATTTTTATTTAATTCATATCTTGACATAAATATCCCCCTTTATTATTTTACTTATTTAAACTATAATAGGAGTACTAGTACTGATAACAAATATATATTCTATTATAATTATCACATAAAAATTTATGAATTTCAATCTTTACAACGAAAAGTGTATGGGTACACTTTTAAGGGAGAAAATATGAAAAATTTTATTTCAACTGAAGGAGATACACTGTATCTTAAACTTTATAACTATATTCGAGAAAAAATTGAAAAAGGTGAGTTAAAAAATAGGCTTCCAGCTATTAGAACTACTGCTAAAAAATTATCTATCAGCATATCAACTGTTGTAAAAGCCTATGAGTTACTTGAAAAAAATAATTATGTAGAATCAAAAAAAGGAAGTGGATTTTATATTACTTACCATAAAAAACATACTTTTTACCCTGAAGATTATATGCAAAATGAAGATTTCAAATTTGGATATTTTGACAATCAATGCGAAATAGATTTTTCTTCTGCTTCTCCTAAAACAGATCTATTTCCTATAGAAAATTTAAAAAATGCCATTATTGATATTTTAGACTCAGAAGGGGAAAAAGCACTTCTTTATGAAAATCCACAAGGTAATGTAAAATTTAGAAATTCCATTAAAAAACAAGCTAGAAAAACAGGTATTAAAACATCGATTAAAAATATTCAAATTATTTCTGGAGCACAACAAGGAATCAATATCATAAGTAGAATTTTAATTCAAAAGGGAGATATTATAGTTACAGAAGAGCCAACCTATAAGGGAGCAGTAGAAAGTTTTAAAGAAAATGATGGAAAAGTTTATTCTGTTGAATTAAATGAAGATGGATTAGATATAGATAAATTAGAGCAGTTTTTAAAACACAACAGCATAAAACTACTCTATATTATTCCTATTTTTCAAAATCCAACTGGTATATCACTAAGTGAAGAAAAGGCAAAACGACTTATTAATCTTGCCAATATTCATAATTTTTTTATCCTAGAAGATGATAGTAGTTCTGACTTATACTTTCACAAAAAAGTCAATCCAATTAAAAGTTATGATATATATGATAAAGTTATATATATTAAAAGTTACTCTAAAATCTTTATGCCAGGTTTTAGACTTGGATTTATGATTCTACCTGACTGTATTACAGATTCAGTAGTAAGAGCAAAATATTCTTCTGATATTTCTACTTCTGGATTAAATCAAAGAATATTTCATTATCTTATAGAAAATAAAATATGGAATAATTATCTCGATAATCTAAGAGATGAATTTTTTAGAAAACAGACTTATATGTATGAAAAATTAAAAGAAATTCCAACTATTAATTTTAAAAAACCACTAGGTGGATTATCATTTTGGATTTCTCTTCCTATGGATATAACTGGAGAAGCAGTCTATTTTAAACTTTTAAAAGAAGGGGTAAGTATTGCTCCTGGTATTGTATTTTCTCCAAACTTCACATCATATATAAGGGTTAGCTTTGCTCAATGTACATATGAAGATATTAATATAGGTATAGAAAAGTTAAAAATAGCTGTATCAGAACTCATAACTTTACAAAAAATGTAAAAAGAGGTGGAATCCACCTCTTTGTTATTATAGCATTTTTTCTGCAACTTGTACTCTTATCAAAGCTTGTCTCAGATTCTTTTGAGTTAAAAGAATATCTTTATCTTCTTGAAGTTTTGCAAGTTTTGCCTTCAATCTTTCAACTTCTTTTTTCTCTCTTTCAACATCTAATTGATCAGCTGGGATAGCTTCAGATGCGATAATAGTTACAACATTGTTTGAAATTTCTACAAGACCTTCAGACACGAAGTATTTTTCTTCTTTATCTCCTAGTCTTATTGCCATTTCGCCAGTACTAAGACCAGCTATAAAAGGAGCATGATTTGGAAGTATTCCCATATCTCCTTCTGTAGTTCTTACTAATACGTAGTCTGCTTCTTGTTCAAGAATCATTTCTTCGTAAGTAACAACTTTTATTTTAAATGTAGCCATAACTATTCATCCCCTTTCATAAGGTCTCTCGCCTTTGCTACTGCCTCCTCTATTGTTCCTACATATAGGAAAGCTTGTTCAGGGATATCGTCATGTTTACCTTCAAGAATTTCTTTGAATCCTCTGATTGTTTCTTTTACAGGTACATATTTTCCTTCCATTCCTGTAAATTGCTCAGCAACTGCAAATGGTTGAGAGAAGAATCTTTGAATTTTTCTTGCTCTTGATACAGTAAGTTTATCTTCATCAGATAATTCATCCATACCTAGGATAGCAATGATATCTTGAAGTTCTTTATATCTTTGAAGAACTTCTTGTACTTCTCTTGCAACATTGTAGTGCTCAGTTCCAACTATATCAGCAGATAGGGCTTTAGATGTAGAATCTAATGGGTCAACTGCTGGATATATTCCTAGAGATGCAATTTGTCTTGATAATACTGTAGTAGCATCTAAGTGTGAGAATGTTGTAGCTGGTGCTGGGTCAGTTAAGTCATCGGCTGGTACGTATACAGCTTGAACTGATGTAATTGATCCAGATTTTGTAGATGTAATTCTTTCTTGAAGTGCTCCCATTTCAGTAGCAAGGTTTGGTTGGTATCCAACTGCTGATGGCATTCTTCCAAGTAGTGCTGATACTTCAGATCCAGCTTGTGTAAATCTGAATATGTTATCTATGAATAATAGAACGTCTTGTCCTTCTTTATCTCTGAAGTTTTCTGCAACAGTAAGTCCAGTAAGTCCTACTCTTAGTCTTGCTCCAGGCGGCTCATTCATTTGTCCGTACACTAGTGATGTTTTTGATAGAACTCCTGATTCTGTCATTTCATCATAAAGGTCTCTTCCTTCTCTTGTTCTTTCTCCTACTCCTGCGAATACTGAAAGTCCTCCATGTCCCTTAGCAATGTTATTGATAAGTTCCATAATAAGAACTGTCTTTCCTACTCCAGCTCCTCCGAATAGTCCTATTTTACCACCTTTAATATATGGTGCTAAAAGGTCAATTACTTTGATTCCTGTTTCGAATATCTCAGTTTCAGTTTCTTGCTCCTCAAAACTTGGAGCATCTCTGTGTATTGGAAGATATTCATCAGTTTCAATAGGTCCACAGTCATCAACTGGTTGTCCTAAAACATTTAATATTCTACCTAATACAGCTTTACCTACTGGAACTTTTATAGGAGCTCCAGTATCTATTACTTCCATACCTCTTTGTAGACCGTCAGTAGAGTCCATAGCTACTGCTCTTATTACATCATTACCTAAGTGTTGTTGTACTTCTAGTACAAGTTCCTTATCTCCAACCTTAACTTTTAAGGCATTGTATATGTTAGGCAATTTATCTTTAAACGCAACGTCTACAACGGCACTGATAATCTGAGTTATAGTTCCTTTGTTTTCCACCCTATTGCCTCCTAATCATTAATTTAATGCTGCGGCTCCACCGACGATTTCTGTAATCTCCTGTGTAATTGCAGCCTGTCTTTCTCTATTATACTTCAAGTTTAGCATCTTCAACATATCTTCAGCGTTATCTGTTGCATTTTTCATAGAGTTCTTTCTAGCAGAATGCTCACTTGCTGCGTTGTTAAATAATGCTTGGTATATCTCAACATTTAAATATTTTGGAAGAAGTGCAGATAATATGGTTTCTGCATCTGGTTCAAAAATATATGGAGTATTTTCCTTGGCCTCTACTCTTTCTATTGGAATAAGTCTTTTTACAAGTAAATCACTTCTTAGAGCAGATATGAATTTGTTAAATATTATATAAACCTCATCGAAAATATTTTCATAATAGTATTCTATTATGTTTTCACTTATTTCTTGAGCTTTTTCTCCCATTGTTTCAGGAACTAATTGAATATAACTTGCCTTCATATCGTAATCTCTTTTTTTACAATAATCTCTTGCTTTTCTTCCTATAGCAATTACCGAAACCTCTTTTCCACTGTTTTGTTTTCTGATTTTTTCCAATTCTTTAAGTGTTGCATGGTTAAAACTTCCGCACAGTCCTGTATCAGAAGTCATAACTATAACACCAATCTTTTTAACTTCTTCTCTTCCATCAAAAAGTGGGTGTCTTTCTGCTTTAATCCCAGCTGCAATATTTGATAATATTGTATTAATACTATCTGCAAATGGTCTTGATTTCATTACCAGACTTGAAAATTTTCTGAATTTTGTAGTGGAAACTATTTCCATGGCTTTAGTAATTTGGTGAGTAGACTGAATACTCTTTATTCTTGTTTTAATCTCTTTAGCTCCAGCCATGCTCTCACCTCTTTCTAGTTAAAATTCTTTTTAAATGCTTCTATAGCATCTGCCAATTTTTTCTCTAGATCTTTATCTAAAGCTTTTTTGTCAGCTATTTCTTTTAAAATATCTGTTGTATTTCTTAGTTCAGTAATAAGTTCAGCTTCAAATCTTCTTACATCTTTTAATTCAACAGAATCTAAGTATCCGTTAACAAGTGTAAAGAAAGAAACAACTTGTTCTTCTACTGGGAATGGTTTGTATTGAGCTTGTTTCAATACTTCCATGATTCTGTGTCCTCTTTCTAATTGAGCTTTTGTAGCTTTGTCAAGGTCAGAACCGAATTGAGCAAATGTTAAAAGTTCGTTGTATTGTGCAAGTTCTAGTTTAACTTTTGCAGCAACTTGTTTCATAGCTTTTATTTGAGCTGATCCTCCAACTCTCGATACAGATATACCTGCGTTTATAGCTGGTCTGAATCCTGAGTTGAATAATTGTGAGTCAAGGAATATTTGCCCGTCAGTAATTGAAATTACGTTTGTAGGAATGTATGCTGATACGTCTCCTGCTTGAGTTTCAATTATTGGAAGTGCAGTTATTGATCCTCCACCTAATTTATCAGAAAGTTTTGCTGCTCTTTCAAGTAATCTTGAATGTAGATAGAATACGTCTCCAGGGTAAGCTTCTCTTCCAGGTGGTCTCTTTAATAGTAATGACATTTCTCTATAAGCTACCGCATGTTTAGAAAGATCATCATATATAATTAATACGTGCTCTCCCTTATCCATGAAGTATTCTCCCATAGCTACTCCTGAATATGGTGCCATATATTGTAATGGCGCAGCTTCTGATGCTGTTGCAGCAACAATGGTAGTATACTCCATAGCCCCAGCATCTTCTAATTTTTTATAAATTTGTGCAACAGTTGATCTTTTTTGCCCGATGGCAACATAGATACATTTTACTCCTGTTCCTTTTTGATTAATAATAGCATCTATAGCTATTGCTGTCTTACCAGTTTGTCTATCTCCAATGATAAGTTCTCTTTGTCCTCTTCCAATAGGTACCATACCATCAATTGATTTGATTCCTGTTTGTAAAGGTTCAGATACAGGTTTTCTAGAGATAATCCCTGAGGCTTTTCTCTCTATCTCCATGTATTTTTCAGCTTTTATTTCACCTTTTCCATCAATTGGTTCTCCAAGAGCATTTACTACTCTTCCTAAAATAGACTCACCTGCTGGAACAGAAACAACTCTTCCAGTTGCTTTTACTTCGTCTCCCTCTTTTATTAAAGAGAAATCTCCAAGTATAACGGCTCCAACGTTGTCTTCTTCAAGGTTTAGTGCCATTCCCATTACTCCGTGTGGGAATTCAAGAAGTTCTCCAGACATTGCGCTAGAAAGTCCATATATTCTGGCAATACCATCTCCTACCTCTAAAACTGAACCTGAAGTTTTTATATCAAGACTTTTTTTATAGTTTTCAATCTCATTTTTGATTATGCTACTAATCTCTTCTGGTCTAATGTTCAACTGATTTACACCTCCTACTACAAGTCATTATTTTCTTAAAGCTTCAAGCTCTTTACGGATAGATCCATCCATTACAGTATCACCTATTTTAATGATACCTCCACCGATAATACTTTTATCTATCTTAATAGCCAGTTTAACTTTTTTACCAGTCTTTTTCTCTAATTTTTCAATTAGTTTGTTTTGTTGAGCATCACTAGGCTCACTTGCAAATGTAGCTTCTACATCAAGTATACTATTTCTTAAATAGTATATTTTCAAGTACTCAGCTACTATACTTCTGATAAAGTTTATTCTATTTTTATCCATAATATAAAAAATAATGTCAACTATACTATCATCAGTATCTTTATATATCTCTTTCAAAACTTTTTTCTTTTCATCTAACTCAATTAGTGGGTGAGTTATAAAAGTCTTGAACTCTTTATCATTTTTATAAAGTTCCATCAAACTGTTTAAAACTTCATAAACCTCTTTGATTTTTCCAGTAGAATCAGCGATTTCATAAATAGCTTCAGCATATCTATTACCTACTTGATTAGCTATCATTTTTCTTCCCCTACCTCGTCAATAAATTCATCTATTAAGGTAGACTCTATTTTGGAATTTATTTTCTCCTTGATTAAAGTTTCAGCTAACTTAACTGCAAGAACTTTAACTTCTTCTTGCAACATTTCTTTAGCATCTGATTTCATTTTAATAGCTTCCATTTCAGCTGTTTTGATGATCTTTTCTCTTTGAGTTTTAGCCTCATCAAGTATTGCTTCTCTTCTTTCATCTGCTTTTTTCTCAGCAGTCTTTAAGATTTCGTTAGCTTCTATCTTAGCTTTTCTTAAAATTTCCTCAGATTCTTTTTGAAGTTCTATAGCTGCCTTTTTTGTATCTTCAGCTTGACTTAAATCGCTTGTTATTTTTTTCTTTCTACTGTCTAACATTTTTCCTAAAGGTTTTTTGAAATACTTGTTAAATACAAATACAAGTATAAAAAAGTTTATTATTTGCCAGAACATATTAATATCTATCGATACTACTTTACCATTCACAAATTTCTACCTCCTTTCTTGTTTAATCAGTGGTTATCTCTCCATACTGATTAAGGATTAACCTAGTAATCCGATGAAAGGATTTGCATACATAAGTATTAGTGCGATAACTAGTGAGTAAATACCTGTAGATTCTGCTACGGCTTGTCCTAGAATCATTGTAGAAATAATATTTCCTTTTGCTTCTGGTTGTCTTGCTACAGCTTCAACTGCTTTACCTGCTGCATAACCTTCTCCAATTCCTGGTCCTAATCCAGCTATCATTGCACATCCTACACCTACAGCTGACGCTGCTAATACTACTGCCTTTGCTAATAACATTTGATCCATTTTTTACCTCCTAAATTTTAAAAACTTTATTTTTTCTATATTAGTCTCTTATACAGCTTCTTCTATATATTCGCTGTCTCCTAGAGCTCCCTGAATATATACCATACTTAACATTATGAAAACAAAACTTTGTACTAGTCCTTGGAAAAGGTCAAAATACAAGTGTAATGCAGCTGGTACAACTGCTGGTGCTCCCATGTAAAGAAGCCCCATTATTACTCCTCCGGCAAATGCGTTTCCAAATAGTCTGACGGAAATATTAACCGGTTTTGCAAACTCTCCAACAATGTTTAATGGAAGCATTATTGGAATTGGTGCTAAGAATCCCTTAAGATATCCAAAGAATCCCTCAGTTTTAATTCCAGCTCTTAAGAATGTTATGGTAGTTAAAATTGCTAATCCAACTGTTGTATTTAAGTCTGCTGTCGGAGTTCTGAAGGCTGGCGCAATTGTTAAATGTCCATTTTCTAGAAAAAACCATGGGATTGGGAAAAATCCTATAATATTTGATGTAAATATGATTAAAAATAATGGTCCGATATAAGAGAAATATTTTTTCTTCCAACTTCCCATCATTTGTCCTATCACATCTTCTAGAAATCCATATATAAGCTCTAGAAACAACTGTATTTTTCCTGGAATAACCTGAAGATTGCTTGTTCCAATCTTAAATACCAGGAACATAAATAAAATCAAAAACCATGTGGTAACAACTGTGATTGTAACTGGCAATCCAAAGTGTCCATTCCCTGTAGCCATTGCAAAGGGCATCTTATGTAAAAACTCTGGCAACGGCACAAAGAATACAATTCTTGGTCCTTCCACTAGTGGTGGAGTTATAAACTCTATAGACTTTATATGTCTAATAAGTCCTCCTATTATAGCAATTATTGCTATTGGAAGGATTGTTTTTAATTTCTTCATAGATTCCTATACCCTCCTTTCTTAATGTTATTTTAGGTGCTTATCCCTAAATTTTAAAACTCTATCAGAAAGGGCCATCAATTGAATATTAAATTTCACATTCAACAACCCCAGTCCTGAACAAATTACCATTGACAGCCCAAAGAACTTAGCTATCACTCCAAGATACACTATGTACAATACATAACGTTGAAGATAACCAAGAATAGCCCTTTTTTTAGAGCCGTCCTTGGTTGCTATTATTTTTTTTACATCTATGCAAAGGAGATAAAGAGAAAGTATTGATACCAATGCTCCTGTAAACATACCTAAATATACCTCTTTACTTTGCACAAGTACCCCATAAATTAATATTATTAGAGCAGTTATTCCAGCTCTTTTAAATAATCTTTTTATATCTTCCACCAAATCACCTTATTTTTTCATTATCAGTTTGTAACAGCTATAAAACCCACTTGCTACTCCAAGTAAAACAAATGTGATAAATAAAAGTGTGCTTTTAATAAGAAAGTGTTCTATAAGTTTGTAAGCTCCAATACACACAAATATATTTCCAACCATTACCAACCCTAAATGTCCCAGAAGTGTAAATGCATGTACCATATCCTTATTAAACCATTTCAGATATTTCATATCCACCTCACTTCTACACTATATAATTTTATAATATAAAACAGTATTAGTCAAACATATTATTGATTTAGTACCATATTTTAAGGTACTTTGTGATAAAATTTCACTATTTTTTCAAAAGATAGATGTTTCTTTTTCCAGCTATTTTATCATTTATTAAAATTTTTATAAGTTTTAAGTTCGCATTTAATACACTTTTTTTTATTTCATCTTCTGTAAAAATTTTTTTTGTGTACGATTCTGTAAATTTGTCCCAACTTCCTCTTGAGTTTTTCAAAAAGTATGTGGCATCAATATAATCGATACCTCCATCAATTTCATGCTCCCATATACATGTTAAATCCTTTCTGTTATCTACAAAAAGATCATTAGGAAACATCTCATTCATGAACTTTCTGTCCACAACATCAAAGATATATATTCCATTTGGATTTAGTGATTTATATACACTTTTGAAATGACACTCAAGTTCATCTAAAGTTAGAATATGATTTACAGTATCAAAGAGCGAAACCATTATATCATATGTTTTCCCAGTATCAAAGTCTATCATATTTCCAAGAAATAATCCAACTTCTCTATGTTTAAGTTTTTTAAATGCAATTTTTAGCATATCTTCAGATAAATCCATTCCATCGCATTTATAATTTTTAGCCATTCTAAGAAGCAATTCTCCTGTTCCACAACCTATATCCAAAAGAGTATTTCCATTTGGTTTCCCCTCTTTTATAAGTTCTTCCATTTGATTTTCCCATGCTCCATAATCTGAATATTTCATAAACTTATCGTAAAGTTTTGAAAAAATCTTATACATTATTACATTATCTCCTTTATGCTAGTTCTTTTTCTACAACTTTAGCTATCTCACTAGCAACTCTTTCTACCATTGCAAGGTCATTTCCTTCAACCATTACTCTTACTAATGGCTCTGTTCCTGAAGTTCTTACAAGAACTCTTCCTAGATTTTTCATTTCTTCTTCTTTTAAAGATATAAAGTCTGTAATATTTTTATTTTGATTCCATAAATTTTTCTTTTTATTATCTACTCTAACATTTATTAGTTGTTGTGGCCAGTCTTTTATATCAACTATCATTTCATCTAAGTATTTTTTCTCATCTCTTAGAGCTTCTACTAATTTAAGTGATGTTAAAACTCCATCTCCAGTAGTTGCATATCTAAGCATAATTATATGTCCCGATTGCTCTCCACCTATTACAGCTCCTGTTTGCATCATTTTTTCTAGAACATATCTATCTCCAACAGATGCTCTTAAAAGCTCTATTCCATTTTCTTTTAAGTAATTTTCAAATCCCATATTACTCATTACAGTAGTAACTACTTTATTTCCATCTAGCTCACCTTTTCTTTTCATATTCATTGCAAGGGTAGCTATAATTTTATCTCCATCTATTATATTTCCATTTCTATCTACTGCAATTAGTCTGTCTGCATCTCCATCATATGCAAGACCTAGATCAGCTTCATATCCAACTACAACTTTTGCTAAAATTTCTGGATGAGTAGATCCACATCTAACATTTATATTTGTTCCATTTGGTGCATCATTAATTAATACTACTTCTGCTCCTAGAGCTAAAAATACATCTTTTGCTATTCTATAAGCTGATCCATTAGCTGTATCTACTACAACTTTTATTCCATTAAAATCACCATTTACAGATGATAATAAGTGATCTCTATATAGATAGTATTCATCTTCTGCATATCTAAATTTTCCAACTTTATCTCCAGCTATAGCATCTTTTAATATTTCTGGATCGTCCATTAATCTTTCTATTTCCATTTCCACTTCATCTGGTAATTTATATCCATTTGATGCAAAAACTTTAAGTCCGTTGTCTTTTGCTGGATTGTGAGATGCTGAAATCATTATTCCTGCATCTGCTTTTTTAGCTTTTGTAAGATAAGCTACTGCTGGAGTTGATATAACTCCTACAAAGTCAACATCTACTCCCATAGAAGTAAGTCCTGCTAAAAGTGCTGATCTTAACATATATCCTGAAATTCTTGTGTCACAACCAAGAATTACTTTTATCTTTTTTTCTTCACTGTTTTTCTTTTTTAAATAATACCCCAAAGCATATCCTAATTTTAATGCCATATCAACTGTTAATTCTCTGTTTGCTTCTCCTCTGATACCATCTGTTCCAAAATATTTTCTCATTTTGTATTACTCCTTCTTAAGTTTAGTTTTTCTGCTATAAATCCTGTTATGACACCAGCTATCACTCCAATAAGTAAAAATACCCATACAAATCCCATAATTGATTTAGAATATATAGATACATTTCTAAACATCAGAAAATACACAACTATAAGTTGAATAAGATTGTGTAAAAATGCTGACATTGAACTTATTGCTATAAGTGATAAATGGTCTCTAAATTTGTATAACCCTATCATAAATAGTGTTGTTAGTGCTCCTGCAGTCAAACTTATTATAAATCCAGGTGTAAATAATGTTCCCAACATTAAAGCCTGAATAAATATTCTCAAAAGGACAAGTTCCATAGCAAATTTGGAGTCAAACTTTTCTAGAGCTATTAAGACAGCTATATTAGATAACCCCAGCTTCATCCATGGAAAAGGTTTTGGAATAAAGTTTTCTGCAAGAGAAAGGTAAAGAGCTACAAGAACTAGTCCTGTTAGATACATCTCTCTTCTTTTTAAATTCTTTTCCATTAAACCCTCAATACTGCTTGTAATCCAAGTCTGTCTTTATATTTTTCAAGAATAGGTTTCACTTCTAAATTAACAAATTCTTCTGTTTGCTCTGGTGCAAAACCTATAAAGTTTTTAGGGGCAAGTATTTCTAAAAGTCTTTCTTTATCTAAATTGAAATATTTGTCGTTAATTATTCTATCAATTAAATCATTATCTTTTCCTTCTACTTTTACAGCTTTTCCAGCTTCCATAGAATGTACTCTGATTCTTTCGTGAAGTCCTTGTCTATCTCCACCATTTTTTACACATTCCATAATGATATATTCAGTTGACATAAATGGAAGTTCTGCCATTATATGTTTTTCTATCATCTTAGGATATACAACTATTCCATCCATTACGTTTTTCCAAATAATTAATATAGCATCAACAGCTAAGAAAGCTTGTGGAAGTGATAGTCTTTTATTTGCCGAGTCATCTAATGTTCTTTCAAACCATTGAGTTGATGCAGTCATAGCAGTACTTTGCTGTAAAGCTATTACAAATTTTGCAAGTGATGATATTCTTTCACTTCTCATTGGATTTCTTTTATATGCCATTGCTGAAGATCCAATTTGACTTTTTTCAAATGGTTCTTCTAACTCTTTTAAATGTTGTAATAATCTTAAGTCATTAGTAAATTTATGAGCTGATTGAGCTATATTTGCTAAAAGATTCATTACTTCAGAATCTATTTTTCTGTCATAAGTTTGACCTGTAACCATAAGTCTTTTGTCAAATCCCATTTTTTCAGTAATTTTTTCATCTAGAGCTTTTACTTTTTCAAAATCTCCATCAAATAATTCTTTAAAACTTGCTTGTGTTCCTGTTGTTCCTTTTACTCCTCTAAATCTTAAAGTTTTTTGTCTAAACTCTAACTCTTCTAGATCTAGTAGTAAACTTTGCATCCATAGAGTTGCTCTTTTCCCAACAGTTGTCAATTGAGCTGCTTGAAAATGAGTAAAACCTAATGTAGGTAAATCTTTATATTCCATTGCAAATTTTGCCATCTCAGCAATAACATTTACAAGTTTTGTCTTAATTATTTCTAAACCATCTTTTATTTGTATAAGATCAGTATTATCTCCAACATAAGCACTTGTTGCTCCCAAGTGGATTATTGGCATAGCCTTTGGTGCTTGTGTACCAAAAGTATGAACATGCGCCATAACGTCATGTCTAAATTCAGCTTCTTTTTTAGCTGCTAGATCATAATCAATATTATAAATATTTGCTTTCATCTCTTCTATTTGTTCATCTGTTATATTTAACCCTAATTCTTTTTCTGATTCAGCTAAAGCTAACCACAACTTTCTCCAAGTGGAAAATTTCTTATTAGGTGAAAAATTTTCTAACATTTCCTTTGAACTATATCTTTCTGCCAAGGGATTTGAATAAATATTTTTTTCCATGTTTACCATCCTTTATCTTGATTATTTTAATTATTTTATGTGAACTTTTTTTGTATATTTTACAAAAGTTACTTGTCAATTTTTCTTATCATTATAATTGCTGCTTCATTTGTATCTGTATAGTAATGTTTTCTTTTACCAATTATTTCAAATCCATTACCAGCGTAAAAAGAAATAGCATTTAAATTAGTTTCTCTTACTTCTAAATATATATCTTTCTTATAAGAAGATATATGATCTATTAGGATTTTTCCAATACCTTTTTTTCTATGCTCTTTTAGAGTTCCTATCTTCATTATTTCATAAGACTCACTATTATCTAATACTATAGCGTACCCTACTTTTTTATTATCTATTTCCACTGCTATTACCTTATATAAAGCAGTATTAGATAATATATCACTAAGTTGGTTTTTGCTATAAACATCTCCCTTAAAACAACTATTTTCAAGAAATTCTAGCTCATCTATATCTATATTATAAATTAAATTCATTGTCTTTCCTACTTCACTAACGAAATTCTATTTAATGGCCAAAATCTAACTAGAGCTTTTCCTTTTATTCTACTTTCTTTTACAAATCCCCACATACGTGAGTCAAAGCTATTTGCAGTATTATCTCCTAAGGCTAAGTAATAATTTTCATCTAGTTTTAAAGTAAGCTTTTTACCATCTAATATATCTTTAACATGTTTTTTATCATGTATTACATCTAATATCATGCCAGTAGGTACTCCATTTACTGTAAATTCTAAATCAGGTAAAATTTGGTCTACTGCTCCTGGATTTTCAACTAGATATTTTTGTAATTTATCTACATCTATATTTTTCTCTTTTATTGCCTCTTTATAATCACTTCCAGGTATTACCTCTACTATATCTCCTTTTTTAGGTACAATCCAATAATCAGCAGCTCCTAGAGCTCCTAAAGGAAGATATTCTCTTGTGTCTATCATCTTATCATTTACAAATAGATGATTATTGTGAATTGCTACTTTTTCACCAGGCATTCCCATAACTCTTTTTGTATATAAAACTTTATTTTGTATAGGCTCTTTAAATACTATTACGTCCTCTCTTTTTGGCTCAGTAAATTTATATATAACCATATTCCCAAAAATTCTATCTTTTGGCATAATAGTTGGTATCATAGATCCTGTAGGTACAACAAAATTTCCAAGATACACATGTTGAATTATTAAAACTAAGATAATTGCCGATCCAATAGACTCTGTAAAAGCTATGGCTTTTTTTATAAAAGTTCCAAAAGGAAGTCCATCAAATCCCAGTCTACTAACTAATCTATCTGCAAAAGCATCTCTTCTTACTCTTACCCATTCCCCTATACTTTTTTCTTTAATTAATAAAATGATAAATATTGTTGTTATTATAAGATAAAAAATCCCATTGAATATAATTTTATTTTTGTCCATCCTTCACTCCATAAATTTTATAATTATAAATATTTTACCATAATTTTATGTAAATTACATTAAAAACTTCTTTTTATGCCTCTCTTTAACAAAATTAAAATTTAATATATTTAAATTAATTTAACCATAATAAAGGGATTGTTTCGTATAAAACAATCCCTTCTTTTTCTATTTATTAAACTTCTCAAAAGCTGTCATATATATCTTCATAGCTTTTTTCATATCATCAATTATTATATATTCATTTGGTTGGTGCTCAGTCTTTGGACTTCCAGGGATTACACATCCAAAAGCAACACAATTATTAATAGCTCTTGCATATGTGGCTCCTCCACTTGCTATTGGAGTAGAAACCATATCTCCAGTTACCTCTTGATAAGCTGACATAAGTGTAGTTACTAATTCTGAATCAAGTGGTACATATATAGACTTTAAGAAATCGTATTTTGAGTAAGCAAGTCCATATTGTGCAGCTTTTTTAGTAAGCATATCTACAATATCATCTACATTATATGTAACAGGTATTCTCATATCTATACAAAGAATTTCTTCATCATCATTAAATTCAATTTTACCTAAATTAAATTTTAATTTTCCAGAATGTTCATCTTCTATATTTCCAAATATAGGTTCTGCAAAATCATATCCTATTAAATTTTCTTCAACAAATTTTCCAGCTTTGCTTGATCTTCCTAATTTTTCTAAAGCATGAAGATATCTATTAATAGCATTTATTCCCTCTTCTGCTACTTGGGCATGTACACTTTTTCCAATAATTTCTATTTTACCATCATGCTCTTTAAATTCATAATTTAGCTCTTTTAATATTTTAGCTAACTCTTTATCATCTTCTACTACAATACTTGATGGAACAGAATTAAATGCGTCTCCACCTTTAAATTTCATTCCACTTTCATTTTTCCCTATAAGTTTGCATTGTAAAAGACCTTTCTCAGAATAAATTAAAGGGAATTTTGAATCTGGAGTAAATCCTATTGATGGCATCTCCTCTTTTTCAACATACTTAGGCATATCTCTCCACAAGTTTTCTTCATCAGTTCCAAATATAAATCTTACTCTATATTTTAATTCAAATCCACTATCTAATAATGTTTTTAGAGCATAAATAGCAGCAAGAGTAGGCCCTTTATCATCTTGAGATCCTCTTCCATAATATTTTCCATCTTTTATGATAGGTTTAAATGGATCGTTATTCCATTTTCCTAAATCTCCAGGTGGTACAACATCAAGATGTCCTAAAACTCCTAAAAGTTTTTCTCCTTCTCCCATTTCAGCATATCCATAATATCCTTCTGGATCTATATATGTTTTAAATCCTAGCTCTTTACATATTTTTAGCATTTCTTCCAAAGCTTTTTGAATAGGTTCTCCAAATGGATAACCGCTATTATCTTCTGTGTAATAGCTTGGTATAGATATCAATCTATCTAAATCCTTGATAAATTTTGGAAAATTTTCCTCTAATTGTTTGTAGTATCTCTCTTTGGTCAATTTAATCCCTCCACTTATTTCTCAATTCATATGTGACTACTATATTTTAGCTTATAATAAGTGTTTTATCAAGTATAAAGAAAAAGGAGATGGATTAATCCATCTCCTTGCACTATTATTTTCTGATTTCTTTGATTCTTGCTTTCTTTCCTGAAAGTCCTCTTAAGTAGTAAAGTTTTGATCTTCTTACTTTTCCGATTTTTAATACATCGATTTTGTCAATTCTTGGAGAGTTTACAGGAATAATTCTTTCTACTCCTACACCTGCACTGATCTTTCTAATTGTGAAAGTTTTAGCAATTCCTCCACCATTTACTCTGATTACTACCCCTTCAAATATTTGGATTCTTTCTTTGTTTCCTTCTACAACTTTGTAGTGAACTGCAAGAGTATCTCCAGCTTTAAATTGAGGGATATCTGTTCTTAAGTAATCTTTTTCTACTAATTGAATTAATTTTTCTTTCATTTCTTCTCCTCCTACGGATATTCATTTAATTATTTGTTTGCTATTAAAGCGGAATATCGATTTAACTGTAGTAGTATAACATAATTACTCATTATTGTCAAGCTACTTACCTTTCCAAAAAATAAAAAAAATGGCGCTTCCTAATGGACTCGAACCATTGACACTGCGGTTAACAGCCGCATGCTCTACCGACTGAGCTAAGGAAGCACTCATATTTGAGCTTGGCAAGTTCCTATCCTCCCAGGTCGTCTCCAACCAAGTACTTTCAGCGTT